>Ga0208824_1000755_pt1 | contig 32592 bp, 28 predicted proteins | sample AD_JPNTR3_MetaG_FD_184447 | JGI IMG/M metagenome (GOLD analysis project Ga0208824, IMG submission 184447) | Active sludge microbial communities of municipal wastewater-treating anaerobic digesters from Japan - AD_JPNTR3_MetaG (SPAdes) (version 2) | ecosystem: Engineered > Bioreactor > Anaerobic...
TTTATCATCTGTTGGATATTCGGCATTTCAAAATAGTCAGTTCACAGGAGAGTTTAATTGTCCTAATGTATCATCTGTTGGAACTTCGGCATTTCGAAATAGTCAGTTCACAGGAACATTTAATTGTCCTAATTTATCATCTGTTGGAACTTCGGCATTTGAAAATAGTCTGTTCACAGGAGAGTTTAATTGTCCTAATTTGACGTCAGTAGGCTATAATGCGTTTTATGATAGTCAATTCACAGGAGAGTTTAATTGTCCTAATTTATCATCTGTTGGATATTCGGCATTTCAAAATAGTGAATTCAGTGGTTCGTTGAATTTACCTGCGTGCACGCAAATCGGGGAATATGCTTTTGTAAATAGTAATTTCGATGGTTCGTTGAATTTACCTGCGTGCGTGGAAATTGGGGAATATGCGTTTGGGAATAGTTGTTTCAGTGGCGAGTTGAGTTTACCTGTGTGCGTGGAATTTGGGGAATATGCGTTGGGGTATAGTGAATTCAGTGGTTCGTTGAATTTACCTGTGTGCACGCAAATAGGGAATGATGCGTTTGTGAATAGTACTTTCAGTGGCGAGTTGAGTTTACCTGTGTGCGAGCAAATCGGAGAATATGCGTTTAGGATGAGTACTTTCAGTGGTTCGTTGAATTTACCTGCGTGCACGCAAATCGGGGCGTATGCTTTTGAATATAGTAATTTCAGTGGTTCGTTGAATTTACCTGTATGCACACAAATAGGGGATAATGCGTTTGTGAATAGTAATTTCACACAAATAACAATAGGAGCAAATGCTACACTTGGAACAGGCTGTATAGGTGCTCATAGTGCTGAATTTATAAGTGATTATAATGCTAATGAACAAAAGGGCGGCACATATATCTGGAATTCAGAAAAGAACCATTGGGTATATCAAGTATAAAAATAATAAGTCATGTCTAATGAAATACAATTAATACGTAGCATATCAAATCCTACAATAAAATTAGATGATATCATCATTCCAGACTCGTGGGAAGGAACATCATCAGATAATAAAAACATAGAGAATCAAAAAGGATATAAAATGTATGGAGATTCATTTCCATTGATAAAAATAAATGATTATATATTTACTAGTGAACAAATCATTAGAATTGAAATAAATGATAGTGAATATATACCAACAATAAATGCTACATTACTTATAAGTCAAAAATTATTTTATACAACATCATATCCAAAGGATGGAGATATAATATCTATATTTATAAGAAGCGGAAATAAACTATTAAAGCCTATTAGAAATGATTTTGAAATAATATCAGTAACAACAAATCTATCGCGTGGTGGAAATGAACTAACATATGAAAAAATATCAATATATGGAATCTTACATATTCCGGGAATTTTAAACCAGAAATGTTTTTCTGTAAATGGAACATCATTAGAAGCAATGTTAGAAATTTCAAATAAATTGGGATTAGGATTTGCGACAAACGAAACCTCAACAGATGATTATCAACGGTGGATATGTCCATATTCAAAAACAATAGATTTTATATATGACATATCATTATCATCATGGAAAAATACAGAATCATTTTTTACATTTTTTGTAGATACATATTATTATTTAAATTTTGTAAATATAAATCCATTATTTTTAGATTTAGAAGAATCTGAACTTGGTATAATGACAGATGAACTGTTTTCAACAGATTATACTTCTGATGATGAGAAAGCATTATATAAGGGTAATGTCATACTTACTAATTTTTCACATTTTGAAAATAGCGAAATATTCATTAGAAACTATAGATTAGAAAACAACTCATACATTAGCAACAAATATGGACAAAAAATCAATTTGATGTTTTATGATACTATGGAACAAGAATCTGAAAAGATGTCTATAGAAACATTGATAACAAATGGAAAAGAAGATAATCATATAATTTTAAAAGGTAGACCTAATGAAAATTATTATTTAGAGCAAACAAAAACAAAATGGAATGGAGTTATCATTGATGATAATGTGCACGATATGTATAAAATTTCAAAGATGAATAATTTTCATAATAACAATCAAATAAATAAATTATTACTAAATGTGGAGATGAGTAGAATAAATTTTAATTTACGTCGTATGCAGCCAGTTATGTTACTCATATTTGTTGTAGATGATACACAACGAAAAGAATTTAATATGCCGCAATCTATTAAAAACCAATATAAAGATGATGAGATGCCATTTTCTATTGACCAATTTTTTTCCGGTTGTTATGTTATAAAAGATATAAAATATAGATATGATAGAAAAGATAAGGACAACGGAAAATTCTATCAAACGATGACCCTTATGAGAAGAGAATGGCCAAATCCAAAAATTTTAGTAAATCAATAATATTATCTAGTAGACCCTACATAAGGATATCTCAATTGTCCTTCTGCATTATCAATGATATCGCATATATGAGATTCCTGCACAACATATTGATTTAATATAGTATCTTGTTTATCAGTATTTATTGTTCTATTATATAATCTTATATTTGTTATATCCATATAAGAAGAGTTTATATAATATTTAATATTTGTGCTTCTATCTTCAGTTTCAATATCTACTAAATTTGATACCAATAATTTTAATCTAGTTGATTTTGGTTCATTTATTTTTGGATCCCATTGAATCTTCCATATATTTATACCTAATTTTTTAAACAAATTACTTACATTTATAAATATTGAATACCATTTATCATAATTTACAGTATCCTTCAAATATGTATAATATTTTTTATCATTTAATGTGCATACAACAAATTTATTATCTATGATATCTATGCTTATTCCTTTTTTATTATTATAATCATAAGAGCAAATAAGATTAGATGTATAATATTTAGAGATATAAAGGTCAGTATAATTTTGCCAAGAAGGAAATAATAACATCATTGTATCATATATTTCCTTATTTACATCTATTTCATATTCCATAATATTAGATTGAGATGATATGCTAATTATCTTGCCAAATATTAAAAAATTAGAATCACTTTTTCTTTTTATAATAACATCATCATCAATGAGGCAATTCATTTTTTTATTTGTTTTTATCTTTAATTTATATAAATAATTATCATAATTAAATTCAGTTATATCATATTTGTATGATTTACATTCATTTAGTTTAAACCATGATGAATATGCAATATCTTTATTTTTGTGAAAATCATTTGCAAAATTATATTCTATTGCTTTATTGCGTACAAATGATGCAGGAATATTACATGCTGTACTTAATTTATCATTTTCAAATTCATTATATTCATTTTCATATATGCTAAATTGAGAATTGTCGTTAAATATATCACAAAGATAATAATTTTTTTCATATATAGAATTGCCATTGGAATATGAAAAGATATTTTCATTTAAATTTGTTAAGATTTTCATTGATGATTTCATCTCATATGTAATATTATTATTGTTTCTATTTAGACGGGTATAATATTTTTTATTTTTCTTAAATGTAATATTATCTATATGTAATTTTATAATATTCTCTTTTAATGTAGATTCTAAATTATAATAATATTCTGATATTACGGTATAATAATTTACTATTGCATAATCATATATTTTCATATCATTATCTATAAAGCTTCTTACAACATCTGATGTTGTTGTTTTAATATTAAATTGTTGTTCATTTGTTGTATCTTTTAATTCTATGTTTGTTTCATCTAAAAATAGTTCATCAGATTTTATTGTATAAGATTCAAGAGTTTTTATATCATCATTTTTTTCTGTATTTATCTTTGGCTGCCATTTTACAAGTTGTACCTTAAAATATATAGGAGTGTACATAAAATCATTATACATGACAGAACTTGCAACCTCATATATTCTATTTGTCAATGGAAAATATACAATATCTTTTTTTTGCGGGCCAGTACCATCTCCAAATATTTTTTGAAAATAGTCTTTATGAATATGTATTTCGAATGGTAATTCGAAGTCTATGCCAAATGGATTTACATTAAGTGCTGGCTGTGGAATATTATTTTCGGGGATAACAATTTTCATCAATTTTTTATCCTGATAATCATATAATGTATATTCTTGCAGTATTACATCCTGATGTTTTTTATTTGGATCTATCTTATAATAGTATACATCTATTCCAAATAAATCATTTGCCATCAAATTTAAATCTTTAAATAATGATATAGCCTTATCAACCTTGTATGGCTCAAATGTACATCCACTTTTATATATAGATTTATATGTATATAAACTATCAGAACTAACATCAAGTTTCACTTGATTATCATTTTCAAAAGAAATATAATCTAATGTAATATTATTTACCTTCAATGGACCACCAGCTAATAATATGTATCTAAATTGAAAATATACCATTTCAAATGATCCTAATTTTTTAAGAGAATCAATAGATAATTCTTGATACTCCGAATATATATTTCCATCTAATGAATATCTAAATTCTTTTTTATACATAGTGCCTATTCCCATATCTACAATATCTTCATTAATATTTGTAAATGACATAACATTCACATATGGCTCTTTTGTAGTTATAACTATATACTCACCAGACTGATCTAAAATATTATTATCCATTTATATTAAAATATTTTATTTTTTTTTTATTTTCTTATATATATATAATAAAATATGAAATAAAATATGGATATTGATAAAAAGCAATTTAATGACAACGGATGGGATAAATATGGAAAACTTGTCCTAAATGAAATAACAAGATTGAGCAATAATTTAAATGATTTAAGTTTTCAAATACAAGATATAAAGCAAGAAATCATAGAATTAAAAGCTATTCAAGAAAAAATAAATGATATAGGAGATTGGAAATTAAATATTTCAAAAATAGTTTCAGTAAATCAATTAAATGAGATGATAAAAGAAATTGAAGAACTAAAAAATTTTAGAACTAAAGCTACTACTATATTTACTATCACACAATTTATAATTTCAACAGCAATAGTATTATTATCAATGTTTTTAAAATAATGATTTTATTAAATATCAAAAATTATATTTATATATGCTTAAAAAAATATTTTTTTAAAAGATATATATAAATAAAAAAAATTATTATTAGCATTTAAAAATATATTTTCATGAAAATAAACAAGTCAATAAAAACCGAAAAAAATGAAAAGGTTTATTGTATGGAATCATATGCTCAAGAATCATATGAAAAATACAAATCATTTCCTTTTATAAATAAAAATTTTAAAAAAGGAGATGTTTTTAATGTGATAGATATAAAGCGAACATCTGATGAAAATTTGTTCGAAGCTGTGTGTGAAAATTATGTGAATTTATTTTTCAACTTTAAAAAAGAAAAAAAATTCTTCTCATTATATGAATTATCATATGATGATTTTATAAATTATGTAGATTCTGGATCATTTCATGAAATTCTAAAAACTCATAATTTTAAAATCATGATAACAGATGCTGAAAATATGATGGGGTCTTTCTTTGACGCACATAAAATTACATTATCAAAAGAATTTTATAATCAAATAAAAGATAATAGCATAATATATGTTGGAAAAATTGTTGATAAAAATCACGGAGGATTTTTTGTTGATATATCAGGAATTATAACATTTATGCCTGGATCATTAGCATCTGCTAATGTATTGTTAGATTTTGATGGTATGATAGGAAAAGAAATAAATGTTATGATAGAAGGATATCAAAAAGATAAAAATATTTTTATAACATCAAATAAAAAATATTTAAAATATATAATACCTATAGAAATACAAAAATTTAATATAGATGATATTTTACCCTGTAATGTCACTGGAGTATCAAAAAATGGTATATTCGTAGAACATGATTACAAATTCACAGGATTTATAAAAAAACAAGATATGTCTCAACAATTAAGAGACAAATTTATAAATAATGATATTAAAAACGGTGATATGCTATTATTAAGTATAAAAAATATAAACTATAATAATAATAAATTAGAATTTAAATCAGTAGAATAATATAAATAACAAATTAAAAATATAGATATATGAAATTAGGATTAATGATGATTGTAAAAGATGAAAAAGATGTCATTTTGAGATGTCTAAAATCAGTATCATCAATAATAGATTATTGGACAATTGTAGATACAGGTTCAACAGATGGAACACAGAATATTATAAAAGATTATTTCAAAGAAAAAAATATTCCTGGTGAACTTATAGAAATAGAATGGAAGGATTTTTCTACATCTAGAAACGCTGCCCTTATGGCAATAGAACCTCACGTAGATTATGCTATGTGGATAGACGCTGATGAAGAATTAATAATTGATAATACAATATTTGACAAAGAAAAAACATTAAAAGGAGATGCAATAGCTATAAACACTATGTATAATGGAATACTATATTCTAGAAAAAGTATTATAAAAACAAATATTGGATATAAATGGTATGGGCCAGTTCACGAAATATTAATTAAAAATAATGAAAAAGAAATTAATGTAGCAGATGGAATATTTGTATTGGTAAAGGCAGAAGGCAACTCCTGGAAAAATATAAAAAATAAATATTCAGAACACGCAAAAATATTAGAAGAATATATAAAAATAGATGATGACCCTAGATGGATATTCTATTTAGCACAATCATATAGAGATTCAGATAATTATGAAAAAGCATTAGAATATTATCAAAAACGGCAAGAAATAAAAAAAGGACATCAAGAAGAAATATTTTATTCGAAATTTATGATGGGATCTATCTCATATATTTTAAAAAAAGATGAAAAAGATATTATATATTGGTTTCTAAATGCACATGAATTTGACCCTTTAAGAGGTGAACCAATAAAATCATTATCAAAATATTATTTTCATAAAAAAAGCTATGATAATATGTTTATATTTGCTCAATATGGACTAATATATAATATGAAAAATCCATATCCTAAACGTTCATTATTTTTAGATACAGATATATATGACTATGAAATGTTAGAAATCTATTCTATTGCATGTTATCATACAGGTAGAAAAAAAGAAGGAACTGATGTATATTGGAAAATGCGAGAACAAATATCTAAATTTCCACAAAATAGATTTACATCACAACAAATGAATATAATATATAATAATGAAAAATATTTTAAAAAATAATATAATATGAGTACATCATTTATAAAAAAAGTCACTAGCACTAATATATACACAAATACTCCTGGACAAGGAATAGATACACCTGCATTTTCAATAGAATTATCTGATTATACAGATGAGCTACAACAAAAAAATAATGATAATAATTTAGAAGACTATGATAATGAAACTTATAACTTGAAAGTAAATGATATTATATTTTTTAAATATAAAAATAAAACAAAAAAAGGAATTATAAGAAAAATATTAAAAAATGAAAATGGAAATGTTTATAAAATAACTGTTGATACAAATGAAGATAATAATACATTTGATATAAATCCAACGCAAATAATAAAAACAAAAAAACCTAATATAAACGCATCGAATGACGATGTTATATCTACACCATCAATGTCTGAATCAGAAAGCACAAAATTGACATACATAAATTCTTTTAATGAATATATAAAAAAAAGAAGATAAAAATATCTTATATAATTTTTTAATTTCAATAAATAAAAAAACTCCCATCTTTCAATGGGAGTTTTTCGTTGTATATTATATTTAATATAATACTATACAATAGAAATATTATTAGTATCAACATAAAAAGTATAATATTGAGATTCTGGAAAATGTCCAGCTTCTGTTATAGCATATCTACTTTTCACTGCTACCTTAGGACTCATTGATGCCTCAGAAATGGTTTCAAATGTTTCTGCTATTAAATATGGCATATATTTTAAACCTGGATCTTCATCTTTACCTTTTCTACCTACGCAAATTCTTGTATCAGCAAAATCCATATTAGGATCTACATAAATATTTAGACCTGCTAGACTTCCAAGAGGATATAATGAACCATTATCCTGAGAAATTGTATTAGATACTGGTGCTAATGAAAATTGTGCATTATTTTGTAAAACTGTTGCTAATTGTAAATTGGTTACAATAAAGTTTCCTTGTCCGCGTCTACCTCTTTGTAAAACTATATTACTAGCAGCAAGAATTTTAGTTAATAATCTACGATGAATTGTCATTTCATTTTCATTAGAAACACCACCACTAGTAGCATAAGATATAAACTCATTGACAGGAATATTATAAATATGACCATCTGGACCATATCCATTTTTATTATGTACATTTCCTGCTGGATTTAACGAAGAGTTCAAAGTTACTCCTTCTGATTTATTCATTCTATAATTGTTGAACCAACCTAATGCGAATAATCTTGCTAAAATTTGTTTATTATTAGATTGACTTAATTCATTTATTAATGAATTTTGAACTAAACCTATTACATCATATCCATATTGTTTGTTCAAATCTTGAATTTGTTCTATTGTTACGGAGCATGCTACTTGAACAGATTTAGCTTCAATCCATTTAGTATATGTTCGTAAGCCCATATTTCTAAAATATGTATTTTCGCCTACTCCACGTTTCATACCATCTGGAAGACCTTGGTCTGCTTCATTCCATGGCCCATACCAATCATTTGAATCTATTGCTCCAGCACCAGCAAATCCTTCAATATGATCTTCTAATGCTTTTACCAATGAAATTTGATTTATAGTAATATTTAATGCAGTTCCGCCAATAGATATTGTTCCACCAATTAAATCAGTTAATACAGGAGCAGTTTCTAAATTTGATATAACTCTAAAAATAGGATCTCCATCGTATCCAGAATTACCGACAAATTTAACGTCAATAAAGTTACTACCATTTGTTATTCTATATGTAGTACCAATGGTAGCATATGTTGCTCCTTTATTAAACCAAGATGATTCAGATCCGCCTAATATTGTTTTGAAAATGCTTGGTTTTAAAAATGTATCTTCTCTACCACCACCATATACATAATCTAAATAGACTAATGTACCAGCTGGGTTTTGCATAGGAATTACATTGACTAAATCAAATCCTATTGTTCTTTTGGCAACTTGTAATGCCATAGGTAATAACATTGGAAATTTATCACCTGACCCGGAATCACCATAGACTCCGCCGATAGAACCTGGAGTATATACATTACCCATAAAACCGGCAATATTTCCAGCAGGAGGCATACCTAACATAGAAAAGTTTGCTCTTTCATTTAATGCGTGATAATGACTATATTTTGACATCCACGACATTTTATATGGGTCTGCAATTCCAAGTTCACTTTCTAATAATGGAGACCATGTCTCCAAAATTTGAGATTCATTAATATTCATAATTTTAATTTTTTTTTGATTTGTAGAGCTCTAAATATATCTATTAATATCTCTCTATATTAATAGACCACAATATCTGTGTTTTTATCACATAAATAAATTCTATTATTTTATTTATGCTTTTATTTATATAAACTATCTTCTTTTTTTGATAGTTTTTTAAAATTTATTTTGTTTATTTAATATTTTTTTAACATTATTTATATATTCTGTCGAATATCCATTTTGATTATCATTAGTTTTATTTTTTTGATAATTTTTACTTTCGTTGATATTTACAGATAATTTTTTAGATTTTAAAGCAGGAACAACGTATTTATTCCAAAATGCAAGAGCTTTTTTTTCATCTGATAAATCATAATACTTACATTTAGCTATTATAGGTTTCTTAACATCATCTGATAGATCTTCCCATATATCTTTTTTGTCATCCGATAAAAATGATATCCATTTTTCGCAAGATTCATCTGAATCAATATCATTATTTTCAATTTCATTTAGATTAGATTTTTTATTATCATTTTTTGATTTATCTTGTGAGCTATCATCCTTTGATTTATCTTTTGAATTATTATCTATCAATGGAGAAACATATATATCCCAAAAGTTTTTTACATTGTATGAATTATTAAGATCATAAAATTTTGATCTAGCCTCTATTGTATTTTTTAGTTCATCATCAAGATTATCCCATATTTTTTTCAAATCACTTGATAAGAAGTCTTGCCACGGTCTATGTTTATTTGAATTTTCATTGTTTTTTGTTTCTTTATTTATATTTGTAAGATCGTCTATTTTTTTAGATTTTACCTCTTCTAAAAGTTTGTCGATTCTATTTACAATTTCTGTACCTTGCTCTGATAGATTTTCATCTATATTTAGAATATTAGAATTATTTTTTTCTAATTTATTATTATATTTTTTATTTATAATAAAGTCGTCATTAGATAATTGATTATTTACGCTTTCAGCAACATATTCAGAATATAAAATATTTTCATTGAGATTTTTCTTTAAATATTCAGAATATGCAATAATAGTATTTATTTCTGTTTCTATATTTTCCTTTAAATAATTAGAATAATTTATGATATTATTTGTAGATTTTTCTAAATTTTTAATATCTGATTTATTTTCATCCGTTATATTTATATATTCATTTATTTTATCTTTTATATATTCTGTATAGTTTGTATTTTGTTCAAGGCATTCCTTTAAATAATTACAATAAGCCATTATATTTTTTAGTTGTTGATCTACATGATTGTCATTTAGACTTTCATTAACAACATCTTTTACATAAGATGTATATTTTATACTATTATCTAATTCTTTTGATAAATATATAACATAATCTTTTAGTTCATTTAGTTTTTTATTTTCTTTAAGATTTTTATTTAAAGATTGTTCTAATATATTAATTTTTTCTTCTAGTCTATCAATATTATTATATTGATTATTTTCATTAATATTATCTTCAAGATTTTTTAATCTTTTTGTTATATTATCAAAATCTTCTTTTAAAAGAAGAGTATAATTATTTAATTCTTCTTCTGTGACATAATTGCTCATATTATTATTATTTTTATTTGAAGTAAAATCATTTTTAATTGATTCGATAAATTCTGGGTTTTTATCAGTTATATCATATATAGCTATATTATCATCATATATTCCCAAGCTTTCATTTATTTTTTTTAGTCCAGCTTCTTTAAATCCAGGATCTGCAACTAAATCATATGTTTGAATCATTTGTATTTTTACTTTTTTATCTGGCTTTACAATGCCTACAGCTCGTGATGATATGCTTAGTGTTACTCCGGATTCAACTAATTTTTTTGCAATTTCTCCTTGCGGGGTATTTAATAGTCTAAGTCTTCCTCGTATAGTTCTTGTATTTTTGTCATACTCTATGCTTTCTATTTTATGAGATACCTTGCTTAAAGATATTTCTAAACGATCCGGATGGTCAAGTTCTCCTAATAAATTATTTTTTTGTATTTTCTCCTGTAATCGTTTTAAATGAGGAAAATATTCATCTTCTTCATATATACGATTATTATTATTTAATTCTCCAAATTTAGCAAACACACCCTCTAAAATAATATCATCATCCGAATCTTTTTTATATGCTAATGGAATATTAGCATCTTCTAATATTAAAACTAATTTTTCATCATTTTTCATTTATAATAATGTTTTTATATATATATATTAAAAAAAAATATTTTTTTTTAATATTTTTTTAATATTTTTTTTTATATATATATATATATTAAAAATAAAAAAAATGATAAATAATAATAAATTTATATTCGAAAGCATTATTTACAATTATAATGAAAAAGCACAAAATATTCAAATAAATGATAGTCAAATAAAAATTGTAAAAAAAATATACGAAAGCATACAATATGAAAATGTTCATTTAATATGTAATTTTCTATATTTTAAAAGGCATAATGAAGAAAAACAAGTAAGATATCTATTAACAAATGGAACAAAATCAATAGGAATAAATTTTATATTAAATACAACTAAAATAAATAGTTTAGATTTTTATGAATCATTAAATGAAAATAATTATTATACAATATATAATATTGATAAAAATTCTATTCCATTAATAATTACTAATTTTTTTAATGATACTATATCTACAAAAACATTAGATATTAAAGTTTCTATGTCTGACAATACTACCAAAAAAGAGATAAAACCAGATGAAGAAATAAAAGAATCTTTATATGAATATGGAAATCCAACAGTAGTATTTAAAAATTTAGATTTATATGTTCAACTTATAGTAAACACAGAAACAACGTCATTGATAATAGCTGGACAGCCTGGAGTTGGAAAAACATATACGGTTACAAATTCTCTTGAAAAGTATAATGCAGATTATATAAAAATAACAGGAAGATCAACTGCACATGCATTATATGTGGCCTTATATGAAAATAATGGAAAAATAATTCTTTTTGATGATTGCGATAAGGTATTATTTGATACAGATGCAATAAGTATATTAAAAGCAGCATTAGACAGTAGCCCTAAAAGAAAAATTTCTTGGCTGTCAAAAGGAGAAATTAAGTCTGATGATGGGAAAATTATTCCAGATTCATTTGAATTTACAGGAAAATGTATTTTTATAACAAACTCTCCATTGAAAAAAATTGATCGAGCTTTATGTTCAAGGAGTATGGTAATAGAGGTTGCATTTACCCCAGAAGATATGCTCAAATATCTCAATACAATTGTTGAAAATATTGATATAGATTGCCCGAGTGATGTAAAACATCAAGCATTAGATTTTATTGCTATAGCATATAGACAAGGATATGATGTTGAATTAAGTGTGCGAAGTATCATAAAGGCAATTCACATAGGATCTCTAAATATATCTATAACAGAAATGTTTAATCTTATTGTACAACAATGTAAAAAAATACAAAAATAAATATATGAAAAATAATGATAAAATATATAATCAAATAAATGAAATTTATAATAAATATTATAAATATGATTTTAATGAAAATGAAGAAATATATGAAAAAATAAATATTTTAGAAACTATATCAAATCTGTTTAAATCAGTATCAAATTGGATAAAAAGAAACTTCTCTCCTAAAATATCAAAAATACATGATCTTGCTGATCAATATGAAAAAGCATTATATGAAGAATATAAACGGCTATATTTAGAAAATGATGCTGTTAACTATTCTAGGGCATCAAAATTTTATTATGATGAACTCAGTATTTCTAATAATATTTTAGAAAAAATAGAAAATTTAGTTGGAGACGATAACTACTTTAAAAAATTAGCAAAAAATATAATCAATCAAAAACAAATAAATGTAAAAGAAAAAATTTTAAATGAAATGAAACTTAAGGCATCAAAAGATTCTGATGATCCTAAAAAAATTGATGAACTATCTAAAAAAATAAAAGAAAAAAAAGAAAATGTTATACGCGAATATGATGAATTAATTTATAAAAATAATAATGAAATAAAAAAATATGAAAATCTTATAAGTAATTTAATAAATCAAAAAATTAAAAATAAAGATAATATCTTTTTAAAAATGTTTTTTTCATCTCAAAATAATTTTGATGAGAACAAATGCTATTCTTTTTTATATTCTATAATACTAATGTATGAATCATCATCTGAATATCAAAAAAATACAAAAGAAAAAAATACAATAGACAATAACACATTTATAAAATTATATAATGATTTTACTAAAGAAATAATGAACATATATGATAAGTATAATTCTAATAATATAGAAATAATATCATATGATGATATAATATCAAATATTATAAAAAATATTAATTTTAAAAAAGAAAAAAATAAATTATCAGAATATAGTATAAATGATTTATTTAATGATGTCAAAAAAAATATATATCTACTATATAAAAATAAATATCAAGAGTTATTAGATAAAGAAATAATAACAAAAGATACAGAAAATCTTATCAATATAGACAATCAGAATATAAGTAAAAATAATAAAATAGATAAAAATTATAAATATGATTATACAAATAAAACATTATCTATTGATGATGTTAAAAAAAATATTTCTGATGAAAAAAATGTAAAAGATGATGATATTAGCATAGAAGATGCTAAAAAATATATAAATGAAAAAATAACAAAATTTTTTGAAAATGAAAAAGATATAATCATAGAAAATATAAATCAAAAAATATTAAATATAAAAAATGAAACAGATCAAAATATAATAAATAAATATAAAATATTAAATGAAAATTGTCAAGAAATAAACATTACATTAGAAAAAGATGAGAAAGATTATGAATATTTAAAAATTATGATATTTGAAGACTTTCCTCAAATTGCAGGATTACTATATTTTCAAAAATTTTTGTATTTTTTTAAAAATCCAAACTATAAACAATATACTATTTTTATTGTATTTGATAATTTTTGCAAATACATATCATACATAATATTAGCTAAAATTACAGATATAAAAGATGTTAAAAAAAATTTATCAAAAAAAATGTCGCAAAATGCTATTAGCAAAGTACAAAAATATTTAAATGAAATAAATAATAATAAAAAAAAATAAAAATATGCAATATGTAAAAAGTTTTAAATTTTCTTCAGATAATTTTTTAAATGAAGAGATATTATTATCATCAGAAAATGATATAGAAAAAATAAAAGAATTATTTTCTGATCCTGAAAAATTAGAAAATGAGATTTATAAAAATATAACTAATAACAATGATATTAAAATGTTTAATAACAAAAATATTAAAAAAGACGAAATAATATTTATTTTTTTAAAAAGTGAAGAAAATAATGTAATCTTATGCGCTAAAAAACTTTGTGATTTAGATAATGAATTATCTCTATATTTATTAATTGGATGTAATGACGAAAATGTCATAAAATCTTTTACTGGTGATACAAATATAGAAAGCTTATCAAAAAATGAAATTATGATTATAATCAAGGACATCGTTAAAGAAAAACCATTAGAAATAAAAATTTTTAAAAATATTATGAAAGATGAAAAAAGTTATGTATCACAATTTCCAATAGCCGGCGTCATTAAAGAAATAAACATAAATTTAAAATAAAAAATTAAAAAAAATGACCCCAGAACAATATAAAAACATAATTTGGAAAATATTATCATTGTTAGAAACCGTTATGATTGGCGCTGGTGGTGTTTCAAAAGAAACTGCAAGAAAAATAATTTTAACTATATACAAATCTATCACAGGAGATACATCAATATAAATTATAAAAAATTATAGTTTTTTATATAATATAAAAATCACAAAAATATGGAAAACAACGAAACCCAAAATTTAGAAAATGCTGAAAATAATGAAAAGATAGAAAATGAAGTTTCAGCAAATGATAATGAAAAAAAATCAGAACCGGTAGAAATACCTGAAAAATTGACGCAGCAACAAGCTCTTCAAGTTTTAATAGAAGCAGCTAGGGTATCTCAAAGTAAAGGAATATTTACATTAGATGATGCCGAATTAATAAACAAAGCTATCAGGGCATTTATTCCGCAAGGACCAATTCCATCTAAATAATTACATGGACGAAGTAAAATTAAATGTGTATCCATCCTTTGACAATCATGCTGATATAATTGTCAATGGATGGAAACCACTTCGCATTTTATATTCATACGAACGTATATCAACAGCAAATTTTCTATTTTGGAAAATAGAAAATACAGATAAAATATTTAAAATATTAGATACAGACTTATATAGATATTCTGGTACAAATCTTGTAAATCATTTTAAAGACACATTAGAAAAACTTCGAGAAGATTATCTAATATGGGAGAAATTAGGATTTCCAGAAGAATGGATGAAAGATTATGAAAAAAATTATAAAAATTTGATATATAAATAAAAAAAATATGGATTTAAACTTATATATTTCAATAATCATTGTTGATGAAGATGATGATAAAAATGTAAAAAAAATAGGATTGTATAAAAATTCAAATACATTGCAATCTGTTCAAATGAAATTTGATTACTCTGAAAAAAATCTTTCTAAATTCATAGCTAATAAGCTATATACAGATTATAACATAGAACTAAAAGATATAAATGATTTACTTTATATTGACCATTTTGCGGATGCAAATGAAAAATTTATAATCTATTGCTTTAAAATTAATAGTAATAAAATAAATAACAAAAAAATAAAATTATGTGATCTAAATATTTTAAAAGATATAAAAGATATTATAACATTAGCAACAATATACACATATTTAAAATCATTTATAGAATAATGGAAATTTGGATATCAGACACATCTTATTCAATATTAAAAAAGTCAAATACATATATCAAGTATTTTGGAAAAATTGATGTTAAAAAAATTTATAATGAGATTGGATATAAAGATATAAATGATATTGACAAATATGATAAATATATAATAAATAAAGAAATAAAAAAATGGTTTGTGTTTTATAACAAAAACAAAAAATTTTTTAGAATATTATATATTGTACCAAAATATAAAAAAAGCATTTTAAAAAATCTAATAAAAATTATAAAAAAAGAAAATCTAAAATACGATAAAATATATCTATATAATAAAGATACAAATACCTTTGATCTTATATATGAACTATAATTAAATAGTTCTAAATCTTAATGCCAAATGATGACATTTCAGATTTTAGACGCTTCAACGGCTTCGTAACCTCTGCCTCTGCGTCCGTTAGGTCGCCTGAACTCCTACGACCATATTCTAAAATATTCTGTGCTGCAAGTAAATCCCTTTGGTTAACAGCACCACAGGATTTACAAGTCCATTCTCTGTCAGATAGTTTCAAATCATCGTTTTTTGCTCCACACTTACAGGTTTTGCTGCTTGCAAAAAACCTATCTATTTTTATAAGTTTTTTTTCATACCAATTACACTTGTATTCAAGGATTGACACAAACTTACTCCAACTAACATCGCTTATAGCACTGGCCAAGCAATGGTTTTTTAGCATACCATTGACATTTAAGTCTTCAATAAATATCCTATCGTAGTTATTTACTAAAAATGTGGTGTAATTGTGAAGAAACCAATCTCGTTGATTAACTATTTTTGTATGCAATCGTGCTATTTTTAATCTACATCTTTCGTATCTGTGGCTGCCTTTTTGTTTTCTGGAAAGGTGTCGTTGCAATCTTTGTAACTTCGCTTGGCTTTTGCGAAGAAACTTAGGATTGTCAATTTCTATTTCATCAGATTGTGTGGCAAAAGTTTTAATTCCTAAATCAATTCCAACTTCTTTATTAGTTTTTGTTTTAGGTGTTACTTCTGTTTCAATCAGAATAGAAGCAAAGTATTGTCCTGATGGATTTTTGCTGATGGTTACTGACATTAACTTGCCATCAGGTAGTTGTCTGTCAATAATCATTCTTATCTTTCCTATCTTTTCCAATTGTATTTTGTTGCCTATCACTTTAAACTTTTGATTAGGTAATCTGAAAGAATTTCTACCCTTTTTCTTTTTAAAAACAGGAAATCCTATTTTATTTTTTCTTTTCTTGCTAAAAAACTGTTTTAGAAATTGTTTAAAATCTATTTCTTTTTGTTGTATTGCCGCTGCACTGACTTCTTTCATCCACTCAAATTCTTTTCTTAATTCACTGCTTGTTTTAAAGTTGACATTAGGATTAGTATCTTTATCATAGGTTCTGAATGTAGCAACCTGATAGTTCCAGAAGAAACGAACACATCCAAAAGTTTTATTTAGTGAAACTTCCTGTGTTTTATTGGGATATATTCTGTATTTATACGCTCTTAGTATCTTCATTAACTATCTCTTATAATACTATAGAATTTCTATATCAAATATTAAAAAAAGATTTCATTTTACAGTTTGCGAGTCATAGTAATCAGCTCTAAAAGTAAATCCTGAAATAGTATATATTCCAGATGATGTATAATCTAGCTCAATAGCAGGAATGTTTGTTGTTGGAAATACAACTGGAAATGTATATTCACGAATTGTAACTCCTTCTCTATTATACAAAATAATTTTCATTGGTCCGCCAGCATAATCGCTTTTCATATGCATTTCTCCACTATATGGATCGAAAATTAAATTACACCATTCCTTTAATGCTGAATATACGTATATTGAATTATTTTTATTTATATTTACCTCAAAATCTATTGTTATATCAACATATGTGGTATCTAATTTAGATGCGGCATAAGATCTTGTCCATCCTTTATATGTTTGCGTTATTTCTGCCCCTGGTATTTTATCTATATCCAATCCTCCAACTTTAATAACTTGTTCCATCATTAACTCTCCTGGCCAAGAGCTTTGTATTATAAAAGGTGGGGTAACTGCAATATCAAATAAATTTGTATAAACAGGCTCGTACATTCCCATACTAGCCTCTGAATTTTTATAATGTGGTAATTTTGCCATAATATTTATTTTTTTTTTAAATTAAAAATCCTTTTGTTTTAATTTCTCCTGTTTTATATATATGAATTCTATTTATAATTTTTTGCATACCTCTTACAGGTTCAATAGCTATATCAATTATTGCAAAAGACTGATCAATAATATCTGGGGTATTATTTGTTTCATTCATAATAACTTGATATGTATAAATACCGCCAGCTGAAACAACATTTTCTAAATATGATTCAACTAATGCTCGTATTTGCATTCTTAAATAGCTTGTATTTGATTGAAATACATAATTATGTAATATAGATTCGATATTTTCTTCTAATGTTATTAACAAATCTCTAACATGAAGATTATTATATGCTGATAGAACTCTTTGATATCCGCTCTGATTTCCATATATCATATATCCAATACCATTTTTATATACAATTGGATTTATTCCAAATGGTTCTAAGTATTCTCTATCAGAATCATTAAAATTATATTCTAATCCAACAATATTAGGATTCATTAAAACACCAGTTTTTGGTCCAGCTACAATTGTAAATGGATGCCCATTCATAAATTTTCTAATAAAATTATTTGATACATCTGCTGCTGGAGGAATATTTATATTTTTGCCATTATATTTAATTGTCAAAAACGGGGCAAACATTCCTTGAAATTTAGCTCCATCTTCATCACTAGGTAATGAAAACCTAAATGAAGGAGACAAGTCTAAATTACCGCCATCGGCTATATATTTGCAATTTAATATTGGAACTGGATTAGCTGATGTTGGTTCATCTGTAAATCTTGGATCTTTGGATTCTTTAAATAATTTAATAGATGGAGCATTTAATAATGCCATACATGTTAATCTATTCTTTGCCAATTTTGTCAAATAATTTTTAGGAAATGAATTTTCTTGCAATCCACCATCAAATGTATCTACTATATATCTAAACACTATGAGATCACGATCAGACAATGCATTGAATAATCCAGAAACATTTGGGTCTAGCATTCCATAAATTTTTGCTAATTGTTTATTAGTTCCATCTGGTAAATGAAATTTAGTCAATTTAAATCCATTTAATAAAAATGGGTTATATGATGTAGCTGCATCGTCAATATTTTTATATCTTATAACATATTGCTTATTATTATTTGTATATGTATAAACTCTTTGGTTCACCTTTATTAGATAATCGCCATTATGAGTAGTTCCATCATATATTTTCTTTTTTGAAACAATTTTAGTTAATATGCATCTTGACATATCTCCTCTCATCATAGGATCAGATAATATATATTGTCCTATACTGAAATCTTTTTGATATGCTTCTTTTACATAAAATTCTGTATGAGTAGAGTTAATATCATTTATTTCTATAGATTTTGAATAATCACCTACTAATGAATATATTCTAAGAAGATTTAATGCTGATCCCGATTGTGTATTATCATAAATGTTATCAAATCCCCAATCTTTAGTACTATCAAAATTTTGATATTTTAATTTTAATATATTTATTCCATCTTGATCTTTATCAAATGAATGTATTACATTTAATTTTTCAGACTGTAGATAGCAAAGATCCCCATCTGTTAATAGTCCGTTCTTAAAATCTTTATATAATTTAGAACTTTCATATGCAATATAATAATTATTTGAACTATAATAAACAAATTTATCAGGTTCAATATATATTGTTAAAATTGGATTTGATGGTTTTACTGCGTCAAATTTTGATCCATAATATAATTTATATGTATTATTAATATAATTTATATATTCACCTCCAAAATATTCAGGAGTACTTATATCAACAGATAATTCTATATTAGTACTTCCAGTTACTCCTACAACTCTAAAATAATATATATTATTTGTATTTGATGCAAAAACCCAATCACCTTCTGATATTGTTGTAGTTGTTGCGCCAATAACAATTTTTCCAGATGTTGAATCAGTATTTAAAATTTGATAAAAATCATTTCCTTCTGTATATTTATCTGGATGAGATATTCCTAATTGCAATATTTTTTCATTATTATTATTTACAATTATATTTTTACTTATTATTGTACAATATTTACCTGTATCTTCATTTTTTAATATAGATTTATTTGCTTCAATTTTCCCAAATTCAAAAATATCACTATCATTAAAATATTTTAAATTTATATTCAAAACATTATTAAATTTACCATTATTTCCTAGTCCATAATAAGATGTATAATAAAATACGCCATCATTTTCATTTAAATGATAACAATTTAATGTTGCAGTATAGCCTTTTGGTGGAAGATTATCTGTAGAAGTTAGTCCAAAATCATAAACTATTTTATTATTTATTTCTGAATGATCTATATTTTCTTCATAATCTAATGATTCTTTTATATTTATATTATATGATAAAAAATTAATTTTTTCTGCCTCATATTGTATCAATGTATGTCCAACCATATCTATTCTTCCAGATGTATTATAATCATCAGGGTCGTAGCTATCTAATGCACTTCTATTTAATTCACAAAAAATACCTGTTGATTTATAATTATTATTTATAATTGTATCTATAGAATAATTAATATTGTTGTTATCAATCAAATCTGGTATTATGGAACCCTGAAATTTAGCTATCAATGTAACAGATTCATTATTTATAAAGTTTACAAATTTATCTTTTTTTAATCCTTTCAAATCAAAATATTCACCAAAAACGCTATCCTGAGAAAGCTGATATAAATTTGTCCAATCTCCTTTTATCAAATATACATCAACAAAATAATCTGAAATATAATCATATTCTTTTATAAATGCAGGAATTTCTGATTGCCCAAACCACTCTTTTGCTGTTATATCAAATCCTATTAAATCTGTAGATTTAGTTATTATAATAGTTGTATCGGTTTGACCTAGATTAACAAAATTAAATATTTTTCCTTTATTTGGAGACATATCGTCATTTACAATAGCATTAAAATAATTAGTATCAGGAAACCAAAATCCTTCTTTATTAAAAAATGAACTATATAATTCATTTTTCTTATTACCATTTTCTTCTGATGCACTTAATGAAAATGACATATAAGGAACCATATCAACAGGATAATTTTCATCTTGCCCATTATTTATAGGTAATAAATTCAAAGCAAAGCAAGGAGCAGTCTCAAGACATGTGAACAAACTTCTATGAAAAAACGACCCCTTATTTTCTAAATCCCTATCAATATCACCATATACTTTTTTTGCAGTTTTTATATCTTCTATATAAACAGGTGCATTAGGAATTCCTTTTTTAGAAAACCCAACGACTAATCTAGTAACTTGCGGATTTACACGTGGAACTTCTGTGTTGTCATATTCAAGAGTATAAACACCAGATGCTTTATATTTAGATAAATCAATGCTTATTTTTGCCATATTATTATTTTTTAATATATATATATTTTTTTTAAAAAAAAATTCATTAATTTATATCTATTGAAAATTTAAAAAAATAATGGATTGCGCCGGGTTTCACTTGAATAATATAAATTCAAAAACAATAGAATCATGGGAACAATGTAAAAAAGAAGATAGAAGACAAAAAAGAAAAGTAAAAAAAATATTTTTTTTATATATATATAATATTATGGAACAAATTCATAAAACATATAAATTTCGTTTATATCCTAACGAAAAACAAGAAGAACTATTATTAAAGCATTTTGGTTGTACCAGATGGGTTTATAATCATTTTCTTCTAAATGAGGGTTTAAGAATATTATCTGGGATGGTGATACCCAGTACACAAATGGAGGCCCAAACAAGACATTCCATCAGGAACGCACAAGCCTATGAAGTTTGTAGCTCAATGTAATTCAACGAGCAACCACAAAAGCTATTCAATACTAAATACTTACTTTTTCTCATATTTTATTTTTTTGATTTTGATTCCCATTTTCAATTTCATAATTAAAAATAATATAACTATTTTCATTATTAAAATACATAATATCTTTTAGATCATCAAATTTTATATTTATTTTTAATTGATAATTTTTGTAATAAATATTTGATATTTTAAAATATTTTGATATATTATCATTTTTTAAAAGGATATCATCTCCATTGGATAATTTATTTATATAATATTTATCTGTATCTATTGGAATTATTGTTATTATTGCGGTATTTTTATTTTTTATTATTATTTCATCAACATATATTTTAGGATTTAAATTATTTTCTAATGATGTATTTGGTAATAATTCATTAAAATCAGAAGATGTTAAAATTTTTTTATCGATCATTTTTTAAAATATATATAAAAATTAAAAAGATATTTTTATTGAATTAGAAGCATTTGATTTTAATATAGACGGTAGAGTAGCAGATAATGTTGAAACTCCTCCTAATGATGCTATTGATGTATCGATTGATGATGCTAATGCTGTCAATATATTAGAAAGCATTGAAGAATTTATAGCAGGAGATAATAGTCCCTGACCTATTTCAATATTTGCAGAGCTCAATAATATTTTAGATGATTTGATATTTATATTATTAGTTGTATTTATAGTTATATCGGATCCATTTATTTCAATTTTAGAATTAGAATTTTCTATAATTATAGTATCATCATTTAATTTTATTTTTAAATCATTTTTATTTTTTATAAAAATATTTGAATCTTTATCAATATTTATATTAGCATTTTTGCTAAATATATCTATACCATTTTTTTGTGTATATAATATTTTAGTATTTTCATCTTCATCATATAGTAATACATGCGCATTTTCGTAGCTATCTTCAATTTCTTTTAATAATGATTTATTAAGTTCCTGAATACAAATATATTCTGGGCTATAAATATCATTTCTATTAAAAATTACCTTTACCTTAGTACCTTTTTTGGGAATAGAAATATTACCGCCGCCATTATTACCGCCAAATACATTTATTGTATTTGGATATGCCCACGGTAAATCATCTATTGGAATATCTTTTTTATCAGAATTCAAATCCCATGAACCATCAAAAACGCCATATACATATATTTTGCATCTTCCTTTTTTTAATGGGTCTTCATTATCAACGATTTCTCCCAAATAAACTCCGGATATATCATCAGAAAATTCTTTTAAAAAACTTTTTTCGGACATAATTTATAAAATTTTATTTATTTGATCTGGTATAAATGATGTTAGTCCTTCTCTTGTAACTTGCTTTACAGCTCCTGGCGTTGTATTTTCAAATATTTTGCCTATGCCTATATTTATTGCGTCGACGCCTATGTTTAAAATTGAATGCTGTAAATTACTACGATTTAATTCCTTGCTTTTTTCTAATTGTTCAATATATGCCTGTGCAGAAGCTGTTTTTTCTGAATATCCTTCTGAAACTGGATATACAGATTGTCTTTTTTCTGCAAAAATACCATCGGCACTATGTGTTATATCATTTCTTTCCTGTACTGGATGCCTTTCTAAATACAAATCTGGTAATTTATCTAATTTTATAAAATCATTATTATACATATTCATTATATCATATTCATTAAAAAGTGTTTTCATTATATATTCTCCTATGACAAAATTAAAAAATGGATAATGAGATACCTTATGAACACGATTAGGATGTATTATCATTTTTGCTGTTGCAGGAGCAGAAACATCTGAATTAGATATTGTTGTCATCCAATCTGGTTCTGTAGAAAAGAAATCAAATTCGCAATCATGCAATTCAAATTCATGAACCGTAACGGCTTCAAACTCATATTCAAGTTCTTTGACATTTATATCTTTATCATTTAATAGCATTCCTCCAACACCACCAAATGTATTTATAAATTGATTTCCAGCAGTTACGTATGTATCTAATGAACCCATACTAACAGTAGAATCCAAGAATTTATGTCCTTCATTCCAATAATCCTTACCACGAGTCATTGGGTCTTTTTTATTTTTTATAGGAACATTATATTTTAATAAGCTCGCTAATTTTCCGAAGGTTGTATTAAATCTTCTAAATTCTAGTACATACACATTCATATTAAAAGTTCTTAAATTAACAGGTAGTATTTCTTTCATAGTTTCCATATCATATGCCATATTTCTATATAAATCAGCCAAAAAAGACATTCTCATATCAATAGATTCTAAGCAGTCTATTGTTATATTTTTTTCTTTTGCTCTATATGAATTTGCCTTATCTATTTTATATAAATCTCCAAGTCCAGATATTGATTGAAAAAACCACGGCGTCTTTGTTTGTAATTTATATAATGTGCTTGCAAATGCTTGCAAATATGCACATCTTTTAGGGGATCCTATGTTATAAAGATAATCTATAGCACTATCTAAATATAAATTCATATCATTTTTATTAGAATTAAATGGTCTAAATAATCCTCCTGCGGATATTACATCTGGCTGCAAGCTCCATCCATTATCGGGAAAAAAATCCAATCTAAATGACATATATGTAGGATCTTGTGCTTCCATAAACATATCTGGTTGTCCAACATTACTATTATATGTCAAAAAGTCTCTTGTTACTTTATCTAAAATAGGCATATATTTTTTTAATATATATATTTTTTATAAAAGTTTATCAAAAGAAAGAGAAAATGGACTATCTACATTAAATATTTTAATATCTGATGAATATTGTTTATATATTTTATATCGTTCTACTCCGTGCTTATACAAATAATTTTTATTATTATTAAATGATAAATTATCAACAAAATCTATAATATAAAAATCAGATTTATCTTTTAATTGTCTCATTCCTCTTCCTATTGACTGCTTGACAAGAATTTCTGATTTATATGATTCTGCAAAAAATATATAATGAATATTTTTAATAGATATTCCTGTTGCAAATGTTAAAAATGATGCTATAATGACCTTGTTATTTCCGGTTTCCATTTCGCTTTGATAATATGATCTATGATCTTGTTCTATGTTCCCATCAACATAATAGCATATTTTATCTGTATTATTTTTTAGATATTCATATATTTTATATCCATATTTATTTTTTATATCAGAAAATAAAACCATTGAATTTTTATCTGTTTCTTCAATCATTTTTAATATGAAATTCAATCTCTCATTATTATTTAATACAGTTACTTTTTCATAATAAAATGCCTTGCTTTTTTCCAAATTTTTATTTGTTCTAAGATTAAATAGTGTTTCAGAGATATCCTTTCTATTATAATTTAGCATCACAATTCTAAATTTTGCAAATGGAGCAAATCCTTCTTTGAATAAAAAATCTGGTGATATACGATTTAATACGGGGCCTAAAAGAGATAAAATAGTATAATATTCTGCTGTATTATCTTTTATAATAGTTCCAGACATTCCAAATTTATAATTTACGCAACTACATTTTTTTATTATATTTCTAATAGATCTTGCTCCTGCTTTGTGGCATTCATCAACATATATGACATCAAAATTTGACAAAAATTCTTTATCAAATTTTACAATAGACTGATATGTCCCTATAACAACATTTGGGTCTTTAGATATGATCTTTGAATTGCTATATATCAATGAAAAGGATAAATCCATTTTATCATTATTATATTTGATAAATTCTTCCATCATCTGCGTTGTTAATATTGTTGTAGGAACTATTATCAAATATTTATTTCCTAATGAATGTGTTTTTATATATGCAAAAACAATAAATGCTATTAATGTTTTGCCAGCAGATGTTGTAACAGAAGATGTACAGTATTTATATTTTAAAATATCATATGCTGTTTTGATTTGATAATCACGAGGTTTGATATCATTATCCTTAAAAAAATCATTTACCCATTCGATAAATTCATTATAATCTATTGATAAATCAAATATATTTTTTAGCCCCTCTATTTTCAAATCTATAGAATAAGACTGACATATATTATAAATTTCATTCCAAAGACCTATTGGAGCAGAATTATATTTAAAAAAATTTACATATCCATCCCATTTATTTGCTTTTACCAATGGATTGAAATACCAATTTTTTATTCGTTTTTTCAATGAATCTTTTAAAATGCTTAATTCATAATCATTGGCTTCTTTAACTTTTATATATTTTTTATCAGAAGTTACATATAAAATCATTATAAATAATTATTTATTATATATATATTATATAAAAATATAATTTTTTTATAATTGATGTCATTTTCAATTATCATCTTATGTGATTACTTTTTGAATTACATTGATATACAAACTTCATAAGTAATGTGCATTCAATAAAGAATATCTTAATCGATCCTTTGATTGCATACTGTGTACCGCCATTACAGATATTCTTAAATCCTCATTTTAGCAGCATTTTGATAATAATTATATGTGTTTTCTTTGTTTTCATATTGAATATTATGTTCATATAGAAAATGATTATAAGCCCATTTGGTACAGCCAAAACGTTTTAATAATAGTTCTTCCAGTTTTGACGTAGAATATAAACGAAATTTATATGATTTATAAATTTGTTCCATAATATTATATTTATAAAAAAAATAATTTTTTATATCATTATTCCAAAATTTGATATAAACGATTTTGCATATGATTTGTATCCATTTTGGTAATCTCTGCCAACACGTTTAATATAAAATTCCATATCCTCTGAATTTAATTGTTCTGCTAGCCAGCTCAAATCACCGTCAAATTTTATGCAATAACCAGCATAAAAAGTATATTCTTCTTTTTCCCATATAATAAAATTAGGATATAAACTAAGAGGTGATACAAGTATTTTCTTCCCCCAAGTATTATCGAGGCCTTGAGAACGGCCAAAAGCATACCACGATACCGGATTTTTTTTACCTTTATCTCTCAATAATAATCTATCTTTAATTGCTAAAAAGTATTTATAGGTATATGGATATAAATCTTTTAATTCACCTTCTGGTATAATTGTATATTTACCGTTAATTTTTTTATAAGGGAAAATTATCCATCTATTTTGTTCATCATTTGATGATTTTAATATAGACACTTTTATTATTGGCTTCAGTATATCTTTTTCAATTGTAAATACTCTACCATCTTTTAATTTTATAGTTGCCTTATCATTTTCTATAATTGGATCTTTGAAAATATAAAAATCATCTGCTAATGTAGTTATGCCAACATGTATTTTTGTTAATTTACCTAATGGTATTCCTCTTGTTTCTATTTCTTTAATTCTTTTTAAATCTGTATTTGATGCTATTGTCCATTTGTTGTAATCAATATTTGATAATTCTATTTCATCTACATATTTAATATATTTATCATATCCTTTATAATAGTAAAATTTATTTTGTCTCCAACTTTTATCTAATATAGTGATTGCCGAATATGTTGTTGCATCATCAAAAACTTGATGATGATTAAAATCGATTAGTTTTTTAATAATTTTTTCCTCCATAAGATAGTATCTTAATGATTTAGCGGTTTCTGTCTTAAAATAAGTATTGGGAGTAATATAGCCTAATTTACCTGTTTCGTTTAGTAAATTAATCCCAAGTTCAAAAAAAGCAATATAAATATCTGTTGAACCATTTTTACAAAAAAACCAATCTTTTTGAATTCTTTCACGTCTCTCATTTCCTAAATGTTGTATTCTAATATATGGCGGATTACCGATAACATAATCAAAAATATTAAAATATTGTTTAACATTATTTTTATTCAAACTATCCATTTGTATAATATTCCATTCAATTTCATCTATTCCATATTTTTTAATAACATTGTTTAGATATGTTTTACATTTAACAATAGCATTTTTATCAATATCAAACCCAAATATATTATTGTGTAATGCTTCTCTAATTTCATCTAAACTCAAATTGTTTTCAATACAATCTTTCAAAAATCTTTCTACTGCAACTACCAAAAAATTACCTTCTCCACACGATGGATCTATTATTTTTTTATCATAAATATTATTTTTATATTCTATATTGTCTAAAATTAATTCAACTATCCATTGAGGAGTATATACTACTCCATTTATCTTTTTAGAAGTAACATTCATATATGATGGTAAACTATTCACATTTTCAATTTGCATAATGCTATTGCTCTTCTTATAAATGTTTTAACTGAAAATTCAGATCTTATTTTTTTTACAGTCGATACCATTCCCATTCATAAGTTTCATATTTATAATGCCATTTGTGTTTTCTAGTTTTATTATAATATATAGAAAAATCATTCCATCTATCACCTTTATATTTATCAATATACCCAATATTTATATCATTTAATATCTTTATTTCTTTCAATGGATTTTTAAAAAAAGCATGTGTACTCACATGTTTTAAATTTACACATTGAGATAAATCTAATATTTCTATTTAATTATTTTCAAATGCTTCAGTATATATGTGTTGTATATTTGAATTTAATTTTAATTGTTTTATTTGATTATTTTCAAAAGCAAAAAATCCAATAATTTTTAAATTCATATATTGTGATAAATCTAATATTTCTATTTGATTTGTATTAAAGGCAGATTTATTTATTTTTTCAATATTTTTGGGTAATTTTAATTGTTTTATTCGATTATCATCAAAAACAAAATCAGATATAATTTCTAATTTTATTTGATTTGACAAATCCAATGTTTGAATTTGATTACTTGTAAATGCACCATTACATATTTTTTTTATATTTTGGGGTAGTTTCAATTGTTTGATTTTATTTATTTCAAAAGCATATTCTTCAATATTTTGTAAATTTATACAATTTGATAAATCTAATGATACAATTTTATTTTTCGAAAACGCACATTTTTCTATCTCTACAATATTTTGGGGTAAATATAAAAAATTGATATTATGTTCTTTAAATCCATATTCTGTTATTGATTTCAATTTCTTGAATCTTTCTAAATCCAATATATTTTGATTTTCAAATGATTTTTTAACATTTTTAATATTTGTTAAATTATTATTAAAATTAAAATAAAGTCCACTTAATATTAAATACTTACTTTTTTTCATAATTATTTATTTTTTAGTATATATATTATATAAAAATATAAAAAAAAATCATATTTACTTAAAAATTAATAAATAAAAATGAGCATAAAAATTAGATTTCTAAAGAATCAAAAAACAAAAATAATATCAGCATTTGATACAATATTAGATTGTGATATAGATTCATTAAAATTAAATATAAACAACGAAAATGTTTTTTCATTTATCAATAATAAAACTATTTGTACAGCTATTATAAAAGAATATGACAAATCAAGAGAATTTTTTTATGAGCATTATGATGTGCAATTCTTAAATGATATATCCTATAATTATAATTTTAATACAAAACACAGAGAATATTGTATTTTATATATTGATGATATTGAAATATCAGGAGGATTATGCACACTAAAACGAATAACAGAACAAAATAATATCCTATATTTTGAAATAGAAATACTAAATCAAATAGAAGACTTATATGAAAAATCCAAAGGCATACAATTAAATGAACTTGGTAATTACAATATAATATGGAATGAAGATAATATAAAAACATTGCTATCTGATGAAATCAATGGATTTTCATTAGTACCACTAAATGATGGAGAAAGTGTACGACAAGATTCTATAAATACATCAATAAAAACAATATTTGATACAAATACAATTCCTGTTGCAATAAATGTTAATAAAATATTAAATGATGGATTAAGCAAACTTGGACTATCTATTAGAGATAATTCATTTTTAAATTCAGAATATATAAATAATTTATGGATATTTGATAACAAATCAGAAATATTAGAATTTTATCAAGAAGAATCACAAGAACTTCTTGATATTTCATATGAAGATATATCATATAATTCTATAGAAAAATATACAATTAAATCAATAGAATCGTTTATTGGTATGACCGGTATGACAGGTATGACTGGACTTGAATATTCAATATATACTAAAAAATATAATTCAAATATATCACCATTAAATATCGAAAAAAAAGAAAATGAAAAATATAATTTTACATATAAATATATAAATACAGAATATGATTCTAACTTTTCTGACTATACAAATAAAAATATATCATCAATAACATTAGTAGGTAATACTAAATATAATATAAAAATAAATAATATTGATTGTATCATAAATTCAACTAATGATATAGACATATATAGAATACATACAATATTAAAATTTAAAAATACAAAAACAAACGAAGATGAGATATATAATTTTTATAGTGACATAACTCCAATTGGTACAACAACAAATTTAAATATAGAATTTGAAAAATATATAAAAGATAATACTATTGTTACAATATATTCGCAGGAAGAATTGGGAATATTATTTTCAAATGAAAATGATAAAGAATATGATTTTAATATCACAAAAAATATATCTTCATATTCTTTAATAATAGAAAAAATAAAAAATGATAAAAAAAGAATAATAGGAGAGGAATTAAATTTATTTTCACAAATTCCAAACATTTCACTTTATGATGTTCTTTCTGGTTTACAACAGATGTTCAATTTAGTATTTAAAATAACAGATAATACTATTGATGCTATTCCATTAAAAAATTACTATGACAAAAGTAAATATATTAACATTGACAAATATGTGAACTATGATAAAGAAATTATTATAAAGCCATCAATAGATGAATTTAAATATAATAATATATCATTAAAATATGATGTAAATAAAGCCGACTATTATAATTTATATTCATATCTATATGATAACAGAGAATATGGTGAATATAAATCATCAATAGAAACATACAATAAAGATAAAATAAATATAAAAAATCCACTATCTATATGTAAGACTGGAACATATAAATATAATAATTTACTAGAATTTACATCCAGCTTTAATATAAATAATGAAAATCTTTTAAAAGTTACACCATCAAAATGTTTTATAGGATACAAGGAACTAAAAACATTCGATATACCATTAGATACAATATATTTATATTATGATGAAAATAATTATAATAGCTATAATCAAAATAAATATAATATATTCACTCATATATGCTCTGCAATAGACTATTGCTATGATACACCAAAATTTATATTTTTTAAAACAACTGAATATCAACAAAAAAATTTATTTTCCGAATTTTTTTATGAAAATATACAGGAAAATATATCAGAACAGGGAAAAATTATAACATTATTTGCTAACATAAATATAGAAACATTACAACAATTATATAGCATAAATGTAGTATATTATAAAAATATCTATTGGAAATTATTGGAAATTAAAAATTGGCAATATTATGATAATAATGTAATCTTAAAATTACTAAAAATTATTGACATAGAAAATATAAATTTAAATAATAAAAAAATTATAAAAATAGATATAAATCAAAACTATCTAAAACCTATATTAATAGACGAACAATTTTTATCAGGAAACTTTTTAAATGAATTATCTGATAATGCAGCTATAATAAGCACATCAAAAGAATTATTTAATTTGCATGATATTCTTTTAGATATATCAAATTTACAAGAAGGAATATCAGGAGCAAGTGGAATTTATGAAGAAATAAATGAAATAAATAATGAAATAAATCTAATTAATACGGATATATCGGGTATTCATTTAGCTATAACAGGTATCAATACAGATCTATCAGGTATTCATTCAGCTATATCAGGTATTAATACAGATTTATCAGGTATTCATTTGGCTATAACAGGTATCAATACAGATTTATCGGATATTCATTCATCTATAACAGGTATCAATACAGATCTATCAGGTATTCATTCATCTATAACAGGTATCAATACAGATTTATCGGATATTCATTCATCTATAACGGGCATCAATACAGATATAGATAATATTAATACGGATTTATCGGATATTCATTTAGCTATAACAGGTATCAATACAGATTTGTCCGATATACATTTATCTATCACTGGTATTAATACGGATTTATCGGATATTCATTTAGCTATAACAGGTATCAATACAGATTTATCGGATATTCATTCATCTATAACAAGTATTAATACAGATCTATCGGGTATTCATTTAGCTATAACAGGTATTAATACAGATTTATCGGATATTCATTCATCTATAACAGGTATCAATACAGATCTATCAGGTATTCATTCATCTATAACAGGTATCAATACAGATTTATCAGGTATTCATTCATCTATAACAGGTATTAATACAGATCTATCGGGTATTCATTT
>Ga0208824_1000758_pt1 | contig 32513 bp, 45 predicted proteins | sample AD_JPNTR3_MetaG_FD_184447 | JGI IMG/M metagenome (GOLD analysis project Ga0208824, IMG submission 184447) | Active sludge microbial communities of municipal wastewater-treating anaerobic digesters from Japan - AD_JPNTR3_MetaG (SPAdes) (version 2) | ecosystem: Engineered > Bioreactor > Anaerobic...
TGATTCGCTAATTGAAGTTGAAGAAATAACAGCTGATATGATCAAATAAACAAAAGCCCCCGCACCACTGAAAATACAGTAATGCGGGGTTTGCTCTTATCTATTTACTTCTCAACGCTCACAGTCATAGTCTGTAGACACACGGCAGTATGCTGCAACCCTTAGTTTTTTTACTTCTTCCTTTGCCGATTTACTGCCAAAACTTTTAGTGGCAGGAATTGTTGTCATTTTCATTTTTTCACCTCAATCAAGCTGTAAAGGTATTCTGCCTGCTTTGCGGGTTCATTGAATTGCCTGGTTGGTTCAGCAAAAATAAAATCCGTATAAATAGGCGGCGGTAATAAACGCTTGCTCCTTTGAAGCCTTTCGGAACGTAGTATCAATTCTGCATTTGCTCTTGCAAAAGTTGTTTTGCTGATAATGGCAGGATAATTTTTATCCCCAACATAACGTGTGTTACGAAGAATACGCTTAACAGTACAATGCGTTATTTCTTTTCCTGCATTCTTTGCAGCATCTCGCAGGCTCATGCCTGAAATGTATCCGCTGAATATTTTCACAATAACGGATGCTTCGCTTTCGTTGATAAGAATCTGTCCGTTTTCTACCTTGTACCCAAACATAAATCCTCCTTTAGTGTCAATCCGCATTTTAGCTTAATACCTATACTGGTTCTGCTGTAAACGATAATCTTATCCACATACTCTGTGAAAATATCATCCTGAAACTCTGAGAACATTTCAGCAGATTCCAAAAATGCTATCAGCTTCTTGGTTTCGCTTATTTCCTGGTCAGCAACAGCCCTATCGCAATTTCTTAGCATGGTGCGGAAATCCTCATTCTGCTTTTCAATTTTTCCTATCTCCTGAACGTACATTGCATTATCAATGAAACCATCCACACGAAGTTTTCGCAGATCATTTTTTCTGTCCAGGTTCTTCTGTATTTTATGTTTCAGTTCGATTATACCTTGATGGTTTTCATCGGTTTGTGCAAGCAGTAAGTGTTCGTAGTATGGAACAAGTATCAGCTTGTAACCGAATATCAGCTTGTTTACCATATTTACAAATGCTGCTTTGAGAGATTCGTCCTTTATTGCTTTTATAGAGCATTGTTCTTTATGGGCTAAATGTGTTTTACAGCACCACGCAATTCCTACTTCCTGTGTCTGTCGCTTGAAAGCACTACCACACTCTCCGCATATAATTTTACTTGAAAAAGCATATCGATTGAGATATTTGGTTTCACCAGGGGCAATACCACGTTCATCAATGTGTAGTTTCATTAGTTCCTGAACCTTATCAAAATCTGCTTTGCTGATAATCGGTTCATGATGGTCGAGAATCAGATTTTTCTCCACCTCTCCCTTATTGGCGTGCCTTTTGAAATTACTGTCGGTGTAGGTTTTTTGAAGCAAAGCAGCACCGTAGTATTTTTCATTTGTAAGAATATCAATTATAGTATCCGGTGACCAGTTACCGCCTTTTCTTGTTGGTATTTTTCGGCTTTCCAGCAACTGAGCAATTTTATAAGCACCCATTCCGCTAAGTGCTGATGTGTAAATAAGCCTTACATTATCCACTTCTGTTGGATTGATAACAACATTTCCGTTGTCATCGCACATATAGCCGTATGGCTGATAACTTGATTTAAAAGTTCCGTTTTTTATTCGTTTACGGATGCCCCATTTAACATTTTGAGAAATGGATTCTGATTCACTCTGAGCCATACTGCTAAGAATTGCCAGGATCAATTCACTTTCCATACTTCCTGTATCAAGATTTTCTTTTTCAAAATAAATCGGAATATTATACGATAGCAGTTCACGGACAAGTGAAAGACAATCCGCAGTATTTCTTGAAAAACGACTGACGGATTTTGTAAGCACATAATCCACTCTGCCAATACGACACTCATACATTAAAGCCTGTAAGCCGTCACGGGAATCAGCCTTTGTACCGCTGATACCAAAATCATAGAATATGCCTGCATTTTCCCAGTTGTTATGCAGCTTAATCCAGGACTCGTAGTGAGCTTTCTGTGCTTCCAAGCTTTCACGTTGGTCATCAGATTCAGTTGAAACACGACAGTATGCAGCAACACGAAGTTTTTTGATTTCTTGCGGCTGTGCATCAATTTTCTTGATTTTCATGTTCTGTTTCCTCCTTGTCAGTATGACATATTAACTCTTTTTGCATGATTTTTCAAGTGTTTTAGGGAATAAGTCAGCAAACATCGGAGAGAAAGTCTGGCGGTTTAACTGTGTTAATTTGTCATACTCGACAAAGGTAATCAGACCGTTTTCATAAAGCAAATCTGTCAATGCCTGTGCCTGGTAGTACTGAATTTCATCTATTATTTTTTGCTGTTCCATAGTTGACCTCCTATATAGTTCCTCACTATACATAGGACACTTATTTGCGTTTTGAGTACCAAAAAACGAAAAAAGTCCCCACGAAGTATGAAAAAATCATATTTCGTGGGGAAAAATCAACTTTTATTCAGTTTTCCAGAATATTTTTTACCGTCAACAGTAACCTCAACGGAAACGCTGTCATCCGGCAACGGTGCAGGAGTAGGAGGATTTCCGTAGCCATTCAGCCCCTTTGCCTTAATCCGTTCAGGATAATCGACATAGCATTTGTCAAGGTCAACGTCACCACTGATACCTTCAGCTCTACCTTTGCAAGAGTGCTGCCAAATGCCGTAAGCACCGCTGTAATTGGTGTTCTCACACCAATGTGCAAGCCAGATTGTATATTTCTCTTTGATGTCATTTTCAGTATGAGTGACAAGAGAAGATGCAGAGCCGTACAGTCCGACAAAATATCCCGCCGCCTCCACACGTTTAAGAAAGGTTCGGATAATGGCAGACAGCTTTTCTTTTCCGAGTTCAAATTGCTTTTCCTCTTCCACATCATAGAATACAGGATACTCAAACTGCTTATCACGAATAGTGGCGAGAAATACATCTGCTTCCTTCCTTGCCTCATCTTCGTCCATAGCGTAGGAGTACCAGTAAACACCAATGGGAATACCGTGTGTTTTCGCCGCTGAATAGTACTCTCCAAAACGGCTGTCAACCTGATTCGTTTCTTTTCCGTATCCTGCACGAAGAATCACAAAATCCGCTTTGACCTTTGTCCAGTCAATACTTCCATTATGACAGCTGAGGTCGATGCCGTTTGACAGCGGTTTATCTGTCTTTGAAATACCGAAATACTTGTAAAAATCATCAGTAACCGTATTGTTATTGACGGTTTCATCACCGAGCCAACGATAGCCTGTACGCACATCAACGTGAGTGTAGATGTATTCGGAGGTAATGTTAGCAATACCTCCGAAACCTAAATCCTGTGCAGTACAGCATACAACCTTACTGCTGATAGGTTTTCCGTCCTGCCCGTAGCAGCAGATATCGGCAGCAGTTCCTTTGGTATGCTGTCCTGTTCCGCTTCCACCTACATTTTTGTCGTGGGTAACACAGCGATACCCGCTTGTCACAATGATTTTAGAACAGTTCAGCTTTGCATACAGCGCTTCCAGTTTACTTACCAGCTCATCAGAAATGAGCGTGTCATGTGCTTTACCGCACTTGCACTGAAATTCAGAAGAGCGAAAATGCGGTGAAAGCTGTGTACGGTCACCATAAACATAGGCTTTAATCATCGTCTGTTTCCTCCTTTTCTATCTTTTCTTCCGCTCTGCCAATCTTTGTTTGCAGAACATCAATTGCTTTTTTAATTACGGGCGGAAATGGAATACCCATTAAGGTGGCGTTCTCGATAATAGAGAGCAGCTCATTCAGGCAAAAGCTGATGCAGACTGTATCACGGATATATGTAGTTCCGAGAAGAATATCAATTCTTACACCGACCACAACCATGAGCAGAATACAGAACTTTTTAGCAAGTCCAATCCAGCCAGCCTTACTGTTGAGAGCGCCGCTTCTGCTGTGCTTGGATTTACCCATAGCAGCAGTAACCAGACCCGTCACAAAGTCTATACCCATAAAGACTACAAGCGTAGCAAGTGCTGAATCCCAGCCGCCAAGCAGAGCCGCGATAAATCCACCCACAACTCCAGCGATAAGGCAAAAAGTTTCTTTCATAAACATCATCCTTTCATAAATTTGATTGATTCAACCATCGGATGTGAATTATCCGATGTGCCATTAAAGGCAAGATAATATTCTCCATCCGGTACATTTTCAAGTGACTGCATCACGGAAATATATGTATCGGAATAAAGCCATTTGAATTGCAAGGCTACCGCATTTCCAGCCTGTATTTCATCATAGATATACTGTGCAAGTTCAGCGCCTGTCTTATCAGTTTTTCTCACAAGATATAATTCAGCGTCTTTGTTTTCACCGGAAATATATTTTAAAAGCAAGTGCATAGAAGAAGTCAGAACAACTGGTGTCAGACAAAGAACAAATACCGTTCCAGCCCAACTGAAATCGGTCTGGTTAAAGTAAAGCGCGTAGTCATTATCGGCACAGCAGAAATGCTGATAACTTTCTGCAAAGCCAGAAAGAGAACGATAACCGTCATTGTAGTAGGTATAGATACTCTCTCCATATTTCTGCAAGGCATCATTGCCAGAAGAAAAAATAGTGACATATTCGATACCTGTGCGACCTTCGAGAGCAATAATTCTGTTTTCAAGCCTAATGCACCTGCAATGGGAGCACAATACTTGAATGATTCACCAAGCATTGATACATTTGTATTGGCATTAGAACTTGCCGCCGCAAGCACATCTGCAAAATGACCGCTGTCAGCGGCAGACAATCCAAAAGCTGTAAGAGCGTCTGTAACAATATCAGAAGTAGTTGCAAGGTCTTCACCACTGGCGGCGGCAAGGTTCATAATGCCGTCAATACCGGAGAGCATATCATTTGTTTTCCAGCCTGCCATAGCCATATAGTTCATAGCTTCAGCGGCTTCCGATGCAGAAAACTTTGTCTTACTGCCCATTTCACGAGCCTTGGCACGAAGCTCGTCCAGGTCATTACCGGTAGCACCGGATACTGCGGCAACCTTTGACATAGCAGAATCAAAATCGGAGGCGGTCTTAACAGCCGCAGTTCCTGCCGCCATAATGGGAACGGTAACATGAGTGGTAAGTTTACCGCCTACGTCAGAAATCTTGTCGCCGACATTCTGTAAAACTTCTCCTGCCGCACCAATTTTACTCAGTGCATCAGTAGCTTTGCCAGCCTCAGTTTCAAGATTTCGGAGTTCATTTTCAGTTTCAATGATTTCTCTCTGCAAGGCATCATACTGTTCCTGGGTGATATCACCATTGGCAAGAGCAGCGTTTGCCTGTTCCGCCGCAGTTTTCAGCGTTGCCAGTTTATCCTTGGTAGCAGAAATGCTGTCAGCTAAAAGTTTCTGTTTCTGTGAAAGGAGTTCTGTATTCTTGGGGTCAAGTTTCAGGAGCTTTTCAACGTCTTTCAGCTGTGTCTGGGTGGTCTTTATGGTTTTGTTGACACCTTCAAGAGCCTTGGATAAACGGGTTGTATCTCCGCCGATTTCGACTGTGATGCCTTTTATTCTGTTTGCCATTGTGATTTCATCTCCAATCAGAAGCTGTCCATATCATTTTGTGATGCCAGCTCCGACCAGCCTGTGTATTCGTCATTTTCTCTTTCGCAGAACATATCATTGACAAGACCGATGGTGAGCATATCCAGCTCACCAAGGGAAATGCCAAGCTGTACACAGCGTAGGAGAAATAACGGTGTTGTCATCGGGCGGTCAGTCTGGCGATGTTTTTTTTAGATTCCACCTGCGTTGCCGTATTCAGTCCCCAGAGTTCGATAAGCTGAGGAAGAATCTCGTAGATAGAGAACGTGTTAAACTGTTCCAGGAAATCATCGGGATTGTCAGGCACAGTTTCAGGTGATGCGTGTTTCGCCATCACGTAAGCGATATTTTCAAAGACTTCAAGACTTTCAATATCAAGACCGCTTGCCTCTGTATCTTCTTCCTCAGCTTCATTCACATTTGTCTGCAAAGAAGCAAAGTCCTTGTAAATATCACGATGGAATTTCAGACGATAAAGGCGAGGCACAGCCGCACTCGCCTTGAAAGGAACGGTAATTCCGTCAATAACAATATCCTTTTTGATAGCCATATCTGTACCTCCTTATGAACTTGCCTTAGTTGTTGTAGTGGTTGCTGCCTTTGTTGTTGTACCTGTGCTTGGACTGTACGGTACCTTAAACCAATTGTTGTAAACAGAATCGGTAGTGCTTTCCGTAGTCTTACACTTGACAAGACCGCTCGGAAGTGCAGAAGCCTTGAGGGACAGCGTGTCTGTCTTGACTTCTGTATTTTCCTCGGTAGTTGCAGATTCTGTTTTCGGTCTGCTTGCACTGCAGCAGTAGAGAACGTGTCTGATGTGGTGTTTGTCACCAAGAAACTCAAACATGAGGGCGAACTGTGCCAGCTCATCATCATTCTTTTCAACGAGAACACCGTTATTGTCCAGAATTTCACCGAGAATTTCAGTTGCAAATTCCGTAGTAATCAGGGCGATTTCAAGGTCGCCTGTGTATCCTGCATTGTTGTTGATGACGTAGTACACGCCGTTATCGGCATAAAAATTTTCTGCCTCGCCGTTTGCATCAATGGAAAGGCTGACAGCACCGGGTAGATGTACAGAGGTGCCATAGACAGGAACTGTCTTGTTGCCATCGGGATCTTCACCCCATTCCGTAATCTTTGCCCAGTAGACATTCTGCAAACCGAATTTAACCTTATTCTTCTTGTTAGCCATAGATTAGACCTCCATTTCGTATAACACTTCATACATCTTCTCAGACGGAATCCATGTTTCAGTTTTGGTGTAATAAATATGATGCCGACGCAAAACGCTCTCGACCTGTTTTTCAAGGTCAGGTGCCTTTTTGTCTGTGTACAATTCAACATCAAGCTGTTTAAAGCTGTGATACATATAGTTATCAGCGGAGAATGTGTGTTCTCCGGGAGATAAAAACAGCAAAAACGGAGTATTGGGACTTTCTCCCTCTGCAAAATGATGATATGCAAATGGCAGTCCCATTTCTTCCATCATTGCCGCAATCTGTTCATACGTCATGATAAAGCCTCCGTTATCAGTTTTTCAAACATCTCTACTCCGCTTTCTTCGGCAGGAGCAATATGCGGCCTTCCTGCAACACGACCTCCGCCACGTTTGGCATGACCTTTCTCAAGCAAGTGTGCAAGCTGATACCTGTTCTTGGAATGTACAGTCATTTCAAGTGTATGGCTGTTTTCCTTTGTCTTTTTGGTAGTCCAGCTTTTCGCATATTTGCCTGTATGCTTGGGAGCATTTGCGGAGATGTTTTTCTTTACCTCAGTTGCTGTCTTTTTCACAGCTTTCTTCATATCAGCGTTTGCAAGGTCGGCGTATTCCGTCAGACCCTGCATGATTTCATCTGCAAGATTATCAATTGATGTCATCGAAATTACCTGCCTTTCTCGTTTCACCTTCAATTTTCATGTAGCTGTTGTGGTCGTACAAAGGGGTAATTCCTGTGATATCATAGATATTTCCTCTGAATAAAATACGGAAAGCTGTGCTGTTGATGTTGAGTGATGCAGGACTCTGCCTTATCAAGAATTCAAGTTTTTGGACTTCTTTTGTTACTCCTGCATCGGTTGTTTCTGTCACAGATTTAGTAGTCACACAAGCCCAGAGTGAAACGGTTTCTTCCCATTTCGTGATGTGATTACCAATTTCGTCTTTGACGGTTCTGTGCTGTAGGATAGTGATTCTGTGATTGAGCTTTCCGATTTCCATCAGATAATACCTTCTCTCTGTGCAAACAAAATTGAACGCAGACATAAAGTCAGCTTGTGATAATCGGGATTACTTCGGTTTTCATAAAGATACCCCAGTGCGAACAGCATAGCCGTCCGCACTGTATCTTCATTTCGTGCAAGTTTCTCCTCATTGAGCCTGCCTACATCTTTTACAAGCTGTCGGGCAGTCATCAGCAGATTCTGAATAAGTTTGTCATCCTCATCATAATCCACTCGCAGATAGTTTTTAGCTTCCTTAAGAGTAATCACTTACATCAACCCTTTGTAGTAGTTGTTGTGCCGCCCTTTACAGTAAGAGTCTTAACTGCCTCCGGGAGGATGAGCTTACCATCCACACGCTGACTTGCAAGGAAACCGACCTGACCTGTCATAGAGAACAGTTCGTTAAGTCTCTTGAAAGAGCGTCCCTGTCTGTCGGATAGTGATAGGTAATTCTCTGATATTATCTCGGAATTTTCCCCCACTCTACACCGTGCATGCGACTTTCACCGCACACGGCGTGCCATCGAAATTGTTATATGTTTTCGCTTATTTCAGTCTACCAATATTTCTTTTACCAATTATTTAAATCTGAGGATTGTTAGCTTTTTCACGGAGTAAGTTAAGTTTCCTTTTGCCGTTTTTATCTAAATTCAAAATAGAAAGATACTTGCGTATTATTTCACCGTCGGTGGCGTGAATCAAAATGTGTACACTGTTCAGTACCAGAGTAAGGTTGCTATATTTGTCATTACCGCCTGCCTTTTTGGGTATGATATGGTGGCAATGTATTTCATCAGTACAGATAAATTCTTTTCCTGTAACTGAGCATCTTCCCATTTGAGCCGAAAACAGTGATATTCTGTTATCTGCATATTCCACACTTTTACATAGATACGAACTTTGCATAAGCTGAACCAATAACGCTGTATTGATTTGTAGGTTCGTGTGAAGATATTCTCGTCCTTTCGGTGTATATATATTTAAGTTCTTCCCTTGTAGTGCGGGTTGATTTTTGATAAATCCGATGGGGTAGATAGGTTCTTTTGAACCTGCAAGAAATCGAAGCATTTTTGACTTCCCATATCGTTTCTGTTCTACATCTGTTAGTTTGCGTCCTTTTCTGGCAAGACGTGTTCCTCTTTCAGATGTCAGACGATTAGTGAAAGTTGTCATTACAGCACGATGTAATATTCTGCAATCTGCGGAGATAAGAGTAGCAGGACTATAATAATTCTGAATACCCATTACCATCGTGTTATATAGCATAACTTCATATGCTTCTGTTGAGTTCTTGGGCGGTTTCGCAATGTGGTGAGCCTGCTGAACCAACTTTTCTTTTGCATTTTTCAGAGCCTTTTCTCCCATATGAGAAACTACTTTATATTTGTTTTTTCCTTTACTGCACAATTTGGTTTTGAAACCAAGAAATTCCGTATTATGTTTTCTTGCATTCACAATTTTTGTCTTTTCCGGGGATACATCAAGTTTGAGTCTTTCTTTCAGCCATAGCGTTACCGCCGTTAGAATGTTCTGTGCATCCGATTTATTTCTGCAAAATATTCGAAAATCATCTGCGTATCGCACAATGAACATTTCTTTCATGTTGGTTTTACGCATTACCCGATATCCGGCACCCTTGTTAGCTTGTCCGTTGTAGCAATATGTGTGTTTGATTGCTATCGGATTATTTTCCCACTGACTTTCTACCCAGTGGTCAAGTTCATTCAGAACAATATTCGCTAACAATGGGGATATGATTCCACCCTGCGGTGTGCCTTTGTCGGGTAGAACAAGTGTTCCATCTGGCATCTTAATAGGGGCTTTCAGAATTCTCTGAATCACATACAGTAATTCTTTATCATGAATGCCAAGTGTCCAGATTTGTTTCAGCAATTTTTTGTGATTTACATTGTCAAAGAATCCTTTTATGTCAAACTCAATCACATAATGTAGATTTGCATTTTGAAGCAGAAAATTCATTCTGCCGATTGCATCTCTTGCACTTCTGTTCGGACGAAAGCCGTAACTTCTGTTTGAAAATTTTGCCTCACAAATCGGTTCAAGCACTTGTTTAATGCATTGTTGTATCAGTCTGTCCCACATACATGGAATGCCCAGAGGACGTGTTTTAGTGGGGTCTGATTGTTTGGGAATATCTTTTCTTCGTACAGGTTTAGGTCTGTATCCGTGTTTGATTCCTTTAACTATGTATAGTATTCTTGCAATTACTTCATCCGGTGACAATTTTCCAATATCATTTATGGTAACTCCATCCGTTCCCGGTGTTTTGCTGCCTTTGTTTGTTTTAATATTACGATATGCCAGCAGAATATTTTCCCTGCTTAAAATCAGCGGCATAAGAGATGAAAAAGTTTCTCCTTGTATGCTTTGCTGATATAGCTTTTCAAATGTATTCTGTAGTCCGTAATATTCAGAGTGTCTCAGGCTTTCTATACATAGTGTTTTGTTTTTGGGTTTAGAATTTGGCATAAGGCATCACTCTCCTTTCGGGGAAAGCGTCCCTTTTTGTCATACTCGAATCCTTATACGACTGAATAGCAATAAAATAACAATTTCGACTAAAGCCCATTCCTCCATGCTCATTACAAGCACTTCAATGGTTCGAGCTTCGCTTTTCAATATGGGTTCTGTGGCTTATTTTCTTCGTCCGCATATTGCATTGCAACCCCATACTTTTCCTTGTTCCAATACTTTTATCTTTACATATATCCGTAGGTGTCTGCTCTGAGCCTGTCAGCTTGTCTGCACCTGTAATGCAGAACGGTCTTTCAGAGGATCGATTTTTACTGAACCGCACTGACTGCCATTTAAGGCAATTTCACATTTCTATGAAATCTACTTTTAGACCCGTACATTCACAGTTTCGTCAGTCCATCATTGAACATTCTCACCATAGATATTTTATAGACTCCCGGCGTGTCACATACACATTCCACCTCTGGAACGCTTTCGACAGCAAGATATTATGCTGTTACGGTATGCTTTCGCCGACTTCACCGAGCTTCTGACAAGTCCAGTTTCCCAGAAATGCCAGTCGGAGATTAGAGTGTGCGTTTCAAGACGTTACCCTGTCATTCCACACATCAAAGTATCAGTTCACAAATATATTTATATCTGTGCCTAATCTTTTCAATTAGGAACAAGTCGCACCAATCCAGTAATACTTGAAATCCCCGAATGCCATGACCTTATTGCCAGCCTCGATTTCAGGAACGAAGGTGGAGGTGTAATAAGGGCGGTTGAGAATCATATCGGGAACGCCTGCTGTAACAGAAGGCTGCCAGATATAGTTTCCTGTGTTGTCCTTCAGCTTACGGAGTGCCTTGACTGTAGTTTCGTTGAGAACCCATACAGCCTTTGAACGGTAAGGACTGCGGAGAGAATAGAAGAGTTCCATAACATCATCAAATGTGATGCCTGCACCTGCTGTTGTTGCACCATCCTCTGCACCGCCTGTGGCATTGAAAATACCTGTAGGCTTACCGATACCGTCACCAACGAAGAATGCCTCTTCCTCTTTTGCACCGATTCTTCTTGCAAATTCCTTAGCAATGTAGGAAGGAAGGTCAAATACAGAATCGTTGAGGAGTTCCTCGGAAACTTTGATTGCAGTACCGAGCTTGTATGCACCGATACTTGTCTGACCGAAGGTGTCATCGGAGAGAGTGAACTGCTCGTTCTCGTCCATCCATACCGCATCACCCTTGGAAGTTACAACAGGAATCTTGCGATCACCAGAGGATGTACGAATGATGGTTGTAAGGCGGCGGAAAATGTTCTCCTCCTGAAGTGCCTCGATGAGTTTCTTTTCGTACTCGTCAGGACAAAGATAACCACCCTCGGAGTTTTCACCGATACGGAAGTCATCACGGATGCTGCCGTAACCTCTGCCTCTGAAATTATCCCAGAAAGCCTTCTTGTACACATCGGATGCAGTACCAATCTTGAAATCTGCCTTGGTAGATGCAGGTGTGCCGAGAATCGGAGAAGATGTCGGCTTGTTCATTTCAGCCTCAATGGACTGCTGTCTCTCAAGACGCTGGATTTCCTTACCGAGATCAACCACAGTCTGTTCAAGCTGATCATATGTTGCAGAATCCTCTGCAGAAAGTACACCGCTTGCATTGCGTTTGCTGTCGAGGAAGTCACGTGCGGTGTCCCATGCCTTCGCTCTCTTTTCTCTGAGTTCCTGAATTGTCATAGCCATAGTTAAAATCCTCCTTAGTATTTGAGAAGTGCCAGTCTCTTATCGAGCTGGTCAATCGGTGTGCCTGCAGGTGCTACAGCGGATACCTTTTGCAGAAATGCCTGCATCGGCTTTCCGGCTGAATACTGCATAGCGGTGTATGTCTCTGTGATGGTATCTTCCTTCTCTTCATCTTCATCAGGTTCTTCCTCTGGGGGAACAGGGATACTCTTATCCTTATCTGAAAATAGAATACCATCCACAAATCCCATGTCATACGCCTTTTTTGCATTGAGCCAGGTTTCATCCGACATCATCTTTGCGATTTTATTTCGGCTGAGATGGGATTTTGTTTCGTAAGCGTTGATGATGCTTTCCTTAACTTCCTCCAGAAGCGTGATGGCCTTTTCCATATCAGCTTTATTGCCCATTGCTACTGTGGAAGGATCGTGAATCATCATCATGGCGGTCGGTGCAATAAGAGTTTCATCACCAGCCATTGCTACAACAGAGGCAGCAGAGGCAGCGATACCATCAATCTTGACCGTAACCTTGCCCTTATGATTTTTGAGCATAGCATAAATCTGACTTGCAGCGAACACATCTCCGCCCGGAGAATTCAGCCAGACTGTCAGATTTCCGCTGACTTTTGAGAGTTCATCACGAAATAAGGCAGGCGTGATTTCGTCACCCCACCAGGTATCCTCGGAAATGGGACCGTTAAAGAGAAGTTCAGTTTCCGAGGTATCTTCGTTTTTCACGAAGTTCCAGAATTTCTTCATTCTGTTTCCTCCTTCTTGTAATTTACACCAATATAATCAAGAACTTTTCCAAGTCCAAGACCTTGATTATCTGGTAGCCAAACACCGCTTTCATCTGTACCGCCGCCAATGCAATAATTGTACAGCTTGGGATGTGTTTCCGCCAGTTGCTGAAAACGATTAGGTTCCTTTTCAAGATGACAGCCAAACATACAGAATACGCACCCTGTACGGTCAACCCCGGTAGTTCTGTATTTTCCTATTTCATCTATAAAAATATCCCCATACACTTCTCGTGCATAAGGAATTTTTCTGGTATGGATGTATTCGAGAACGTCCTGTTCCGTCCAGAACGACATTGGTTGTGAGCGTGGACGCTTTGCTTCAAAAGCATTACAGCCGTGAATCAGCCATTGTTCTTTTCTCAGTCGGCTTTCAGATGCCATCGTTGCCACAATAGGAACTCTGCCTGTTTCTTTCTCGTACTGCTTCATAGGATTTTTCTTCATAACTGTGCAACACTCTGAAGAACAATTAAATGGGGCATCAAGCATGAACTTCCATTTTTCGCAGTTAAACTGACTTTTCTGTCCGTTTTTATCTAATGCAAGTCCACAGAGCTTTTTGTAATCAGCATGATTCTCCTCACGTCCTTCTGCAATTGCTTTTTTCGCATACTGAACACGCCTTGCCACTTCCTTTGAAATCACAGGGTATCCGTATTTTTCAATAACTTGTCGGAAGGTCATCTTCGGTCGGACAATGGTTACATTACCGATACTTTTTACAAAAGCCTTGATTTCTGGGTATTCCAAGCCTGTATCCACGAACACAGCAGGAATGTCATAAAATGGCAATGTGCTGCGAATTATGTCAAGCAGCACAGTGCTGTCCTTTCCACCCGAAAAACTGCAATATACATCGCCAGCATAATGTTCGTACCAGTCTCGGATTCTGCTTTGCGTCATTGCAATTTTGATATCAAGCGGAAGTGACTGCATCTGATATAAGTCGCTAATCTGATGTTTCATTGTTACTGTCACCTCCATCCTTTTCATAAAAAGCGCCTGCATCAGCAAGTTTTGTAAAGCTGCCGTTTACGAGATACAAATTTCCGCCTTCTTCATCCGGGATAAGGTTCATCTCTTCCATACAAAATAATATCGCCTTGCTGTTTGAAGTTTGGATTTGCCTCATCATATCGGGAGTAGATGTACACAAGGCGGTTTTTGTCATCTCGGTCAACCTTGATTCTGTCAGGCATCAGAGGATACAGCCCGATGACATCACCTCTGCCATTGCGAATAATCTGTGCATATGCGTTTCCGTAAATCAAAAGGTGACTCATCAATGTTTCTCTGAAAACAAATGCCGTCATTTCAGGATTGGGTTGGTCATGAAGCAGAAAATAAAGCGGGTGCTGTGGCACTCGCTCTTTTCCTTTATTGGTGTACTGATAAACGTGTAACGGCAAACTTGCAATTGCCTCCGACAGCACTCGCACACAGGCGTATACCACGATATGCTGTAAGGCTGTTCTGTCGGTGACTCGTTTGCCTGCATGGGTTCTGCCAAAGAAATAGCTGTAAGACGGTGAATCGTAGCTGTCTTTCGGCTTATCTCTGGACTTGAATAATCCTGTGAAAATACTCATGTGCATCATCTCCTTGTATGAGAAAGGAGCCCTTTCGGACTCCTTGGTGTTACTTGCTGTTCTTTCCTGCATTGTAGGCTTCGAGCAATGCCTTCTTGAGTTCCCAAACAGCAACCTCGAAGAAATCTTCTCCGTCGTTGTTTTTGGTTTCAAGGTCGCCTCTGCTTTCAATTGCGAGGATTTCCTTCTTTGCGATTTCCTGAATTATCTTTTCTGCCTTTGTCATTTTCTTGCCCTCCGTAGGTTTATTCCGCTGGCTTTGTGCCTTTCGGTAGTCTGGCAGTCCAGGTCAAGGCCTCTGTCGTAGTTGTAGACAATCTTGCCGTTCTGTGTCAGGCTCAGCTTACTGATTCTGCCTTCCTCAATTCCAAACTCGCTCGGCTCATCATAAACCTTGGCATAGTACTTGACTGATGTGTAGCCGCCCTTTCCGTTTGGTATTCCGATTGCACCCTGTTTCCACATAGTGTTTTCCTCCTGATTTCGTTGTATTCGGTGCGGTTGTCCGCTGCCGTTGTGTAGTATATTACCGCATCTGAGCTGTATAGTCAACGATAATCGGAATAATAAATGTAACAAAGATAAAGGAGTAAAACTGTGACTAATTGTTTGAAAGCCCCTTGGAGCAAATTGTGAACGGTCTGATACTAAGTCAGACCTTTACCCAATCGAAAACAGGGCGGATTTCGGCTCTGTGTGCCGCCGTATTTTCCATTGGGCAATTACCGAAGTATGAGCCACAGCCCCGACGTGTGCAAACGTGGGGGCTGTACGAGGCAAGCCGCCCCTTTCGGGGCAGGCCGCTCGGTTTGTTTATCTTCCTGTTGCACATTCCCATTCAAATTCAAGGTAGGCATCGTAGTCTGCGTCGAACTTTGCGTCGTCGTCAATGTAGTCTTCCTCGTAGTGGATGTTGTCGATTCCCTCGAAGGTGGTGTTGTTGTTTTCTGCATCTTCCTTTGCAAGGTCTTCTGCATTTTTCTCAACCCATTCGGTGAATTCCTTGTCGTCCATCTCGTCCTCGTTCTCGACCTCAAGTTCGTATTCCCATTCCTCGTCGAACCAGGTGATTGTTGCCTTTGCGATGTAGGTGGTCTCGTTCCAATCGGGGTTCCATCTCTTTGCTCTTGCCTTTGCCTCTGCGTAACTAATCATTGTTTTTTCCTCCGCTTTTCGTTGTTTTTCGCTCGGTTTCCCTTGCGTTGTGTACATATTACCGCATTCTGTGAATAATAGCAACCCGCTAAACTACCAGAATATACAGCCATTATTTCGGCTCAGTATTGTGTATATTTTAACAGCAGAAACAAGCCGCCACGTTTGCGTTTTGTGGGGCTCGATTCTGCTTGGGGGAAGTATTCGATTGTTACGCTGCTGCCCATTGTGGGGCAACGTGGTGGCTGTGTGGCGAAGGTTAATCCTTAATCACAATCGGCATCAGACCATTGGGGGTGGGAACGAAAAGTTCTACGTTTTTGAAACGCTCCATGTATTTTTCCGTAAGTTCAGGAGAAAGGTCTGCAAAGTCCTCATCGCCCAATCCGCAGATGAAAAACGTACCTTTAATTACATCGGAGGTTTCCGGGAGCATTCTGTTCCATTCGGTGTCGGTTTTCAGCTTTGCCTCATCATCGCAGACGATTGCAACGGGTTCTTCCCAAGGGTAAATTGCCTGAATATATCCGCCGACCGTTTTCTGCAAAACTTCCAGCTTATTTTCAATTTCAGCCTCTCTCGGCTTTTTGCCTGGTTCAACAATTATTACGTGCATTGTTTTTTCCTTTCTGAGCCGTCCATCGGGGCGGTGGGTTCCGCCCCTCGGCTCGTTGGTTTAGTTCAGGTGGATTCGGATTGCAGGAATTTCCTCGGGTTCACCCCAAAGGTTCGGTCTTGTTACCGTGCAAAGCTCTCCGAGTGTGCATCCCTGTTTTGAAAGTTTGTGAAGGTTCTCCATGAGGGCTGTGCTTCTTTCGCTTACCGCAATGGTCTCAACCCCTGCCTCTCTCATGGTTTCAACGAAGTCCTTCATGTCGGTTGTCCAGGGAAGTTCGTTGCATTCAAACTCGCTGCAGTCGTGGTCGAGGTTGAAATCATAGGTGCAGAATGCCTCGTATCTGCCTCTGCTCATCTCCGTCCAGTTGGTCGAGGCCGTTTTTCTCAGTTCCTCAAAGTAGATTTTTACCTGTTCGTTCATCGTGTTTTCCTCCGTTTTTCGTGGTTTTCGCTTGGTTTCCCTTGCGTTGTGTACATATTACCGCATAGTTGGGAGATAGTCAACGCCATTTGCGATAATAAATGTTACAAACATATCGGCAGTAAAATCGGAGGTGATTGTGTAATATATGATGCCAACACAAAGCCGCCCTGTCGGCTCGTGTGGGGCTTAGTTACGGTGGGGATAACTTTGCGGAGGAATCCCTGAATGCCCACACAGCCAAACGTGGCGGCTTCTGTGCGATTATTCTGCCTGGTGGCTGTGAATGATGCTGATGATTTTTTCCTGTTCTTCCTTGGAAATTCCGATGCTTTCAAGTGCCTGTCGGGTTCCGCAGTCGGGACAAATCAGCGTTGTTCCATCCGTTCTGGAAAGGGCAGGTCTTTCGCTGTATTCCTTTCCGCACAAGGGGCAGGTTCTGATTTCATGGTTATCAGTTTTCATGGCTTGTTCCTTTCTTGCTGATTTCGTATGCGACATCAAGATATCTGAAATCGAACCCAAAAACCGCATATCCGAATCGGCAGGTGTTGATGTATGCCTGGGAAGGTACCCCAAGTTTTCTGTCCTCGTGCATGATGTACACAAAGGCATTGACCTTTCGCTTCGTTCCATCAAGCTGGAGCTTCATCTCGGTCTTGTAGTAGAAATTCGGATAACCCTCGTAGGCATCCAGGCTCTTTTCGTTTCGCTCGGAAACCTCCCAGACTGCAACCGGAACAACCCCGCCTTTTTTCTTTTCTATGGTAAGGTAGGAGCCTGTTTTGCTGCCCTTGTAAAGGAGCTGATAATCTTTGATCACACTTGTGCCGACCACCCTGGCTCCTGGGCATCGGTATCGCATCTGCTGAACGTTAAGGTTCGAGCCGTAGGCAATGTAGTATTTTTTCATCTGAATCTTCCTTTCCGAAGGGAATGTCCTTCTACCACCTTATGCCACCCGTAGGTGGCTTGGTGGCTGGCTCAGTCCTCAATCAATTCTGCATATCCGTTGTCCCAGATTTTCAAATCCGTATCGGTGTTGCTGTTCGGAAAGTGGATGCTGTAGGTTAAGGATTCGAGGTGGTATTTTCTGCTGCAAATGTCAATCGTTTCTTCAATGAGGCTGTCCCTCAGTTCGGTAAGTTCTCCGTTGCGAAGTCTTAACCTTGCTCCTTGGTTTCTGAGTTCCTTAAGGTATTCGTGGCTGTTCATTTTTCAGGCTCCTTTTCGTTGTTTTCGGCTTGCTTTCGCTTCCGTTGTGTAGTATATTACCGCATCTGAGCCGAATAGTCAACGCTGTTTGCGATAATAAATGTAACAAACATAAAAGGAATAATGCCGTAGGTATTGTACAGTATATGCCTTTCAAAATCAGGGCAATTTCGGGGGCTGTGTGGGCTTGTTTTTCGGTGGGGATAACTTTGCGGAGGAATCCCTGCCGCCCCTTACGGGGCAACGTGGCGGGCGTGATGCCCGTCAGTTGCTTTTCCTTTGCCTTATCTCCAGGCTGCATTTCCCTCAAGGTTCTTAGTGAGGAAATTTCTGCAGGTTTCGAATTCTTCTCCAACCATGCCCAGTCGAATCAGCCATGTTCTCATTGCGAACTTGGGGTTCTCGGTCTGCTGTGGCTTGGGGCTTGCTGTTTGGTGATGATGTGTTGAATGACAACGGTTTCTGAAGTCTGTCCCTGTCGCCAAAGGCGGGCATTTGTCTGCTGATACAGTTCAAGGCTCCATGTCAATCCATACCACACCATGAAGTTTCCGCCTGCCTGTAAGTTCAAGCCGTGTCCTGCCGATGCAGGGTGAATCAGTGCAAGTGTATGAGAGGGTTCAAAGTTAAACGGAGCCTTGAATTTCTTTTCCGCAAAAATAGGATCAGTCGAGCAGAGCTGCTTTACCACCGAGGTATTCAGTCTCATTCCTTCCTGTAATTCGGCAGCAATAATCATACGCTTTCCTTTAAGTTCCGCCATTTCAGGCTTTACATTTCGCTTGCAGTTTACCGTCAGAGCATCGGCGGAAATATTACCGCTGTAACTGCCGAGAACCTTGTAGATAACATTCCAGAATGTACTCTTGCCGTTACGTCCATCGCCATAGGCAATAATCATTGCTTCCATATACACCTTGCCGACAATACAGAGTCCGCAAATCATCTGAACGTATTCAATCAATTCATTGTCACCACAGAAGAATACTTGCAGTGAGTCCTCCCACAGCTGTTTGCCCTCAGTGTTCGGCACAACAGCGGTCACTTTGGTCATAAGGTCAGCGGGATCAGTAGGTTTCCAGCCTTCCAGTCCGTCAGGGAGATAGTAAGTTCCACCCGGAGTATTGAGGAGCATAGGATTGCTGTCGAGAGCTTCGGGGTTATGCAGAACCATAGGCTTTGCTGAATCAAGAGCATTGTTCATACTGCGGATATGGCGATACTTCATGACAAATTCTCTGTATTTCTTTGCGAATTCGTAATTTCTGTATTCCTCAGCCTGTTCGGGTTCAAGACTTTCTTTGAATTTCTTACCGCCCTGAATGGCATCAACTCTTGAAACTCCCATGCTTTCCAGTTTCACAAGGCTTGCCTCCATCTTCTGTTCCGCATAGGCAAGCTGTACGTCGGTGTGTTCAATCATTGCCATAAGGACAGCCTGCTCCGATTCCTCCCAGTAAGTGCCGTTGTAGCGGAGATAGTCGGTGGCAACTGTAAATGCAACTTCATCAGAAAAGCACTCAACGAAAGTACGAGCCTGTCCTACATCAGAATAGTCATCGGGAATCAAGGGCTGACTGCTGCCGTACTGTTCAGGTGAGATATATCCTTCCTGAGAGGTTACTTTCTTTCCGAACTTCAAGGCACTATGCCATATAGTCTCAAGCTCATCATCCGGGAGCGGAGGTTCACATTCAGCAGCCTTTTCAAGAAACTTCTGATAGGCTTCATCCGTCACACCATAACGCTTGAGGAGTTTTCCTGCCATACGGGACATGGTGCTGTTACGCTGTCCCTGCGGAATACTGCGATTTGTTTTCATCAGCGTCAGCCAGTCCTCAATGGTTAAGCTGCCTTCATGCCAGAATACATCACAGGGACAGCCGAAGAGAAAACGTGAGGCATCCAGAGCGTTGCTGTCAAAAAATCCCATTTCCTGATAGATTTTTGATTTGATAGCTTTGTGCGATGCTGCATTATTGCAGGGTGCTGTCGGGAAGAATACATGAAAACGTGGACGGGCGGATTTATCTCCTTTTTGGAGCATATGATGTCGGCTGTATGTAACCGCAAATGCCACATCTCCCAAACTGTCCGCCAGGATTTCAGGAGTAATCCATTCATCAGGATTTTCACTATGGTCATTGTCACAGTCCATCGGAACAACATCAGATACCATGAAGTTTGCATCATTGCGATAATTGTTCTTATACTGAGCACATACATGGTCAGAGGTAACAGATTTCTTGAGGTCGCCTTCACAGGTAATCACTCTCTGATTCGGATACAGCGTATTCTTGGCGTTGCCTGTGCAGTCTGCTGTATAGATTGTAAATTTCATTGCTTTTCCTCCATTTCTTCCGTAAAGTAACGAATTTTCATATACTTTCGCTTGGCACGATTGATTTCCGCCTGCATACCCTTGGAGATAACATCACCGAACACCCAAAGTTCAGCACACTTACTCATCAAAACAAAGTTCATGAAGAGTGCAGTTTCTCTTTCTTCGGTAATGGTATCATCCATGAACTGCGTGAAGTAGATATGCGGTGTAATCGGAAGGTAATGCTGGTCAACAGCAAAGCGGCTGTATTTCTGAGCTTTTTCAATGTTTTGATTGGTGTCACCTCTGTAAGGGGAACAGATGTAGACAATCGGACGGAAGGCAGCAGCCTTTCGAGCTGCCTTTTCTTCCTCTTCCACTCTTGTAAACGCCTCATATTCTGTCGGGCTGTAATAACCTTCACTGTTATACTTATTTGCCATTTTCCAGTTCCTCCTTACAGGTATCACACATCATATGTTCCGAGTAAATACAGCCGTCAGAAATCAGGGTGTTCAGGTCAATAGACACAGGCTTACCGCAGTTCGGGCAAACGGAATACACCTTTTTCAGCGGAATAAGTTTGTTACCAACACGCTGATAGTAGAAGTGCTTGTCCACGCACATTTCATTTGCCTGCTGACGATACACCTCAAGCAGTCCGAGTTCTGTAGCCATTTTCAAGTTTTCACATTCAGGCACATCCGCAAATGCCGCATTTACAGCAAGTTTGATGTTCTTAATGTCAAACTGCATTGCCTTCTTGATAGCCATTCCAATCATATAGTTCATTGCAATAAATCTTCTCATAGTTATACCTCTCAATCTTTTTTATAATATTCGCATTCGTATCCATCAGCACGGAGAATCAGTCCTTTTGCCCATGCAGGTGTTCTGCCCATCTGTTCACATACAGCAGGAAGGGACATATTTCTCGGTGCTTCGATAATCATTTCATCATGCACATGAGCCACGATAAAGCAGTGGGATAATGTTTGCATGGAAAACATCAGGAGGTCTCTTGCAATTCCCTGAACAATGTTCTCAACAAACTTAGGACCGTAGCTTTCAAGTCTGTCCCATTTCTTTTTGTCATTGACACCCATGTAGGTGACTGACTCGCCGCCGAATTTATTCTCACCGATTCGTGGTTTTACATAGGCAAGACGTCTGCCGGAAGGAAGCGTAATAAACAGGAATCCTGATTCATAGGAAAATGTCAATCCATGCGTTTCGGCTGTCGTCTTATTTTTGATAACCTTTTTTACTGCTCTGTCTACCGCCCACCATAATTCCGTTATTTTCGGTGAAGCCTCACGCCAATCATCCACGATGTTTTTCAGTTCATCATCAGAAAGTCCCATTTCATCTGCACCGAAGGCTTTCATAGCACCGACTGATCCGCCGTAGCCACAGGCGAGTTCGGCAACCTTGCCTTTTTGTCTCAGATGTCCATTGATACCATGCTTCACAACAGGAACTCCGAACATTTTTGATGCTGATGCACAATATATGTCCTCACCATTTGCAAAAGCATTCATTCTCCATTCTTCACCCGCAAGCCATGCGATTACTCTTGCTTCGATAGCCGAGAAGTCCGTAACAATAAATTTCATGCCGAGACGGGGAACGAAAGCAGTACGGATAAGCTGTGATAGTGTATCAGGAACATCATCATAGAGCATTTCAACTTCATCGTAGTAACCATGTTTTACGATTTCACGGGCATCGGTAAGGTCAGGGATATGGTTCTGCGGAAGGTTCTGGAGCTGTATATTACGCCCAGCCCAGCGACCTGTTCGGGATGCACCATAAAAGCTGAACATTCCTCTTGCACGGTTATCGGAGCAGGATGTGTTCTGCATAGCGGTGTATTTTTTTACGGATGACTTTGATATCTGTAATCTCATTTCAAGCACCGACCTTACAGGTTCTTTGGCTGTTTTCAGAAGCTCCTTCACCTGTGCTTTGCCGAGAGAATCCGACTGGTAGCCCTGCTGTTCTAACCAATCAAGCAATTGGTACACAGAGTTCGGGTTCTCAATACCTGTCAGCTTTTGCATATCAGATGTCAGTTTGGCTTTTGCCTGTGCATCCAGAACAACAGCAGCCTCCACCAACTCCATATCGACTGCAATCCCTCTGTCATTGATTTCCTGATCAAGATAAAATTCCTGCCATATGGAATCAGCTACAGGAAAACGGGACAGCTTTCGGTCAATCTCCATTTCCGCCTCAACATCACGTTTGTTGTATGCTTTGAAGATTTCCCACTTATCAGGAAAGTCAGCAGGGTTGTGAAACTGCGGCACACCGTCAATCGTATCGTAAGGAGTACAAAAAAACTTGATGAGCGCTTTGCCCTCTGTCATTTTCTGTTGTTCAATTCCCAGTACAGCACCAACCTCCGCAAGTGATGAAGGGAGTGCAAGTGTTCTGCCGTGAATCATGGTACATTGCCATCCTGCAGGATTCAGGTAATCACTAACAGTATCTTCATTTATGCTGTAACTCTCAAAATACTGCGGATAATGGTCACGCAGATAACGTGAAAGGCATATCCTTTCAAAGTTTACATTAAAGGCTCGTTTGACAATACTTTCATCAGCCAAGCAGAGAAGTATATCATCAGGGATTGTTTCACCACAGGCGGTATCTATTATCTGAACCTCTCCGCCATCCACCGAATATGCAAACAGCAATATATCAAAATGCGGCGAGTCGGCATATGCATACACACCACATTTCATGATGTCTTTATCACTTTTCGTTTCAATATCCAAGGTAATGTTTTTCATGTTTTCTCATCCTTTATCCCACCCAGCATTTCTGCCAAACGCCCGCCCGTCTGTCTTAGTGATTAGTCGAGGAAATCATCGTCCTCATCTGCAAAATCATCCTCTGCACGGCTGTGTCCACCAAGAGGCTCACCGTCACGGAGTTTCTGTACGTTCTGAAGACCACAGGCGATACCTTTAGCTGTATTGGTCTTGAAAGCATAGAATGTGATGGATGCTCTGCCGTAGATACCGCTGTATACCTCGCTGTGAGTGAGGATTTCCTGACGGTCAGCATCTACGATACCGGGAGCGATGATGGAGTTTGCGTTTACAAAATAACTGTTTGCATAGGCTTCGTCATCCGGGCGGTCAATGTCTCCATCTCTAAGAGGTGTCTTGAGGGAAGAAAGCGGAGGAACAGTCTTGCCGTTACCGAGCTTACCTTTGCCTTCTTCATATGCAGCCTGAATTGCATCACGGATTTTCTTGAGTGTCTTGGTATCAGACTTCGGAATGATGAGGGAAACGCTGTACTTCGGCTTGCTGTTTTCATCCATTGCCTTAGGTTCCCAGAGATTTGCGTAGCTGAATCTGCATTCACCAGTCACTACCTTTGTAGGGTTCATCTTCTTGTTTGCCATAATTTAGTCCTCCTTAAAATCTTCTTTAGCATCATTGCTCCATGCCTTTCGCTTATCAGACATTGGAACGAGTGTCGGTTTGCCCTTTGGCTTACGGACAAGTCCGCCGAGAATACTTTCAAATTTCTCTTTGCCGCCGAGCATTTTTGTCATTGCGGTAATACCGAGAACTTCGGGTTCACTGTAAGGATTCATTCCCGCAGCCTTAACTGCTTCTGCAACCTTGGTTTCATCGGTGTACTTACGATTGGATTTGCCTTCCACAACCTTGAAGCCTGTCCATTGTTTGCCTGCAAGTGCCTGATTGAGTGCGAAATCCTTCACGTCGGCTGCCCAAGAAACGAGTGCGTCAGCCCTTTCCAGAATCATCTCAATTTCGGCATCCTCCAGCATATCGGGAGGTGCAAAGTCATACTGTGCAATTGCCAGATTGTATTCGGCTCTCTTGCGGCAGTTGGCTTTTACCTTACAGAAACGACAATGTTCTCCTGCGGAGAATTCACCTTCGCCCTTAGCAGCAAGTTCAGCCTTGGGTTTCAGTTCATTTGATGCCCAGTCAAGTAATTGACTGACAGTCAAGGTGAATTCGCTTACATTTGACATTCTCGGTTGGAAAATCACCATTTTGATTTCACTGATGTCATAGAGAACATCGAAGAGTTCATATGCTCCCAGGGCATACAGCATCATCTGCGGATTGTTTTCTGCACTGACTTCCACACCTTTTCCATGCTTGTAATCGCAGATTGTCATAGTGCCATCAGCCACGATGATACAGTCACCGGTTCCGAAGCCGTCAGATACATACTTACTGAAATCGAGTCTCTGTTCCACCAGAACCACAGGTGATGTGTACTTTGCCATCTGTTCTGCAATGTACTGAGCGTAGCTTTCAGAGCATTCTTCCATCTCCTGGTCATAGAAATCAAGAAATTCTCTCGGATCAGGTGTGTCAATGCCAAGCAGTTTATCGACCTTGTACTCGCAGAGTTCATGAGCACAGGTGCCTTCACGTGCATAGTCAGATGTAGTGTCGGGAACCGCTGCGTTCAGTTGTGCAGACGGTGGGCAGGCAAGCCAACGATGGCTTGCGGAAGCTGAAAGCACAGCGTGTGCTCTTGTATCATGTGCCAATAGCCTCAGCCTCCTTCATAAGTGCAGGAAGATCCTCGTCCTGAATTTCGGAGAAACGCTCTGCACCGTGTGACTGCAGAAGTTCCTTTACCTCAGCGGAGAGTCCCTGTTTCATAAGTTCAGCGAGCTTCGCCTTTACTGTCGGACGGTCAATTGTCGGTGCAGGAGCAGGCTGCTGTTCTGTCTGAGGAGCATCCTTTTCAGGATTGTAGATTTCCTCGTATTCTTCCACCTTGCCGATTTCGTTTGCGGTAAGTGCCTGTGCGAGTGCCTCAAGGCTGTCACCAAGACTGCGGACATCGGAAATGACATCCAGCAAAAGTTTAATTTGACTCATGCTTTTTTACCTCTCTTTCCATATTTCTTGCAAGTCGTTCTGCCACCACACTAATCGTGTAGAGAAGTGCGATGAGCTCTTTTTGCTTGTCCATAGGTTTCATCACCACCCTTCACTATACATAGGACACTTATTTGCGTTTTGAGTACCAAAATCAGAAAAAATTTTTCAGTTTTTTTCTGAGGTCATCAAAAAGGGCTTTTTTTCGCTTGTTTACGCCCTTCTGTGAAAGACCGACTTCTTCAGCAATTTCTCGTTCTGACGCTCCGTTACTGAACATCCTAAGAATTGTCTGGTCTTCGTCACAGAGTTCTCCGACTCTTTCCCACAGTGCTTTATACAGTTCAGCCTCTTCGAGAACGGCATCAGGGGTAGCATCTTCACTTTCCAAATTGAATCCACCGTTTTCTTCAAACACTTCAAGTGAAAGTCTGGTGTTCTCATTGCGATGTTCGCAGGATGCACAGTTACCTTTACAGCGTACAAGTATTCCTTTTTCGTTTGATACCCAGCATCTGTCCTCTCTTTCAAGAGCCTTTTCTTCAGCCCAGACAGAACGCATATATTCCTCATAAACTTCCTTACTTTCAACCTCTGAGAAGTAAACTTCGGTTATGATGCCATTACGAATAATCTTCTTAATCATATTGGCTGTGATTCTGACAAGCTCACCATTTACATAGTCATAGATTTCATTGTTTGTCACATATTCCTTTGTCATTTCAATTGGCAGATAGTACATAAAAAATTCCTCCGTTTTTGTGTGAACGGAGGAATCCGGGCTGCAAAAGGGCATAACAAAGTAGACCGCACCCAGAATGGATTTCTCCGTTCTGATATGCAGCCACCAGCTTGAATGGCAGCCGTTATATTTACTTGTAATCATCACACACTTTCAAGCCACCATTGATCAGTTGGTGAAGTGTATGTTGATAGGCAGTTTTACGTCTTGCTTGGGACAGAACTCTTCATCTATCTATATCAGAAGTCATCTAAGCAAAATCGACACTTTCAAAGATATAATGGAAAGCAATTTTGATTTTGACGAATAAAAAAAGACGGCAGGTATGGTTCATCACATTGGATGAAACCCACACTGCCGTCTTGCGTTCTGGTGGAAATTATGCTTTTTGTTCTTCTATTTTGAATTTGCCGTTTGGCGTAATCGAAATAATCGTTACTGTTTCCTTTCGCTTAATGACTATTTTTTTCTGATTATCATCAAGCACACACACCAATTTACCCTTCGAGTCTCTTACAGCTCTCAAAATATCACCCTTTCACATTGATTTTATTCACTGTTTAACCTATAAGTTCAACTTTTGGATAAAAAATATAGTGCTAACCGCACTTAGTGATTGAACTTATAGGTTCAACTATAATTCTATTATACACCTGAAAATACGTTCTGTCAATACCAAATTGCACTTTTTATAATTTTTTTCTAAAAACTATTGCTTTTAGGTTCAACTTGTGTTATAATAGGTTCAGCAAATAAATTATTTTATACTTATGAGGTGATAAAAATGACATTAGGCGAGTTTATTCAAAATAGAAGAAAGGCTATAAACCTTAGTCGTAATATGCTTGCCACTCGTGCGGGTATAAGCCACACGGAAGTTCACAGAATCGAAGTAGGTGAAAGGCTTCAACCATCACTTAAAGTATTAACTGCACTTGCAGGCGTACTGGAAGTTGCTCCTGAAGAACTCATGAAATTTGCTGGGTATGTTCCATCAGATGATACACCTACAATTGACAGAGTTTTTCCAGGTCTTAAAACTGATAAACAGAAAGAAACTGTCGGTAAAATTGTTGACGGTCTTTCAAGAAATTCAGACCTTGCAGATGAGGATTTAGATGATTTGTACCGACAGGTGGAGATGTTCATAGACTATGCAAGAAAGAAAAAGGATTCCGAATAAACCGAGATTTGATTATGCAGCGAAAAAAGCATATGATTTGCTTTTTGAACTGGGATACAACACATTTCCAATTTCAGCTGACCAAGTTTTGAAAGACTTATCTGGATTTATTGTATGTTTACCCTGGACAGAAGCTCGTGAAATATTGAATTCCGACGATCCACTTCATTTACGCAAAACAAAAGCCGATGCACGTTCTATTAAACGGCGTGATTGCGATTCATATTTCATTGTATATGACGATTGTTCGGGTTCACCAGAGAGAATAAACTGGACAATTCTTCATGAAATAGGACACATTTTGCTTGGTCATCTTGATGACTTCGATGTTACTTCTCTTGACAGGGGTGGGTTAACCAAAAGTGCATATGGCGTTTTAGAAGTAGAAACGAACTGGTTTGTTGCTGAATTTCTTATGCCTACTCCTATAGTTAGAATGATGGGTGATCTTACTATTGAAGAAATATCCCTGCTTTTTGGTGTATCAGATGAAGCCGCAAAAAAGAAGCATAAACGAGCATATGAACAGGGATACATAGTGTCTGAATATGATGAATTGTTGCTTCGCCATTTTTATCGTTTTATGGCTAAAGATTTACTTGATACCGTATACCGTAGAATCCATACGATTTTTGGACATTATCTTTCAGTCAGAGGAAATATTGATTTGCGTCGGTGCAAATCGTGTAATTCATATATTACAGATACAAAGGCTAAATATTGCTACCATTGCGGAAAAGAAAATGAAGAAGAACCTATTATATATCCTTTTTGGAGATATGAATCACTTACGCCAGACAAAATGGGTTATTCACATCCATATATACCCAGTAAAACTGATTCGGATAAAACTAAGATAAACAAAAGCAAAGTTGGTTTTTGTCCTGTTTGCTTAAATCAAGAATTAGACGAGGATTCTGAGTTTTGTTCCATATGTGGTTCCTCTATTCATAACAAATGTACAGCTGAAGATATTGAGCTTCCTCTTGATACCTCTTTTTGTCCTTCATGCGGAGCACCTTCGACTATTAACGCTGCATATGATACAATGGAAAAACGTCTTTACAGAGTTGAAAACTGGATAACACCACAAATGGAGGATTATATCCAATATGAACATTGGTTATATATGAAAATGAAGATTGCTAATAGCCCTGCTTTTCTCGGCTCAGCAGTTATCCCTGCGTTGTTTTATACAAATGCCTTTTTTGATGATGATGATAATGTTGTAATTTTCACTGATACACGAAGTGCTGCTTATGAGATTATGAAGAACGAAGATAAAATAATAAGAATCATAGAGCGATATGATAAAATCGAACCCGATAAAATCATCATCAAGCTAATAAATGTAGAATAAGTTTTGATTTCGGAGGTGCTTTTACATGATATATTCAGACGGTGTGCCTATGGACGAAAATGATAGAGTACAATACTGTCCACGGTGTCAAAATCAGGAATTAGATTATGATTCGGAATTTTGCCAGATTTGCGGATTGAGTTTATATAATACCTGTATTGGTGATTGGCAGAGTAATACTCCTGAGCATAGGAATAAAAGTAATGCCCGCTATTGCAAAGTATGTGGTTCGCCAACAATATACTTTAAGCAGGATATTTTGAAACCTTTCTCAGAAGTTATAAAAAATGGAATAGTTACACCCCCAGTTCTTCCTGAGCCTGACACAACCTATGATAGATATATTGAAATGTCAATAGTTACTGGAGATGCACTTATGACTGCGGAAGATATGCAAGAGTTTTCTGATTTTCTTGATGAAGATGCACAGATTCCATTTTAAGCAATTATACTTAAAAATATATCTTATTCAACGTAGAATATATATGGCTGATCTACGTACTATTGGTTTTGAAAACTATCGCTCCATCAAGAAAATGAGCAGAAAAGAAATCTATATAGTAAGTTATTTGACTTGCTTTTTCCCAGTTTTTATGGTATACTATAATAGGTATTTTATGCTTGATAGATATATTCAAAAGCGAGTTGTTTAAGTGAATTAGTGCAGGAGGCTATTATAATAAATTATGAGCGTGAAATTTATAGATTTGTTTGCAGGTATGGGTGGAATTAGACTTGGATTTGAACAAGCATTCCGAGAAAATGGATTTGAAACCGAATGCGTTTTAACTTCTGAAATAAAACCATACGCAATACAAGCTCTTAAGGAAAATTTTAATCAAGAGAATCTTGTTGGGGATATTTGCAAAGTTGACGCTAAAGATATTCCTGATTTCGATATTCTTTTAGCTGGATTCCCATGTCAAGCATTTAGTGCTGCTGGTAAAGGTTTAGGATTTTTGGACACGAGAGGGACTTTGTTTTTTGAGGTCGAAAGAATTTTGAAAGAAAAGAAACCATATGGGTTCATCCTTGAAAATGTTGAAGGTCTCGTTTTACATGACAGGGAAAACAAGAATGATAAAATTGGAAGAACACTAAAAACAATTCTTGGAGCGCTTACTAATTTAGGCTATAAGATTGAGTGGCGTTTACTTGAATGTCAGGAGTTTGGCGTTCCTCAATTAAGAAAAAGAATCTTTATCGTTGGCACAAAAGACCAATGTATTGATATGAACAACTTTGAAAAGAAGCATAAAGTCGTAGCTGATATCCTTGAGCATAGTAAGCCGCTTGTGGATTCTCATTTTACAAGATGCCTTCTTAAGCATTATAGAACTGAAGAATTGCATGGAAAAGCAATCAAGGACAAAAGAGGTGGAGAGAATAATATCCATAGTTGGGATATAGGCCTTAAGGGTGAAATATCTATCGAACAAAAGATATTGATTGAAAAGCTATTCAAAGAAAGAAGAAAAAAGCATTGGGCCGAAGAAATAGGAATCAAATGGATGGATGGTATGCCGTTAACGTTGGAACAAATATCAACATTCCACCAGTCTGATGATTTACAATTATTATTAGATGACTTGGTTGATAAAGGATACTTAGTCAAAGAGCATCCGAAAGGTGTTGTTGAAGTTACAATGGAAGATGGTAATACAAAGACAGAAAGGCAACAGGATAAAACTAAACCGATCGGATATAATATTGTATCTGGAAAACTGAGCTTTGAATTTACCAAAATTCTTGATTCTAACGATATTGCTCCAACGCTTGTTGCAGCAGATGTATCTCATATAGCAGTCATTGATGGAGAAGGTATAAGAAAATTGACATTAAGAGAGGGTCTCAGAATGTTTGGGTATCCCGAAAGCTATAATTTATCGATGTTTGACGACAGTGGAACTGGTTTAGCCAAAGCATTTGATTTGTTAGGAAATACTGTAGTTGTCCCAGTTGTTAAAGCGGTTGCTGAAAAGCTATGCGATGCATATAAAAATAGAAAAGAATGAAATAAAAAAGCGAGGATACTTGATGATGTATTCTCGCTTTTTATTACTATAACATAGTCTTGAATTTCTTTTTTACTTTAAAATGGTAAATCAGTACCAAAATAACTTTTGTAGTTGGATGAAAGGGTGCTTTTCCAAGCATCTGCAAAGTCTTTACCTTTGTATTTTATAAGCGTTCCATAAATTGCACGTAAAAAATCATCTTTCGATCTAAATGGTCCTTTGTTTCCACGCTTAAAATCGGTGTTTGGTCTAATATTATAAATCATATCTCTTTTTACTTGAGTTTTGAGCGGAAAACGATCAGATGTTCCAGCTATTTGCCAAATCTTATGTAACCAAACTTTTTTTTATTGTAATATCGCCATTATCACTCATTACATAACCGAAAATCAAGTAGTCAGCGTCAAGTCTATACGGTTTTTCCTTTACAGAAGAGCAGTATGATTCAAAATTTGCTATATCAAAAGCAGGAGTCGCATTGTAATTAAAGGCTTTAACTTCAAGCATGTGCTTGTGTGGTTCATTATTCTCTAAAAAGAAATCCGGGAACTCCTGTGTATTTGCGGGTTCTGAGAAATAGTAATTATTATCTATCAAATATTGCTTGAGCCATGCTTGTAAAGTTATACCAACTGTATCTGTGGTGTTAATTTTCACAGACACACCTGCCAAATTAAATGTTATCTGACCAACCTTGCTATCCAAGTGAAGATTTATCAAATTATTGAATAATTCTTGAGCTGAAATTATGTTTGCCATTTTTACTTCCTCCTATTATTTATACAAATGAAATTCTTCTTTTGTGAGTCCGGTATCCAGTGCTCTGTATAAGTATCTTGCTGCAACAGAACTGTAGGGACTCCATTTTCTGCACTTTTTTTCTACATTGTCTTTTGTCCGATCTTGAGTTTTGTAAAGCCATTCAAATGCCTGAAGAAACGCAACATCTTCATATGGAAGGATATCTTGTCTATCTAATACAAAAATCAAATACATTTTGGCAGTCCAGTTCCCGATTCCTCTTAATGCAGTTAATGTTTTAAGGACTTCTATATCAGATAATGATGTGAGTTCATTTAATTGTATTTGTTTTGAAATCACGCTATTAGTCAATGAACGAATAAATGAAACTTTTGAATTTGATGTGCCGATACTTTTTATTTGTTCATCAGATAACATATTGATGTTTTGGGGTGTTATATTTCCTTCACATAAATCTTCCAGTCTTTTATATATTTTAGCTCCCGCTTTTATTGATAGCATTTGCTCTATTATCTCATGGACAAGAAAAGCATACCCATCATCATGGATGGTATATGTTATTGGACCGATAGTATTTATTACTTTTGCAAGCCTTTTATCTTTTTTACATAAATATACAATAGATTTTGAGTCAGCTGATAACATTATCGTATTAGTCATAACAACTCCTATTTCAACACAGGATTTCTTTTTCCATGTTCACCTGCTAAGAACAACTCGCTAAATTCACTACCGCAGAACAGATCAAGCATTTTGTCCATATGCCAAAAAGGTTCTTTTCTTTTCAATTCTTCGAGTGACATCCAAAAAACTTTACCCTCTGAAGATGACTGCACATTACCTGAATATGTACCTGTCTTATATAGAAAAACAATATATCGTGTTCCTTCCTCAGTAATCCAGTGTTTAACACCACATAATTCAAGATTTGAGATTGTCAACCCGGTTTCTTCATATATCTCACGGATGACAGAATCAACAATAGGCTCATCTTTTTCTATGTGTCCGCCTGGAAATATCAACCCTTTATAGTTTTTTCCAACCTTTTCTTCAACAAGAACATTGCCTTTATCATCGTAAATCATGCACATATTTGTTAATGTGACACATTCAGTTCGTTCCATGTTTTCCTCCCATAACAATATAACAATTGTACAAATATATTATATCACATTCAAATGGAAAAATCTACACTTTTGATGAATTTTATCAAAATTATTTGAGATGGTATTGAAAATAATGGTTATTTGTGATATAATATACTAAAAGGTGCAAATTACGGAGGAAAATATGAAAGAAAACGTGTCTGCGAATAAAATGTCGATTAAGAGAAAAACGCTCATGGTAGTTATTGCCGTTGCTGTAGCAATTTACTGTGCTCC
>Ga0208824_1000761_pt1 | contig 32401 bp, 26 predicted proteins | sample AD_JPNTR3_MetaG_FD_184447 | JGI IMG/M metagenome (GOLD analysis project Ga0208824, IMG submission 184447) | Active sludge microbial communities of municipal wastewater-treating anaerobic digesters from Japan - AD_JPNTR3_MetaG (SPAdes) (version 2) | ecosystem: Engineered > Bioreactor > Anaerobic...
AAGCTGGAAAAGTATGCTATTCTTAATTTAACCGGTTAAATAAACCGGTTAAAAAGCACATTCCAGGAGGAATAGGTATGAAAAAGACGTTAATGGTAATTGCCGCTTTACTGACTGCCGCCGCTGTGGTAACAACCACATTTGTGTCCTGCCAGAAACCAGCTCCCAAGACGCTTACCCTGATGCAGAACAAGCCCGAAATCGATGCCCAGCTTAAGGCCTATGCTAAGCTTTGGGGTGATAAAAATGGCGTTACCGTCACCATTAAATCCATCGGCGGTACCTCCGGTGGTATGGGGCCCCAGCTCAAGGCTGACTATGCCGCTGGTGATATGCCCGACATTTTCGCCTTCGACGGACTTGAAGCCTACAAAGAATGGGAAGGTTCCATCCTTGACCTTTCCAGTGAACCCTGGGTTTCCAAGACCTCCGTTGCATTCAAATACAATGGAAAGGTCTATGGCTTCCCCGTCGCAGTAGAAGGCTGGGGTATGGCCTACAATGCGGATATGCTGGCCAAGGCTGGTATCGATCCCAAAACCCTGGTTAACCTCGACGGGTACCGCAAAGCCTTTGCAAAACTCGATTCCATGAAGGCTGAACTGGGCATTAATTCCGTTGTTTCCATGGCCGCTTCCATCGAAATGGGCTGGGTCACCGCACACCATAACTTTAACAGTCTCCTTTCCAATGGACTCCCCTATGGCGATCTTTCTGTAGTAAACGCCCTTCTTAAGGGTGATGTGGATATGCAGCGGCTTAAGGAATATGCTGACTGGGTAGAACTGCTCTTTAAGTATGCCGACAAGACCGTGCTTCTGACCGGAAACTACGATGCCCAGGTTGGTGCCTTCGCAACCGGCAAAGCCGCATTCCTCCATCAGGGTAACTGGACCGATCCCAACATGAAGTCCGCCAATGCGACCTTTAAGATGGCCTTTGCTCCCCATGGTTCCATGGCAAAAGCTACCGATGGTATCTTTGTTGCAGCTCCCTCCTTCTATGCCATTAACAAGGACTCCAAGAACCTGGCTATGGCAAAGAAATTCCTTATCGATCTGGTTACTACCCCCGAAGGTCAGAACTACATGGTTAAAGAAGCGGGCATGATCCCCGCCTTCTCCGGTATCGATCTTAATCCTGACGGTCAGCTTTCCAAGTCGGTACAGCAGTGGTCCGCCGCCGGCAAGGTATACTCCTGGAACCAGTACTACTTCTCCAATGATTTCCGGGACAAGGTACTTGCTCCTATCTACAACCAGTTTGCCGCCGGCAAGATTACTAAGGATCAGTTTGTTGACCTGATGGCCAAGGCGTTCAAGGATAATGCAAAAAAATAATGCATAAGTAAGCAGGCCCAATGGGGCCCTATGGATGGCTACAGGATCCACCTGTAGCCATTCTTATTTTTAAGTGCCTAGTCTGGGGGGCAAGATGACGAAAAAAAGCGAAGCTAATCTGGTGTTCTGGTTGTTCCTGGCGCCGGTTCTGTTTGCATTTCTTATGGTAATGGTAATACCCTTTATAATGGGGTCTTTTTATGCCTTTACCAACTGGTCGAGTTCAGCAAGGCTCGATGGTGGTTTCCGTTTTGTAGGTTTTGAGAATTTCGTAAAAAGTTTTCAGGATCCATCATTCCTGTATGCCTTTGGTATAACCTTTGTGTATACCATTCTGAATATGTTTTTCATCAATATAATATCCTTTTCGCTGGCCCTGCTTGTAACCAGCGAGCTAAGGCTGAAACACCTGTATCGGGTTGGTTTTTTTGTACCGAACCTGATCGGCGGCCTTATCTTGGGATATATCTGGCAATTTATTTTTAATAATGCGATCCCCTCCTTGGGTTCCCTTATACCTGCACTTAAATTTCTTGCAAATCCAAATAACCTCATGCTTGGGAAAAATACCTCCGCCTTAATTGCCATGGTCATTGTCGGAACCTGGCAATATGCGGGTTATATTATGATGATTTATATCGCGGCTATCGAAAATGTTCCTCAGGAACTGCATGAGGCCGCCAAAATTGATGGGGCTACACCCTGGATTCGCTTAAAAGCAATCACCATCCCCATGGCAGCCCAGGCTTTTACGGTTACCATGTTCCTTACTCTGGTAAACTCCTTTAAACAGTTTGATGTGAATGTGTCCCTCACCTCTGGCGGGCCTTCTACTATGTTGTTTGGCAAGCCCATCCTCGGTACTGAACTTATTGCCCTTAACATTTACAATACGGCCTTTATTTCAAACAACCTGGCCCAGGGACAGGCCCGGGCGGTGGTGTTCTTCCTGGTCCTTGCGATTGTCTCGATTATTCAGGTCTATGTGAACAAAAAGAAGGAAGTTGAATTATGAGTAATAGAAGGCTTGGAATATTTATTGCCGAACTGATTACCGCAGTTCTCTTTATCCTGTTTATGTTTCCCTTTTACCTGGTTGTCATTAACTCTGCAAAAACAGCCTTTGAGGTAACCCAGTATCCACTTGCATGGCCTGAAAAATGGGGTAACCTTATAGCCAATGTGGTAAAAATCTGGACCAGTGAATCGGTGCGCTATCCCAGTTCACTGGTAGCTTCCGGAATTATTACCGCATTGTCATTGGTACTCATCAATCTGCTCTCTGCCCAGGCTGGTTGGGTGCTGGTCCGCACCAAGAATATGGTCAGCAACGTAATCTTCTTTATCTTTGTGGCTGCCATGGTTATTCCCTTTCAGATTGTCATGTTTCCCCTCTTAAGCTGGTTCCGCATGACCACCCAGGCCACAGGCATACCCCTTCTGAGAACCTACCAGGGGATTGTCCTGGCTTACATCGGCTTCGGTGCTTCCCTTTCAATTTTTATGTTCCATGGATTCATTAAGGGGATTCCTCTGGAATTGGAAGAGGCTGCAACCATAGACGGCTGCCGCAGGCACCAAATTTTTTATGAGATTATTTTCCCCATCCTCACACCTATTCAGGCAACCGTATTGGTCCTGAATGGTATTTGGATATGGAACGATTATCTTCTACCCCTTTTGGTACTCGGTAAAGGGAATGCAATTATGACCCTTCCGCTGGCGGTTTCCAACTTTGCCGGCGCCTTTGTGAAACAATGGGACTTGATTCTGACCGCCATACTCCTTGCTATGATTCCGGTTATCGTCTTCTTCCTCTTTGCGCAGAAGTACATTATCAAGGGAATGATCGCCGGTTCAATAAAATAGGAATTATATATGGAAGGTTTATGGAAGGCCCTCTTTCTCCAATGCAATGAACGCTGGGCAAGCCGGGGCTTAACGCAACAGGCTGGCTGGGAAGAGTTTTACCTCCGGCTGGAGAAGGAATTTCAACGGTTTGCTGAGCTTTTATGGCGCTTGTATGGTTCCAGGCCCGATTTTGCCTATCAGGTAGAAACCATCATTGCCAATCTATTTACAGCCTTTGCCAGTAGACCGGCCTATCTTAAGGAACGGGACCGGCTGTATCCTCCTGAGTCAGGCTGGTTCCTTTCCCAGGAACAGGTGGGCGCGGTTGCCTATGTGGACCGCTTCGCCGGTACCTTCGCGGGTCTAAAGAACCGGCTCCCCTATCTGAAGGAACTGGGGGTTACCTATCTGCATCTCATGCCCTTTTTTAAATGCCCCCAGCCAGAAAATGATGGGGGATATGCGGTTTCCAGTTATCGGGAAACGGACCCAAAACTGGGTACCATGGAAGAGCTCTCCCAGCTTGCCCGGGATTTCTCAGAAAAGGGCATCGCTCTGGTAGCGGATTTTATCTTTAACCATACCTCCGATGAACATGAATGGGCTTTAAAGGCAAAAGCGGGAGATAAAAAATACCAGGATTTCTACTGGCTTTTCTCTGACTATGGAGAGGCACAGAAATACCAGGCCCACCTCCGGGATATATTTCCGGAAGTCCGGCGAGGTTCATTTACCTTTAATGAAGAACTGCAGAAATGGGTATGGACCACCTTCCATTCCTATCAATGGGATTTGAATTACCGGAATCCTGAAGTGTTTGATGCCATGGTTCAGGAAATGCTTTTTCTGGCCAATGCGGGTATTTCAATCCTGCGTCTGGATGCGGTTGCCTTTACCTGGAAAAAGGAAGGAACCAACTGTGAAAACCTGGATGAAGCCCATACTCTGATACAAGCCTTTCAGGCAGCGAGCCGGCTGGCGGCTCCCTCACTGCTCTTTAAGTCCGAAGCTATCGTACATCCCGATGATATAGAAAAATATATTGATTTACGGGAATGCCAGATTTCTTACAATCCGCTCCTTATGGCGGAGCTCTGGGAGGCTGCGGCTACGAAAGAGGTCAGGCTCCTAGCCCTTTCGCTGAAAAAACGGCACCACCTCCCCCAGGGCTGTGTATGGGTAAACTATGTGAGGTGTCACGACGATATAGGCTGGACCTTTGCCGATGAGGATGCGGCGGAACTGTGGATCAAAGGTAAGGACCACCGGGATTTTCTGAATGCCTTTTATATGGGTGAATTTCCCGGGTCCTTCAGCCGGGGGGTGAGTTTTCAGTATAACCCTGTAACCAGCGACCGGCGTATCTGCGGGACCGCCGCATCCCTGGCGGGGATCGAAAAGGCCCTGGAAGAAGGTACGGGCAAGGAGCTGGATCGGGCTATTCGCCGGCTTATTCTGCTCTACGGGATTGCCTTTGCTGCCGGTGGTATTCCCCTCATTTACCTGGGGGACGAGGTAGCAACTCTGAATCGCTATGAGTATGCGGAGGATCCGGCCCAGGCAAAGGACAGCCGCTGGGTGCACCGGCCCCTCTGGTCAGATGAAGCATTTAAGAAGCGGTATGATACGAGTACCGTAGAAGGGCGGGTGTTCACCGCCATGCAGCGCCTCGCCACGCAGCGAAAGGCCCACAGGGTATTCGGCACCCAGGGGCTTTCGGTCGCCGATGCGGGACACCCTTCGGTGCTGACCTTTCATAAACAGGCCCCAGGGGAGCTCCTCACGGTTATCGGTAATTTTTCAGAGTCGCCTGCCACCATCGGTGCAGAACGGGTTAGCCTGCTTCTGGCGGGCAAAAATGGAAAGGATCTCCTGTCTGACAGGCTCATCATTTCAGGGGAGGCCCTTGAACTGCAGTCCTGTGAACTGCTATGGATTATAAACCATGAGTAACGCTGCCAGACGCATAACGATAAAGGATATTGCAGAAAAAGCCCAGGTTTCCAAGGCAACCGTATCCTTTGCGTTCAATGCGCCCTGGAAAATATCTGAAGAAACGCGAAACCGGGTTTTGCAGGTTGCAGAGGAATTGGACTTTATCCCGGACCCCTTAGCCCGGACTCTGGCTACAAAACGGGTTGGGGCTATTGGTCTCCTTTTGCCCGATCCTATTCAGGAAGCCTTTAAGAATCCCTATATGTTTGAAGTCCTCCAGGGTATCGGTACGGTCTGTCATGGGGAAGATTTGTCCCTGACGATATTGCCCCCCGTTAAGGGGCTTCTGTCCCATACGGTCCGTACTGCCCTGGTCGATGGTATTATTACCATAGGAATAGAACCGGATGATGAAATCCTTTCCCTTATAAGAAAACGTCAGATACCCTTTGTTACCGTAGATGGTGCGGGGCTCGTTGGCTCCGTCAATGTTGGAATTGATGATGAACATGCGGCTTATACGCTTATGTCCTATGTCCTTGATATGGGCCACCGAAGTATCTCCATTATCAGCTTAAAAAACCTGCACCAGGTTTTAGTAGACTCCCCCGATGGCGTGCGCAGCCGTATCATAGAGCTCAGGCTTCAGGGTGTCTATCGGGCTATGGAAGAACGGGGGCTCTCTAAAGACACGGGCCAGATACGGGTGTATCCGGTTGATGCGAGTATAGAGTCGACCGTGGCCACTGTTGGTCCCCTGTTGTCAGGTCCCGATCGTCCTACAGCCATGCTTTGTCTCAGCGATGTGGCAGCCCTGGGGGTCTATCAGGTTTGCCATGAAGCTAATATCGCCATACCTCAGGAGTTATCGGTCACCGGCTTTGATGGTATTTTTTTTGGAAAGCTTTTACATCCGCCCCTGACTACCCTAAGCCAGCCTGGTTACGAAAAGGGGCAGGCTGCAGCATCCCTGGTGGTAAACCTCATGCGGGGCCTTCCCTGTTCAGATATGGTGTTGCCCGCAGAACTTCACATTGGCGCTTCTGTTGCTCCTCGAAGCCTTGATTAAACACCCGCTTCTGCCGATACCTATAGGGATATGAACCAACCTTTTCATAAGCATGATATAATCAAACTCACCGTTGTAACGCTGCTGCTGGCATGCTGGGCTATGGTGCCCCGTTCAATCCATGCCGTTCCCTACAGCGCTGAAGATATTCCCTATTATTCTATCAGTGATGACGCTGCTCTCAGGTGCAAGCTTATTGAACCATGGTTTGCTTTACCCGTATCCCAGCTGTTAAAACAGAATGCAAAGCTCTATACTCTGGAAACGGGAGAATCGGTGGAAGTACGGGTTGAACGGGGCACCACCGATGTAATCATTGTACTGGCCCGTGAAAGGCAAGGCCTTTTCCCCGGCTGGGTTCAGGGCTCCTGGGTGTTCTATAGAAACATACGTGATGGCCAATTAAAAAAAATACGTCTTTATTTGCGATCCGACCCCTATGTCTATGTCGAATTTCGTCCCTTCGATGGTAATAAAAGTGTATATGATGTGGTAGCCTACAGCGGCTATGTGGCATATTCCCGTCCAGTGCCACTTAGCATACAGGACTTTTATTCTATTTCGATGAATAAACTATTTGATGTTCTGAGCAAGGACTTCCCTGGGGACTATTTTGATGTGGAGCCCCGGATGTACCGGGACCTTCGGAGTCTTGTTTCCCAGGTCCGCTCCTATCTTCCCCAGCTGGCCTTTGCAGACGACGGTGCCTTGGATGAAACTGGCAAGCCTGTCTATATCGCCACCTTGCAGCCGCAAGGTCCTTCATGGGGTTTAAATTGCTCGGGCTTTACCAAGTGGCTCATCGATGGCTTGCTCCAGCCTGTTACAGGGGCTGGGCTTCCTATTAGCGTCTTAAAACAACCAGTGGGAAACCGGGGTTCCAATTTTACCGAACCTGTGGAAACTAAACTCGATCCTTTTTTTGGACTCGATTGGACGAGAAATCTTGCGCTTCAGGCCAATCGGGTACTCCGTTCCCCCCAATATGCCACACTGGAAGAAATTGAGGTTACCGATTCACCAATCTCATGGTTGTCACTTAAAAAGAATGGAAAAACAGAGCTTGTTTCCTTTCCTCCCTATTTAAAGAATGCAGGATTTAATATCGAAGGCCTTCCATCCCTCATGTACAGTTTGGCAGTACGGTATCCCCAATGGTTCTACCTTGTTTCGGTAAACACCGATAGGGCGGATAGACTCCGTCAGTACCCTTCCGGCACGGTGCTTCCTGATGGTGGCGATACCGGTCTGCGCCGGCATTTCCATGTGGCTGCCCTGGTACCCTATTTTACCGAAGATGGTGTTTTTAAGGTTACGGTCTTTGAAAGTGCCGCTGAAACCTCCTTCGATGCCTTTGTCCGCCGTTATCCGGGCTACCAGGTCCATCTGGTTCGGGTGCCTTTTCATGAAGGATTTACCCCCCTTATGCCAAATCCCTAAATTTACCCCCTACTCTGTAACTTTTATCAAAACGGGATATTGTTAAGGTATATGAAATACAAGATTCTATTTAGCCTGGGTGTTCTGCTCTCCCTCACCTCTATGATGGGGAGCTACCTGTATGCTCAGAATTCGGATCGGGAACTCTTTCTGGATGCGGAAGCCCGATTTCTAGGTGGGAACTACCCATTAGCCCTCGAACAATACGATGAACTGATACGGAAGTGGCCCGATTCGCCCTATCTGGGGGATGCCCACTATCGCCGGGCAATTATCCTATACAAACAGGGAAAAAATCGGGATGCCTATCGGGCCTTTGAAACTATTGAGCGGCGCCACCGCTCGACCAAGTATCTGGCCTATATCCCCTTCTGGAAGGCCCTCATTGAATATGATGCGAAGGAATACAGCAAGGCCTTTCAGAAATTGGCGAGCCTGTCATTAAGCAGTCTGGATGAAAAGACCTGGCAGCAGGTCCTTTTGTATAAAGGCAGGGCCGCATTGGCACTGGATGATACGGAACAGGCCCTGGAAGCCTTTGAAAGCCTATATAAAAATCGTTCGCAGAAACCCCTAGATCCGGAAACCGAAGGGACCCTGCTGGTGTATTTATCTGACCTTTACAGCAAACTAGGCAAATTTGAAGACCAAAACCGGTTGTGGGAAGCCCTCCCAAAGGAATCATTACGGGCAGAAATCCGTGAACCCCTGGCACTTCGTTCCGCTGAAGCCTACCTGGCCCTGGAAAAAAGCGACAAGGCCATTCCCCTTCTTGAAACCTTAAGTACATCAACAAACCCTGTTATTGCAGGAAAGGCTTTGCAGTACCTTTTAAGTTATGAACAAAAACGGGGGAACGATGAAGGTGTGGCGTCGGTCATTATAAAGGCGGAAAATTTGCTCCGGGGTGACCCGGATGCTTTAGCAGCCTTTTGGACCCAGGTTGGTGCTGCCACCTTTTATGAGGGCAAGCTGGACCTGGCCAGGGCCTACCTGCTCAGGGTCTTAGCCATTGTTAAGAGTGATGCCATGTCTCAGGATGTGCCTATCTATCTGGCTGAGATTAACTGGAGACAGGGTGATAAACAACTGGCGATAAAAACCCTAAACGATGCGGAAGCCCAATTAAAGACCGAAAAGGGGCTGCTCCTGAGCCGGCTCCAATGGTATGCCCTGCAGGAAGAACAGTGGGATGAGGCGATCCGCTTTGGACAGAAAGCCCTCACTCAGGCAGAAAAGGAGGGCAGGGAAGACCTGAGCCTCCTGGTTCGCTCCTATCTGGCGTATAGCTTGTATCGTAAAAACGAATATGCCCAGGCCCTGGATGTTCTTGGCACCGACCTGGTGCCTCCGGGACCAAAGGAACTGGCAAAACGGCTGCAGAGCAGGCTTCTGCAAAGGACCGGCGAATCCGTTGCTGCCCTTGAGAGTTACAATACGCTCATCCAGCAGAATCCAACCAATCCTGAGCTGTATATAGAACGGATGAACCTTCTCTTTGAAAAAGCCCAGTATGGCCAGGTACTGGCCGCAGCGCAGGAATTAGAATCGAAGTTTGATCTGGCAAAACTTTCCAGCCCCTATCGTTTTGGCTTTTTATACATGAAGGGGATTTCCACGGCCCTGATGGCAGGTTCCGCCGATGCCTACGGTTCCGCAGCGGATATCCTAGCAAAAGCCCTGGACCTTGCACCACGGGGAGATAGGGCTCTTCCCTGGGCGCTCTACTATAAAGGGTGGGCCCTCTATCGAGCCGGTCGTTTTGCCGATGCTGCTGTAACCTTTGAGCAATTTACAGGCCAATTTCCGGATCATGATCAGACCTATGGTGCAGCCTATCTGGGGGCCTGGAGTTATGCCCGGCAGGGCCAGTACCAGAAGGCCGCCCTGCTTGCCCAGAAAGCCGGGGACCGCGTTTCCGCTGCGAATCCTGAGGCTATGGCCCGTGCTCGCTACCTGGAGGGGGTCCTGCGGAGTTTTTATTCAGACTGGACTGGAGCTCTCAAGGCTCTGGATCAGGCCGCATCGGTGCAGACTTCCTCTGCTGTACGGGCTTCCTTTGAAAAGGGAAATGTGTATTATCGGATGGGACGAATACAGGATGCAGATGCGGCCTTTGCGGCAGTTCAGAGAAATTATAGTCAGGATCCCCTGGCAGAAGCAGCGGCCTATCGCCGGGGAGAACTCTTTTATAGCACAAAACAATGGAAGGAAGCCCTGGACCGCTTTACCCAGTACCGCCAGAGCTACCAGCGGGGCAGCAAGGTAGACGGGGCCTTGTATTTCAGCGGCTCAATTCAGCAGGAACTGTCACAGATCGATAGTGCCATCCTGCTCTGGGAACGGCTTTTACGGGAATACCCATCCAGCACATACCGCCTGCCTGCCATGATTGCCCTTGAAAAGGCCTATTGGTCCAAACAGGACTGGGAAAATGCCCTCCGGGTCGGTACCAATGCAATGGTGGAATTTGGAGAAGCCGCAAAATCGGCGGGACTCGAAGATGATGTGGCAACCCTTCGATACCTGATTGCAGGGATGAGCGAAAGGGCTGCCCGGCTCCAGGTTCGGCTGGTAAAACAACAGGGGGTTACCAGTGCGGAGGGACGAAAAACCGCCCTGGAATTGGCCCGTTACTATATTCTCGAAACCTCCCAGCGTGAAGCCGGTCTGGCCTTGACCGATCAGGTGCTGGCCTATAGAGGTGAGGATGGGGGCGCTGCCGCTGAAGCCCTGTATCTAAAGGGTGAATATTACGGGCTGTTGGAAGCCTGGGATAAATCCGCAGCGGCCTACCTTGATGCGATAGACCTGGCAGGCACCCTTAAGACAGGCCAGACTCGGCAGGACATTATCCCCGAAGCCCTCTTTAAGGCTGCCCGCAGTACCCTGCGGCTTGGAAAAACAGAAAGTGCACGGCAGCTTGTGGCAACCCTGCAGAAACAATATGGAAGTTCACCCTGGGCTAAGCAGGCAGAACGGCTTCTGGAGGCTGCACGATGAAACGATTAGTCCTTGTCAGCGCATGTTTGCTCATCAACCTGACCCTGATTCTGGCTCAGCAGGGTCCCGGCTCGACACTTACTCTGCCGGATCTTTCCGATGATGTGCGGGCGGTGGAAAACGCCCCCGTTACTGTCCCTGGCCCGGATCTTTTACCGGTTCCCCTGCCAGCCCTTCCGCCCCCATTGCCTCAGGAGGAAGAAATACGGATTCCTGAATCGGCCCTTACGGCAACAGGCAGAATAGATATCCTCCCTGGTCAAATTCGAAATGATACCTATGGCGAAGCCATGGTCGGAGCCTTCCTCTGGGATGGCCTTGCAGCCCACCTGTCCCTCTACAGGCCAAGCAGTGACCCCTCTTTCAGTATTATTTTTTCCCATGAAACCCAGGATGGTTTTGCCTTTCATGATGCGGGGTCAGGTTTTTCTTACCGGGAAACCACCCTGCAGGGTAATTTCCGGGGTGGAAAAGACCAGGGCCTGTTCTGGTCCTTAACTGGGGCTTTTACGGATCAATCTAATGGGCTGCAGGGGCAAAGTCAGGATTTTTCCAGTATATCCCACCGCTATCTCACCCTGAACCCGGCTATACGCCTGCCCCTGGGAGTCCTTACGGCCTACTCGGAACTTTCAGGCAGCAGTGCAGCCCTTTCCCTTGAACGGGGCCAACATCCAGTGACAGGGGATGTACGGGCCCAGGAACTGGGGCTCAGGCCAACGGTTGGTATAGAATGGGCACGAGAGGCATTTCGAATCAGCCTGGAGGGAGCCTATACCTTTTATGGTCTTATCAATAACCCCGCTTCTGTGGCTGACAGGGACCGGCTGGTTCAGCAGGGGGAGCTTACCCTGGCTTCCAGCTTTGATATTTCGCCGGCCCTTCAGACTGGAGCATCCCTAGGTATCGGTACGAACACTGCCTTAGTCTGGTATGTTCCCTTTGCCCTCTGGTTCGATGCGGGGCTTAATGATTATGTTTCCCTTTCGGTTAAGGGCGGGTTTGAATCGAAAGTCCGGTCCCTGCGTGATATATGGGAATTGAATCCCTATACCGACATCGGTGGCGAACCATCCGTAGATGCCCACTGGTTTGCTGGGGCTGTCATCAACCTGTACCCTGCAAAGGCCATGACCCTCCGTTTAGCCGGGGACTGGAAGTCCAGTTCTGGCAATACGGGGGAGACCATATTGATGAATTTCCAGAGTGGTAGCAGCCGGGCCCTCTATAGTTATGAGAGCCGCCCCTTTAACAAGCTGAATACCCGGCTGGAACTGCGGAATTCCTGGCACAGTGCCGATGCTGTCCTTGGCTGGGCTGCCCAATGGTTAGACAGGGATACTCAGCGAGTTCATGAGGTCTACGGTTCCCTTGAATATAGAGCCGAGGATGACCGGTATGGTACAGCACTGACCAGCTCTATCGCCCTGGATGCCAATGGGGTGGACCTGCCACGGCTGGATACCAATGCCTATGTACGTCTCGGTAGCGGTATACGGCTCATCGGGGATATTCAGGACCTTTTTGCGGCATTCCGGGGCAGCGAAGGCAGAATCAGGTGGGAGCCCTATCTTGAAAAGGGCTTTCAGGCGGGGCTTCGCCTGCAATTCTCTCTCTAAGGGGTATTATCTATGCTGGATTTATTTGTAAAAGGCGGACCGGTTATGTATGTGATTGCCCTCTGTGCTCTGGGGGCGACAGTTATCATCGTTGAACGCTTTTTGTTTTTTCGCCTTTTAGTTAAACATCAAAAGGAATTTCTACCCAGGTTGCAGCAGCTGCTCAGGTCGGGCCAATTCGAACAGGCTGAAGAGCTTTGCAGATCCTCCGATGTACCCCTGGCTCGACTTGCAGGGGCGGCCCTGGAACAGCGCAAATTGGATGAAGGAGTTATAAAAGAGGCGGTACTGAACGCCGCAAACCGCCAGGTTCCCCGGGTGGAGCGGTATATCAGCGCCCTCGGAACCATCGCTAATATATCGACCCTTTTAGGGCTCCTGGGTACCGTTTCAGGAAATATCAGAGCCTTCGGTGTTCTTGCCGCTTCCGGAGCTATGGGGAACCCCTCACTTTTAGCGGGAGCTATTGCGGAGGCCCTTATCACCACTGCGGCGGGACTCATTGTCTCCATCCCCGCCACGGTTTTTTATAATTATTTTGTAAGCCGGGCTAACAGCAGTATTATTGATTTGGAAAGTACCGTGGGAGACCTGGTGCTGCTGGTGCTTTCCCATAGAGAGGGAACATAATCATGCAGTTCAAACGGCGTCTCCAGGCCCATTCGGTGGTAGACCTGGTTCCGATGATCGATGTGGTGTTCCAGCTCATTCTGTTCTTCCTGGTTTCTACAACCTTCGCTATCCTTCCGGGCATAACGCTGCAGTTGCCCAGTTCCAGCACCGCGGAACCCACCGCGATGACCCGGCTCACCATCTCTGTATTAAATCGGGATGAGATATACTTGAATAAGGATAGAGTAAGCCTGGAGGAATTGGAACAGCGGCTTTCGAAGCTTTCCGAAGCGGAACGGGCAGAAATTAAAAGCGTGACCCTGGAGGCGGATCGCAGTATCTCTTATGGGCTTACCATTTCAGTCCTGGATGTGCTGCGGAAAAGCGGGTTCCGGGGCATCAATCTGCATACCCTGGAACAATAGCTGGTAAGGATAGATAGATGTCTTCTGGTGTGGCAGAATACAGGGCGGACAGGAAACGGCTGGAACAGAGCCTTCTAATATCTATACTCATCTGGCTTGTTATACTGGGACTTTTTGCCCTTATTCCTGTTCGGCCCGCAAAGGTTCCAGAGACTTCCATGAATCCGGTCTATATTGATCTGGCCCCGCCTGTAGAAGAACCTGTTGGGCTGCCCCAGGAGCTGAAATCTGCCACGGCAAAGAGCACCGGTACATCTGGAGCGGCCACTGCCGCAGCCGCATCTGCGAGTCCGGCAACCGCAACCGCGAATCCGACACTCGCTTCCGGCGGAGCGGCAGTGGCTGCCGCAAAACCGGCACCAGCCCAGGCAGCCCCGCAGCGTGCTTCACCGCAGGAAGCAGCCCAGGCAGCCCCGCCGCGTGCTTCACCGCAAGAGGCCGCCCAGGGAGCTTCTCAGCCCGCCACGGCCTCTCAAGGCCAGGGGACTACCAGACAGCCCTCAGCCAGTCAAGGCCAGGGTGCCCCTATGGCTGCTCCCACAGCACGGAATCCCTATCAGGGGCGGGGCGGGGAAGATCCCTTTGCACCCCTTTCGGAATCTGATCTGGCTGCCGAAAACCCCGAAGCGCCGGCAGCTCAGGCGGGGCTTGTACAGCAGGCCCAGCGTACCAATACAAGCAGTACTTCAGGCAGCAGGAATGCCCCGACGGAAGCCGATGCCTTGGCCCAGCGTGTTAAAAACACCACCGAAGGTTTATCGGAACGGGGCGGTAGTGCCTCTGCAACAGGTTCCTCCGGCACAAGTACCGGCACCAGTTCCGCCGCAGCCCCTGCTTCAGGCAAAACCACCGGGAGCTCCACTGCACAGGGGGGAACAGGGGCAGGGACCCTGCAGGGAGCGCTGGACTTTGGCGATGGACCAGGCAGAAGATTACTATCTGCACCACCTGTTGCTATTCCAGCCAAATTATTGGAGGGCCAGCCAGCCCTGTTAGAAACCACGGTCCGATTCCGTATCGACAAGGGCGGTACCGTCATTGCCCTCTCCATCCAGTTCGATCCGCCCCTGCCTATGGATATAGCGGAGTATCTGAAAACCTATGTGTTTTCACGCTGGGTCTTCTCTTCGTCAAATTCGGATGGACAGGTAAGATTTAAATATAGTATAAAGGTGCAGTGAGACAGGAATTAGATGCGGTTGCCTTTGATCTGGATGGCACCCTGTACCCAAATTATCGTTTTTATTTCCGCCTCCTGCCCTTTATAATCCGGGAGCATAAACTGCTCAGAGCCATGGGAAGCGCCAGGGATACATTAAGGTCCGCCACCCATGATGGTCGCTTTTATGACTTACAGGCCCGGATTATGGCGGATATTTTAAAAGACAATCCAGAAAAGATTTATTCAAAAACTGAACAGCTTATCTACCGCGGTTGGGAGCCCCTCTTTAAAAAGGTACGGCTCTTTCCGCAGGTCCATGAAACCCTGCAGGCCCTGAAATCTGATGGCCTTAAACTAGGATTGCTCTCGGATTTTCCCCCCCATAAAAAACTTGAATACCTGGGTCTTGCAGACTATTGGGATGTGGTGCTCTGTTCGGAGGAAACGGGCCGTCTGAAACCAGATCCGATCCCCTTTATTGCCCTTTCAGAGGCCTTGCAGGTGAGTCCAGGGCGGATCCTCTATGTGGGCAACAGTATAGAATACGACATCAGGGGGGCCAAAAATGCCGGTTTTAAGGCCGCATTAGTGCAAAATCCCTTCGCTCTTTTCCGGCGAAAGGTACCGGAAGCAGATTTTATCTTCAAAGACTATCGCCAATTACGCCGTTATGTGTTAAGTTAGATAGCAAATGATATTCACTGCAGGTAATCTTATAACCCTGGGAATCGTGCTGATTGCCCTGGTATTGTTCCGACAACTTGATAAAAATAATCGGTCTCTGGACAAGGTCCGCAAATATGGGGAGCGGCTTAAGGAAGACCTGGCAGCCTTTGTGGCCGAACGGGAAGCCGCCGTTAAAGATTATGCGATTGAACTGGATGTCCAGCAGAAGGCCGCCAAGGAACTCTTGAAACGGCTTGTTATAACCGAAGAAGATCTGGCAGCCAAGGCTGCGGCGGTCACTAAGATTGATGAACGGATCTCGGCCTATGATGCATCTTTGGCGGAGCTCATGAACATGACCGCCCGGGTACAGGAAAATTTAAACCGCATTAAAGAGGAATCCCCCTTTACCGAATCGGTCATGAAACGGGTCATGGAAGCCAAAAGCCAGCTTCAGTCCCTGGAAAAAAATCTGACCGATATAGAGGTTAACTTTGAACGCCAGAATGCCCAGGCCCTGGAAAGGGTAGAGGAAGAGGTCCTTGCGGCGATCCGTTCTACCGTTACGGATCTGCAGAGTACCGCCGAAACTATTGAACGCAGGGTAGAGGACCACCGGGATGCTATTGTTGCAATAGAAAAACAGCGCAAAGAAACCCTGAATCGGGACCTCGCTCAAGTTGAGGCGGCCCTGAAAAACGCCCTGGAACAGGCCCGCACCGAGGCGGATAAACTTGAGGACGCCGCCTTTACAAAACTAAAGGAACAGGCCCTGGAGCGGGCCCGCAAGTTCCAGACCACGGTAGAAGAACGGCTCCTACAGTTCCAGGAGGCTACTAAAAACAAGGTTCTCGAAGTTCAGAGTCTGGTTAAGACCTTTAAGGATGAATGGAAACAGGATGCGGCGGAACTTGAGGCGAAACAGAAGGCCTATAAGGAAGAATGGAAAAAGGATGTGTCCGAGCTGAACGGGCTAGCTAAAGCTCAAAAAGAGGAATGGAAGAAGGACCTCACCGAGACCATGACCGAAGTGAAGCAGTTTGAGGGTGCTATTCAAAATAAACTCGCTGAGCTTACCGGTAAGGCTGAAACGGGGATTAAAACGCTTGCTCATTCGATCCAGGAAAAAATCAAAGAGGCAGAACAGAACATTGAAGCCGCTCAAGCAAAGGCAGTGGAAACGGTGGATGAGCGGCTTAAAGAATATGCAGCAGCCCAGGCTGTGCAGTTCCAGCGCCTGGAAACCGCAGCCGATGAGGTTAGCCGCCTTGAAACCGAGCTTCGTTCCTATATGAACGAGACAGAACAGCGGGTTCTTCAGAATTTTGCCCTCTTTGAAAAGGAAAGTGAAAGCCGCAGAGCCGCTGTGCTGGCATCCTTTGCATCCACGATTGATCAGCTTAAAACGGAAATGGCCAACCTCGAAAACGAGCTCAATGCCCTTAAAACCCGGGCCTACGAAAATGTCTCCGAAAAACTTAAGCTCTTTGAGGATGATTTCTTTGCGGATCTTTCTAAACGGAGCGAGGAGATCGATAACCGACTGACCGAATGGAAATCCGCTATGGACAGTCATCTGGTACAGCTGGAAGAGTCTGGCCGTAATGAACGGGCCCAGCTGGAACAGACCTATACGGAACTCTTTAAGACCCGTCTGGCTGAACAGAGTGAACGGTTCAGTTCCGATCTGGAACGGCTTAAGATTCAGACCGGCGCCTTCGAAGAAGGTATCCGTGAACAGATGGAACAGGCCGATCAATCTCTGCAGTCCTTTAAGGAACAACTTGCCAAGGACCTGGAAGAAGCCCGGAATGCGGCAGCGGCGGCCACCAAGACAGAAATCGGCCGGCATTCACTGGCCATGGCAGAGCTGCTTAAAAAGGACCAGCGGGAGCTGGAAACAAGCCTTAAGAACTTAAGTGACCAGGTAGAACGGAAAGGTCAGGAACTGAGCGATCTGATCGAAACTCAACGGAAAAACCTGGATAACTGGCAGGCCCGTTTTGTGCAACAGCTTCGGGATGCGGAAGCCGCGGTGGAAGAGGCCCGTAAACGGGCGAGAGATCTGGCGGCGGAAAGCGACGAACGGCTTGCGGCTACCAGGGCTGCCATTCAGGAAGCTCACCAGGATGCGGAGAACTTCAGGAACGAACTCTTCAGCCGTACCGAAGAACAGGCTAAGAATCTGGATGGGGCCATTAAAGAGGCAGACCGCAGGATTAAGGAATTTGTTGCCCAGACCAAACTCTTTGAAAAGACCGATGAACTTAAGCTTGCCCTGGAACGGAAGATTGAGGATCTGCATACCGATCTGGATAAGCTTGATCAACGGCGCAGTGAAGCCGCAGAACTGGAAGCCCAGTTCATCAAGATAAAGCGGCTCGAAGATGAAGTTAATGCCAAGATGACCCGGTTCCTCTCTGAGCGGCACCGGATAGAGGTGATGGAAGCAGACTTTAACCGGCTTATCCAGACAGCCCAGGCGGTGGATGATAAACTTGTGCAGGTTACCGCCTCCGATGATACCCTGCAGGCCATGCAGGCCCAGCTGCGCCGCCTGGAGGATGCCATCAAGAGTGCGGAAGACAAATACCAGCGGATCGAAAAGAAAAACCAGATTCTCGATGCAACGAATGATGGTATAGACCGCAACTTCCAGACCTTGAGGGATCTGGAAACTGAACTGAAGCGATACTCCGATGAAATAGTAAAACTCCAGACAGTTATCGAAGGGGTAAAACCGGTGATTGATAGCCTGTCCAGGGATCGTGACCGGGCCCTTGAGGCGGCTGAAAAAATCGCCGATGTGGAACACTTCATGGCCGAACTGGAAGGGCGGATAGAGCAGATGCAGAAGGCCCGGGAATGGCTTGCCCGTACCGAAACCAGATTAGAAGAACTTAATAAACAAGCCCAGGAACAGGTAAAAATCATGGGGACCCTGCTGAAAGAGGAAGGGAAAAAGGGTGCAGCCCGAGACAAGGGCGCTCCGCCCATCGGAGTCAGGGAAACGGTGGTAAAACTGGCCCACCAGGGCTGGACCGTGGATGAAATTGCCCGGACTGTAAAGCTTTCCCGCGGCGAGGTGGAACTTATCCTGGAAATCTCCCCCAAGGGCTAGGAGCTGTGCGGAGACGGTCGGGTCCTGACGCCGAGCGGCACTTAGACCGAACAGCCTTGAGGCTGGTTGGCTCCCGCCGCCGAGCGGCCTTGAGGCTGATTGGCTCCAGCCGCCGAGCGGCCTAGAGGCTTGTCGGGGCCTGAGGCCCATTAGCCTTTAGGCCGATCAGCCTTTAGACCGAAGCCTTTAGGCTGCGCGGCTTTTAGCCCGAGGGGCTTTTGAGCCGCTTTTACCTCTCTTTACCGGCTCTTCAGCACATCCCGGCGTATACAGTGGTTTGCCAGGGGACAGCGGGAACAGTAGGGGCTTTGGGGGCGGCAGACCTGCTGGCCAAAGAGTACTAAGAGCCAATTGATTCTGCGCCAATAGAGCCGGGGCAGGGTGTTTCTCAGGGCGTATTCTGTTTCTTCGGGCGTTTTTGTATGCACCCAACCGGTGCGGTTGCAGATCCGGTGTACATGGGTGTCCACACAGATTGCATCCTGTTCAAAACCTTCGGATAGAACCAGATTCGCTGTCTTTCTGCCTACTCCAGGAAGGGCAAGGAGCTCTTCCATGTTGTCCGGAACCCTGCCATGATAGCGGTCCACTAAAATAGCGGCTATTTGTACCAGATGTTCCGCCTTGGTGCGATAAAACCCTGCGGGATATATAAGCTGGGCTACCATCTCTTTTGGTAATTGGAGCAGGTCCTGGGGGCCTGGTGCTTTTACCAGGAGGCGGCGGGAACTGGCAATGGTAACCTCATCTTTCGTTCTGAGGCTTATAATTGTGGAAACCAATACCACCCAGGCTTTTGTTTGCTCTGACTGTACTTCTAACGAGAGGGCACTGACCGAAGGGACGGAAAATCCCGCATCGGACAGGCCTTTCTGCCAGGCTTCCAGGATGAAAAAAATCTGGTCCCAGGGAATGGTATCCATGGAATTATTGGGCATGTTCAAGCAGACATACCGCCAGGGCTTCTACCGCTAGGCCCGCACCAATAGCATCAACCTTTTCGTTGGTTTTTCCCTTTACAAAGATACGGTCCGCAGGGATCTGTAATGCCCTGGCCAGGGATTCCCGTATATGCTGACGATGGGGCAGTAACCTGGGACTTTCACAGGTCAGGACACAATCGATATTGATGATCTTCCAGCCGCTGCGGTATACCTTTTCTGCAGACTGTTTAAGAAGTTCCAGAGAGTCCGCATCCTTCCATCGGGGATCGCTGGGGGGAAAAAATTCACCGATATCACCTAAGCCGGAGGCCCCCAGCAGGGCATCGATGATGGCGTGACAGAGTACATCCCCATCGGAATGACCCAATTCGCCCTTATCAGCAGGAATCCTTACCCCGCCGACAATAAAGGGCCGGCCTTCTACAAGACGATGCAGATCCTTTCCCAAACCGATACGAATCATGGCAGATCCTCCGGAAAAGTAATTTTCTTATTCCCTGTTTGACCTTCTATAGTATAAACCGGTCCGATAAACTGACCCCATACTTCCGCATCATCGGTAAACTCCCTGCCTGACCTCAGCTCTTCCTCCTCAGCCTGTTCATGGGCAGAAAGAATGCCCCTGAATGCAAAGGCCTGGGGGGTCTGGGCCGAAACAATACTAGCTCTGCGGAGATGTCTGGTGATAAGACCCTGGCTGTTTATTTCCTTGGGGGTTTCTACCAGGGGAAGAACAGGAATGACAGCCTGGTGTACCGTCACATGCTGGATCAACCCTTCGATAAGGCTGGGTTGTACCCAGGGGCGGGCCCCGTCATGGATAAGCACATAATCCACCTCATAGGCAGAAAGCAGAGCTAGCGCATGGTGAACACTGGCCCGTCTTGTTCCCGCCCCGGGGACGAAAAGTATCTTTGGTTTTTTGGCTGACGTTTCAGGAAGGGCAGGAAGGGCAGACCGGGCTTTTAATTCGCCGATTTCAGGATTAGTAGGCACGGTGATGACAATGTATGCAATATCAGGACAGGAAGCAAAGGCTAACACAGCGGAACCCAGCACCGTAAGGGGCTTCCCTTCCGCATCAACCCTCCCGTCCTGCAGGGGGCGGTATTCTTTTTTAATGCCCCCCATCCGGGTAGAAGACCCTGCGGCGGTGATCACCGCCGCAATGGTTCTGCCCTGCATAGTTTAATTGGCTTCCAACCGCGCAAAAATAAGGGCCTCTACCTCTTCTTTATTTTTACCAAGGGAAAAACTGATTTCATCTTCCAGGAGTTTAAGGGCGGAATCGTAGAGTTTACGTTCCAGAATGGGTAGTTCCTTTATTTTGCTGCGGTGATAGAGGGACCGGACAATGGTTGCAATATCAATGACACTGCCCTTCTTGAGGAGGTCCAGGTTCATCTGGTATCGCAGCTTCCAGTCCGATGGTATCGGTTCGAAGGTTTCGCCGATAAGTTCCAGGGCCCGCTGGGCTTCTTCCTGGGGAACGATTGCCCGGATTCCCAGCTCTTCGGCCTTAATGGTGGGCACCATCACCGTCATATCCGATACTTCCAGATAGATGACATAATAGGGAATTGTCTGATCCTTGAATTTCTTATTCTGGATTGCAATTATTTTTCCGACACCCTGGCTGGGGTAGACCACTTTCTGGTCAATTTGAAAGGTAGTGACCTGTTCGCTCATTATCCTATATATATCATAAATTATTCTTTTGGTGAATAGGTCCCCATGCAACCCCAGGGAGTGCCCGGAAGGATGCATACTTGAGGTATTTAAAGGGATGAATGTCCAGCGGGTTCGGGTACCAGCCATCAATCTCATTCATATCAATGATGTTCAATGCGGGGGTGTAGGCGATGGGGAGAACCGTGCCTCCCTGCAAGAGCTGTTCCTCCGCCCTGGAAAGGGTTTGCCACCGCTGTTCCCCCTCCTCCTGCATGGACTGATCGATGAGATGTTCATAGATCGGATCATTTAATCGGGCATCGTTCAAGTTCGAATCCCGCCGCCACATCTGGAGGAAGGTATAGGGGTCAGCAAAGTCACCGATCCAGGTTGAGGAACCAACCACATAATCATCCTTTTTAAGCTCATCAATATAGGATTCATAGGGGGTAACCTTGATCTCTACAGGGATACCGAGGTTTTCTTTCCATGCTGCTGCCATGAGACCGGCGATTCTGTAGGCTTCCTTGGATTGGCTGATTTTAATTACGAGAGTAGGCACGCCAACCCCTTTGGGGAAACCTGCTTCTGCAAGTAATTCCTTTGCCCTTTCTACATTCGTTTCTGACAGTCCCTTTGGTTTTGGATACCCGGGAATGGGATAAATGAGAGTTTCTGCGGGGAGGTAGTAACCCTGCCGGATATTATCCCAGGGCAGGGCAAGGCTCAGGGCCTGACGAATACGGCTGTCGGTCCAGGGAGCCTGGGAAGAACGGATATAAAAATAATAGGTAGCAAACATGGCGTTAACTTCGATGCCGCTCCTATCCTGCAGAGCTTCCAGGTCTATATCCCCCGCAATCCAGCGGGCTTCCCCCGAATTCCAGAGGCTCGCCGCTTCTGCACCGTCCTTTGTAAACCGAATGATAAGTTTTTTAATTGCGACCCGCTTTGCATCCCAGTACAGTTCATTTTTAGCGAGGATCAGGCGGTCATCCTTCTGTTCAACAAGATAAAAGGGGCCATTAGAAATAGGAGCCTGTTTAGACCAGTCGGAAATGCCCAGCATAGTGGGATGGATAGGACTGAAGGAATGGTGACAAAGCATACTGGGAAAAAAAGCCGCAGGAGCGTTCAGATGAACCACCAGGGTCTTTTCATTGGGGCATTCAATGCCAACCTTATCAGGATCCCTGGTCTGACCTGTACGATACTCCTTTGCTCCGGCAATAATGTCAAAAAGGGATGAGTAGGGATTGTTTCCCGCTGGATCTATGAGTGATATCCAGGCATCCCTGAAATGCTGGGATTTCAGGCTATCCCCATTCCAATATCTGGCATTACTGCGGATGGTAAAGGTCCAGGTTTTTTTATCATCCGATACTTTCCATGATTCGGCCGCTGCTGGTATGGGTTCCAGGGTCAGCGGATTATATGAAAAAAGACCTTCATAGAGACCGGTAAAAATCTGGGCTTCGGAGGCAAGAAAGGACTTCCGCGGATCCAGCTGGATAGAGCCCGATGAAAAGGCAACCGTGAGTTCCTCCCGGTCCTGTGGATCGGGCCGGCCCTGGGCCATGGGGGACCTGCCCTGTTCCGGGGTACCTTCAACTGTACCTTCACCCCCTGTGGAATCCGGATCTTGCGTCTCCGGTTTTTCTGAAAGGGCTGGCCCGTCCTGTTTCTGCGGAACGGGTTGGGTCGTCCCTGTCTGATTTGAGACGCAGGCTGAAAAGATCGCTATGGTAATGGCCGATAGGGATACTAGCCGGGAAAGTTTCATCAATATGACTCCTTATACATTATCCTGAATGCCAAGTTTTTTAAGTTGTTCCTGTTCTTCCTTCTGGGCAATATATTCATGACGTTTCTGATTGGCCTTCACAATTGCATTTTTAATTGCAGAGATTTCAGGCTTTATTCCCCGAATCTTTTCCCGGTTTTCTTTGGAAACTTCGGATTTAAAGAATTCATCCAGGGCAGAAAGGGTACGATGAAACTTCTGCAGTTCTTCGAGGTTTTTAGAGAGGATCGAGAGGAGCTGATCTTCCGAGGCCTGTTCCAGTTTAGTCATAAGGGAAGATGTACGGCTGCTCAGGGATGCTAAATACCGGGCTTTTTTATCCAGTTCCAGCCTGAAGGCCCCGAAGTCCAGTTTTTCTGTCTTAGTAGTTCCCAATACCGGATCCAGATATTCAATGTCATAAAAAACTTCTTCCAAATCCTTGTTCAGCATTTTTAAAATGAGTTGCCGGACCTTTTGCCAGAACCCGTTCTGTTCACTGTCAAGAACCAATTTATTTTCATCAAGCTTGATGATCGTATCCGACAGTATATGGGAAAGTCCATTTAAACTCCGGATCGAATCGATAAGTATGGGACGGAATGATTGTTCAGCCTTCTTTTTTGTTTTTGGTTCCTCAGGGATGGACAGTCGTTTTATCAGTTCGCTCTTAAGGGTTTCACCTTCGGCACCATAATTTTCCTTAAGCAGTTCATCAAAGAGTTCAGGATAAAAGGGCCTGTCGGACATGGTTTCCGCAAATTTCCGTTTAATAATAAGCATGGTCTCATCTTTTTTCATAAATACATTATTGCGGTCCAAGGTCAGGGCGTCGAAGAACCTGAGCCGGGCTTCCAGTTTATAATTCTGACGATGAAAATCGGTAATATCTTTCAGGATTTTAAATATGTTCTTCGTAGCATTTTCCAGCCGTTGGATAGAATCGACAATGAGTCCTGTACTCAGCTGGTCATTACCCCCTTTGGCCATATTCACAAGCTCTGCCAAAGCCCGGGTGTTAATATACTGGGAATTGACCGAAAACTGCGGCCAGTTAAAATATTTAACCAGACCGCTTATCCGTTTAATCCGGTCCAAGGTAAGAAAATCAACACTAAATTGATAAAAGGTCATTAAAAAGTCGAGCTGGCTTTCGAAATTAGAGAGCCGTATGCTCATCTGTTCAATCCGTTCGCTGTCGGTAAAGGGGGATTCGCTGGGGATCTCCAGCTCACCGATTTTTATATCGTTTTTATAGGGGTCTTCCTGGACCAGACCTTTCCGCAACAAAAGCTGATAAAGGCTCCCAAAGGAGGCCTTAAACAGTGAGAACTCCTCTTTTAACTGGGGTAAGAGGTTGCGATCGAGCCAGATTTTCCGCTGTTCAAGCGCTTCTGCCAGATCGTTTTGAAACTGTAGTGCATCTTTCATTACATACTAAATATGCCCCATTTTTACGATTAAAGCAATCTAAAGAGGCGCAACAGTAATGAAACTATGGGAAAAATACGGATCCTGTATGTTGATGTACTGCTCATGGTCTTTTTGTCCTGCGGTTTAGTTTCTGTAAACCATGGGGAGCCTGCCGAGGTTTATCACTGTGAACTGCCTCCGCTGCCAGAATCCTGGTTCACCCTCTTGGGGAGCCCGGCCTGGCGCATCGAATGGACCACATCCGATGGCAGCCGCAACACCCTTGAGGTCCCTCCAAGTGTAAGCCAGGCTGCGGTCCCCCTGGATGGTCATCAACCTGGACCGATATGGGCCTGGCCCTATTGGCCTCAGTTGGGTATAGGTCCCTATAGAACGAAGCCTGCGGGGGCCCTCATACCCCTGGACCTGCAGGATGATCACTGCAAGCTCTCCTGGCTGGGCGGTGTAGAAGCGACCTTATTTTATTATCTGCAGGCAAGTTCTGGAAACAGCAAATATAGGGCGGAATATTTTAACTGGCCCCGGTTTCGCAGCCTCTTTTCTGAGGCAAAGCTTCCGCCTCCGGTTCTGGCCGATCCCTGGTGTGTAGACTGGGTTCTGGTGGCTGAAAAAACCCGTGTCTCCGGCTTTGACAGCCGGAGGCTGGTCCCCCGGGCGGTACGATCCCTGGTCATTTCCCTTCCCGCCGCCGGCCCCTGGGTCTCGGGGTCCCCCTTTACTCCTGTTTTGGCAGGATATGACGCACAAGAAACTGGGAACGTTACCGTAAATGCATCCTCATCGGTGGATACCATTTTATCAACCCATGGTATAATATCCTATTCCTGGGATGGGATAGCCTATATCCCCGGTTTAGAAGATCCCTAAAACCCTCTGGCAGGAGTATTCCATGGCTGTGCATCATCGTTGGGTATGCGGTTTTCTGATGTTGTTCCTCATTGCTGGCTGTACCAAGGATGTCCCCAGGTCATCTGAATCGGTCAGTAAGCGTCCAGCGCTGGTTCAGGTTTTTTTGCAGACAGATACAACTAGCCCGGTCTGGTATGAAGTTGCCCAGGAGTCACTAGGGCTCATCTCCGGGCCAGCCGATTCCCAGGTGCTGCCCTTCGCTCCCTGGACCATAGCGCCCAGGCTCATTGGTTTTGTGGTCACGGGCTCCACCGCCATTGGAGGGCTGAACCGGAACGGCTTTTTGGTATTCGAAGAATCCGCTGAGGGGAACCTGGCCTTATACCGTATCGCTGGCGGTGAAGCTGTTTCATCCTGTTCTTCCATGACGATGGTATTGCTCCCCCCCTCTGAACTGGAGCTGGAATCTTCGTTGCCCATGCCTGCCCTGCTTGTTGCCTGGGATCCCTATTTTGCGGACCTGACGTCGGTAACAACTTCTGCGGTGTCGTCGGTAACAGCTCCAGCGGTTGCTTCAGAAACCTCAGTGTCCCCTGTTACTCCCCTTCCTGCAGAACCCCTGGTGACGCTGGACCTCCGGGATTTTTCAGTTAGGTCTTACCGGCCCAGGGCCTTCGGTCCGGCGGGTACTAATGTGGAAGCCCTGGACAGGGGAGCCGATGGCGCCTGGTATATCAAAGCCGCTGTACTGGACGATACCAGTCAGGGCGGCCAGCCGGAACAGGGAGGCGAGGCTCGCCAGGCCGGTCAGGGAGGCCAGACGAGCCAGGGCGGCCAGTCAGGACGGACATCGCAGGCACAGCATATCACGGGGCTTAAAGAATATTTTGCTGCTCAATCCCTTTCAAACGAGCCAGTCAGCATCGGAAGGGGGGCTTACCAGACAGCCCTCCAGCCCCAGCCCTTTACCAGTCTGCCCAAGATGGTGCAGCAGCTGATGCGGTCCTTTACGGATTCCCAGCGAAAGAATCACTTTCCGGTTTTGCATCTGGTCCGGCAGGACAGGCCCGTTCAGGAACTCTTTGTGGCCGATCCGGGGGTTAAAAACGTTGTCCCCCTTTCGGGCGGTGAGAGTGAAATTATCAAATTTATTGGGTACGCCGATGATAGCAATGCGGTGGTAGTACTGCCCGACGGCCGGGGGGTAATCCGGCGATCCTCAGGCCTCGCAGCCTTTTCGCTCCCCCAGCTGCCCGATGGTTTTGTGTATACCGGGATTGTCATGCTGCCCCACTGGATCATCGCCGGCTGGGAAGAACAGGAAAGTTTTGCTGTAGGTTCGGCGGGTTTTCTGATAGTTAAGCTGTAATTCTATACTTATTTGGGGTATACTCAAAGTATGAACGAAAGAAGGGCTGGCCACAGATTTTTTGGAATAGGGTGCTTTCTTTTTGCTATGCTTCTCGTCTCTGCCTTGAGTCCCCTGTATGCTCTGGAGTGGTCGATAAAGGGGGATCTGTTGTTTATACCGGAAGATAACGGCCTTGCGGGGGACCCCATGCCGATTTTGCCGGCCGCGGGTGTGACTGTAGAATATCCCTTGCTGTATAATCTGTACCTGGGAGCCGGTTACGACCTCTACTCCACCTATTACGGGTATAGCAGCACTTTGGGCCGGGCCATACCGGTGGCTATCGAAAACCGGTCTACCCTGGTAATCGGAAATCTATTAAGTTTTTATGGGACCTATCATTTGAATATCCCCGCTCTCACCACTGCGGGACTGCGGCTCCGTTTTGCCGCAGGGCTTTCTATCGATGCCCGGATCTGTCTCATCGCCGATGGGCTGGAAGGCCCCGATTTAGAGGATGCCTCCCAACAGACCGCCCAGGTTGCCAATTATTTCTGGTCCAATGGGCGCTGGTTGTTCCCTATGACCGGCTTTGGGATTGATTTTGTAAAAGTAAAGAATGTCTGGCTTGGTTTGGACAGCCGGGTCTGGTATCCCCTGTATCGGGCATGGTCGGAGGATTCAGCGCCTGCCGCAGAGGGCTGGCGCTATGATGTGGGTATACGTATCTCTTTTTAGCGGTTCAGGGCCTTATCAATTTCTGCCTTATTAAAACCAATGATGATTCTACCGTTAATGTCCACCACGGGAACCCCCATCTGGCCCGACTTGCGGACCATTTCTTCCGCCCGCCGCTGGTCCCGGCCCACATCGAAATCGGTAAAGGGCACTCCCTTCTGCCTGAGATAGTTTTTTACCATGGTGCAATAGGGACAGCTCTGGGTTGAATATACGTTAACAGCCATATCGTTCCTCCTGGAATGCTTTAGTATCGTTATTCTTATACATATAAAATATAATATATATAAAAATAAGTCAAGCGCCAGGTGCGGCTTAACTCTATATTTTAGGCCCCTGGCCCGGCGCGGGCTTGAAGGTCCCCGGTAAGCGCTAGGTGCGACTGAGCTCTATGCTTTGGGCTCCTATTGTTGTTCCTCGGAATACCGTTTAGCGGTCATAATGAGGACCGCAATATCCCCCTGCCGTACCCCATTGATACGGCTGGCCTGGCCGATGGTGAGGGGCCGGATTTTCATCAATTTTTCTTTGGCTTCCGCAGAAAGGCCTAAAATTGGCCGGTAATCCAGATCTGGCGGGAGTTTCATAGCCTCCATTTTGGCGGTCCTGGCTGCGGCCCGACGCTCCTTTTCAATATAGCCTGCATATTTTATGTCCAGGCTTACCCGTTCCACCCATTCCCGGGGGTAGGCGTCCAGTTCGGGAACGAAGGGCTTACTATGTTCAAGCTGTACCTGGGAATTGGTGAGGGCCCGTTCCAGGGACTCACCGATATGGGGCGTCAGAACCGGATCCAGGTTGATGGATTGATCCTGCCCTTTCAGGTTTTCTCCAGAATCCGCGGGGGCATGGACGGTGGTGCTCACCTTTCTGGACCGCAGGAGCTCCGTAATTTCATCCAGGGTCTGTACCTTTTTCTGGAACCGTTCCCAGCGCTGATCATCCACGAGGCCCAGGGCCCGGCCTTTGGGTGTCAGACGGGAGTCGGCCGTATCGTGGCGGAGCATGAGCCGGTGTTCTGCCCGGCTTGTGAACATCCGGTAGGGTTCCTTGGTACCAAGGGTGGTAAGATCGTCGATAAGGACCCCAATATAGGCTTCGGACCGTTCCAGAATGAGGGGGGCCTGGCCGAGGATCTTCATGGCCGCATTGATCCCCGCCACGATACCCTGGGCCGCGGCTTCTTCGTAGCCCGAACTTCCATTGGTCTGGCCCGCCACAAAGAGCCCCGAAAGCCGTTTAGATTCCAAAGAGGGGTACAGATCCTGGGGGTCCAGGTAATCATACTCCACCGCATAGGCAGGCCGGACAACCCGGGCTTCTTCCAGGCCCGGCAGGCTGTGGATAAAGTCGAGCTGTACATCCTCCGGCAGGGAACTGGAGGCCCCGTTCAGGTACATTTCGTTCGTTTCAAGGCTTTCCGGTTCAATAAAAATATGATGCCGTTCCCGGTCGGGGAAGCGGACCACCTTGTCCTCCAGGGATGGGCAGTAGCGGGGACCCACACCGATGATTTTACCCCCGTACAGGGGGGATCGGTGGATATTCCGCTGGATAATTTCATGGGTTTTGGGGGTGGTGTAGGTAATCCAGCAGGGTACAGAAGGCCGGTTCAGGCGGCTGTCCGCTTCGATATCAAAGGTGAAGGGCAGGGCCTCTTCGCCGTCCTGTTTTTCCAGCCGGGAATAGTCGATGGTTTCACCGGCGATCCGGGCCGGGGTACCGGTCTTGAGCCGGCCCACAGGGAAGCCCCGGCGGCGCAGGCTGGTCCCAAGGCCGATGGCGGCCCCTTCGCCGAGGCGGCCCATGGGGGCATCGTATTCGCCGATAAAGATTTTGCCTTCCATAAAGGTGCCGGTGGCAAGGATGGCGGCCTTACAGCCGATACGATGCCCCCGTTCCGTAAGGACCCCTTCGAGCCTTAGGCCATCTTCGGAAACGATGAGGTCCACCACGGTGTCCATAAAGATGTGCAGATTTTTCTGCTGTTCTACGGCCGCCCGGGCCGCCGCCTGGTAGAGCCATTTGTCAGCCTGAGCCCTGGGGGCCTGTACTGCCGGTCCCCGGGAACGGTTCAGCACCCGGTACTGGATCAGGGTGGCGTCTATCAGTTTGGCCATCTGGCCCCCCAGGGCATCCACTTCCCGGACCAGATTCCCCTTAGAAAGCCCCCCAATGGCCGGGTTACAGGAAAGGGCGCCGATTTTATCGGGGTTTTGAGTGATGAGCAGGGTCTTGAGGCCCAGTCGGGCGCTGGCGAGGGAGGCTTCTATGCCCGCATGTCCCCCGCCTACAACAATAACGTCATAATCCATATATTGATGATCCTATTTGCCGACGCAGAATCGGCTGAACATGGTTTCGAGAATTTCCGCCGTGGAGACCTCTCCGGTTATTTCCCCCAGGGCTTCCACTGCATCCCGGAGTTCCGGGGCTATGAGGTCCAGGGGGGCATGGGAATCCGCAAGCTGCAGAGCTTCCCTGAGGGCTGCGACAGCCCGGTCCACCAATGCCTTCTGCCGTTCCGAGGCGATACCCACCGCAGCCCTTCCCTGGCTTTCCCCTGCAACGGTGCTTCTCTGCTGCAGCCCGGCGGGTGCAGTGTTCTCTTCCAGGGCTGCTTTCATGGCATGGGCCAGTTCAGGTATGCCGATGCCGGTTTTCGCGCTTACCGCAAAGACTGGTAGAGCATTTCTCAGTCCATGCTCTGCCAATGGGGCCACATCAACCTTATTCCAGACCACCAGAATAGGCGGAGCTTTGCGGTTCTGCCACAATGCTTCCGACTGGTATTCCTGGAGCAGTGTTATATCCGCATCCTGAAAGCCCCCCTTGCCGTCTACTAAAAAAAGAATCAGGTCTGCGGTTTGCAGGATGGACCTGCTCCGTTCAACACCAATTTGTTCAATGGGGTCTTCCGCATGGCGGAGGCCGGCGGTATCCACAAGCCGTACGGGAATCCCTTCCAGGGATATCCAGGCTTCTATATAATCCCGGGTGGTGCCGGGTATGTCGGTTACGATAGAACGCTCTTCCTTAATAAGCCGGTTAAAAAGACTGGACTTGCCCGCGTTGGGCCTGCCTGCAATCGCCACCAGGGCCCCATCACGGTACAGTTTTTCGATGCGGTAGGAAGCCGCCAGGGTCTCCAGGTCCCGGAGGGCCTGTTCGATCCGGGGCCGGTCCGGCATGAGTCCCGCCGCTTCAGCCGCCGCCATGGGTATGGTGTCGCTGTTTTCACTATCAAGGGCAAGGCCGTCCTCTGCGATGCCGGAAACGCCATCGTCTTCGGAATAATCGAGGAACAGTTCCGTCGCCGCCAGGGCGTGGACCAGTTCTTCCTTAATGGCTTTAATTTCCGATTCCAGGGCTCCCGAAAGACGATCCAGGGCATGGCGGCGGCTTTCATCGGTCTTAGCTTCTATGAGTTCCACCACCGATTCGGATCTCGTCAGGTCCAGCTTACCGTTCATAAAGGCCCGGAAGGTAAACTCGCCAGGCAGGGCCTGCCGGAAGCCCCCGTCTAAGAGACATTGGAGGACCGAACGGGCCGTCGCAATTCCCCCATGGCAGGAAATATCCACCGCATCTTCGCCGGTATAACTGCGGGGACTGCGGAAGACTGAAAGAAGCACCTCATCAACCTTTTCTCCCCGGCTGTTCTGGATCCAGCCGTGGACTATGGTGTTTCCCGGCGCTTCCCGTAAAGCCTTGGGCCGTGAAAACAGCTTTGCCACCAGGTCGATACAACCGGGGCCGGAACTGCGGATAACCGCCAGGGCGCTTTCTGCCAGGGGAGTTGCGTGGGCTGCAATGGGGTCATTGCTGCCGTAGGATGGTCGATTCATAGGTACCTACGGAGCATAGCGAAATTCCTATGAAAAAACAAGCTGAGCTTGACGAACAGAATTGGCGCGGTATACTTCTAACAAAGCAGCATTACTTTCGTACCAATTTGTTTTAAGCAGGAGGATAGGATGGGTAAAAAAAGGTTTATTGCTATGTTGTTGGCATCCCTGTTATGCACGATGTCTGTTACCGCCCAGCAGGCTGAAATAAGCAAAAAACAGGATGTGGCGGTCTTTGCCCTGGGGTATTACGGTTATAATATACCACTGGAAGTGCTTGCCAATGTAGATGCGGAAATCCAGGGAGTTTTTGTTAATCTGGGCCGCTTTAACGTGCTGGGCCAGACCGAGCGGTTCTCGTCCAAGGATGTCCAGGATTTCATCAACCTGATACAGACCGCCAAGCAGAACAATACCCCCCTGCCGGATGAAGTAAAGTTTGGTGATGTCCAGCTTACCGAGGGGCTCCTTAAAAAATTGTACGGTGCCTTCGTGGTGGTCATTCCTACTATTGTGGACTTTAAGGTAGAAAAACCGAATAATGAATACCAGGCCCGGATTAAAACTTCTGTGGCATTCCTGAATGTGGCCGAGGGAACCACCATCGGCATGGCTAATATCGAAACCACCGGAACTTCTAAGGAGACCCAGACCAAGGCCGTTGCGGAGGCAATCAACGCCATTCCAGTGCAGCTTACCTACGAAGTCCGGAAGATTCCCGCCTTTACCCTCCGCACTCAGGTACTTCAGGCTGATGCCTTTGAAGCCAAGATACAGTTTGGCACTGATATGGGCGTTGTTGTGGGCGATGAGTATGTGGTGGTAAAGCGGAGCACCATCGGCGGCCTGGTGGATGAACGGGAAGACGGCCTCCTCGTGGTCAAGGATGTGGGCCCCCAGATCAGCACCGCTGCGGTCCGCTATGCGGGTCCCACCCTTAAGGAAGGAGCCCAGCTCCGGGAAGTTCCCCGCCTTGGCTTTGATGCAGAGCCCTACCTTTACTACATGAAATATTTTGGTAATGTGGATGGATGGGAACTGGGTACCCAGGATACTACTCCCACAAAGGGCGCCCTTGCAATTGGTGCTAAATTTGCGGTAAGCCGTGGTTTCTATGATGTCCGCCCCATTGTGGGGGTTCAGCTTAACTTTGACACGGCCCTCTGGCTTCCGGTCATTGCCTATGCGGGTGTTGAATATAATATATATCTCCGCAGGTTGGCTCTTACAGGGACCGCTGCGTTTGCAGGTGCGAGCAATGCCATTGTACGTATTTTAGAAGAGAATCTTTCAGAAAGCGATGCCCCCTGGTTTACCCATTATGGTATTAAGCTTAACGCCGGTGCCAGTTATCTTATCAGTCGGGATATGAGGGTCTTCGCAAATGTCGGACTGGACTACCTCTTAGGTCTGGCGAATAGCCTTGGCGGCCCCTTCCAGAGCTATGGCGGCTATGGCATCGCTGCCGGTGTGGCCTTTAAGCTCTGAGCCTAGGGCTTAGGGCAAACTCAGGCCCCACCTGAACAGTTTACATTTTACA
>Ga0208824_1000765_pt1 | contig 32265 bp, 25 predicted proteins | sample AD_JPNTR3_MetaG_FD_184447 | JGI IMG/M metagenome (GOLD analysis project Ga0208824, IMG submission 184447) | Active sludge microbial communities of municipal wastewater-treating anaerobic digesters from Japan - AD_JPNTR3_MetaG (SPAdes) (version 2) | ecosystem: Engineered > Bioreactor > Anaerobic...
ATTCAACAATTAGAAAAGTTGAAAGATGTACATATTATCAAGATTGTTACTGGATTAAGACGTTCAGGAAAATCTACTTTATTGAATATTTTTGCCCAGCAAATTATTGATTCTGGAATTCCTGAAAATAGAGTTCATAAGTACAATTTTGAAAAGCCAATTTTCCCTGAAGAATACACTTGGCGTGAAATTTACAATGAGATTCTATCAAAAATAGACAAGAATAATATGAATTATATTTTTCTTGATGAGCCTCAGCAAGTATTTGAGTACTGCAAAGAACCTTGTAAAGATAAAAAATTGTAAGCAATTCACAACTTATTTTAGAAATTTCAGCATCCATTTTGGGAGTGCTTTTTCCGGATTACGTTTTTTTAAATTTAAATAAATTTTCAAGGATTTTAATAGGGGAATTTTGTGTGTTTCAACAAGTTCAATTAAAGTACCATCTGGGTCTTCGATGTAAGCAAAGCGGCCTGCTGCTTCGCCCATGTCAAAGGATTTTGAGATGTCTTTTTCGGCACTGTCAACAGTGAAAGGGAAAGATTTTTCTTTGCAGTATTTTTTAAGATTGTTCATGTTTGCGACATCGAAGCATATCTGGATAAATCCGGGATCACCCCAGTAACGGTTTTCGTAAATTTTGCGAGGTGGGCGATCTGTCTCAAGGATTTGTACCAATTCAATATATGATGGTCCGAAAAGTTGCGAAAAAGCTCCTTTACGCGGAGCAGAGTGGGAGAGAAGTACCCTGCGAAAAGCCTTGTTACCCGAAGCTAAGCCAATTAAATCATTGAAGATTCCACTTTGGTCGGCAATAATTTTGTCGTATCCCAAAATATCGCAATATACCTTTTGGGCTTTTTCAATATCGCTTACGCCAATAATCGCCCCAATCACACCTCCGGTACTTCTGTTTTCATCATGAAAAATATATGAATCGTAACATATTTGAAAAACATTATTCCATGGGTCTTGAACAAAGAATGTAAGATTGCCGTCAATTGTTTCGGTAAGTTTGGTTAGAATTTTTAATCCCGGTTTTTGGTGAAATTCTTCATAAGTTTTTTTTATATTTCGAGATTTAATTTTTGCTGCAAAAATTCCATAATCCCCAAGGTTTATTTCGAAATCAGGGTATAGTGGTTTACGCTCGGAATATTGCCATAGCTCGAAGCCTCCTCCACCTTGCATATTTATAGCAATGCATGCATGACGTTTTTGGGGGCTGTTTCCTGTATATGGAAGCATCATTTCTGCAACGGTATCATCTTCCAGAATTCTAATATTCATATTAAAAACCTCAATATAAAATTTCCAGGCCTCGTGAAAATTTTCAACGCCAATGCCAATTTGTTGTATTCCGCTTATTAAAAAATCATTTTTCATAACAATTATTCGGGTTTAATTTTTCTAACTAATTTTCGTGAAATAGCCGGGAAAAATCTTTTGATATAAACCATCAATAGCTCTTTTTTGCCAATCAGAACTTCGGGCTTTTGTTTAATAATAGCTTTATAAATTTTTTTAGCAGCCTTGTCAACCTCCATTCCGGTAGCTTGACCTTTGTCGAGTTTTCCATGTTGTTTGCCATCTTTATCAAGTGCATATAAAGATATATTAGTTTGAACTCTGCCCGGACAAACAATTACTACTCTTATATTTTTGTCGAAGTATTCTGCATGTAATGTTTCAAAAAATCCGTACAAAGCATGTTTCGAAGCAGAATATGCAGAACGTAACGGAAACCCAAACCGTCCGGCAATGCTGGTGGTAACGGCAATTGTTCCGCCTCCTTGAGAAATCATCTTGGGGAGTAGAATTTTTGTAAGTTTTACAGGGGCGAAATAATTTACATTCATAATTTTTTTATCCACCTCAAAATCAGTTTCTCCTGATAATCCCCTTTGACTTATTCCGGCATTATTGTAAAGAATATCTATTCGTCCGGTAAAATTCAGAGCTTTTTCGGCTAGATTGTCTAAATTAGACAAATCTGTTAAATCATAAGGCAAAACAAAGCATTTTACACCAAATGATTTACACTTTTCTGCCACTCTGTTTAACTGATCTTCTTCGAGTGCAGTAGTAATTACGTTAAAATTATTTTTAGCAAATAAATAAGCACAATGTTCTCCGATTCCCGAAGAAGCTCCGGTAATCCAAATAGTTTTTCTATCAGTGTTCATTTTTAATCTTTAAGAATATTATCCCAGATTTTTTGTCTGATTCTATCAATTTGATGAGGTTGACATTCATCAACTGAAGAAATTTCTTTAGTTTCGTTTTTAAGTTGAGCAGCAAATTCTGGAGCTCTTCTGAACCCTTCGCCGAGATTTATCATTACCGATTCCCCGTCATTGATTTGACCATGTTTCAAAGCTTCGAAGAATCCAGCAACAGATACAGCAGATGCAGGACCTATAATAAGTTTTCTTTCGTAAGCCACTAATTTACCATAGTCAACGAGTTTGCTTTCTTTCATCCTTAGGAAAGTTCCATTTGAATCTTTAACAAGTTTAGAAATAATCGGATACGTGGCGGGATTTCCGGTTGCTAGTGTAGGTATTACAGTTTTAGGAGATTCAATTATCGGATAATCATTTTCGAAGCCTTCGGGAAATCCGGCAGCTTGAGCTTTTTCCCATGCTTGAACCATAACATCACAACCATCCGGTTGTACCATAATAAATCTCGGATTTTTGAGTTCGGGGTAAATGCCTTTAATTTCTCGTATGCCTTTATCAATAGCAATTGGTCCGGTTCCCCCACTAATAGCCTGGATATACACATCGGGAATTTTGTCCATTTGTCTCAACCATTCAAATACCATGGTTTTTTTTGCTTCAACACGTATAGGATCAATATTTCCGGTAGAAATTAGAATGTTGTATTTTTTTGCATATTCAGCTGCAATTTGTTTAGCTTTAGAATAATCACCTTTTACTCTGAAAACTTGCTGTCCAAAAGCAGAGATAATTGCCTCGGAAGCACTAAGTGCATCTTCAGGGAGAAAAACGGAACAACTAATACCGGCAATTGCTAGATATCTGGCATAAGCAGTAGCAGTATTTCCGGTAGAAGCAACGCAATACTGTTTGATGTCGTTTTCCTTGAATATACTTGCAGCGAGAGCAGCGGCTACATCTTTGAAAGTTCCTGTACCGCCATTCAGGTCGTTTCTATATGAAATGACTTCGATGTTGAGACCATAGTTTTCTCTGGCAAAATCTTCTAAAAACCACCATCTCTGAACAGGAACTGCACCTTCGTTACGAGTAATTATATTTTCGTTTCTATTTAAAGGTAAATAATAAAAATACTGCCAGAAGTTTTCGGGATTCCCTTTTAAAATATATTGAAATTCTTTGTAATCACTGTTGTACCAAACCTCAGACCTTTTGCTCCCGCATTGAGGACAAGTTTGATTTTGTTCGAACCATGAACCAAAATCAGGGGTAATGTGTTCACAATTTGTACATTTTAAGTAGTATTTTTCTTTTTTCATTAATCAGTGCTTTAGGTTATACTTAAACATAAACATTTAATTTCGTTAAATAACATAATAATTTCCTGAAGATGTTTTTAATTGAAAATTCCACTTTCAGGCAACTTTGATTATTCTAAAACTTTACGCATAGGTATTACATTAGTATTGTATTTGCCGGTATCAAGATTCTTTTTAATTATTTTAAACACTTCGATTGTTTCTTTAACGTCTTCGAGAGTGTGAGCTGCCGTAGGGATGAGTCTTAACATAAGCACTCCTTTGGGAACAACCGGATATACTACAATAGAGCAAAAGATATTATAATTTTCGCGTAAGTCAACAACAATGTTTGTACCTTCGGGAACAGATCCACTAAAATAAACCGGAGTAACAGGAGATTGAGTATTGCCAATATTAAAACCATTTTCTTTGAGACCTTCTTGTAGAGCAGTTGCAATTTGCCATAATTTGTTTTTATGTTCGGGTTCTTCTCTGAGCATTTGCAGTCTTTTGAGAGCTCCGAGAACCATTGGCATAGGAAGAGATTTGGCAAAAATCTGCGAACGCAAATTATATTTGAGGTAGTCAATTATTTCTTTTTCTCCGGCAACAAAAGCACCTATCCCGGCCATTGATTTTGCAAAAGTGGAGAAATAAATATCAACTTCATCTTGTAGTCCAAAATGTTCACCTGTTCCAGCGCCTGTTTTTCCCATCGTCCCAAAACCGTGAGCATCATCAATTAGCAGCCTGAATTTAAACTGTTTTCGGAGTTTAATTATTTCGGGTAAATTTCCGAGGTCTCCGGCCATACCAAAAACTCCTTCGGTTATAACAAGAACTCCGCCACCATTTTCTTCAGCTTTAGCTGTTGCAAACTTAAGCATTTTTGCACAGCGTTCGATGTCATTATGTGGATAAACATAGCTTTTCCCACCTTTAGCTTTATGCAAGAAAATACCGTCCATGATGCAGGCATGAGCTTCTGAATCAAAAACAATAACATCTTTTCTTGAGGCTAAAGAATCAATAATAGAAACCATTCCTTGGTATCCGTAGTTTAACAAATAAGCAGATTCTTTTTTTACAAATTCAGCTAATTCTTTTTCGAGTTGCTTGTGATATTTAGTTTGTCCGGACATCATCCGTGCTCCCATTGGATAAGCCATCCCATATTTAGCAGCTGCTTCAGCATCTGCTTTACGAACTTCGGGATGATTTGCCAGACCTAAATAATTATTTAAACTCCATGTAAGTACTTCGCGTCCTAAAAATTTCATGCGAGGTTTAATTTCTCCTTCGAGTTCAGGAAACATAAAATAACCTTCTGCATTTTCCTGATATTGTCCCAATGGACCTCTGGCTTCTCTAATTCTGTCAAAAATATCAACCATTTTTCTAATTTTTTGAGTTTATAATTCAATTTTTGTTTTAATCTTATTTTTTTCTTTATGTTTCGAACTTTGATTCTGCAAAGATATATTTTCTGCAATAATTTCTGCAATATCCATTACTTTAGCTTTGTTGCCATGAACAAAAGTTTTCTTACATAGTGGACAAGCAGTGGCAAGTATATCCGGATTGCAGGCCGTAAGATTTTCTAAAGCATGATTCCTGATTTTTATTTGGTCTTCGAGTTCAATAATTGCGTTTGATAAACTGCCCCCGCAACATAATGAATTTTGCTTTTCAAATTCGGAACTCTTTAAATTGCCTACTTTTGCCAAAATATTTCGAGGTTCTTCATAAATTCCTGATCCTCTGCCTAATTCACATGGGTCGTGATAAACAATTGATTTTTGGGAGTTCTGAATTTTTATTTTATTATTTTCAATCAATTCGTTAATAAATTCAGAGTGGTGTTTGATTTCAATGTCAAGAACGTATTCTTCTTTGAAAGACTTATAACATATAGGGCAGGAGGTAACCAATGTTTTTGCCCCGGATGAATTGATAAGTTTTTGATTTATACTTATTAAGTCCTTTGATTGTTGAATAAAACCTTGCTGACGCATTGGTCGCCCGCAACAGGTTCCTTTATTTTCATCCATAAACCAATAATTAATTCCTGCTTCCTCAAAAATCTTTTTCATTGAAATAATAATTGAGGGAGTTAAATGTGTCATACATCCTGCAAAGTAAACTATATCGTATTTTTTATCAGCTTCTTGAGGTTTAGTATAATCATAATAATGTTTTCCAGCAATTTCTTTTTTATTGCGAAGTTGCTGTCTAATAACAGTTAATTCCAAGCCTACTGGACAGGCTTCAACACAGCGTCCGCACATTAAACAGTTATTTGCTGTTTCGTCTTTCAAATGTTTATAACGAGTATCCCGTATAAAGTAAACAGATTGAACATTTTGAATATTAGCAGCAAAATTCATCTGACATACGTCAATGCAAATTCCGCATCTTGAACAAGCATTGAGCTGAAAATCTGTATATCCAGAGTATTCTTCCCCGGCAGTAGCTCCCCATTTCTTTAAAAATATAAATACAACCTCAGTTGGGATATGCATATATCTCGAAAATGGCAAACTAACAAAAAAAGCAAATAAACATATCGAATAAGCCCACCAAAAATAAATTTCGAAATATTGCAAGTTTAAAACAGCCATCAAATTGCCAACTGTTCCTGTAAGAAACGAACCGTTCCCTGTTAAAGCAGCAGTTGAACTTTCTGATAACAATCTTAATGGGAATATCCACCATAAAGAAGCAAGTGCAATTTTGTCGAATTTGCTATGCCTTGTTGTTTTTTTCATTCCTAATAACGAAGAACTGAATCTTTTTAACCATGCCAGTAAAACTCCGCTTAGAATTACTAGAAGTAAAAAATCCATTAATGGAGGGAATATTTCTGACATGAAAAATTTGTGTTCATCACGAACAAAATATCTGAAAAATATCGCTAGCCATGGCTCTTCGAATAATGTTTGTGCATGAAGAGAAGCTTCTATTTTACCAAAAATAATTAGAAGAAACCAACCAAAAGCAAGACTCATGTGCATATAACCGAGCAAAAGATTTTTTTTGTAAATATTTCTGTGAATAAGAGCTTCCAGAAAAGATTCTTTTATAGCTTCAATACTTTTAAAAGTGAGAATGTTTTTACGCAAATAAAACCTTTGTTTTTTGTCAAGTTTTCGGTACCAAGCAATGAATTTATAAATTATAATTGCAAATAAAATTATTGCTCCTGTGGTAAAAGGTATTATAAATGGATTATAATTCATAGTTATATGTTTTTATAATACATATTGTCTAAAATAATTCTCATGTTATATATAACCGCACGAGTATTAACTCCCCGAGGGCAAAGCATTCTACATTTTCCGCAGAGCATGCATTTGTCGAGTTCGGATGCAAGAGATTCAAACATACCCATCCTGAATTTATGGTGTACGAGTCGAAAATTAAAATTAGTATGATTTGCAGCTGAACAGGTAGCACTGCACATACCACACATAATACATCTGCGAGCGGATGGAACTTTTTCTACAATTTTATTATAAAGTTTAAGATCTTCTTTATCGAGATCCAAAGTCCTAGAGTCAGGTATTTTAAATCCCCAATTTTTCATTTTGTCTGTTTTAAATATTCAACAACGGAAATAGCAGCAGATTTGCCGTCGGCAATTGTCTCTGTTAGTGTAAGAGGCCTTTTGCAAGATCCGGCTAAAAATAATCCGTTTTCATTTGAATAGTTGTCGGCAGTATGAATGTCCTTGCTTTTTGCAAAACCATACGGACCATCAATATTATTTTGTTTGCTGAGAATGGTTGTAGATTTTGAAGCCTCGACACCAATCATAAGAACAAGCATATCAACTGTCATTCTTAAAGGCGTTGCTGCCAGAGTATCTTCAGCTTTTATTTGTACTTTTTTATCAATAGTAGATGAAGTTTCACTTATTCTACCTCTAATGTAAACGACACCATGTTTTTCCTGAGATTTACGGTATAGTTCTTCGTAAAACTGTCCTGCCATACGAATATCCATGTAAAAAATAAAGGCTTCGGATTGCGGATAAAGTTCTTTAAATTCAATGGCTTGTTTAACGGCAGCAATGCAACAAATTCTTGAACAATAATGATTCCCAACTTTTTCATCACGACTGCCTACACAATTTAGAAATGCAATTTTCTTTGGTACAGATCCTTGTACTGTAAGTATTTTACCGTTTTTGTACATTTTTTCAAATTCAACGGATGTTATAACATTTGGATAAATTCCGTAACCTAATTCTTCTTTGTATTGTGCATCAAAAACTTTGAATCCTGTTGAAAGTATTGCAGCATCAGATTCAAAAACTTCGCCGTCAGAAGTATTGGCAATCCATTTTTGATTATGTTTTTTTAGTTCTGTAACTTTTTTGTTGTAAACGATTTTAATGTTTTGATTATTTACAAAATTTTGGATTAAACTACTTTTTACTTCACCAGCATCTTTAAAATTCGGGAATAGTTTTGCCCAATTATTAATATTACCACCAAAAGTATCTTCTTTTTCCAACACTGTTACACTAATATTATCATTAGCGAGGCTTTTTGCCGCGCTTATTCCTGCCGGACCTGCACCAATTACAAGAACTGTCTTTTTATTTTCCATAAACTGTAACTAAATTTTCCGGTTTTTCGGGTTCTCCTAAAAAATTACCTGATTTACCAACATATTTATCTTTTGGGTCGTAAGGGATTCCAATTTTGTCGAGAAGAGGTTCCACTTGAACTTGATGTAATTGCAATCCTAAATCCCAAGGATTAAATCCGAGTAGTAGTCCGGCCATTTCTTCATAAGTTAAGACCGGAATACCCATTTTATTATCATCGTAAGTTTTCCCCTCCATTTCTGCTATTGTATATTGCCATCTGTCCATGAACATAGTACATCCCGGACAATTAGCAACAATAAAATCTGGTTTGTATGGCTGCATTGATTCAAATTTTTTCTTAGTATTTGCCACAGAATAACCTCTATTAGCCATAACTAAATATTGCCTGAATCCAAAACCGCAGCAATGTCTTCTTTCGGGATAATCAATAACTTCACCTCCCCATTCTTCAATCATTCCCACAAGAACTTTCGGAAATTCCATTCCCCCTTCAGATTTTTTTGCAAAGAGCTTAGAATAATGACAGCCTATATGTTCCACCACTCGTAGCGGTTTTCCTGTATTGCGATTAACCAAACGATATGGCATTTTTTCTTTAAGTTCCTTTCTGTATTTATAAATTATATCCGAAGCATGGGAAATGTTTTGTGGAATCTCAAAATCTCTGCCTGTGGCTTGTTTTAAGAAAAGTTTTGTTTTCTCGTATTCTTCGGGAAAATGATTCCATGTTTCGACAACTTCATTAAAAATTCCAAAAGAGGTAACACATGAAGGAATAAAATTATTGACTCCGTGGTCTTTCATTAAAGAAAAAATCCGTGCTACAACAGTCATTGTCGTATCAAATGGTACGATATCGGAATGATATCCGATTCCTGTACAAGTATGCTGATTAGGATCATCAATAATATTTTTGCCGAGAATATCTCTTAAAATTTTCAAAAATGCCGCTTCTGAACCCGGAAAAAATGATTGCCTTATACAACTTCTTTCATAATAAAAATTATCATCGGCAATTTCTTTTTGATAATCTTTCCAGTATTTTTTAGTAAATTCTTCCATTAGTTATCGTGTTTTCCAGAGTTTTCCATGTAAGTATGAAAAAAATATTCGTTGTTTATCCCTTCTATTTCAAAATTTATATTCATTGATTTTGCAACGATTTCTGAATATTTTTCAATTTTATCATAAAGGTCAAGGCCTCCTGTAACTTCAAATATTTTTTTTACTTCATCTAAATTTTGCTGCGGAATTTTTCTCAAAGCACCACTGCCTTCTTTGTTATAATTTGCACCCAAACGGTCGGCAACTTCTTCTTTGTTTTCATAATACCATTTCCATACAGGTCCTTGTTCGGGGTGTAATTTTGGATTAACAATATCAATATTTATACAATAGCCGGTATTTAAAATATTTTCGCCAACAGTTCTTTTAATTGCAAATTGTTGACGACCTTTCTCACTATTGGTAAATAATCCTGTTTCTTGCGAAATCTTTCTGAGAACTGAAATAATTAATCCAGGAGTGTTTCCTCTCGGACAACGAGCTTTGCACGACATACACTGTCCGCAGTACCAAATCGTGTCTGTAGAAAGTAATTCCTGAATCTTTTCTTCGTTTCCAGATTGAACAATATCACAAATCTGGCGAGGATCATATTTGTAAATTTCTGCAGCAGGACAAATAGCTGTACACACTCCACAATTCATACAAGCATTTAAGCCTTCTACAAAACGAACGTCTTGCATGAATAAATCGTAAAACTTTCCCATGAAAATTTTTTTCTCAAAACTATCAATATTATAGGTATAAAATAGGGTTGCAAATACTGAAAATAGATGGTTTAAATACGTACCGTAAAGTAGTATTAATACGTATTGCAATTCTCAAATTTAAGAAAAAAGAATATAACTAAGTTTAATGCAAAATAAACTTAAACCATTGGTTTTTGAAGGCAAAAAATAAAATAGTTGTAACTTGAGTTTTTAATCTTTAAATATGTATCCGAACCTATAACCCCACTAAAGTTTAAAGCAGTTTTGTGAAGGAATACCGGAGTTAATTTTTTTACAAGATTTATACGCCTTTCGGAATCTCTGTCAAGCGAAAGTATTACATTTTCATTTATTTCTTTTTCATCAATACAATTATAATTGAGATCATTTAACTGTCTTTTAAGTTTAAGCATTTCATGGGGATATCTAAAATCCGTAAAAAGAAAAAATCCTCCGGGTTTTAAAACTCTATTAACTTCACTTAAAAATTTCTCCATATTATCATAACGATGAGAAGATTCAACGTTCAAAACCATATCAACACTTTGATTTTCAATATTCAGATTCATAGCATTCCCTTGCCTGAAAAACAAACCATCCTTTTTATGATGCTTATTAGCAAATTTTACTGCCGTCCTATCCAATTCAAATCCAACAGCTTTGGCAGGTTTAAATCTTCTAAAAACATATTCCAATCCACCCCCTCGACCACTTCCAACTTCAATGATATCTTTGTTTTCTATATTAACCGTATTAACTAAACGGTGATATAGTTGAATTGAATATCTGTTTTTTTCGTCTTTGGAGTCAAGACTAATATTCTCGTTTTCATCATGATACCCGTAATTCATAAATAAAATATCAGCATTTTTGTCAACTTTGTTGACATAAAAATACCATACCCTGAATAAAAAAGAACGTATCCCCATAAATTGAATTTAAATTATTAAAAGCTCAAAGATAGACATTATTTTAAGATTCTAAAGGAAAAACATGTTTATAAAATATTTGTTTGATAAGGAATAAGATAAGTTTATTCTTATGTGACAGTTTATGTAGTAAAAATAAATTTTGAATTCATATTCAAATTTATGTTGTTAGATTTGTTTTATATTTGCACTAATAATTTTGCTTTCTGATGAAAAAAGATTTTCAAAACATTAGTTCTGAGTTGTTGGAAATTTACTCCAAAAAGTTGAAAGTAAATTCTTGTCCTCATTGTAACAGTAAGAGATTCATAAAGCACAGCAGATACAAGTACACGCAGCGATTTAAATGTTTGGAATGTGGGCGAACTTTTATTCCGAGTACCGGAACAAGTTTACATTATCTACACAAGAAGGAAGTTTTCCTAGAATATTCAAAGATAATACGTGAACAAGGGCTATTGTCCTTGAAAAAGATGCGAGAGCTTTGTAATATAAGTCATTTAACGGCCTTTGATTGGAGGCATAAGATATTACTGTCAATACCTGAGAGCAACAGGAGATTTAAGGGAGAGGTTTACTGTGATGATATATGGTTTGTATACAGTGAGAAGGGGCGAAAGTTAGTGGCAGAAGCTAGGCGAGGTCCGTTGCGAGACCCATTTAAGCACAGGGAGTTTACCTGTCGGTTGATATCATTGAGTGATGGGAAAAATACAGAGATGAAATTGGTAAAAGTAGGGAATATAAATTTTAGTGATTATTGTCCAGCATTTGAGGATAAAATAGGGAGGAAATCGGTTATTTACAATGTTTCGGGAGAGGAGAAATTAAGGAGGTTTGCCAAAGAACAGGCTGCCATACATAGGTTTGTAGTAGATACAAACAAAAGGATAGAAGAAAAATATTTTGTTATCCGAAATGAGTTGAAGGGATTTATCAATAAGACACTGAAGGGAGTGTCCACGAAGTATTTACAGATGTATGCTGGTTATTATTCTTATAGTAAGCATAAGATATTTGATCCTTTGTCGGAGGTATTTCTGAACAGACGAAAAGTTTGGTTTACGTATACGCGACTCGAAGTTATCTACTTTAAATTTGTGTATTTTGCCACACAAGTTTTGTTAATAGATTTGAATAAGCGAACGTGGAAAAGTACAGAAAAAGTTCCTATTCCCGATAACTGTATGGTATATAAAATAACAGAATGGGATGTAGATCATCGCCACAGTTTTAAGGAGGTTAAATCGTATTTTGACAAAAAAATACGAGAGTTTATGAGTTTTAAGCAAGATAAAACGAATTAATTTTATTCATTCATCGTCAAAAATTTTTGTTAATTAAATTTGCTCGATTGCTTGGAGTTTTGTATAAAAAGTTGAGGTATAATTAAAGTAAGATACTTTAAAAGTACGGAAAAATTGTTATAATTGTTTTTAATCATTAGTTTATTTCAGGTTTTTTTAGAAATTTGCAAAAAAATATTATGCCTGAATTACCGTATATACTTGTTGCCGACGAACGTGGAAATATTAAGGAAGATAAGACTCTGAGGGTTGTTGGAAGGGAGTCAAATAAAATAAAAATATTGAATAAAGAAGACTTTATTCTTTTGCCTGAAGGCAGTGATTTTTTTTTCTTACCTGGTAGGATTCCTGTTGGACTCAATACAAATACTAATAAAGTTGAATTGTCTAAGCGTGGATATGCTGTAGCTGCTTTTGTTGCACCTGCTCATACTCATACGTCGCTTGCTGCATTTGTAAAAAAGAATGATGCTCCTGTTTTACCGTTGTTTGCATATACTGCAATTGGCTGGTTAAAAGGTAAATTTTACACTACAGCCGTGAGAATTGATCCTGATATTCGACAGGATTTCTCTCAATTTAATCAATCAAAAGTTATTGCGGGGACAAAACAATTTCAAAAAAGATATCCAGCGAATCGTCTTGTTAAACATCTTGTACATTGTGCTACAGTTTATTTTTGTCCGGCAGCGAGAAATTATTTTTTAAATCGTTGGGAAGCACCTTTGCCAACATCTCCAACCTGCAATAGTCGGTGTAGAGGATGTATTTCATATCAACCTAAGGACAGTGGATTTTGCTCAACTCAAAATAGAATTTCTTTTGTGCCAACACCGGAGGAAATTGCAGAAATTGCTATAGATCATTTAAATACTGCTTCTAATCCGGTGGTAAGTTTCGGACAAGGATGCGAGGGAGAGCCTTTATTGGTAGGAGATGTAATTGCTGAAGCAATTAAACTGATAAGGCAAAGAACAAAAGCAGGAATAATAAATATAAATACAAACGGCAGCAAAGCCGACAAAATTGATAAATTGATAGAAAATGGACTGGATAGTGCCAGAATCAGTATGAACAGTTTTAGAAAAGATTATTATAATTGGTACTATTCTCCAATAAATTATGAGTTTAAAGATGTTATAGAGTCAATTAAACTTTTAAGAAAGTCGGGTAAATGGGTATCAATAAACTATTTTGTACATCCGGGACATACAAATCATCCTGAGGAAATTTCTGCATTAAAGTCGGCAATTGAAAATCTGAATTTTAATATGATTCAATGGCGAAATTTTAATATAGATCCCGATTTTATAGGCGACGAACTTAACATCAATGAATTCTCGAATGAGATCAGCATAAGAATTTTAATTGATAATATTAAAAGAGAATATCCGAAAATGTATCACGGATATTTTAATCCAAATCGTCAGATTATTGAAAAATATTTATAATAAAAACTATGAAAAAACAAAAAGAATATCGAATAAAGTTAAATGTACTGAATATTAGAAATGGGGGGCATCATTTTTATGTCAATTCAAGAATAAATGGTCAAAAAGTAAGGTTATTGATAGATACTGGGGCCTCTTCAACAGTTATGGACCGCAATAATCCATTGTTTGAAAATTTTAATTTCGAAGATGCTGATTTTATAGATTCAGGATCTGGTTTTAACTCGAATATTTCGGATATTAGTGTGGCGGAATTAGATACCATGATTATTGGTAGGTATAAAATCAAAAACTTTTTGTGTTTGTTTACACCGATGGATCATGTAAATGAATTATACACTTTTATGGGATTTAAAAAAATTGCCGGGATATTGGGGTCAGATTTTCTATTATTGCACAAGGCAATAATTGATTTAAAAAAATTTGAGTTAATTTTAACCGAAATTAAAATTACCTAATAAATATTTATTCTTTTATTTGAAAAAAATATATATTTGCAAGCTAAAATTTTGAAATAGTTGAATATAATAAAATTTGATTGACATGCGTAACAAAGGAGCGATTATTTTTTTAACAGTTTTGTTTGTTTTGATAAGTTTATATTACTTATCATTCACTTTTGTAGCAAGGCGAATTGAAAGCAAAGCATTAAATTTTGCTGAGGCTAAATTCAATGCATTAAAATTAAATGTAGGTGAAGAAGAAAAACTTAGAATTATTGATTCATTGAAAACAAGGTATCTTGATTCGATGTCTAATCAGAAAGTTTTCTTCAAATATACTTACATGGAATGTAAGCAAAGAGAAATGAATCTTGGTTTGGACTTGAAGGGTGGTATGAATATTTCGCTGGAAATTTCAGGCGAAGAAATAATTCGCAGTTTGTGTAACAATCCAATGGACAGCACATTTAATGCTGCTTTGGAAGAAGCAAGAACTGTTACAAAAAATCAAACCGGTCAGAATTTTATTGAAACATTTGGACAGGCTTATAATAAGATTAAAAAACCGAGCTCTCCAAGTTTGGCTTCATTATTCATTACAACAAGCAATCAAGATAAAATTAATATCAAGTCAACTGACGAAGAAGTTCTCAAATATCTGGACGAACAATACAAAGCTGCAATTAGTAATGCATTTGATGTTCTCAGAAAGCGTATTGACCATTTCGGAGTTGTACAGCCAAACATTCAGCGTGATGTTGCTGTTAAAGGAGTATTCCATATAGAATTGCCGGGGATTAAAGAACCCGAACGTGTAGAAGGTTTATTGCGTCAGGCTGCCGTTTTGGAATTTTGGGAAACCTATAATGCGGATGAAATTTATGACAAACTTTCTGAAGCAAATGTTATTATAGCTAACATTCGAGACACTGAGGCAAAGCTTTTAAAAGGTGAACAAGTAACCGAAGAAAAACCTCAGGAAGTAATCACTGATGTTATTAACGAAGATGTAATGGTTGAAAATGAAGATACAACCAAGACAGTTGAAGTTGCTAATACAGAAGAGAAAAAAGATGAAAATTCTCAAATTACAAGTTCTTCTGCATTATTCGAAAGATTAAGACCCCAAGTAAATGAATATCAAATTTACGGTCCTGTTGTTGGATTTGCAAAAGAATCCGATATGGCTTCAATTATGGCCGATTTAAACAGAGAGTCTGTAAAAAGATTGTTCCCTAAAGATCTAGTATTTGCATGGAGTTTTAAACCATTACCAAAAGCTCCTGGATATTACCAGTTAATTGCCCTCAAACGTAGTAAGGACGGAGGTCCTGTTCTTGGAGGTGATGTGATTACCGATGCTCAACAAGAATTTGGACAGAACAGAGCTACTGCCGAAGTTACTATGGCCATGAACGGAGTAGGTGCTGTTGAATGGGCTCGAATTACCAGAGAAAATATTGGTCGCAGCATAGCAATCGTTTTAGATGGATATGTTTATTCATGGCCTGTTGTTAATGACGAAATAAAAGGAGGTAGGAGCCAAATTACAGGTAATTTTACTTTAAGCGAAGCTACTGACCTTGCTAACGTTCTTAAATCTGGTAAAATGCCGGCTCCTGCACATATTTTATCCAAAGAAATTGTTGGACCTTCACTTGGTCAAAAGGCAATTGATGCCAGTCTAAATTCTTTTATCATTGCTTTCATTATTGTATTCATTTTCATGATTTTTTATTATGCTCATGGAGGTGTTGCTGCCGATATAGCTTTGATTCTTAATTTATTCTTAATTATGGGGGTGCTTGCATCACTGGGAGCAGTCCTTACGTTGCCCGGTATTGCAGGGATTGTTCTTACAATTGGGATGTCTGTAGATGCTAATGTTATCATATTTGAAAGAATACGAGAAGAATTACGTGCAGGTAAAAACATTAAATCTGCTTTAGTTGATGGTTATAAAAACTCTCTTTCTGCAATTTTGGATGCTAACATAACAACTATTATTACCGGTATAATTCTAGTTAACTTTGGTGTGGGCCCGGTTAAAGGTTTTGCTACCACTCTTATAATCGGGATCCTTACATCTTTGTTTACAGCTTTATTTATTTCGAGAATTATTCTTGAATGGATGATGAATGGAGAAAGAAAAATTACTTTCGGAAATAAAATTACTTTTAATGCTTTCAACAATGTTAGCTTTAAAATTATTGAAAAAAGAAAAATCGCTTATGTTATATCCGGAGTTTTAATCGCAATAAGTTTATTTTCTCTTGCAACAAGAGGATTAAATCCTGGGATTGATTTTGCCGGTGGTCGAAATTATGTTGTTGCGTTTAAACAAAGTTTCTCTCCCGAAGAAATTGCTAAATCTCTTGAATCTGTTTATGGAGAAAGACCTACTGTTAAAACATTTGGCACAAGTAATCAGGTGAAAATTTCCACTAAATTTAAAATCAATGAAGATAATGCAGATAATCTCGCAGATTCTTTGCTCTATGTTGGACTGAAAAAGTTCTTACCTGAAAATACTACCATTGAAGAATTCGTTTCCGATTATCGTCAAAATACACAAAAGGTTGGACCTACCGTTGCTAAAGATATTACAGCTAAATCAATTGTAGCAATAACCATTGCACTTATTTTAATGTTTATTTATATTTTGATACGTTTCAGAAAATGGCAGTATTCACTTGGGGCAGTAGCTGCTCTTGTTCACGATACAATCATTGTTTTAGGAGCATTCTCTTTATTCTACAGTATCATGCCTTTCAATATGGAAATTGACCAGGCATTTATAGCTGCAATTCTAACTGTTGTTGGATATTCTATTAACGATACTGTGATAATTTTTGACCGTATTAGAGAATTTTTTGGAATATTTAAGAATCGTACAAATAAAGAAATTATGAACGATGCTATGAATACTACCATCAGTCGTACGGTTTTAACTTCTCTTACCACATTACTTGTATTAGTAGCAATTTTTATCTTTGGTGGTGAGGTAATCAGAGGATTTACTTTTGCACTGTTGCTTGGTATTTTTGTTGGAACTTATTCTTCAATATTCGTAGCAAGTCCGATTGCTTACGATTTGATGAAAAGAAAAGAAAGAAAGAAATAATATTTGAAAGATTTTCTAAAAAAGCTGTCTTGTGGGCAGCTTTTTTATATCAGCTTGTAATAGAGTATAATAACTCGCTATTTTCAATAATGCCTATGCCTTCCTTCCCCATAAAAAGTGCAAATCAAAACTTTATAATTTTTAACCCAAACTTCTTCAGCAATACATAATACATAGTCAGCTTAAAGCCCACTCACATATTTTATAGTTGAGGCTCTTGAAATACCCGTATTTCGGGGCTTCTCTGTGTTTGAGCATAGCCGACCCACCTGCTAAACATTAGTGCATCAAGCTTCCAAATGCTAAATACAGGATGTGAAGTAATAACAATCAAAATCATTTGCATTCTATAAATTTTTGTCTTAATTTTATTTGTCGTAATCAATACCTTGTTTAATTAAAACTTTTTTTACATACCAGGCAAAAAATGCAAGATACCCAAAACATAAAACAGTAATCCAATATGAGTTATGAATACCAAAACCATCATGTTGAGATTGCGATTGTAGAAAGTCGGCAAGTTTTCCTTGAATAGGTGGAATTATGGAACCTCCAAGTATCATCATAATTAAAAAAGCAGATCCTTGAGTTGTATATTTTCCTAATCCTGCTAATGAAAGATTGAAAATTGCAGGCCACATAATAGAACAAAACAATCCTCCACTCATAAAGGCGTAAACAGCAATTTTTCCGGTATTGAATATGCCGATGAGCATCATAATTATACCAAGCAGTGCAAAAGTCATCAATGTTTTTGCAGGTTTGTTTTTTGTGTAGAAAAATGCCGCGATTTGCACTGCAACTAAAGTTATGTAAAACAACAACGGTTTTATGTTATATTGTGAAATTGCATTTACCCCGAGTACTACAAAAAAAGCTGTTAATGGAACAACTGCCGTTAGTATTTTTTTGGTTTTATTTTTTAAATTAAAAACGGCAATTGCACCCGTCCATCTTCCTATCATTAAGCTTCCCCAATACATTGAGATGAAAGGAGCAACTTCACTGGCTTTGTAAGCGCCAAAATCTTTTTTGTGAAGTAATTCCCCAAAGTTACTTACTATTGCAACTTCAACTCCCACATAAACAAAAATTGCAAGCATTCCCAACACAAGCTGAGGGTATCGCATTGCTCCCCATCCATTGGGATTCTTTCCTGAAAAATATTTAACTAAAAACAAAGAAATGAGAACTATCAATAAAGCTCCGGTTAAAAACGACATTCTGTAAGTTTCTAGTTTAGATAGTTCTGTCAATTTGAGATCGGCATTTGATAAATTGTATGACTTAAAAACCGGAATAAACATTCCGATTAGAAAAACTGTCATTAATATCATAGCCGTCAATGCTTTTTTTGCAGGTTCTACAGGTTCTGAACTTATTCCGGCAGGTACTTTTTTTGAAAATTTGAATAATGCAGCTGCAAGAAGAAATAATATTCCAACAAATGAATATAATATCACAACCTTGTTTAATGGTAACGAAGCTATTTTTTCGTCGGTTATGGGTGCTGTGCTGCCAAATAAAGCTATGGCTACTATAATTGGACCTATTGCAGTTCCAAATGAATTTATTCCTCCTCCGAGGTTTATACGTGAAGCTCCGGTTGCAGGGTTTCCCAGACTTATGGCAAATGGATTAGCAGCAGTTTGCTGAAGCGAAAAACCCAACGCAACAACAAAAAGTCCTAACAACATTGCATTGAAGTTGTTGATTTCAACTGCAAAAATCATAAAAACTGCACCCAATGCCGAAAATAAAAGTCCATAAATAATTGATACTTTGTACCCTAATTTTCCTACAAGGTCGTTTTTGCGAAATACTCCATATCCAAACAAAAACAAGGCTCCTATATAATAAGCAAGATAAAAAGCAAAATCAATCAATTGACTTTGAAATTGATCGAGATGAAAATAATGCTTGCAAAATGGAATAAAAACTGAATTCCCTGCTGCAATAAATCCCCAGAAAAAGAATACTGTAACCAATACAGATAAGGCAGGATAGTTGGTTTTTATATCTGAAATTTCTGTAGCATCTTTGTTTTCAATCTTTGTAATTATTTGTGCCATATAATTGAGTTTATTATCTTAAATTTTCTGTTCTATCGGAGTCTAACTTTATAAAAATAAAAAGCAAAATAGTAAATGCCCAAAGTGATGACCCTCCATAACTTAAAAACGGTAGCGGAATCCCCACTACCGGAGTAAGTCCTACAGTCATTCCAATGTTTACAGCAACATGAAAAAATAGTATCGAAGCTACTCCATATCCGTAAATTCTTGAGAACGAGGTTCTTTGTTTTTCGGATCTGAAGATAATTCTTAATATCAGAAATGTATATAAAGTTATTACTGTTAAAGATCCAATTAATCCCCATTCTTCTCCAATAGTACAAAAGATAAAGTCGGTACTTTGCTCAGGGACAAAGTTGTATTTTGTTTGTGTTCCCTGAAGAAAACCCTTCCCGGTTAATCCTCCGCTTCCGATCGCAATTTTTGATTGATTTACATTATAGCCAATTCCTAAAGGATCATCAGTAATTCCAAGAAATTCTGTTATTCTGTTTTGTTGATGAGGCTGCAAAATATTATTAAAAATATAATCAGCGGATAAAACAAAAGCACTAACTCCTAAAAGAATTAAAAAATAAAGCAATATAATTTTTTTTCTTGACGTGAAATACAAAATTAACATTGTCAATAAATTTATTGTTATATTGATGATTATTAAGAGTAAAAGTTTTTCGGTAAAAATGTCAGAATAAAAATAAAAAATCAAAGATAACGAAGAATACAACAAAAACAAGTACAGCATTATCCGAGCTTGCAGTGTTCTTGTATTGGAAATGATGTAAATAACTACCGATGCAATTAAAACTACAAGTAAAAGAATTTCGAGATTCGTAAGCATTGCCAGTAAAAATAAAACTATGAGGACGAATCCTGTAAAAAATAATTCTTTACTCATGCCTTCACGGTAAAGGACAAAAATAAAAGCAAAAAATACTAGAGCCGAACCCGTGTCGTTTTGTATAAATATTAGTAAAATCGGTAAAAAAAGAATTATCCCAATTTTAATAATGCTTTTAATTTCGTTAAATGAAAAAAATCTTGAACTCATTGTTTGAGCAAGGGCCAAACAAACTGTAATTTTTGTAAACTCTACCGGTTGCATTCTAAACGTTCCAAATTGAAACCATGATTTGGAAGCATTAATCTCAATTCCAAAAATAAGTACTGCAAATAATAATAGAATACCTACTGCATACAGAACATAGGCAAAAGAAGTATAAAATTTAGAGTCAATTATCAAGATAACCAAGGCTAACAACAAAGCAGCTCCAATCCAGATAAGTTGTTTCCCGTATTTTTGCGACAAATCTATTATGCTGCTATGGCTTTCCTCATAAACAGCCGAATATATATTTACCCATCCTATCAAAACAAGTAGGAGATAAATCAATATACTGATCCAATCTAATCTTTTAAAAATACTACTGTTCTGCATCAATTTTTGTTTCAAATATTATTTTTTCTATATCCGGATCTATAATAGAATCGAGTAAATATTTTTCCATCATCAATCTGGCTATAGGGGCTGCCCAAACACCTCCAAACCCGGCATTTTCAACATAAACTGCAATTGCAATTTTAGGTTCATCTTTTGGAGCAAACGCAATAAATACCGAATGGTCTTTCCCATGCGGATTTTGGACAGTTCCGGTTTTACCGCATACTCGCATTCCTGATATTATGGCATTACGACCGGTTCCGTAATCTTCATTAACTGCATATTCCATTCCTTCAATAATTACATCAAAATGCTTTTTATCGAATGGAGTGAATATTTTCATATAATTTTTTCTATCAACAGAATCCGTTCCGATTTGCTTTACAATATGCGGATTATAATAATAACCTTTGTTTGCTATGATAGCACAAAAGTTTGCCATTTGCAGCGGTGAAACCAAAACTTCACCTTGTCCAATCCCCAGCGAATAAATAGTGCTAAATGCCCAACGATATTTTCCGTATTTTCTGTCATAATAATCAGGTCCGGGAATTTGTCCTTTGTTTACCCCGGGAAGCCCAATATCAAATGCTTTATCGAATCCTAATCCGGTAATTTTTTCTTTCCATAATTGTAATCCGATTCTTGAATCTTTAAAAATACTTTTTTCTATTTTTCGCTGGACTAACGAACGAAAAACCATATAGAAATAGGGATTACAAGAGTATTGAATTGCTCTGGCAACTCCTTGAGCAGGAGGATGCCCGTGACACCCAACAAGAGATACATCGCAAGGGTAAAATGTATTTGGCTTTAATACTCCTTCTTGTAATCCTACTAATGCCTGTGCAATCTTAAAAATAGAGCCGGGAGGATATGTTGATGAAATTGCTCTGTTGATTAGTGGTTTTGACTTGGCATTTAATAGACTGTCGTAGTTTTTACCGCGATTTCTACCTACTAATAATTGTGGATCGTAAGTAGGACTTGAAACAAGGGCTAAAATCTCTCCATTGTTGGGATCTATAGCTACTATGCTTCCAACTTTGTTTTTCATCAATCTTTCACCATAGGCTTGAAGTGCTGAATCAATTGTAAGATATAAATCTTTTCCGGGAATGGCAAGGGTGTCGTATTTTCCGTTCATGTAACTGCCCTGTATGTTATTATGGACGTCAACCAAAAAAATTTTAACGCCTTTTTTACCACGTAGTACGGTTTCGTAATATTTTTCAACACCGCTTTTCCCTATATAATCACCTCCGGTGTAATATGGATTTTTTTCCAGAGTTTCTTTATCAATTTCTCCAATATCACCAAGAATGTGAGCACCTAATGATGAAGTATATTTTCTGAGTGTTCTGTTTTGGACAAAAAATCCCGGATATTTAAAAAGATGTTCTTGTAATGTACTGTATTGTTGTGCCGTGATTTGTTTATAAAACACCGATGGTCTGAAACTAGAAAAAGAGATACATTTCTCCAATCTTGCATAAAAATCGCTGATGTCTATATTCAAATCTCTACAAAGTGACAGCGTGTCAAATTCTTTCATTTTTCTTGGTATCAGCATTAGGTCGTAGGCAGCTTCGTTATAAACCAAAAGATTGCCGTAGCGGTCATAAATAAGTCCTCGAGCAGGATATTCGGTAATACGACGCTGAGAATTATTTTCGGCAGATATTTTTAATGATTCATCAAAAATTTGGAGATTTATTAATTTAAATACAATAACAAAAATAAAAAAAAGAATAATTGCCGATATGTAATATTTTCTGTTGTCGTACTTCTTCATTTGTTTCTTTTAAAGAAAATAATATTTCCTAGAACTACAAATACAATAGTAGCAATTGTACTTGCAAATATTTTAAGCAATGTTTGCCCAAAATTTTCTAAACTGAATGCTTCTAGTATAAAAAGAACAAAATTATGAATTAAAATCAGGAAAAAAGAATAACGTATAAACCATCCTGTTCCGTATGATTGTATTCCAGGTAATTTATTCTGATCGTATCCGTCACGAGGACTGTATATGTTTAAAAAGAAATTGCGAAAATATCCCATAAATACAATAGCACTACTGTGTAGCCCCGGTGTGGAGTTAAATATGTCAACCAACAAACCGGAAAGTAGTGCTAGAAATAGAACAGAGTACTTGTTTAAGTTGAAAGGTAATAATAAAACAAAAATCACATAATATTGTACCAGAAAAACAGAACTCAATGTAATGCGGTCGAATATTAGTACTTGAACTAATACTGAAATGGCAAGAAAAAATATGTAGAAAATTCTTCGTTTAATCATTTTTCTTTTCTAATTCACTGATGATCTGATTATGTTCTTCAAAATTTTTGTTTTTTATCAAATATACGTAATGTAAATTATAAAAATCGGTGTTAAATCTTATTTTTATTTTATGAAATCTTGTAGTAGGGTCAATTTCCGAAGAAACAATATTGCCAACTGGGATATTTTCCGGGAATATAGCAGAAAAACCGCTGGTTACAATTTCATCACCTTCTTCAAATTGAACATAGCCCGGAATTTCTGTAACTAATCCATAGTTTGCTTCTCCTTTAATCCATGATAATGAACCAAAATAATTATTTTTTTTGATTTTAACGCTAATTTTAGTTTGAGGATTTATCAATGGGAGTATGGTGGAATAATTTGAAGATACACTTATAACTATACCTACAAGACCATTCGAACTAATTACTCCCATTTCGTTGTATACTCCATGATTTTTCCCTTTGTTTATGGTTATGTAATTATCAATTTTATTAACGCTAATTCCTACAACTTTAGCTGCGATATATGAAAAACCACTTGATAATATAGGAGGAATTTCTTCTCGGCGATACTTTTCTATTTGGTTTCTAAGTCTTTCGTTTTCTGCAATAAGGCTGTCGTTAACATGCTTTAAGTAAAAATACTCAGTAATATTTGAATGTTTTTCTTGAATAATTCCCGATAATACATTTGAAGAATTGAAAAAGTAAGAGCGATGATAAGGGTTATAAGAGAATAAAAGTGTAAAACAAAAAATTTGTATTAGTAAAAATGTCAGAAAAAAGTCATTATTGATTATGAATCTTATAAGATTTTTCATTATTCATATAATAATGTAGTTATCTTATAAGGAATTCAAATTTATCAATATTACGCAAAGCTATTCCAGTCCCTCTTGCCACAGCATGTAGCGGGTCTTCGGCAACGTGCACGGGGATGTTAGTTTTTTCAGAAATTCTCTTATCAAGTCCTCTAAGCAATGCTCCTCCACCGGCAAGATAAATTCCTTTTGAATAAATATCGGCATAAAGTTCGGGAGGAGTTAATTCTAATACGCTCATAATTGCAGCTTCTATTTTGGAAATTGATTTATCGAGGCAATGAGCAATTTCTTGATGTGTAATCGGAATTTCAATAGGAAGAGCTGTCATTTGGTGAGGACCTCTGACAATATATTCCGAAGGAGGGTTATCTAAATCCGGAATTGCAGCACCAACATTAATTTTAATTTCTTCGGCTGTGCGTTCTCCGATTTTTACATTGTGTTGGCGCCGCATGTATTCTTGAATATCATCGGTTAATTCATCTCCGGCAATACGAATGCTTCTGTTACAAACAATACCTCCGAGTGAAATAACTGCAATTTCGCTTGTACCGCCACCTATATCAACGATCATATTTCCTTGTGGAGCCTCTACGTCCATACCAATACCTAAAGCTGCAGCCATGGGTTCATAAATCATGTAAACTTCGCGGCCACCGGCATGTTCGGCAGAGTCACGCACTGCTCTCAATTCAACTTCTGTACTGCCAGAAGGAACGCATACAACCATTTTTAATGAAGGGTTAAACCATGAACGATTTTTGTTTAGCATTTTTATCATGCCTCGAATCATAAGTTCTGCAGCATTAAAGTCGGCAATCACTCCATCTCTCAAAGGTCTAACGGTTTTTATGCCTTCGTGAGTTTTTCCTTGCATTTGTCTGGCTTTATGCCCAATTGCCAGCAATTTTCCGGTGCGTTCGTCAAGGGCAACTATTGATGGCTCGTCAACAACAACTTTATCGTTGTGAATAATTATTGTGTTTGCGGTGCCTAAATCTATTGCAATCTCCTGTTGTAAGAATGAAAATAGTCCCATGTTTTATCTAAAATTTTAACCGTGCAAGTTATAACTTTTAGATTTTATGACAAAATAAAAATAAGATATTTTCAAAAATTTTGATAAGGTTATGGAATTCAATTGTATGTTTGCGTTTTTTTATAGATATTTTTTTATTCTTTTATAAATATGAAACATAGCTTTAGTATTCTGCTGCTTGTGGCAGTTAGCTCTTTTTTGGGAAGTTTTTTAGGCTCCGCAGTCAATATTGCTTTGCCGCAAATCGAAAAAGATTTTTTATTGAACTCTTTACAATTAAGCTGGATTGTAACAGCCTTTTTGTTATCTACAGCTATGTTTCTGCTTCCTGTTGGAAAACTTGGTGATATTGTTGGAATAAAAGTTATCTTTAAAATAGGATTGGTAATATTTTCTATTGCATCTATGCTTTGTGCATTATCGTTTTCGGGGACACAACTGATAATTTTCAGGTTTTTTCAAGGAATAGGAGCAGCATTTGTTAGTACAACTGGACCTGCAATACTGGTTTCTGAGTTTCCTCCCCAAAAAAGAGGAAGAGTTCTGGGAATAAGTGTTTCTGCTGTTTATTTAGGCTTAGCCCTTGGACCAATTTTAGGTGGTGTTATAGCTTTTTATTTCGGTTGGAAAACTTTATTTTATCTATCTGCTGCAATCGGAACAGTAATTTTATTTCCTGCATTCTCAATTTTGCAAAAAAATACAAAAGATTTTAAAACAGTAAATTATAATAAACAGACTTTTCGAAATGTTATTCTCTTTTTGCTGGGCTTGCCCTTGTTGATTTATTCAACAACTCAATTCCCGAAAGTTCATGGGTGGATTTTGTTTTTAACTGGGCTGACATTACTTAGTTTTTATATTTTTCTTGAGAAAAAATCAGAATTTCCTGCTTTTGAAGTTAAGCTTTTTTTCAAAAATAGGATTTATCTTTTTTCTAATTTAGCTGCATTGATAAATTACAGTGCAACTTTTGCAATAATTTTTATGTTGAGTTTGTATTTACAGAAAGTTAAACATTTAAGTCCTCGCGAAGCAGGTATGATACTTGTTTTTCAGCCTGTTATTATGGCTATTTTTTCGCCAATTACCGGCAGATTGTCTGATAAAATTCAACCGCGTTATCTTGCAAGTTTGGGCATGTTGTTTTGTTCAATCGGATTACTGGGATTTTCTTTTCTTACCGAAACATCTTCTATCTTTTTCATTATTGCTCTTTTGGTTATTGTCGGATTTGGAATTGCTTTGTTTTCATCACCAAACATGAATACTATTATGAGTTCGGTTTCAAAGCAATATTATGGTCAGGCTTCGGGAACAGCGGCTACTATGCGTGTGTTAGGACAAATTTTCAGCATGTCAATTGTCGCCATATTTTTTGTGGTATTTTTCGGTAAAACTGCCGTAAATCAAATCGAAAATGAAATTTTTCTCAGAGCCGAAAAATTTATTTTTTTAATTTTATCATTTATTTGTATTATTGGAATGATTTTATCATTTTATCGCGGAAAACTTGAAAGATAATTATGAAAACTAACAAAATATTTATTGAAGGAATGGAGTTTTTTGCTTTTCACGGACACTATCCAGAAGAAAAAACTGCAGGCAACAGATTTTTGGTTGATTTGGTATTGTATGCCGACACTCGTAAAGCTGAAATCTCCGATAGGCTCGAAGATGCTCTTAATTATCAGGTAGCTTATGCTTTAGTGAGAGAAATTCTTTTGAATACTAAATCAAATCTTATAGAAAAAATTGCTTCTGATATTTTGGATGTGCTGTTTGATGAATTTAAGCAACTCCAAAAAGCAAAAGTTAAAGTCAAAAAGATAAATCCTCCTATGGGTGGAAAAATTGACGCTGTTGGAGTAGAAATTAAAAGAAAAGCAAAAAAATGAACATTCTAATTGTAAATCCCTCTAAAATTCCGGCTTTACTCTATGGCGGCACCGAGAGAGTAATATGGTACCTTGCTAAAGAACTCACTAAAATGGGCCATAAAGTCCGGTTTCTGGTTGCTGAGGGATCCAATTGTGATTTCGCCGATGTAATACCTCTTCAAAAGAATAAGAGTTTAAATTCACAAATTCCTGATGATACCGATATCGTTCATTTTAATTTTCCCATACACGAAGAAATTTCCAAACCTTATATTGTAACAATACATGGTAATTCTAATCCGGGGCAGGTTTTCGATGTTAACACAGTTTTTGTTTCGCGAAATCATGCTCAACGACATAATTCGGAAAGTTACGTCTATAACGGATTGGATTGGGATGATTATAGAATGCCCGATTTTTCCGCTAAACGAAATTATTTTCATTTTTTGGGTAATGCAGCGTGGCGAGTTAAGAATGTGAAAGGTGCAATAAAGATTACAGAAAAAGCAGGAGCAAAACTTGTTGTGATGGGAGGGAAACGGATTAATTTTAAAATGGGATTCAGGTTAACTTTATCACCTCGCGTGAGGTTTTATGGCATGGTTGGTGGAGAAAAGAAAAATAATTTAATAAAAGCATCCGCAGGATTAATTTTTCCTGTTTTGTGGGACGAACCTTTTGGACTTGCAATTACTGAAAGTATGTATTTTGGATGTCCGGTTTTTGGAACTCCTCGCGGTTCTTTGCCCGAACTTGTAAATGAGGATCTCGGTTTCCTGTCAAACGACTACAACAAAATAGCTGAGGCACTGAAAAACGCTGACAACTACAACAGAAAATTCATTTCTGAATATGCTCGTGAAAACTTTAATTCAAAAATTATGGCTGAAAAATATTTCGAAAAATATTTACTAGTACTTAACGGGAAAAAACTGAATAATCACAATCCTATAAGTAATTAATTGATTAAGTTATGCACCAAATGCTGATTGATTTAATTATGTAAATTTCAAGTTAATGAAAACATTTGCTGTTATTTTAACAATATTATTATTTGCCGCAATTGCATATTTCTTTTATAAAATCAAGGACAAAAATTTCAAACGGAATGTTTTTATTGTCTTATTTTTTTTGAAGATTCTTGGAGGTTTTAGTGTCTATGCTGTCTATACTTATTTGTACGACCCTTCAATGGCCGATATTCACAAGTTTTTCAGAGGTGGAAAAGTGCTTTACCAAGCTGCAGATGAAAATTTTACCGATTATCTGCGATTAATTACAGGCATTCAAGGAAAACAATCCCATTTGCAAAAATATTACGACCAAACAGATTACTGGACAAGAGAATTCAGCTATGGACTTTTTAACGATAACCGTACAATTATGCGTTTTAACGCAATAGTTTGTTTATTTTCAGCCGGAAATGTTTACATACATATTCTTGTGATGGCATTTTTATCATTTCTTGGTTGCTTTGTTTTATACAAATCTTTCGATGAAATTTTTCCCGAACTTAATCCTTATTTAAAAATAATATCAGCTTTTCTGGTACCTTCCTGTCTTTTCTGGACTTCGGGCTTGCTAAAGGAAGGTTTGTTGATGTTTGCAATTGGTTTTACAATGTGGTTTGCAATAAAACTGTATAAAAAATTCAATATTTTCACTTTAATAGGTTTTATTGCTTCTGCCGCACTTATGTTTACCTCAAAAGTATATGTGCTTCCGGCATTTTTGCCTGCTTTGTTTTTCTTGTTTGTGTCTAAAAAGTTTAATTTAAAGCAACAGATAATTTTATTTTTTGCAATTATAGTTTTCAGTGCGATTTTTGTAATTTTTAGCGGAAAAATTATAGGTTACGATATTTTGCATACCTTATCGGGCAAACAAAACGATTTTATAAATTATATTTCTTTGCTCGAAGACAAAGGCAGCACTTTCGAATTGCCAAGGCTAAGTCCTAATCTGGAAAGTTTTGTTAAACTTGTACCTATAGGTTTTATCAATTCTATGTTTCGACCTTTTCCCGGGGAGGTACGTACAGTTTTTTTACTTTTTTCTTTTGCCGAGATTGTTTTGTTTGTGATTTTTATTTTATTGAGTGTTGTGTTTTTTAAAAAGCCTCGTAATCATAATGAATGGAGAGTAATTTTGTTTTGTTTAACATTTGTTTTATTTCTGAATGTTCTGGTTGGAGTTTATACCCCAAATACCGGTTCGATAGTGCGTTACAGAACACCTGGCTTGCCTTTTCAGTATTTAATGCTTTTTATTCTAATTGATTGGAAAAGATTGCGAACTTTTGCAAATGATAAATTAAAATTAAAAAAAGTGAATATTTAATTATTAGCCACGAGTAAATTTTTAAACCAAGATTAAGCATTATATAATGCCAAATTTGCCTGAAGGCAGAAACATGAGGGCGTTGAGGCTCTCGAAACGCCCGTATTTCTATATTTTTCAGTGGGATTGTTTAGCCGAACGCACACACTTAGAAATTTTATTATTTCCCAATTGCTTAAAATGTTTTTAATTGAAGTTTTATTGTACGGCTTGGAGTGGATTGTTCGTTTTGTTTTATTTTACTTTTCTTCTTCCCCAACAAATCGAGACTAGCCCGTATTCCTTTCTAAACCCAATACACTGTGATTAAAAGAAATTTTAATCTAAAATCCGGGTTGAGACCACCGTTTAAAAAGAAAAAGTAACAAAAGAAAAAGCTCGTCGCATTATGAGATTTTTCTTAAAATCAATCAAACATTAAGCAAAAATAATACGCGTCTATCAAACAGCTTTACCTGAGACTTTGCTTCAGGACAAGTCCTGCTTTATGATTTTTGGACAAAAAAATTAGAATGCGAAAATAAACTCCTTGAACAAAATGCAAATTATCTTCAGTAATTTTTTAGGTTGTTTTCTTAAATGTACTTTTTGTTGAGTATTTTTTGGGTCGGATTTTTACTGTTTAGGTCGTAATGGGTTATTTGCTTTGTAGTATTTTACTTTTCTATATTCATAAATCTTTTCAAACTTTTATTAACAACTCGAATTTTTATAATATTTTTTTTTAATGTAACTTTTATCACTAAACAAATTTTATATTTTTATGTTAAATTTGATAAAATAAAACTTAATTACTATGAATAAAGACATCGAAATTGCAAGAGCGGCTAAAATGTTGCCAATAGTGAAAATTGCTGAGAAATTGGGAATTGATGAAGACCTTCTTGAAACCTACGGAAAATATAAAGCAAAACTGCCATTAAGTCTTATAGATGAATCAAAAGTTAATAAAAACAAACTTATCCTTGTAACGGCAATAACCCCAACTCCTGCCGGGGAAGGTAAAACAACTACATCCATAGGTCTTGCTCAGGGAATGAATAAATTGGGATATAAAACCACAGTAGTGCTTAGAGAACCATCATTAGGACCGGTTTTTGGTATAAAAGGGGGAGCAGCCGGAGGAGGTTATGCTCAGGTGATACCGATGGAAGACATAAACCTGCATTTTACCGGCGACCTCGCTGCAGTGGAAAAAGCACATAACTTGCTAGCAGCTTTGATAGATAATAATTTACAAAGTAGAGAGAGAAATCTGGGTTTGGATCCGCGAACTATAAAATGGAAACGCGTTATGGATATGAATGACCGATCATTGCGTGATATAGTTATCGGACTTGGTGGAACTGCCCAGGGAATTCCTCGCGAAACAGGTTTCGATATTACAGCTGCTAGTGAAATAATGGCAATACTTTGTCTTGCAAAAGATTTAAATGACCTCAAAGAAAAGCTCGGAAATATTTTTATTGGTTATACTTACGACAAGAAGCCTATTTTTGCCAGAGATCTCAATGCTCAGGGAGCAATGGCAGCTTTGCTTAAAGATGCAATAAAACCCAACCTTGTTCAAACACTTGAAAATACTCCTGCAATAATACACGGAGGTCCGTTTGCAAATATTGCTCAAGGGACAAATTCTCTGATTGCTACTAAAATGGCTCTATCACTCAGCGATTATGTTGTTACCGAAGCAGGTTTTGCATCAGAACTTGGAGCTGAAAAATTCTTTGATATCAAATCTCAGTATGGAAATTTAACGCCTAATGCTGCTGTGTTAGTTGCTACAATCAGAGCATTAAAATATCACGGAGGTGCATCATTGAAAGAAATAGAAAAACCTGATCCAAAAGCCGTAGAAAAGGGGTTAGCAAATCTTGAAAAACATATTGAAAATCTACAATATTTTAACTTCAAACCTGTTGTAGCTATCAATAAATTTAACACAGACTCAACTGAAGAAATTGCTGTGTTATCGGAATTTCTGAAATCCAAAAATATAAAATTTGCCTTAAACGAAGCTTGGGGTAAGGGTGGAGAAGGAGCTCTTGAACTTGCACAATTGGTTGTTGATACTGCAAATGCCTGCAAGACTTGTTTCCAGCCGTTGTATGATTTTGAATGGAGCATCGAGAAAAAGATTGAGACTGTAGCTACAAAACTTTACGGTGCTGCGGGAGTTGAGTATTCACTCAAAGCTCGAAAAGATTTAAAAACTATCTCTGATCTTGGACTGGATAAGTTGCCTGTATGTATTGCCAAAACACAAAAATCTCTTTCTGATAATCAAAACTTGAGAAACAGGCCAACGGGATTTATTGTAAACATTCGTGAAATTGAAATAGCAGCAGGTGCCGGTTTTGTAGTGCCCATAGCAGGTGATATTATGCGTATGCCGGGATTGCCCGAAGTTCCTTCTGCCGAACTTATTGACGTTGACAACCAAGGCAATATTTCAGGATTATTTTAAAAATAGGAATTAAAATTTTTTAGAAAAAATAGAAAATCCCGGGGTTTATTTTCCGGGATTTTTTGCATGTAAATATTATTCATTTCAATCCTAGTTGTATGATTTAATTTGATCAAAAGTCATAGGTGAAAGAAGATAATGGAATTTTTTGTTGAAAACTAACTTACTTTTTGATATTCTTATTCAAAATTATGTTGTTGAATTTTTAACAGAAAAGAGGGGCAAAATGCTATTTTTTATGCTCTGATACAAAATAATGTGGAAAAAAATTGGTTTTAATTTTTCTCAAATCAATAGAGGTTTTTATTAAAAATTGTGTTGTTAAATTTTTCCGTCTGGAATAATTGAATGGGAGGTATTTTTTAATAGAGAGAGAAATTACTTTTTGATATTCATATTCAAAATTATGTTGTTGAATTTTTTAATCATAAAAATTTATAGCAAAGTTTTAATAATCTAATAAAATTAATTTGGAAAATAATAATGAAGTTTTTTAATGGCATTTTGAACTTTTTTTCGGAATCTGTTGTTGAAATTCAGTCAATATTTGAAAAGTTCCAATAAAATTTTTATTGTTCTAATTTCTTAAATTTTTATTTCTTAAATTTATATTCAAATTTATGTTGTTAAGATTTTTATCTTATATATATAATGGTCCCCTTTTTTAGGACAACAAAATTAAAAATTTAACGTATAAATAATTAAAAGTTGTCTTATGGAAAGAAGTTCAAGAAAAAAGTTTAGCTCCTCTTTTAAATCAAAAGTGGCATTAGA
>Ga0208824_1000766_pt1 | contig 32220 bp, 17 predicted proteins | sample AD_JPNTR3_MetaG_FD_184447 | JGI IMG/M metagenome (GOLD analysis project Ga0208824, IMG submission 184447) | Active sludge microbial communities of municipal wastewater-treating anaerobic digesters from Japan - AD_JPNTR3_MetaG (SPAdes) (version 2) | ecosystem: Engineered > Bioreactor > Anaerobic...
ACACTCACCTGATAGCTGCACGACCCGCAGACCCCCTCGGCCGCATAGACAGCCGGTGTCGAAAACCATTGGCCGACAATCGACATAAGGAAAAGAAGGGTAAAAGTCACGGAATTTCTTCCTGATACCAACAGGTCCAAATCCTGATTTTTAAATCGAATCGTAAAGGTTTCTGCCAGAGACTTTGAAACGAGACTTATAAGGTTGACTTTCTTCATATTTTCATCCCTGCATGCGTTTATGTTTCTTGTTACTCTTCGGTTATTTGAATTTCCACCAATTGAAGTTCATAAGAGCACCCTTGTTTCCAGTGAAAACCAGATACAGGTCGTGTGTTTCGGCAGCACCGTGAACCGAGCAACGCTTCGTTTCCCAGTTTTGCCAGCCGCCGGTACTTGAAACGGAACAGGTTCCCACCAGCGTTCCGTCGGCACTATCGAGACGAATCTCAATATTGCCGCCATTCGTTCCTGAGGCCACCCGGGCCTCGAAAGAGGTTGCCCCCTCGCCGAAATCCACACCTTTGACTTTTATATAATCTCCGTCTTCGATATCACAGACATTCATTCCGCCTTCACTGCAGGGTTCGGTTTTAATGCCCTCGCTCCAAGCGATGGTTTCGGCTTCGACACGAACATAGGGGTTGAGCGGCTCAATCTGTTTCACTGCATCGGCCTCTTCCCACCAGGGAAGCTGCCGAATCGTGCCGTCCGGGTTATATGTAATTTCGGTCACGCAAACGGAGCGCCGCTCGTGGTGCCGGTCCGTTTGCTTGAAGTTCAGCTTGTAATTGAACCCGAACAGATACCACTTGCCTTTGTACTCAATGATGCCCGGATGATTGCCGCTCGAGCGGCGGTCCGGCGGCATGATATAGCCCTTATATTCCCAAGGGCCGACAGGACCGTCGCTCATGGCATACCCGATGCCTTCGGGGCAGCAGGTGGAGGCGTAGGCGTTGTAGCAGCGACCTTCACGCTTCCACACCCATGGGGCCTCCTGGTAATGAAAGGGATCCGGCTTGCCGGCCTCTTTCCGAATCAGACTGTCCCTGGTTATCTCACCGGCAAGGGAAATCATATCCTCGTTCAGTTTGACATACCAAAGGTTAGGGTTTCCCCAATATAAATACGCCTGGCCGTCGTCGTTGATGAATACGGTCGGATCAATACTGTCGTATTGCGGACCGATCAGCGGCTTGCCAAGAGGATCGGTAAAAGGTCCCAACGGACCATCGGCCGTCAGAACCCCGATCCCCGCGCCTTGCACGGTAACATACATGTAGAATTTTCCATTGCGTGCAATGGTTTGATGGGCCCAGGCGCCGTTTTCGTAACCGCCCCAGCCGGTCCAATCAAAACTTTTCAGGCTGGCCATCGTTCCCCGGTCCGTCCAGTTCACCATGTCCGTAGAGGTATAGCAGAGCCAGTCACGCATGCGGAACTGGCCTATGCCGGGAGGAGCGTCCTCTTGGTCATGGGTGGTGTAAAGATACACAACGCCGTCGTGCACCAACGGTGCCGGGTCAGCCGTGAATTTCGTTTGAATGATGGGGTCGGCCGCGTAGGATGCGGCGATCATCAAACAACCTGTAAGGATTCCAGTCCATTTGTGCATAGCAAATTTCCCTTAACTAAAATTTAACTCGAATGAGTTCACCCGTATAGGTAACGGATTTCATGTCAGCCGAACCGGTCTCGATTCCGGCGTTCCGGTCCGGGGAAGCCGTGACGATGTTGAGCTTACGTGCTGCAACCATGCCGGGAAATGAGCCCTTTCGAGATCCAACCGTCAACGTTCGGGTCGAATCGTCCCAAATGAGCTCATAGGCAGCATATTGTCCTTTTTCGTAATCGTAAGTCTCGTTATCATCTTCGTACAAAGTGAACTTCGCATCAGCCCCCGGGTAAACTCGGATCTCATACGGGGCGTCCGGTTTTTCGGTCGCGTACTGCATGACAGGACCCATGGGTATAATTGACCCGGCGCGTACATATAACGGTAGAATATTAAGCGGACACGCTTTTTCCACTGTTTGCCCGCCCTTGTGTCTCAGATTCGTCCAGAAGTCATACCAATCCGTACCCAACGGCAGATAGGTCTCCATGGTATTGTTCAGCTCGAATTTCCCGCTTGCGAGGTCACGAATATCAGTCGGTGTCCGCCAACCCAGACGGATAACGCGTTCGCCGCCGGCCTGGTAGAATTCCAGCTTCAGCGGGACTTGCTGCCCTTTGCTGAGGTTGACTTTGGCGCTGCGATAGCGTGCAGCATTCTCTCGCCAATCTTCTATGACTTTCTTGCCATCCAGATAAAGCCGAAAACCGTCATCGCCTTCGACTCCGATTTCGTACTCACCGTCTTCCGGTGCCACTAAAAATCCTTCCCAACACGCGGAGAAGTTGTTGAAACCGTCCAAACCACCGGGAGGATCAGCCAGCGGCGGACCGGGCCACTTATGATCCACAACCTTATCAATTTCTTTTTTCTTGGGTGTATTGAAGTTGACACCGGCAAAATACTGCACGGCCAGTCCCGGCCGTCCATCGGGTGTTCGCAGGTACTCTGTCGGCAGGGTTGGAGCAGGCGGCTTGTCCATGCGATACATAGCACGGGTAACCGGATGCACCAGGAATGCCGGTCCGAACATGAAGCTGTCACTGATATTGCGGACCTTGACATCATCCGGGAAATCCATCGGCAAACCGCGCATCAGTGTGTAGCCATCATTCGTAACCTTCCAGCTCTGGCTGTAGAGATACGGCATCAGGCGATAGCGCAGATGCGTGATGTCCAGTAAGGCCTGATACATCTCCGGATCCATTTCCTTGAAAATGTAGGGTTCACGCTCAATGTTGGTCCCATGGATGCGAAAGATCGGATTGAAAGCCCCAAACTGGTACCATCGCACGAAGAGTTCACGATAGGCCTGATTCTTTTCGCCGCCGGGGTAGTTGTTGACGAAGAAACCGCCGATGTCCTGCGTCCACCACGGATTACCGGACATGGTCACTTCGAGTCCGCCTGCCATCTGGGCCTTTAGCATATCCCAGCTTGCGAATGAATCGCCCGACCACGAGGCGGCCGCATAGCGCTGTGCACCTGTCCAGGCCGAGCGGCTCAGCGTAAACACACGCCGGTTGTTCATTGCACGCTGGCCTTCGTAAGTCCCCTTGGTGGTCATGAGGGTGTAGGAATTAAGATAACGGGAGAAATCACCCATCGCATTGATACCCAATCGCTTGATATCCCGTGCTACTTCATGGGGATTCCAGCAGGCCGTACCGACCTCGACTTCGGTGCCGTCCATCCAAAGGGCATCCACGCCCTTATCAAACAATCCCTGCTTGATATGTTTGAAATAGATCTGCCGTCCCTTTTCGCTGTAGGCGTCATAGATACGGGCCTTCTTCGAAATCCAATGCAGGGGCTCAAAACGCAGGCCGTACTTGTCCAGTTCATGGGCCAAAGGCGTGTCATTGCCCACGGACGGCCAGATGGAGATCATCAGCTTCATATTCAGGTCGTGAATCGCCTGGGCCATCCCCTCCGGATCAGGATACCGTTCTTTGTTCCAAATCATACCGCTCCAGGTACCGTCTTTATCGGAACCCCAGTACTGCCAGTCTTGTACGATGTAATCAAGCGGGAACTGCTCCTTGCGAAAGGTTCTGGCCACTTCGACAATCCGTTCCTGCGTCTGATAGCGCTCCTTGCTCATGAACAGGCCCAGGGCCTGCTTGGGATACATGGGGGCGTGACCGGTCAAATCGCGGTATCCCGCAATCACATCATCCATGGTCTCACCTGCAAAGAGGTAGTAATCCACGCCCCCCGGTGCACTTTCGGCCCACAACGTGGCGCCGGTCGCATCGTCCTTAAATCGCATGATGGAATAGGTGTCCCACATGATGCCGTAACGTTCGGTGGATACGATCATGGGAATGACAATGCCCATATTGGTCTGGATCAACAGCAATTCCTGCCCGCGACGGTTGATTTGAGCCGGTGCGGCATCAATGTAGCCGAAGCCATACCACCCCTCGTTGTCTTTCAGGGTAAAGGTATTCGTTACCTCATAGGTGGGGGCGCCGGAAATTTCAACCTGTTTGATCTCGGCATGGTTGTCGTCTCGTTCTTTCGTCAGTATCTTACCGGCTGCATCCATAAACGTAAGCGCACCGGTCTTTTTATCGGCTCTAATCTGAAGATTGGCCGATACGATTGTGACCGTCTCTGCGGTCTCCTGCACCTTAAACGGAACTGCCGCCGGTTTGGCCACAACAACGATACTGGGATGTTCCCAGCAGCTGCGGCCGAGGTTTTCATTCACCCGTACTGTCAAGGGGCCGTAAAAGATGACATTCTTTGTGAGGCCATTGACATGAAGCTGAACACCATTCTCCAGCGCAGTGCAGGTAAAACCACCCTCGCCGGCAGTTTCCACCGCCTGCAAGTGTCCATGCCGATCCAAACCGGAAGGAGCGGCCTGCAGGAAAGCGCCAAGAAAAAGGAACAAAATAATCAGAAATTGGATGGTGATTTGATATGGTTTATGTCGGCACAAAGCAGAATCCTTGATTTTCATACTACTTCTCCATAAATTACAAGATCATTACAGACAGCCGAATGTGTATATTATGCTTGTCCTTTATTAATCGAGGACCGCCATTTGTGCTCGGAATTGTATTTATCGGGCAGAGGCATCTGAAACGGCTATTTCATATCCTAATAATGAAAGCATCTTCTCTGCATATCGCCTGCCGAACTCCCTGCAGCCGGCGGAATTGAAATGCAGCCGGTCCCCTTTATGCGTACAGCCAGCCGATGAAATAACATAGGAATTGGCAAGCGTCTTCGGCAGTTCCGCTATGATTTCGTTCATGCCCGCACAAACACCCTCCTGGTCTGCGTTCACGGTTTCTCCCGCCAGCAGCGGTACCTTGTCAGGTTCAAGAGCCAGGTCCTTAATCAGATTATCATAAATACCTTTAACCTTATTCGGCCATTCCTGGTCGTTTGGATTCGACTCTCCCTGATGCAGCAGGATTCCCTTGATCACACCGGACTGCTGAGCAACTTTGGCCATATCGACAAGATACTGATAAGGATTACCACCATATTCATTGATAAAATCAATCATCCACGGCGGAGCTGTTTTGGTATAGGCCTGATATGTGTCTTTTTCAAACAGTTCTATTTTACAGCCGGGAACCGCGACATTCACAACGCCTACCCTGATATGTTCCGGCAGGCCGGCCGCCAGGGTTCGCCCGAAATAATCGGCCAAGCCCAGACCCCCTGTCGGCCGACACAATGGAGGTACGGCAGGATACCAATGTCCTTTCTTTCGGTCCCGTTCAGAGTCATCAAGGGTTGCCAGGACCTGGAAGCGTTCATCCACAGTTTTATCCTGCTCTTCGATTCTTCCTGCTCCATCCATATTGGACTGTCCAAAACAGAGAAAAATATAAAAATTCGGATCCGCGGCCGCCGGGACGGATGCGTCCTGAAACACAAGCTGAGCAAATTGATAAAAGCTTCGCCGCCATGTCTGCCACTCATGGGCGGTATCGGGCGAGACATAAGAGGCGGCGTTGATCCCGGCCTGCTGAAGTGAATCCACGGCGGGCTTGAGACGGCCCGGATTCTCGCGGCTGCCGCAGCTTGCAAATACGAGTTTAATTTTCTGTTTGAAGGCATCCATATCGGTGATGTCTGAAGCGGAAATAGTCCCGCCGCTGAAGAGACCGATGTGGGAAAACATGTCAAGGTTATTCATCGTGATCAACCTGGTTTCCATGCCGCCCATGGACAGGCCGGCCATCGCCCGATGGGGCTGATCGGAACGTGTACGAAAATTGGCATCGATGTAAGGAATCAGCTCATTGACAAGAACCGTCTGAAACGGACGAATATTAAACTCTCTGATGCCGCCGAATCGGATTTCGTTCGTCATCCCGTAGGTCATTACGATGATGAAGGGCTTGGCCTTGCCTTCAGCCAGCAGGTTGTCCATAATCAGATTGACGTGCCCCTGATTGCTCCAGCCGGTTTCATCCTCGCCCCACCCGTGCTGCAGATACAGTACCGGATAGCGTTTGGACAGGTCGTTGTCGTAATCAGGCGGCGTATAGACAAAGGCCCTGCGAATCGTGTCGGTGCTTTTGGAGTGAAACAAAACCTTCCGCACATGGCCATGGGGGACATCTTTCAGGGCGTAGAAGTCCTGATCGTGAGCAGGAATTTCCACCCCACTGCCCCACCGGTTGGCGCCGAAGAAAAACTTACTGCCCGGATCCGGGACCTGGGCGCCGTCGATCACAAGCTGATAGTAGTGAAATCCTTCGTCCTGAGGCTCCGAATCGCCGGTCCAGACGCCATCCGAGTCTTTGGTCATAGGATATCGTACTCCTCCAATATCCAGCAGAACACTCCGTGCCTGCGGCGCTTCAATGCGCGCCCGGACGCGACGTTCGGAGTTGACCTGGGGATACTGCCGAGCCGGCTGATTGGTCGAGGCCGGTTGAAAATCCTCCACGGCCGCCGCAGATATGTATCCTGGCACCAAACAGAGAATCCCTGTTATGATGATTGCCGATACCCTTTTTACAAACCGTTGATTCATTTGACACCTCCGTAAAATTGAATTCTCCTTGAATTATTTACCGACAGAGCGAATTTATTCGTCAGCGTTTTCGTCTATGGTTTCAATCGCATTGGGAACCCATGACTTTTTCGCCCGTAGGGTATGCGGCATTTTTTACAATGAACTTTCAAGCCAATTGCATGAAAATTCAGCAAATTCATGCAACGAAATCATACAGTCGCCGTCTAAATCCAACTCGCAGTTTTCCTGCAGCCAATAGTCGATCAATATCACAAAATCCTCAAGATCGACAAGGTTATCTCGATTCACATCGCCGTAGAGATACCGGCCTTTCACCTCAATCTGGTCGATGGCAATATCACCAAAGCCGCCGCCGACAGCGACCGCCCGGAAACGAATCTTGATCGGGCCGCTAAAGTCCGAAAGGTTCACAATGGCCTGTGTGTAGGGCTGGCTGATGGAGATGTGCTGCTGGCCGCTGACGCTCCAGACCCCATAATGCCACGTGCCGTCATAGACATCCACGTTCAGGGTCCCGATATGCACGCCGTACATATGGTAGTAAAACGTCAGAACACGACCGAAGCCGTAAATCACCGGACTTTCGAGGATGGCATTATTGCCGGCTGTGTTGGCGTATCCCAGCGAGGTTCTCATATAAACATACCATGTGCTGCCCTCGGCTCCGCCGGATGGACCGGTCATGGGCGTCGGCGTGCTGCCCGAATGGCGGAGCCAGTCGTGGGTGTCCTCGCCTGTAATGTTCACCCAGTCGCCGAATCCGTCCTCAAAATCGGCGCCGCTGAGCGTTACCGCACGGCTGTCAAACGACATCGCCTCGACCTCGTTCGAGTAAGCACTTTCAAAAATGTCGGTGTCCACAGCGGTAACAACATAATAGTACGTTGTGTAGCAGGCAATTGAATAATCTGTAAAGCCGGGGCTGCTCAACAAGACATCGTTGAGCCGTATGTATCCGCTTCCCGGCGTGGTTGACCGATAGACATAGTACCCCGCCAAATCGCTTTCCGTATTGGCCTCCCAGTGCAGCATCACCAGGCCGTCACCGGCCACCGCCATCAACCCGGATGGTGCCGCAGGCGGAATTGCCGGCGTAGCGGCACTGATTTGTGGGGAATCGGCGCTTTGGCCGACACTGTTGACCGCGCTGACCACGTAATAAAAGGTCGTCTTCTCGGGCAGCCCGGTGTCGCTGAAGCCGGTCCCGGACACACTGGCCGCCAGATCATAAGGCCCGCCATTGACGACCGAACGTTTTACATTGTAGTTGGTTGCCCCGGCGGAGGCGTCCCACGCCAGATCAATCCGGCCCGCGGCAATCCCCGTTACATGCAGACCCGTCGGAGACAAAGGCACGTCGATGGGAATCTCTTCGGCATATAACAACGAGATGGCGGCAGCATCTAAGGCATTGGCATAGATGCGAAACTCATCCACACACCCGTTTAAATAAGGGTCGGCCGCATATTGAGACCGGCCAATATAGTTTTGCGTCGTGTCCCCCAGTGAATCGGGAGTCAGACTCATCGAATTGTTGCGTCCGACTTCCGCACCGTTGATGTAAAGAATCCCGGCACCACCGCTGATTGTCACGGCCACGTGCGTCCAGACACCTGTCGGCAGAGCAGCGATGCCGTTAATTTGCTGCTCGCCGCCGGCACCGCCGGTGGTAATCGCAAAACGAACCGTTCCTGTCACACCGTTACGCGGCGTCAGGAACATATTGACACCTGTACCGGTTCCAAAATCAAATACACGCGACCAGTTGTCAATTGTATTGAGATAGACCCACGTCGCTATGGTAAAGTCCGTCAATCCGCTCACTATACCGGTCGGCAGACTGATATAGTCATTTACTCCGTCCAGACTGACGGCGTTGCCGAACTTCCCCGACGTCCGGAGCGGCCCGTTGACCAGCGTGCCGTGCCAACCGTAACCGGTGGCATCGTATGCTGTGGTTCCGCCGGTCTCGTCAAATTTCAGATACGTGTGTACGACCGACGGCATCACCTCATTGCTGTTGGCACTTTCTCCACTCGGAGTGTTTGCACTGACAACATAATAGTATGTCTGGCCCGGAAGGATGCTTGTATCCGAGAAAGCAGTGCCGGTAATATCAGCGGCGACCGCGGTGTACGGCCCGCCGGACACGGCTGAGCGTTTGACATTATAACTTATCGCATTGGTCAAAGCGGTCCAAACCAGATTTACCTGGCTGTCTATGATCATTGTCGCACTCAGTCCCATGGGGGGACCGGAGGGTGCGGCCCAGGTATAACCTGGAAGCCAGTCGAAATAGGCCTGCGCGCCCTCCTTTGAACTCAGTGTGCAATTTGCCGGAAGATTATCGTTCAGATCATCAAGAAGATCTCCAAGGAAACCGCAGAGATACGAGACATTCCCCTGATTATCCATGGCACGCTTGATTGCATTGCCGAAACCCGCTGTGGTTCCATTGACCAAGTTCCAGGGATCATCCGGTATCGGAAACCAAAACATCTCTGTGATGATCATCGGCCACCGATCAGCGGCCGGCTTGTATTGCCTGTCCCACAGGCTTTGCACCTTGACCGGATCGTCGAACACGCCTCCGTATGCCGGATAAAAATGAGCTGCAATACCGCAATTCGAGCCGGTAAAGGGATACTGGGCGTGTTGGTAGGGCGAACCCTGCCACTCCAGCGTCGGCACCCAGATGACATTGTCCGCGCCCGTGTCCCGTATCGCATTGATGACAGGCTGAATCCAGTCTCGGAAGGCCTGAAAGTATTTCGGAGCGTGGTTGCCCCAATCGCCGTTGCCTGGAACCGACTCGATATCAACCGGCTCGTTCATGAGTTCGAACATGATGTTGTCTGCATTCTTGACACCGGGAGCATTGGCGACGGTCTGCCAGAATGTGATCAGACGCTGCTGCTCTACGACACCGGCATTATGGGTGCCGTTATTGGGTGTGTTGATCGGCCCTGTCGCGCTGAGCACCAGGTAAAGGCCGCGCGACCTGAGATGGTTGGCGTAAGGAACGACGAAGTTCTGGATCCAGGCGTCGAACTGGACCGGATCGACTAGGCCCGACGTAGGCGTCCAGCCGCCAATTGTATCGGTATTGACACGCACAAAGCTGCAATACCATCCATGATCCCGGTCGTATTTAGGGCTGGTGTCGCTCATCACAGTGGCTGCGGCTTTCAAGTAATTTAACATGCCGGCCACCTTGTTCGGATTTGTCCAGTCGGACGGATCGCTGTACCACCTCCCCTGGCCGTTAAACCAAGTCGCTGTCGGCTGCATATATCCATGGAGAAGCACGTTCTTGCTGGTGGGATCCTTCAGGAAACGTCCTTCGACATGCAGTTTAGGCGTCGCCATGCCCTCATAGCCCCACGCAATACCCGCAAAGGTGACAACCATAAGCAGAGCCATAATACGAATGAGATACTCTGAGTGTTGTTTCTCTTTCATAATCTTTCCGCTTTCATAATAAGATTTCTCTGGCTGAATGTCAATGCCGCCTCGAACAGCGTGGGTTGGTTAATTGGCCAGCCAATTCCCGGCAAATTCCTGAAATTCATACAGATTGATCAGGCAGTCGCCATTCAAATCCAGACCACAATCGGCCTGCAGCCAGCAGCCGACAAAGTCCACGAGGTCATCAATATCCACATAATTATTCCCATTCATGTCGCCGTAACGAATTCTCCCTAGGATTTCGATATTATCAACGGCCATATCGCCGCGGGGGCCGCCGACGGCTGTGGCCCGAAGACGAATCTGTATCGGTCCGCTATATCCGGTCAAATCCACGGCCACCCAGGTGTATTTATCCGCGTTGCTGGTGTGCTGCTGACCGCTGATGTTCCAGACGTCGGTATGCCAAGTGCCGTCGTACACATCGACACTCAATGTGCCGACCTCCACGCCGTACATATGATAATAAAACGTCAGGAACCGACCAAAACCGCCGATGACAGGACTTTCCAAGATCGCTGTATTTCCGGCACTGCTGGCACCGCCGGGTGAGGTTTCAAGGTATACATACCATGTGCTGCCGTTGGCCCCCCCGCTCGGACCGGTATTGGGCGTAAGGGTGCCGCCGGAGTGCCGAGTCCAATCATGGCTGTCTTCGCCCGTGATGTTGGTCCAGCCCCCCCAGCCGCTTTCAAAATCAGTACCGGCCAGTTGTACGAGCGTTCCGTCATTCGGTATGGCCTGGACTTCATGACTGTATGCGCTCTCGAGTGTATCGAAATCCACCGCCGTAACGACGTAGTTGTACAGCTTAAAATTAGCGGCCGTGTCATCGGTGAATTCCGGACTGCTTAACAAAGAACTGTTCAGAAGGACATAGCCGCTGCCCGGTGTCGCTGACCGATAAACACGATAGCCGGCCACATCCCTTTCGTTGTTGGCGTTCCATCTAAGCGTTACTAATCTGTCACCGGCGATGGCTGTAAGGCCGGATGGCGCCAATGGAGGGAGCAACAATGCAATGCCCTGAGCTTCGGCTGAGTCGGCGCTTTCGCCTTCGAGCGTGTTGGCGCTGACGACATAATAATACCTCATATCCCCAATGATATCTGTGTCGCTGAAGCTTGTTGCTTTAATTTCAGGTGCGATGACCGTGTAGGGTCCGCCGCTGTTGATTGAACGTTTCACGTTGTAACTGATTCCGCCAATGACTTCATTCCAAGTCAGGTTGATCTGACCGTCCAGTGTTGTCGTGGCCGTCAGTCCCGTAGGGGGAACCGTATAATCCGGGGTAAATTGCCACCAGTTGATATTGAACAGATAACCGCCTCCGCCGGTAAATTTCAAGTATAAGTCGTGTTGTCCGGCTGCGCCGCTGACAGGGCAGGATACGGTTGTCCAGGTTTGCCAGCCGCCGGTAATCGGTACTGTGCAGGATCCTATCTGTGTTCCGGTTAAGCTGTCCAGATACAGTTCTATATTTCCGCCGCTGCCGGCTGAAGCAACCCTGGCATTGAAGGACGCGGCACCTCCATCAAAATCAACGATACGAAAAACAAGATAATCCCCGTTTTCGATATAGCCGACATCAAGTCCCCCTTCAGCACAGTCCTCGGTCTGAGTGCCTGACTGCATAGTATACGCTTCCGCTTCGATCTGAGAATAGGCCGAGATCGGTTGAGGAATTCCCGAAATGCCTGCCGCGTCCGCCATTTGGAGAAAATTCCACATTGCCGGTCTCCACACCTGGTCTGCCCAGTGACCTGCTTGCGGGACTTGCCACCAATAATGGTCAATGCCATGGGTCGTACAGAAGTTGTGACAGTTTACATTTGCAGTGACAATGCTCTCGTAATCATACTGACCCCAGGAAATAAACAGTGTCTTTAGCTTCTGCCTGGCCTCGGCACCCCCATTGGGAAATAATGTGTTATCTGCGGCCTTATTGGGAGCCGCCGCCGTAGGGCTCAAATGGTGAAAGGTATCCAGATTTGCACAGCCGACATTGAACGCATATCCGCCTCCCCAGGAATAGCCGTAAAGCCCGCGATGGTCGGCGTCCGCATACGTAGAATAATTCGAATCTACGAACGGGATGGCGTCATTAATCGTCATACCGGCAACGTCGCTCCAGTCGCCGTCGAATTGGTCGTCCAGCGCCACAATGATTACCGGCTGGATCTTTCCCTGGCCAATCAGATTGTCGCAAACGACGTTGGCATGAATCGACCAATCGAGAAAAATAGTGTCCGCACCGACGCCGATACCCTGATAACAGTAAATGACGCCGTACTTATGATTCGGGTTGTAACCCGGCGGGGTGTAAACATGCATGTTCAGATTGCGTCCCGCAACCGATGAATAATAGCTGACATTCCAATGGACCGTACCGGCCGGGTATCGGCCTGACTGGTCATATCCCGCCGGCGGCATAATTGGAAAATCATCTGCCGTTACGGGCACGGACATTACGAAAAGTCCCGCCAACGCTAAAAAAATGATTCGTATCATTTTCTCCTCGCACACCTTTTTTTCTTTCATTTTCGTTATTCCCTTATCATCCAGTTACCGGCAAATCTCGAAAATTCATACATCGCAATGACACCGTCACCATCCAAATCAAGAGCGCGGTCGTCCTGAAGCCAATAAGCGATAAATTCAGAAAAATCACTCAAATTTACAACAGCATCTTCATTCATGTCGCCATACGGGAGGAACTGCCACCAGTTGATATTAAACAGGTAAAAATCGCTTCCGGTAAATTTCAAATATAGGTCATGGACCCCGGTTGCGCCATAGACAGGACAGGTCTGAGTTTCCCAGGTCTGCCAGCCGCCGGTGTTTGGAACTGCGCAGATTCCTATTTGTGGTCCAGTCACGCTGTCCAGGTGCAGTTCAATATTGCCGCCGCTCGTATTCGATGCCACCCTGGCAGCAAAGGATACCGCACCGCTGTTGAAATTAATATTTTTGAAGACAAGATAATTGCCGTTCTGTATGTACCCGACGTTCTGTCCGCCTTCACTGCAGGGCTCGGTCTTGGTTCCCGACTGTTCATTGGAATCTTCCGCTTCGATCTGAGAATAGGCCGAGCGCGCAGGGACTGGAGGCGGCGGCGGGATTAAATCAAATAAATATTGGTATGCAGGTTCCAGCCCGGCATTGTCAATGATGTCCAGGGCTTCCTGGGGCCAATTTGCGTCGGGATAAACATGAAGATTTGTTACCGTGCAGTTTGGTGCGCCTAAGTACATTGAGCTGCTGGTAGAATAGATATTATCGTAATGGTTATCGTGCTTTCTGCCCCAATCATTTAATTCAAAATTATCCTGACCCGGAACAACCTCAAAAACCAGATCCGTTCCGGTATACCATGCCGTCCCCTCATCCGGGTGATACACCCCCTGGAAATGCGTCGTGGAGGCTTTCACGTAATTATAACTCGCTTCGGAATCCGGTTGGGCCCCGAGCGTATAGAAAGCACCGGAATCGTTGAGTGTCTTCATACAGTCATAAACGCGGTTGTTATTGAATGTGACATTTCTGCAGGTCGTTGTGGGATTGCCCGGCTCTCTGGAAAATTCGGTACCGTCAAATTCACACCAGCCCCATCCGACACTGACACCGCCGTAATTGGTGCCCTCGATGTGATTGTGCACGATATTCAGTGTATCTACAAAATAGACCGAAATCGCCTGATGAGCTAGGTACAAGTTCGTTGTATTATAGATACAATTGTTTGATATTGTAATATTTGTACATATTCCTTCAACAGAAGGAGAGTATTTTTCAGCCGTGCCGGGACCTCCGTCTCCCTCATAGATATGCTGGGGATGCCCAACTTGTATACCCGATCCGCCGATATCAGCAATAAAATTCCCAACAATCGAACAATTGCTGACATCATTGACAAGGCTGATTCCCTCATTGCCTATATGCTCGACGATATTCTCAATAAAATTGATTGAGTCGGCGCTGGTGACATTGACGGCACCTAATATGACATCATACGCTCTGTATTTGTCGGCATGCCAATCCGTATTCGCAAAAGCCTTGCAGATAGTGGTACTCTGGCATGTTGTCTTGCCGTAGGATCCATCCACCTGGGGCAACTCGGCTTCCGTATTGACGAATTGTATGCTCTCAAATGTGATGTTTTGGACCCTGTTTGTTCTCGAAGTACCTGCTATGTCAATCAGAGTTCTAATTGTCGGGGCATAGACAACTGCTGTTGACATGTCCCCGTCCTCGTACCGTGCGTAGTAATACAATGTAGAAGTTGACCTGTCAAAATAGAACTCGCCTGCACAATCGAGGAATTCATACGCATTTTGTATTTTATGCGAGCCGTTGGTTGAAAATCCGGCACCCCATCCCTGATTCATCGCAATAGCGGCCATGGGCTGTTGAAATTTTAAGATCCGAGAGGTACCTTCTGCAGCGATCTCCCTTACGCATACGATATTTTGGTTCCAGGTGGTACTGTTTATGATTTCAACATCTTCGGGATTTCCAAGGTCAGGAACATCGGCAGTATGGTATTTTGCCCCATCCGGCTTTGAACCGCTAATCCAGGCCCAGTCCGCCTGGCCTGCCGTTATACTATACGTACCCCAACTACCCTGGCAGTTGACAGTCTTGCTTGCCATATAAGCTCTTCTGTCATTGACAATCAGAGTCCGCAGCTTGGTGTTTCGGTTCAGTGTCGCCTTGTAGATGTTGCCGTCATGCCGGGTCCACCCGGTTACCAGCGTACCCCCGTTGAGTACAGGCACCTCGTCCGGATATGCCAAATAATATATCCTGTATCCGTTTGTCCCTGAATCCTGCGGCTCAAACGTGATGGGGCTGGTAACAGTATAGGTGCCGCCTCTCAGAAATACATAGATGTCTCCGGTCATACTGCTGTTGATTGCGCGTACCGCATTCCTCGCCGCCGTGAGCGTCTGAAAAGGCGCGCTTTCCGTCCCTGGATTGGAGTCGCTGCCTGTGGGGGATACATAATAGACCGCCTGAGTTGCAGCAAATGCTGAGGGTATGAACGTGGCTGCCGCAAACAAAGCGATCAGCCATATTCCGTATCGTTTCATCATCATTCTTTTTAACATCGTTGTATCCTCTTAATTCATCACCCTATTTATATGCCCGTTACGTTTCTTATCGATGCATTATTGGAATGAATCATCGAGCCAGTTACGGGCAAACTCAGCAAATTCATACAGCGCAATGGCACCGTCACCATCCAAATCAAGACCGCAGTCGTCCTGAAGCCAATAAACGATAAAGTCCGCAAAGTCATCGGCATTCACTATCGTATTCCCATCCATGTCGCCGTAACGGATGAACCGCCACCAGTTGACATTCAGCAGGTAACCGCTGCCGCCGGTAAATTTCAGGTATAGGTCATGGATTCCGTCGGCGCCGCTGACCGGGCAGGATTGTGTAACCCATCTCTGCCAGCCGCCGGTATTCGGCACCGCACAGGTTCCTATCTGCGGCCCGGCCAAGCTGTCAAGATACAGTTCGATGCTGCCCCCGCTGGTGTCCGATGCCACCCGGGCATCAAAGGATGCCGCGCCGCGGCCGAAATCGATTCTTTTAAACACAAGATAATCCCCATTCTCAATCCACCCGACGTTCCGCCCGCCTTCACTGCAACTCTCGGTATCGGTTCCCCACTGATCATCGTAATCTTCCGCTTCGATGCGGGAATAAGCTGAGTGCGGCGGTGCGTCTCCATAAGCATATAAAGCCATTTCGGACAACTGAATATCACCGGCACCGTTGTTGTCGGTGATATTCAATCGGTAGTACTGGTAAGCCCCCGGTACGGAAACGGGATACTGTTTTCTCAAAAAGCGAGATTCCCAGGATTGCCCGCTTTGAGTATCCAGTATCGTCCAGTTGATTCCATCGTTGGAGCCCTGAAATTGCCAATCGCGAGGGTCACGTGCCGGTTCGTCATTGGCGCTGGATAAATCATACCGTGTGACCACCCACTTGACACCCGCTCCGAAATTATACTGAAGCCAACCGGTCGAACCCGCCGAGTCGCCCGTAAACCATTTCGTAGCAGTTGAACCGTCGAAGGCCTGGGCAGCAGATTCCGATGGGGCATTCTCCGAACTGGCGGAAGCTGTACCGCCTGCGGCATGATTTTCAAAAGTCGTACTCGGTATGGCGACTACCGGTTTGGAATAGGCGCTTTCATAAGAAGATTTTACTGATGAGACACGATAATAATAACTTGTTCCATTAGACACATCCGTATCCGTAAAACCGGCCTCGGTCGGACTTGCAATGATCGAATAGAGTCCGGCAGCCGTAGTCGAACGTTTCAGATTATAACTCGTTGCCCCCGGAGACGCTGACCAGTTCATCCAGACTTTGGCATTGTCGGGCGTGGCCGTAACATCGGTCGGTACGGGCGGCGGTCCATCCATGGTGGTCGCAGAGACTTCCGTACTATCAGCACTGTATCCCAAATCATTGCCTGCTGAGACGACGTAATAATAGGTCGTATCACTGGTCAGAGCCGTATCGCTATAATTGGCAGAGGTAAGATTTGATGCAATGACTGCATAAGGCCCGCCGCTTTCAGTCCCGCGTTTTATCCTGTAATGCGTAGCTCCCGTGCTGGCAGTCCATGTCAAATCGATTCGATCATGGCTGATCACCTCCGCGGTGAGATCGGCCGGAGTATCGGGCACTTCAGGGATTACTTTATAAGATGTACCGGCCTGGGTATCAAATACCGTCAAACCATTATCATACATCGCTGTCACCGGCGTACCATTGAGCCATGTTACAGTAAAGGTACCTTTCAATTTACAGGTCCGGCCGGCCAGTGACTTGATCGTTCCCTCCGTCATGTTGCCGTCATCCCATGCAAGATCAACCTCAAAGCCGCCGCGCGCCTTTAATCCGCTGACGGAGCCGGTCTGAAACGTCACCGTCGGCAAAGCCGGCAGGAATTCAATATAATCAAGATGCGATTGAAGCAGCATTTCAGCGATCCCCGAAGTCCCGCCGAAGTTGCCGTCGATCTGGAATGGCGGATGCGCATCGAACATGTTTGCATACGTCCGCTGCGAATGCAGCAGCAGCTTGAGCAGGTCATAAACGTGATCTCCGTCCTTAAGCCGTGCCCAAAGATTGATCTTCCAACCCAGGCTCCATCCCGTTGACAGATCGCCGCGTTCGATCAGTGTTTGTTTCGCTGCAGCCGCCAAATCCGGAGTTCGTTCGGTCGTGATCTGATCACTTGGATACAACCCGTACAGATGTGACACATGACGATGGTCATCAACAACATCCACATCTCTAAGCCATTCCTGAAGCTGTCCGCGATTGCCGATCTGCATGGGAGGCAGTTGGGCCGCTGCGCTGCTTAATTGCGTTTGAAAAGCCGCATCAACCCCGAGGATCTCAGCAGCCTGACGAGTATGTTCCCATACATCCCGTACAATCTGGCTGTCCATGGTCGTTCCATCTGTCATCCAGGCACAGCCGGTCTTATCGCAGTATCCGTGTTCCGGCGAGACCGTCGGAGCAGTCACCAGCCAGCCAAACTCCGGATGCACAACGCAATAATCAAGGAAAAACCGGGCCGACCCCTTCATTACAGGGTAAATTTCAGCCAGGTATGTTGTATCCAGGATATAAAGATAATGTTCCCACAGATGCAGCGTCAGCCAACCGCCGCCTGTCGGCCAGGCACCGTACTGAGCTGCGTCCACCGGCGTTGTCATTCGCCAGATATCGCTATTGTGGTGCATCACCCACCCACTGCAATGATAGTGGTTACTCGCGGTAATTGTCCCGGTCGTCGCGACGTCTTTAGCGAATTGAATCAGCGGTTCGGCCAGTTCGGATAAATTCGTCACCTCCGCCGGCCAGTAATTCATCTCAAAATTGATGTTGGTTGTATATTTACTGTCCCATGACGGATACAGGCCGTCATTCCAGATACCCTGCAAGTTCGCCGGCTGAGTACCGGGACGTGAACTGGATATCAGCAGATAGCGTCCGTACTGAAAGTACAGCGCTGCAAAATCCGGGTCATTCCCCGCGGCAAATGCATTCCGACGAAGGTCTGTTGTTTGGACCTCATTCTCCGTGTGCCCCAGATCAATGGAAACCCGCCTGAACAATTCCTGATGGGCCGCAATATGCTCCTCCAGCATCTGTGTATAAGTGCGGCTTGCGGCGGCAGCGAACGTCTCGTCGTTTCGAGCAGCGGGACTGGCGCTTACATCATTATAACTGACAAAATTGGTTGCCATCGCGATTTGTATAGTTACGGCGTTCGCTGCATTGACGGAAAGTGTCTGGCTGTTCACATTCAAGCGGCCGCCTTCGTTAAGAATCTTCACGCGGCATTCATAATTCATTCCGGCGGGAACCCCTTCATGAGAGCGGTTCGTTCCCGTCATGCGCAAAACATTCGGCGCTGCGGCTGTTACCGAAGCACTCATCGGCGTATCCATTGAAGCGGTAAAGGAGATACTTCCTTCCTGGTCGGCCGTAATGTGGATGATGACCAGTTGATCGACCGGGCTGGCGAAATACTCCCGCGTGTACGTCACGCCCCCGGAGGTATAGCGTGTTCTGGCAACGGCCGTATCCAGGTCCAGTTGACGCGTATAATCGGAGTAGGAACTGTGTCCGGCAAAATTAAGATATAAATTACCGACTGTCTGGTATGCCTGACCATGATGTGTACCCATCATGTTATTATCATAAATAGATTGAGCCGTATCGCGGTCGCCATAAAATATTTCATTGCGTACCTGGGCAAGATAATTCTTGGCCGTCGGGCGGGATGGGTCGTTGGGTTGTCCGGTCCACAAGGTATCTTCATTTAGTTGAATTCGATCGTTGACAACATTGCCGAAAATCATACCGCCCAACCGGCCGTTACCGATCGGCAATGCCGCCGTCCAGTCGCTGCCTGCCGGTTCATCATACCACAATCCCCAATGACTTAAATCCGCAGGCCGCCCTTGGACGAACGAAATCATTGTTAATAACAGAATAAAAGCAAATCTTCCTGTTATTAATTGTTTCAGAAATCCGGACATTTACTTCCCCCCCCGTAACATTCATCGTTTATAAGAATTTTTTCCCTTATCTGTCAAAGCATTACAATTACGAACCGGGATTTTCCTGTAAGATCCAATCAGCTTGGCCCCCCTCTATAAAAATCTCTAATGGCAGGGCCGGTATTAAACCGGCCCCACCATCTGAATTCCATATTACCCTTTGTTAAAAACCCTCTATTTCTTTCTGCGAAGCAGCAAACCGCCAAGGCCCAGAAATACCAATGTGGCCGGCTCCGGAATCGATGTAATGACAATTTGATCGATCGACGTATACAAGCTGGGATTTTCCGTCTGTGCATAAGCGAAGGCATGGCCCGTGGTTAATTCGTTTATAACTCCCGACGATTCAAATGTGTCGGCTAATGAACCCGATAGGAGAGTAATCGTATCGCCTTCAATGGTCAGGGAGTAACTGGTTGAACTGATGTCCAGGATCAGGTTCAGAACCGGCGAAAAGTTCGCGGTGGCGGCAAAATTTGCCCAATCATCCCAGTTCAGTGTGTCAAAGCTCCAAGTGGCCAGCTTGGTATTGACGCCGCTGACAGATCGGTAAAATAAAGTGGAAATCCCGTTAAATTGAGAATTTTGGCCGGTTTCCATGCTATCGCTTTCAAACTGAATATAGAAACCCGGCCATAAACCTGCGTCGTACTCCGTGGCAGCATCAGTATTCTTGACGCCGATAGCAAGGCGGTCTGTGTTTCCGCCCCAGTCCCAGCCATTCGGACTCTGCAAAAAGCTGACTCCCCGAAACTCAAAACGAGTGATACCGGACCCGATGGCGGCTCCTTCTTTGGATGTAATTGCCGCTCGAGCCCAGGCGACCTCTGAGTTTTGGAGGGTTACAGTTGTCCCGGATTCTACGATGGCGCTGCCGCCGCTCCAGGTCCCCGCATTAAATCCTGTGCCGATGCCATTGGTGTTGGTTTCGACATTACCATCATCAAAGTGATCATCCACAATAATCGTTACGCCCAGGACAGCAGGCGACAACATCCCCATGACTGCTGCAATTACCAATACGCTTTTCATCTTTCTATCCTCCATATTAAAGTTAAATTCATGGCTTACAAAACAATTTGCCATATTCACAAAATCCTTTTACACCAGCACTATCCGCAACGTACACACTTCACACAAACTTCACGTTTACGGCTTGCAAACACTCTCCAAACCAGGTTTCCGGGTACCTCATCAGATACCCGGAAACCGTTTTCTGCTTCATGCCGCATGAATCCTTAATCAGGATAGATGCGATAGCTGTCCAGCCATTTTTCTGCAAATATCGCAAAATCAGCCAGATCGACTATGCAGTCATTATTAAAGTCATACGGCAGGTCATACAACTCATAGTTACAGACCCAGCCGCCTCGGACCGCCAGATAATCCTGCGCGATCTGCTCGGTCGTACGGGCATAGTTATACACTTTAACATCATCAAGAACGCCGTAGAAAAACTCGCTGCCGTTATCGTTGTTGCAGCCCAGTTTGAAGCCCGAATTGACACCGGTTCCGTACGTAAATCCGCTGCCCGTTGCAACCAGTTCACCGTTGTTATACATCCGGGTGGTTAAGGATGCTGCATCGTAGGTCACTGTGATATGATGCCACTCGCCCTCAACCAAGGTGGTCGCCACTCGGCCGGCACCGCCTTCCCGCTCAAAGCTGATCTCGCCTGAGGTCGGGTTCTTGTCAATTCGCCACATCATGTCAGCACTGTTCCAGGAGCCGCGGCGGTTGATGATGCCCTGCCAGTCGCCGTTGTTTCCAACCCACCGTACCCAGAAAGAAATCGTCAAAGCATTACCCCGTTCTTCCATGTTCACAGCACCGGCCGTTGCGTATTGACCCCATGCGTTGTTCGGGTCGTTTCTATCGCTGTTGTTGAAGAACAAGCCATAACCGCCAAGCTCAGGCACACCATCGACCAAACTTGGCAAAGTGCCCTCGGCACTTGTATTCATCAGCGTCATATCAAAACCGCTTGCACTATCCGGGGTGACTTTTTTTCCGTCAACAACCTCAATTGCGTCCAGCGGATAGTGAATGAGCAGACGTGGAATCCATAACCAAGCAACCTGGGAAGGCTGGGACGGAATCCCGTCTGTATCCGGATCACCGTTGTAAGCGATGCAGTAGTACTGCCCCTCTTCGGCAAGTGTAGCGCCGGTAACGAGCAGGGTAGCCGTTTGGGTGCCGGAATACGGACCGCCGTCGGTTAAGGCAATATCCTCCGGATCGCTTACTTTGAACCAGCGGTAAGCGGTGGCAATTGCGCTGCCCATCACGCTGAATGATGCGTTGCCCTCGGCATCGACATACGTGCTTTTCGGATGCACTAATATCCTGGGTATAACGCCGATTGTCGTAAACTTCCAGACAGAGCCGGAGATATTATTGGGATCGCCCAAAGGATAACCTTCTCCCGTTTCAGGATTCTTGATATGCTCCACGATCTGCCAGTAGTAAACCGTTCCCTGGGATAACCCAATCGGCCCATACTCATTGTACGGATTGGTCTCGTACGGATCGGCCGCGTGAACCTGCGGGACATAATCAAGCAAATGAACATTGGGGTCGTCGTTAGGATTGCCCTTGGAAAGGAAAATGAAATGTCCCAGAATATCCGGGTTCACGGGATATCCTCTCTCTTCATCCGGATCGGGGCCGGCCATCCAACTTAGTGTTATTTGTGCTTTCCCATCGGGAAGGAGCACGCCGACTGAACCGTCGAGATTCTCGGGCAAAACCACCGGATTATACGGGCCCCACAGCGTTACACCCTCTTTGATCACAATTCGATCAATCGAAATGTTGATACCGGGGTTTTCCGATTGGATATAAGCAGTCGCATAACCCACGGTCAATTCGTTCGTGATTCCGACAGCCGCAAATGAGCCGGACAGCGAACCCGACAGAAGGGTGATCGTATCGCCCTCAATGGTCAGCGAATAACCATCGGCTTTAAGATCCAGCGTAATGTCCAGTACCGGCGTCAAGTTCCGTGTTCCGGAATCCCAGTTCAATGTATCAAATTTCCACGTCGCCAATATGGTTTTGGTATTGTCAGCGGCTTCATAAAATAAAACAGAGGTTCCGTTCCATCCGCCGGTACCGTCTGGTGTCGTGAGCGAAGTGTTTTCAAACTGAATCCAGAAACCGGTCGGCAACCCTGCGTCGTAGTCCCAGGCTTCATTACCTTGCTTGACACCGATACAATTCCGAGCCGTAGATCCAGTGCCTGAATTGCCCACAGCAAAGCTGACCCCCCGAAACTCAAAACGAGAGATATCAGTCCCCATGGCAGCCCCTTCCTTGGAGGTTGTCGAACATCGGGACCCGCCGTGAACCGGACCGCTAAGGGTCACTTTTGAATCCGCTTCCGTAACGGTGGCACTCCATCCAATGTCCCAGTAATTGAATCCCGTACCAATGCCCTTGGTGTTGGTATCGACCACATTGTCATCAAAGTGATCATCGACAATAATCGTTTCACCAATAACCCCGGACGATAACAGTCCAATAAAAATAGTGATCATAACTAATGGTCTCATACAAAGTCCTCCGAATTTTTTTCACTTCAATTCAAACAACACTCATGACCCGCGGCAGTTCATTCTCGGGAAACCGCCATCCCCATCAAAACACTCCTGTACTATTGATCATTCTCTCACCTCCGCTTAACCATAGTTCTGTTATCCTCAACAACCCGATCGTATATTCTTAGGCATGACAATGTCATGCTTGACTAACTATTACTGCTGGTCCTGAACCTTTTTTTACCAATCGCGTTCAGCGCTGCATACTGTCAATCCTTTTCAAGACAAGAACCGGTTCGGCAAAAACGCAAAAATTCTCACGAAGCGTACTGTTCGCCATGTAATCGATTTGATCGACATTCTCCGATGTTGCCAGTGTCAGGAAACGATCCGTATCTTCGAGTTTGACCGAAACATCGTTCAGGACCCCCTTTTGGCTATACCCCAGAAGCGAATAACGCAGTTGGCCGTCTACCAGCACATAAAAGTTTGCATTACACCGTTTGTTATCAAAATCAGCAAGCCCAACCCGAGATGTAAAGCGATCTATCTTGAGATTATAGTGGCGGCGAATCGCATCCAGATCGAAGGTAATTCCGTGATTCGAACCCGGCATAAAGATGCACGATTTCCCCCGCTCACTGTACTCCTGACCGTCAAACTGAACTGTCCGCTGCTGTGCATCGAGATAATACATTCCCGGAGGCGGATTGCCGAACAAATCCGCACAATGAACCCCGCTTGTTATCAGGAAATCTTCAAATACATCACCGCGGCTGCTCACAACCGTTCTGCCGTTCGGTATAAAAATGCCGTCAATGAAGGGATGGCTTTTAATGGGAAGGTAGTTTTTTGCAATAAGAGTTTCTCCCCCGCGATGCTCGGTCGTGAATCCCTTTATATAATTCAAACGCATTTGCGAGTTGCCGGTTCCCAGACCGTTTCCATTTCTGACGATATCCGCCAGATCAAGCAACAGAGGCTGCCTCCAGACAATATTTTGAGTCGAATCAAAGGTGCGGACAAAATAGTTCTCATGCAAAGGAATCTCTGTTATGGTCTGGGTGCTGCCGGAGGCATTTCGGGCCTGACCCGCACTGACTTTTACATTGACCGTATGATCATTCTGACCAACCAGGAGGACCGTTCTGCCTTCAAAAACATGCAGTTGGGTATTGCCCCCCAAATCGGCCTCTACTCCAAATTCGGTCCCCATATCGATGATTTTCGCAATCGGGGTATACACGGAAAATCCGATCGCATTTTTCGGGACTGTTGCATAGACCTTCCCGAAGGTCAAACCTATCCGATCTTCGGCAAGAATCTTAAATTCTGCGGGACCTTCCAGAACAACCCGTGCCTGATTATCAAACAGCAGCTCCGCGTATCCTTCCCGCAGCAGCCACCGCTTTTCTCCGGTTACCAGCCGGGTCCCCTTTTCCACGGGGGAGGCAATGTCTGCCCATTTTGCATTCATGCTGTCGCTAAGCGTAGCCACTTCGATCCCATGCCGCATAGAAATCAAATGAGCATACGCAATTACGAAAATCAGGGTAGCGGAACACAGCAGCAAAGAATAAATTGAAAGCTTGCTGACTTTAGGGCGAATCTTCCGGATTTCAGTTGGGGTCTCATCCTCTTTTTCATGCTCTTCTTTTGAAATCTCTACCGCCAGAGCGGTTCTTTCATAATCTGCCATTTCCTTCCAGAACGCGTTTTTTAAAGCTCCTTCGATTGTAATTTCATCATAAACAATCTCCTTGCCTCTATCTTGGAAATTAGAAATCATCATCATCAAAGAATTATAGTGTCTAGCGGCATCGGGATTGGCCGAAAGGATTGAATTTAACTCCTCAAATTCCTCCGGTCCAATGGTTTGCTCCACCAGTTTGAGGGTATATACCGTAATTTTTGAAATTTCTTTCTCGTCCATGCTATTTCAACCTCAAGAAGACAGTTGCCTTTTTATACACTTTAAAAGAGAATTGTGGATTCTTGCCATAACCCGATATATGTGACCGGTGGTTCGGTTAAGGTTCTCAGCAATTTCCGGTACACGAATGCGTTGAATGTACCGCATCCTAAGCATCTCTTGTTCGTAACTCTGAAGTTTCTTAAAACAATGACGTAAAGCTGCGATTTGATCGTCTTGGGTTTCAAACACATCCGACTGATCAATTAAATTTTCGATTGCTTGACTATCAAAAGTAATCAAACTTCGTTTCTGTTTTCGACAGTATTGCCTAACCAGATTCCTGGCGATGGTGATACCCCATGCTGAAAAATTGGTTCCTTCCCGGAAATCATCAAAATGTTCCCACATAAAAAGGCTTGTCTGCTGCATGATGTCTTCTGACGCAGCTTGATTGGGCATCAGAGCATAAATAAAACCATAAATCCGTTTTTGATTAGCCGTCAATAAACGGATGAACAATTTGTATTTCGGACTGTTGTCTGCTTCTTTCATCATTTTCTATGTTTTTCCTCTTATGGTTATCACCCAAATCATATTTTTGGTGCATGATTTTTTGAATTTTGAGGCCGCCGTCAAAAGTATGTAATCGGCAAAATTTTTATAACCACCTGAAAATAATGGACTTATACGAATTTTAGCGATGACAGGTTAATATAAAAGTCAGCGACAACGATATTCTGGAACATACCGACCAGGGCTATCGACTCAACCACCGCATTATGGTCAGATTCTGTGACTCCAATACAGATTTATCGGGTCAGAATAAAAATTTATGGGGTCAAAATTCTGTCCCTAAAGGTCATTTTTTAAAGAGTCAAAAACTGACCTTATAAATTTTGGTGTCAGTTCTAAGGTCAAAATCCGCTGTTTGTGGATACTGGAAGTACTAAATAAAGGGAAAAGTTACGGCGGGAAGATGTGGAACGCGGCTTAAATTGTTCTGCTAAAACGGCCCAACGGGCACTTGATATTCTCAGGAATGGTGTTATAATCTGGTTTGAAGGTTCGAAGAAGAACGAATACTACGTTTTAATCAAGACTGGGAATCCTCAGTAAGTTCTTGAAATAACGTAGTTTGCGATAAGAATCCATGACTGGCTTCCATGAAGTCCTGGGCCAGGGGTTCTAAAGATTGCTAGTCAATCCGATTCACAACGAGCACAGCAACCACCGGCAGCAGGGTCGCAGAAGAGTATAAGCTCTCTGCAAAAACAATTCAAAGCAGGCAATATGGAAGGGTATTTAAGGAGACTAAACGTTCAAAAAGCGAGCATTTTTGGACTGTTTTGGGGCAGGGAGAAAATATTCGAGGGCCTTTTGAGGATGGAAGAAAATTATGAGAATTGTTCTGGTGGATGATCATGAAATTGTTCGGGAGGGGATGTGCGCGCTTTTACAAAGACGGCCGGATGTCGAAGTTGTCGGCCAGGCAGGAGACGGCCGAACCGCCGTTGCCCTTGTGCAGAAACTTCAGCCGGATATCGTCATTATGGACATCGGCATGCCCAATCTCAACGGGATTGACGCAACCCAGCAGATGCTGGCGGAGAACCCCCATCTGAAAATCCTGGCCTTATCTACCCATTCTGATGCATGGATGGTGGCCAAGATGATTCGAGCGGGTGCCAAGGGGTACATGCTCAAAGAATCCGCCTTTTCGGAGTTGGCCAATGCCCTCGATGTCATTATGGAGGGCAAAACATACCTTTGTTCCAAAATTGCCAGCGTTGTTTTTACAGATTATGTCAACATGCTCACCAACCCTAACTGGGTGTCTGGGGAACTGCTCACCACTCGCGAACGGGAAGTCCTTCAACTGGTTGCCGAGGGGCGTACGACAAGACAAATCGCCCAAATTCTTGGTTTGAGCCCCAAAACGGTGGATTCTCACCGCGACCACATTATGAAGAAACTGAACATTCGCACAGTGGCGGGACTGACCAAATACGCCATCCAGGAAGGACTGACCTCTCACAGCCCGTAGTCATGAAGACGACCGGGCTTTGTTTTTTTGATTTTGCTCGATAAGCTTGCCCGCCCTGGTTTTATCGGACGCCGGAGGTGTTTTTTTCATATCCTGTATAAAGGCGGTTCCCTATTTTACCGATGATAAGACAAATAAGGCCGGATGCGGATGCTTTCTCTCTTTGATTCCTGCGGCAAAACTTCCGACAAAACTGCTCGAAAAAGTATTTTACGCTGCGGCCGCCGAACGGTTGGAAGCGGCTTTTAGAAAGGGAAGTCTGAAATGACTCGTACAAATCGAACCTCAGCGAAGCGCTCCTCGAAAGCAGCCGATGCGTCGGCGAACCGCCTGCCGCTTTCGGATGAGCAGAAGCCGCTCCGGGTCATCTTTGATTTGGTTCCAATGATGATTTGGGATTGCGATCGGCAGGGGGTGATTCGTTATGCCAATCGATATGCGGCAGAGACGCTCGGCCTGTCCGCTGAGCAGCTCATCGGCAAAAACTATGATGAATTGTTTACCGAAGATGCAGAACAGACTGTTCAGGCGGCTCAAAAGGTGAGCCAGAGCAATCCTTCCCTTCCCAGGCAGCGAGGGACATTGCGGACGGCCAACGGCATTCGATGGGTGCTGGCCGAGCGGGTTCCTTATCAGAATGCCAAGGGAGAAATTGCCGGTGAGATTATTTTTGCTCACGACATTACAGAGCAGAAGGCCGCGGAAACCCAATTGCAGCAGGCCGATCGTCAACTTCGTGCCGCTGCCCAGCGCATCCGTGTCCTGGCGGAGGAGGCCGCCGGTACCGACCGAGCCAAAAGCGAATTTCTGGTGCGCATCAGCCGGCAGCTGCGCGCACCGGTGAACTCCATTCTCAGTTTTGCGGAGATTCTGCACAAGGAGGAGCAGGACGAAGAACATCGGCAGTATCTTCAGACGATTCAGCATTCAGCCGAAGCCCTGCTGTCGCTGGTTCAGAGTATTCTTGATTTTGTTAAAATCGAAGCCGGCAAAGTTCCTATCCAACTGGTGCCCTGCCGCTGTGCGGAAATTGTCAAAGATGTGTTCGACGGGATGGGCTCAGCGGCCCGCGCCAAGGGGCTGGATTTTACCTGGGAATGCTCGCCGCAGCTGCCCGAACTCATTTATACCGATCCGATGCGGCTCCGCCAGTGTCTGCTGAATCTGGTCAGCAATGCCGTACAGTTTACGGAACAAGGCCGTGTTGCCATTCGGGTGTATCCGCAGGTTGCGGCCGGACAAAAACGGATTCGCTTTGACGTGGAAGATACCGGCATCGGAATTGAACCCTCCCGACAAAACCTGATTTTTGAATCATTTGCACAGGCCGAGCGTGCGGATAGCCGTCCAAACGAAGGCACAGGTCTGGGGCTGGCCATGACCAGACGGCTGATTGGTCTGCTGGGCGGACATCTGGAATTGAGCAGTCAGCCCGGCAAAGGCAGCACCTTCTCTCTGATTCTTCCGTCGTTTGTGGAGCCGATGCAGAATACGGCCGCCGTGGACCCCAGCCGTTCTGAGGCGGCTGCCGCGGAGGATGACCGTCATATCGGATGTATCGGCAGGATTCTGCTGCTCGAAGATCATCCGCCGCGTCCGGTTCAGGCATCGCTGCTGCTTCGGCGGGCCGGTCTGGAAGTCGAGGTTGTCCCAACGCTCAGGGAAGCCCTGGAGCGGCTGCATCAGGTTTCCTGCAATCTGGTCCTGGTGGCGCTGGAGACGGTTTCGGAGGCCAAGAAGGCCGCCGCCCGGCTGCGCGACTTTGATGAGCAGCTTCCGATTGTGGTCATCACCAGCGATTCCTCGCGGAAGGCGGCCGAGCAGTTCAAGATTGCCGGCAGCAATGCCGTTCTCGTTGAGCCGATCTCCCGTGTTCAGCTGTATGAAACGCTCCGTTCTTTCTTGTCGGTTCAGGCCGCCTCGGCGGTTCGGCAGGATTTTTTGGCTGACGAATCTGCCGACACCCTGCTCGAACGGCTGCCGGCGATGATGGAACAAATGATGGAATCATACGCCCGAAGCGACTACGAAATGCTCTCCGATTATGCAAAAGTTTTGGCTGACCTGGGCGAGCAGTCTCATCATTCCTTACTGCTCGAGAAGGCCCGCCGTCTTGGGGACTATCTGACCGGCGGCGTTTTTCAGCCCGATGAACTGCACAAGCAGGTGGAGGAACTCAACGAACTCTGCCTGCAAATCAGTTTAGGCCGCTAAGCCCTTTCGAGCGGCTAATAAACATAGACCAGCCGAAGTTTGACATTCCATTCATTTTTGGCGCTGCCGGTTTTGTCCAGGGAGATTTGTTCACACTGCAAATCCGGCCAGCGGGCCAGCATAGCGGAAAGAAAACCGGCCACGGTTTCAATTTTGACGGACTTGAAAGACAAATCGGCGCTTTTGCGTGTTTTGCCCTGCTGTTTGATGGCCTGGCGAACGTTCAGCGTATAACTGCCGGAAGGAATCCCCAATTCCTTTGTGAAGCGGTCCACTTCGGTCGTGAAGTCAAAATCACCTGACTGTCCGGTTTGCTCCTGATAGTTCACGCGGGCCGGTTCGAGCTGCAGAATTTGCTCAATCAGTTTAGCCGCCTCGGCGTATTGTTCCTTTTTGCTGTTCCATGCTTCCTTCTGACGCGGATAAAAGACCAGTCCGCTGGCCATGGCCCATCCGGCGGCCAGCACCGGCAGCAGAATAAAGAAGAAATCCGGCTGTTTCCAAAAATTCTTTTTCATCGGCCTGCTCCTTCCTTTTTTGTCTGAAGGACAATCTCAAACTTATCCCGCGGCGGAGCAGGCGAAATCTGGTTGCTCTCCACCTCGAGTTTGGGGTGTTTTTTAAATTCATCCAGAAGTTGGAGCGTACTCCTGCGGCCGTTCGTGTCTCCCTGCAGCCGAAGAGATCGTTCTGTAATGGAAATCTGCTGCACCTGAAAATCGACCGACGGCGGCGTCTTTATAAGTGCTTCGAGCAGAAAAGTAAGCCGCGCGGGCACCGAGTTATCATCGCCGGTGCCGAATCCTTCCTGCCGTTGCCGCACCTGGCGAAGCACGTTTCGCAGGCGTGTCAGGATGGGCTGATTGGGCGGGGGCTTTTGGCCGTACATGCAGCCCTTGTAGTCGGCGAGCAGTTTGTCATCGAGCCGGGCAATATAGGTTTGGAGCCGCAGCGATTTCATCTGAAAATAAAGACCAACGGACACAAGGATGACCGTCAGGGAGATGCTGATCAGCCGCAGCGATTTCTGAAGCATTTTTCTCTGTCCCTGATAGGGCAAAAAATCCCGGCGGAAGTCTGCCTTGCGGCTCCGATGAAGAGAAGACAAGGCCGCTCCCCAAGCCGCCGCAGCCTGAATCGGATCGCCCTGCTCACCGGCCGGCCATTCGAGCTGTTCCGTTTTAACCGGATAGGATATTTTCTGAGCAAGTGCCTCCGGCTGGACCTGCTCTGTCTCGCCGGTCAAAATCAGGGATTCAACCGGTTCGCTCGACGCCCAGCCGGCCAAGGTGAGCTGAATCTGGCCGGCCAGTTGAGGAACAAGGTCTTCGCCCCTGACCAGCACAACCCGCCGAAAATAAACCGCTCGTCCCTTGTTGGCGTTTCGCAAAAAGAGACATTGAGTCCCGCAGAGCCACACAAACAGATTGCGGCTGTCCTGAAACGAGGGCGATTTCTGTTCGAGAGCACGGGCCAGCGAGACGGCCTCCGGCTCCATCAGCACCGGGTCGGTTCCTTCCGCCTGAAGGTCCAGCAGCAGATTGGTAAGCGTCTGGCGGTCGGCGGCGTAAACCATCACTTCCGACCCCTGCGGATGGGTGTGAAGAATCTCATAAGCCACCGCCAGCGCAGCAGCATCGGCGGCAGCGGCTTCTTCCGCGTCAAACTTGATGGTATGGTCGATCTGGCGGGGGTCAGAAAAGGACGAACGCACCGGATACTGAGCATAAAAATCACTGCGAAGAGAAACAACCGCCCCTTCCGTCGGCAGATTTTTGGAGCGGATTGCCCGCCCAATGGCAGCGCCGAGCGACAGCGCCCCTGAGGCGGACGAGTCGGCGGCTGCGCGGAAACAATCAATGACAGAAGCATCCGGTTTGCTGGAGTCAATCACAGCAACCGTCGCTTCCTGCCGGCTGACGGCTATTCCTAAAACAAGTTTGGGCTCCACAGTGGCTCTCCTATGATTAACGGCCGTAAAGCACAGCCAGGGTTTCTACTTTTTTCTGGTCTTTAAAAACCGTTGCCGCCGCCATACATCGGGCATTCCCGCAGCAGCTGGTAATCCGAATTTGGAAGAAAGAACTTTGCGTCGTCAAATAAGGGGTCGCCGCCCGAATCTGCTGGGTCTCTTCCGGAAGCAATTCTATCAGCTCGTTGAGTGTTTTAAAGGGTTTTGACTGACGCTGCTGGATGATAGCATCTGCAATTTTTTTCGGCTCGCCTGTCAGCGTGAAAGCCGCCTCGAGCACCTGCCGAGGGGCGGTATTGATATTGATTTCCTGCGAACCCCATAAGGCCAGATACCGCAGGGGGGATTCATTTCTGTCGCCGGTGTCCCGACGGCTGCGGCCGAGACTTTCCAGGTCCAGCAGGGAACTGTGAAACAGTTTGCCGAAGTCGGCGGCGTTGGCAATCGCAGGCCGAAGGACGTCGCTGCTTTGAGACGCCGTCTGCGCGGTCTGCTGAGCGGACCGGCCGGGAAGCTGACGGGAGGTGCGAAGAGGCGAGGAGGCCGGGGATGCACCCGCAGCCGGAGCGGCGGTTGAGGAAAGACGCGATTTGATCAGTATCGGCTGCGGATCGATGACAAAGGTTTTCTGTTCCTGAATCTGTTTGCACTGTTTTTGAAGGTCTTCGATTTCCTCCGGCTCCATCGACATCCATTCGCAAAAGGTGGTCAGAGCCGCCTGGGCGGCCTTGTTGGAGGATACAGCCCAGCCCAGCGGCATTTTGGCGTTTTCATCCTCAATCTCGATGGTGACGGCACACTCGCCCAGCGTCAGTTCAATCGGTTTGGAAACCAGCGGCCAGGGCACACCGTAAGGCCCAGGCACCTTGAGTTTCAAAGGGTCAATTGGCGCAGAAGCCGGCTCGGCTTCTGCCTCCATGCCGGCATTCGGGTCGGTCATTCGGCGGACTAATTTGGCCAGAAGCTCCGCCAGCGAGGGCTCTTCCTCGGGTTGGGTCAGAGCGGAATCTTCTTCAGAAAGGCCGGACAAGTCCAGCACCTGCTGAAGTTTGTCTTCCTCGGCTGTATCCAGCCAGGCCTGAAGATAAGCCGCATAGTCTTCCTGAGGCAGCCAGAACAAATCGGAAAAGTCCGGCAGCCCTTCCCGCGAGACTACCCTGTATTGCCGGTCCGGCAGAACCGCCAGAATATACTTAAGGGCCGAGTCGCACGCATACCGCGCCTCCTGATAGTCGATGCCGTAGTCAGCCCTGCGCCGGCTTTGTTTGATGCGCAGCGTCAGGGCCGTGGTCAGGGCCGTAAGCACTACCAGAATCATCAGCACGACCACCAG
>Ga0208824_1000773_pt1 | contig 31900 bp, 28 predicted proteins | sample AD_JPNTR3_MetaG_FD_184447 | JGI IMG/M metagenome (GOLD analysis project Ga0208824, IMG submission 184447) | Active sludge microbial communities of municipal wastewater-treating anaerobic digesters from Japan - AD_JPNTR3_MetaG (SPAdes) (version 2) | ecosystem: Engineered > Bioreactor > Anaerobic...
TTTCTAATATAGTACCACCACTTTGAGGCATATATAGTTTACCATTGTATATTTGAGAAGTCACCCTAATCATACTATTCGGTAAAGTTTTAGTTACTACAGTATCTGCTCCTATATCATATATTTCTAATTTATTTCCACCTTCTTGAGGCATGTATAGTTTACCATTGTATATTTGAGAAGTACGTCTAAGCATACTATTCGGTAATGTTTTAGTTACTACAGTATCTGCTCCTATATCATATATTTCTAATATAGTACCACCACCTTGAGGCATATATAGTTTACCATTGTATATGTGAGAAGTTACCCTACTCATACTATTCGGTAAAGTTTTAGTTACTACAGTATCTGCTCCTATATCATATATTTCTAATATATTTCCATTATGTTGAGGCATATATAGTTCTCCATTAGAATTTATGAAAGTAGGTCCTACAACATTATTCTTTTTAAATTCTAGTGATTCGTCAATTACTTCATTATTTACTTCAATATTACTTACTTCAATGTTATTCGCTTCCACATCTCCAATAAATTTCGTTTTTCCATTAATCTCTAAATACCCAGTGGGATAAGGAAGTTCTATCCAATTTAATATTTGGTCTAGCGTATAATCAGCATTAACATCTCTATATCGATTAAATCGTTCATTTTTAACAACAACAATTTTTATTTCCCAACTATTGTCTAATACAGTTACAGTATTCCCTACAATAAAAGCTAAACCATCTGCTAAAGGAGAAACTTGAATATGTGTTGTATCCACATAAGAAACTGTATACCCATAGTAAACATTTCCTAATCCATTATTATAAACAAAATGGTCAGGAATTTGAACTACTTGTCCTGCTTTTTTTGCATATATTTTTACCATTACATCTTTAAAATCATCGGGGTTAAAAGGTATTCCAAAACCAGTTACATCAATAACTTTTGGAGTATTAGAATAAACCTCCCAGGAAGTTCGAGAAGGATATTCTATCCAAAACACTGGAGCATTAGTAGGTTGTTTTTGATAAAAATAAGAATACTTAATTTGAAATTTATTAAGGCCGCCGTTAAGATTTGGTAACACAAAATTAGTGTTATCTATTCCCCCAAAAGTATTTCCAATTACATCATAAAGTTCTTGGTATTCAGGATGCGTTACTGCATTAAGTGTAGAGCCATCTGTAAATAAATAACTTGTATCAGGTTCATTTTTACTAGAATCGCAAAGAATTATTCCACCGATAGGAACGTCATCATACTTAAAATATGGAGGTTGAATATTACATACTATTTGTGTGGAAGAGTATGCGTATCCTATATGAATAAAAGAATCATAGTATGCAGAAATTGCATCTTGATTTTGAATTATAGTTCCAAAACTAGCAGGAACATTTGTTCCTCCTGCAAAAACAGGAGCACCAGCTTGTAAACCAGAAAAACCCGAAACCAACCCTGTTTTTCTTACAATAACTTTTGTTCCATCTACTATTGCATCAAGAGGAGTAGCAGCTTCTACAATAAAACCCACGCATCGTTCTCTATTCATTGCTCTTTGTTTAGAAGTTTTATAAACTTTACCATCTTCACGCAAAGAAACAAGAACAGGGAACAGAGAGGCATCGATACTTTCTCCCGCTATAAATTCAAATTCAGAGTATTCTAAAGGTCCTCGCCCATCTCCATCTACTGATATGTTTAAACTTCTCTCTGAAGTAATAATACCTATTTCAATTAAGTTATTATAACCTAAAGAAGCTTTTGTTTTATCAGTAGTAATCTGTCCATCAGGAGTATCAATTACATACGCTACTTTTCCTATTTCACTTGTTAAGAACGGAGCTGTTGGATATTCAGTAATAGAAAATTCAAAATTTCCTTCTCTTTGAATTTCAATAGGTTCTCCAGCATTGCAAGCATTTAAATTTATTCCAATTGTTTTAGTTCTAGTAGCAGAATCTGTTTTAACAATTCTTCCAAGAGAATCAATAGAAACTACATAACCAGACTTATCAAAATTTTCTCCAGCAATATACCAAGATTGAGGGAGTACTGTATAATTTTTAGTATCTAAGCGATATTTTAAAGCTTTTGTATCGTTATTAAGCCACGCATCACCAATTTCAGGATTAGGAAGATTTCCCATATTATTATTCTCCTTTAACTATTATGATAAGTGAACTACCTCGAAGCTAAAGACTTCGAGGCTTCCTCTTTCATCGATGAAAACTTGCTTTGATTAAAATTGCTTTCAACCAAAGTAGAGGCTTTCATCTCCAGAGGTATACAAGTACGTTCCGTACAGGGGAATTTAAGTCTCCCGACTTTTAATATCGTTTTTGCAGCTTTAATGTCCCTGTCTTCCTCTAAACCACAATCACATTTGAATACTCGTTGGCTTAAAGGGACAGATTCATGAATCGCACCACATTTATAACACATCTTAGTTGTTGGAAAACTTCTGCTTATTACTCGGACGCTTTCGAGACTTTTCAGTCTCGCCTTTATTGCTCCTAAGGCAGAATTCTGAACTTGTTTTCCAAACAAACCTTGATGCCATTGTTTAATCATCTCGTCTTGTATGTAGATTCTATCGTAATTTTTGACGAGATAGCTTACAATCTTATTTACTTTGTCTTTTTTCTGATTTGAAATTCTTTCATATTCTTTTTTGATCTTTGCTTTTACTTTTTCTCTTTGTTTCGATCCTTTCGCTTTTCTACTAAAATGTCTTTGAAGCTTTTTAAGCTTTTCAGATTCTGGGATCTTAACGTTAAACTTTTCTCCATCAGAGGTAGTAATACTGTCCTTAATCCCAAAATCTAATCCTACATCTTTTCCAGTACGAACTCTCCCTTGTTTTGGAAGATAGGTAGTTACATGAATATAGTATCCAGATGCTTTTTTAAAAAGAATTGCATTTGCAAATTCTGCATTTTCTGGAATCTGATTCAATCCTAAAACTTTAAGAGTCTTTTTTAATCCTTGAACTCTAATTCTTCCGTTTTGAATATTCCAAGTATTTTTAAATTGAGGAAGAGAAATAGAATCTATATTTCTTATATATTTAAGTCGACCAACTTTAAAACCTTTCTTTTTAAGAATAAAGAGGCCTTTAATAGAATCGATAATTCTCGAACGTAATCCTTGTTGCATCTGGGATGAGAGACACTCTAATTTTCTCCATTCGTCGTTTCCGTCTCTATTTTTAACAAGAACATATTTTAATTTACAGTCGAGATTAAAAAGATCATCTCTTCCGATAGCATAATTGTAGAACCATTTTGCTTCTAAGAAGACTTTGTTAAGCCATTGTTTTTGTACTAAATTGAGGTGGGATTCATCGATTTTGAGAACGTATACTTTTGCAACCTGAGACTTTCTTTTCTCGTGTGTTGCTTTTATTGAGGCTCTGATTTTCTGCTTCTTTTCTTCAGAAGATTTGTATCCCATTCTCATATTTAATTAGTAATACTAACTAAAATAAGTTGTTTTTAGTTATTAGCGATTCATCCCTGAAACTAAAGATTTCAGGGTTTTCTCGCTTTAAATCTATAAAAATTAGTAATAAGATAAGATTTAATTTTATACATATTAAAAAAATCCCTTTTTTTAACTTCAGGGAATGAACTTTTATTTAGGAATATTTTGAATTATTTCGTATAACTCTTGAATAGCTTTTATCAATAATCCTATAGTATTACTATAATCTATACTATTTTTAGAAGGCCCAGATAATAAAGAATCTGTTTCTTCTGCAATAAAGCCTACTTTCTTATTTGTATCTCCAATAAAATTATAATTAACTATTTTTACATTTTTTAGTATATCTAAAGCTTTACCCTCAAAATCTTTTATATTTTCCTTAAATTCCCTTGAAGATGTGCTTAAAACAGAAGTAGCTTTAAATATTCCATCAAAATTTAATATAACAGTATTATTAGATGGAACAGTGCTTCCTGCATATAATCTCCCATTTGCTTTAGTAGTTCCATGAATTCTCACATTCCCTGTAAAGTCTCCATTTACTGCTGCAATATCATCATTAATACAAAAAGCAGTTACATCGGAAGTATCTTTTTTCGGAGCATTAGCTGTAATCAAAGCTTGGGGGTTAGAAGTATCTAAAATTTGCTTTCTATACAATACTCTATATTCAGTATTATCTCCATTTTCTATATAACACGGCCCTTTTAAATGCGCTTCATTATTTACATCTAAGTTTTCAATAGTACTTTTACTAGTAATGATTTCAGTTACTGCTTGTAAAGAATTATTAACAATTGCATCAGATGCTTGAATAGCATCTTGAACGTTTATATTTTCGGTTTGTATGTCTGCTACCTGTAGAGAATTTATTGTTGCTAAATTATTAATATGTGCTTCATCACTTTGCATAACATTACTTTGCAAAGTTGTAGATTTTATAATCCCATCGAAATTTAATTTTCTATTATTATTTTTTGGAGCTTCACTATGGTATAAAGTAGAAGTACCGGAACAAAAAGAAGGAGAAAAACCTGCTTTACTTAATAAATTAGCAGGGGAGTCTCCTTCCTTTAAAACAATTTTAAATGATTTATTTAAACCAGTTAAAGTAATATAATTATTATTATTTCCAAACTGTAAATATGTAGTAAAATCAAAACAACTTGTTGATTGTAATCGTAAAACATCTTCTAAAAAAGAGCTACCTAAAACATTTTGGAATGTTATTCTGGAACATCCATGAACTCTATCATTATTTCCTTCTATAACTAATCGTAAATCACCTGTTCCTATATCTTGTTCTCTTGCAGATACTTTTTGTGAAATACCTAATGCAATAAATTTAGCATTAAGAATATTAGCAGTTGCATTCCAATTAGTCATTGCTAATTTATCTGATTGAGAAAAAGTAATTTTTATAGCATCCTGTTCATCGTTATCATCAAAGTTAATAAAAAATGCTGCTTTATCAATAGTGTCCCAATCTCCATCAAATGGAGGATTATATGAAGAAGAAAAAGCACCACTTACTACAGAAAAACCTAATGAATTGTTATTATTTTTTAATAATTGATTCATATACGTTACAAAACTATTAGGGGTAGCAAATGGTGTTATGTGAGTTGCAGAAATTCTCCAAAAATTAGAACTCAATAAATCAGTATTATTTACTCCTTTATCAATAGCAATATCAAGATAACTTCCTGCAAATATTGCTCCAGTATCGAATTGCGTTGTTGCTGTATATGATAGTTCATTTCCTGTATAAAAAGCTCCTTCTTTTCTTTCGTATGAATTATATTCTACAAACCCAACATTAGCATCTCCTGCTATACTTTTCTGTTGTTCTAAAGCAGTTATTCTTTCTTGATGATTAGTCAAACCTTCAGCAAGATAATAAAAATTATCATGAATTTGTTGCCCATTTAATGGAGTAGCTTGTTCAGAAAAATATCCAGGATTAGAATAAAACGTAAAGTTTCCTTCATAGTAAGTAGATAGTACATTTCCTGAAAAGTAAATTATTTTATTTAAAACATCAATAGCTATAATTTCTCTAGTTCCAAATTCTTCATTTTCTGTTTCAATTTTCATCCCAACAACTAATCTTGTTAATAAATAATTACTGGCTCCAATTATTTTATTCGTTCCTGAAGATATGGACAAATTTATTGCAGTATATGATGGTCTTATATTAAATAAAATAGGTGAAATCATTTTTGAATATGAAAAATTCCAATCGGTTGCCATACGTTATCTCCTTGTGTATAATTATCTAATTTTTTGTTTCAAAACTTCTATATCCCTTTTCATTTTTGCTATTTCTTGTTGCATATTTGTACTTATTTCTATATTATTAATATAAACCTTATTGTTTTCTAAATCAAAGCGAATTAAACCATTAAACAATAAAGCCGATTTTTTTTGTTTATCAATTTTTAAAAAAGAAAATTCACATATTTTTATTTCAAAATAATCTTCATTGCTACCTATAACTATATTTTTAGAAGTTATTAAATCTTTATTGTTTAATTGAATTCCTTCAGTATAAATCCCTTTTATATCGGGCAATAGTTTTAAAAAATCAACAAAGTTTAAAGTAGATTTATCGTCTGATAAGATAACTGGAATTCCAAACACAGGTATTTTATCATACGATAAACTTTTTAAAATAGATTTTTCCGTAATTTCCCCTTTGTTAATTACGCAAGAAACTCCATCAAAAGTTAAAGTAATTCCATTTTCTAATTCTATTATTAATTCTTTTTTACTTCTAATTCCTTCATTGAGAGTAAGTTGCTTTTTATGTTCAACTGGAACCTTTAATTTTAAACCAGAAGAATTCCCCTCAATTAAATCACCCGACATAGTTGAAATATTAAAAATATCTTTTACTTCTAAAGAATCGGTTATAATTTTTTCAGTAGTTAATGATTTAAATTTAACATCAGATTGAGGGTTTAAAGATTGCTGAAAATCATCAGGGTCAATTATATCTCCTAAAACTGTCATATCTAAATATACAGAAGAATATTGTTTAACTCGGTCAGATACAACCAACATCCGAGTATAAACATTTTTATTGAGAAGTTTTGATAATTCTAAATCTTTAGCTTTTAATAATATATCAGTTTTTTCTTTTAACTCAGTATCTACATTAAAATAAATTTTATTTTCTACCGCATCATTAACATAGCATTTAAAATCTTCATCTAAAAAGAAACTGTGGGGGAGTTTTATTTCTTCTCCTTTACTATAAGAACTTATATCGAATTGTATTTTTTCTAATCTATAACCATTTGAGTTCCATGAAAATTTCCAAATTTGTTTTAATTCCATTTTTTTCTCCTTGTATAAATTAGTACACTGGAAATTTAAATCGAGATGAAGTTTCTGGAACTTCTATTCTAGGTGTAAAAGGATTAATTATAATACAATCTTGAGGAAAAATAGGAGTTGTACTTAATAAAGCTCCTCTATCTCTTATAGCAATTAATAAAGTATAACCTTTATCCTTCCACACAAAATTATATCCATCTATAAAACTTTCTTTATCTATCATGGGTTTTTCTTTTAAGAAAGATTCCCATCCTAAATAAGGAACTTTTGTAGTATTTGTTGGAGATTCCACTTTTAGCCTTAAAACATCAATTTGATAATAATTATTGGGAGTTACTGTTGAAACAGGAGTGGGCCAGTTCCCATTAGCAATTGACGCTGTTAATGTATTTTTATTATAAATAACTGTATCCTCTAAAACTAAACTTCCTGTTCCAACTAATATACTTTCTCCACTATGACCAAAAGTTATAGGGAAATTATTTCCAACAGAAAATACATTTAAAAAAACATTTCTATTAGATTGTTCCTGATAGGAAATTCTATAATAAGCAGGATTCCCACCGTTTGCAACAAACTCATTATGATTTAATATAACAGCTATGATTAAATCTTGATAACTTTCAATGTCTGCTATATTTGAAGCATCGTACGGCATTACTCTCAAATTTGTATAAATATTAGTAGCATCATTTACACTGTATTCCCATGAAGCTACTATAAGTAAAGCATCTGTTGCTAACCCTAATAAAGATGCCTTAGATACAATTATTTCAGCATCATCCTGTAAGGTAATTTTTCCTAACATTTTTGAATTATGCTCTTGGTCAAATTTTGAAAAAATAAAAGTTGTTCCTTTTTTTATTATAAATTTAACATCTGTTATTCCATCTTGAATTTCTACTTGTGCCGTATAAACACCGCTAGGAATAATTCCAAGAAATGTTTTATTAGCATTGAGAGATAAAAGTTCCTGATACGGATGAACAGTAACTTGTTGATTTCCTAAATTAAGGGAAGTAGCACCTCTAGTATATGACATAATTAACTCCTTTTAACTTGCTGGGTTTTCTAAAACACAATTAATTGATAATCCAAATTCGTTAGGGTCATAAATAATAGGAGGGAACGTTCCATACGCAACCATTTTCCCTAAAGTATTAAATAATCCTACTTCTGAAATATAAAATATTTTTGCTTTTTTATCGTTAGGGGCATTATTTAATCTTTTTCTATAATGCAATGAATATGTACAGTAGACTTGTGAATTTATATTAATTATCCCTGTTCCTGAATATGGGCTTGTTTCTTTTATTGATGAATTATTATTACATTGTAATTTTAATTTAAGTGTTCCTTGCTCTCTATCATACAAAACATAATTATTTGTTCCAGGGAATTTATGAAATATTATATATTCTGCTGAAGCTGTTTGTTGATATTGTGTGTCTAAATTATATCCATACTCTTTATAAGTTTCTAATACAGAGGATGCGAGATTTCCATTTTCTGTTAATAGCACAGGTTCAATTTTAAAAATTTTATTTTGTTCGTCATAAATTTCTTCAATTAAAATTTCTCTTTTTATTTTTTCTCCTGTTGATAAAATAAATTCAATTGCAATAGAAAATTTAGCATCTCCTTCGGAAATTAATTTGTGTGGTAATTGAATAGTAGTTTCTGGAATTTCCCCAACATATTCGGATTGAGCAATCGTTAATAATTGATTTAATATTTGCTGCTTAATAAATTCTTGTTTTGTAAATAAACAAGAAACTGTAGTGTTATTCGCTAATTGCTGTACTTCGTATTGTCCTAACGTACTTTGCACGAGAGGTTTTTGAAGTTTAGTAGGGACTGTAAAATGCGGGTCTAAAGGGTCTTCTAAATCATTTACAAAAACATCAAGTGAACCATCATCCCAGCATCCAGAGCCGATTTGAACATTAGTAATTATTTGATTCTCTTCCCAATTTGTTTTAAAAATTTGAAACTTAGCCTTTATATTAGGGTGGGAATATAAAACTCCATCTACTTGTTGAACACTTCTATTTGATATATATTGTCCTGTATTTTTTGCATATAAGCAAAGCTGTGAACTTATTATAACATTTCTGGAAGCTGAAACACAAAGCTTACTATATTCTTTAGCATACAATAAATATTCAATGTCTTGGAGACACTCATTTGTTCCAAGACTGTTAGTATGTTTTAAAAGAATATCTAAATCAATTTCTAACAGTAATCGTTTTCCTTTTGCTCCTATTCTTTCTCCAGTATCCCATTTGATTACTTCAGGAGTTCCTATTTTACTATCAAATGTTTTAAAACTATCATATCTATTAATAAGGTTTGAATATGCAAATGAATAATCTTCACAACCAGAAATTCCTACACTGTAAGGAAATTTTGAAATTGCAGAGTTCGGAATCAATTTATAAAAAGAGTTAATTAAACTTTTCTTATTAAAGAAATCTGTCATTTTAAAATATTTATTAGTTAAGGGAGAAAATGTTGAAGATTCTTTATATAAACCTACAATAAAAATAGAAACATTCCTGTGAATAGTTTTTCCGGTAAGTTTTAAAGCTTTTACTGTTCCTCTATATTTTTTTATTAAGGGAATACTATTTAAAAAATTTTTAGACCACTGAATAATTATATTTAAATTATTGCTTGGAAATGAGGGGGATTGATATTGCTCATTATAACTCATTATATATAAAATATTATCCAAACCACTTAAAAATGAAGCTCCTAATAAAGATAATAATGATATTATTCTTTTATAAAATAAATCTTTATCACCTTCATAGTAATCAATGTTATAAAAATTTTCTAGTGAAAATCCTTTTTCCATGTGTTGTTTTATTTCATCTTTAATTAGAGTTATTAAATCTTTATATGGAGTATTTTTTAAAATATGATGTAAATATTCTGTTATGTCTTCTGGAATAATAGGATTATAGAATGTATCTTGTTCTTCCGTATTCTGCTTTACATCTAAAGGACTTTCATAAATTTGAACATGCTCAGAAGGTAAAGGAGGAGGAAACATATAAGACGGATATTTAAAATAATAATTATTCATTGCTTACCTCAACTTGAACTTTTATATCTTCATATAAAATATCAAATATATCAAAGTCAGACATAAGTTTAATTTCATTACTATTATAATTTAACGGAAAAGCAAAAACTTCAAAATAAGGAAGTTTATCTACAAGATAATTTATCGCAGCATTATTTAACATTATAGTAGTTTGCAATAAATTAGAGGAATTAACAATACTAATATCGATTGGGAAATAATCGGAACTAGATGGTTCTATGGGAGTAATAACTCCAGAACTTATCATAGCTGTTAAGCTATCGACTGTTAATACTTTATCTTTTAAATCTTTATAGTAAAATTGCATTAACTTTTGATTTCCTGAATCATCACGAGATACTAAAATAGTTCTTTCATAAATTGTGTTATTAATACATCTACAACGTAAATCTATTCTTTCTATGTAAGGAATTTCATTTCCTCGTCGTAAGTACGAAAAGGAAGGGTCAAATGAAAAAATATAATATTTATTTCCAAAAGAATCATCAATAAAATTTTCATAAACAATAGATTTTTTTGCTCGTAATTGACAAACTAATGTTCCTTTTCCTAATATATCTTCTACGGTTGACGATACATTATAAGAAGCAATAGAAGCTCCAAACGGGATTGAAAAAATATTATATTCATTATAGATAATATCTGTAATTTCTTTTTGCAAACTATTAGTATCATAAACATTTTTTTGTTTTCTAACATAATCTATTCCTAATTCTACTTTATTAGGAGCTTGAAATTTTACAATATCAAAAGGAGATTTTCTGTCTTCAATCCTACTTAATATATCATCCTCTATTGTATTTGTGTCAGGAACACTTTTATCGCTTTTAATAGCTGTAAAAAGAATAGCTTCCTTTATTACACTAGTTCCAGGCTCCGTATAAATTCCACTTTTTGTGTTAGCTTTAGCTACGTAAGGAATCTTTTCTATTTCTGTTAAATAATCTTTCAGAGTTACAACAGTTTCATTTTGTTTTAATTCTGTAGGAACTTTATTCCGAAGGTCCTCTATCGTATCTCCATCTTTACCACCAACCAAACTTTCTAAATTAGAATAATAAAATTGTTTAGAATTTATAACAATAGTATTAAAATATTCAATAATTTCATTTACCACACCCTCACTACCTAAAGTCTCAATATAAGATAATCGTATTCTTGAATTATTAGGAGGAATAAGTCCTGAAACATTGTTACCAAATAACAACTCTATACCTAAATCAGTTTCTTCCCCACTTACTTTATTAATAACTTGAACTGCATATTCATCATTTGAAGCTAGTAAAATATTTTCTACTATTCTGCAAGGCACAACTGTTAAATCTGGAAGAATCAATTCAACAGAAAAAAATGAAGATGAAACCGTATCTAATGCAGCTTCAATATTAGCATTGTTATAAAAAACCCGCAAAAATTCAATAGTTTGCATTGGTTCTAATTCTACAGTTTTATATACTCCTTGAATAACAGGAATTAATTTATATTTGCTTCCTAAATCATAAAGAACATTATCAGTAACAGTAAATGGGATACTATTTAAATATAATGTGGTTCCTTTTGAAATCAATACTGCATCATCATTATATTCAGATAAATTTTCTAATTCTTCTGAACTTAAAATATTTTCCAATGTATTATGAGAAATTACTATATGCCCTATAGAAGATATTTTTCTTTTAGGTTGATAATTAAATAAATTTAACATCGCTAAAAGAGAAGATAAATTTTGACAGGTATCCCATTTAGCTTCTCGTAAAAGATATTCATAGTATCGGTCTACTTCTGAAAAACCTTCTGAAATAGTAGAAAGAAGAATATCGATAACAGAATCTTCTATAATTTTATTCCAGCCTGAATAATTTTTTAATTTTTGAATCAATCTATTTTTAATAGAAACACTATCGTATTTTTTCACTTTTCTTTCTCCCTATCGTTTAAAATCTTTTTCGCATCTATACTATAAGCAGACAAAAATAATAATAAAGAATCGGGTACAGGATTCTTTTTATTTTTTATTACTCTTATCTTTTTTTCTATAAATGAATGACATTCACTACATAAAACTATTACATAATTAATTTCATCATTTTCCCTATATTTGGTTTCGTCAATATGATGACATTGTAAATTTTTTTTACTCTTTTTAACAGAACAACATTGGCATCTATTATCTGCTTTCTCTAATAATTGCTTTCTTATAGCTTTAAATTGTACACTTCTTCTATATTTAGTTTTTTCCTTAGATGATAATAGCATTAAGCCTCCAACTGAGAATATCTAATAGTAATTAGTAATTATTATATGTTAGAAGATTATGAGACTTCTAATTCAATGGGACTAATATACTTATTAAAATCATCTTTTAATATTATTTTTATTTGATAGGTGTTTTCTTTTGGAAGAGGAGTTATAATTATTTCACTATCTTGTAAATAGACAAAATTATTTCGTATTATATTTAATAAATAAGATTTAATTCTTTCTGCACCTACTGAAGAAATAGGGGAAGCAAGTAAAGTATCGATAGGACCTCCTTTAAAAATATTTCTTCCATAATCCCCTTTGCTTGAAAAAAGCCATAATTTAAAAATATTTTTCAATGCTTCAACATTAGTTACTAATAAAGGACTCTCTTTTTCAGAAGAAATTATTGAAAATAACGCAAATTCTGTAAGATTTAATTCCCCTGATTCTGTTTTGATAACTATATATTTTGCTTCGTTAGGGATAGTTAAAATTATTTCTTTTGCTTCAAACGGTGTTTCTTTTATAAAAATTCCTGAATAAGCTATTTCTGTAAAATTTACTGTATAAAAACAAACCTTTGATAAACCAGAAGCATTCCCCCATTTAATTTTTAATTTTAATCGATTATCTTGTTGTAAAATAGGAATTGCGCTACCACTAGGATAAATATTAAAAACAGAACCTAATGGATATGGACTTATAGAAGGAAATGCAGAAAAATCTGTAATTTGAAAAGTTAAAATTTCTTTATAACTTAATTGAGAATTAAATTTCCAACCTTTATAATTTAAGTCTACATAATTTATAACATCAGAAACTTTCTTTTCTATTATATTTTTAGTTTGCATTTTTTCTTCCCTTCTTTAAGTTATTTTCCATTATCAACAGTAATATCGTATCCATTAGGTGCAAATAAATCTAACATATAAGTAATTACTGATGCTTGACCGTATGAACCTTTTAAGGCAGGTAAACCACTAATAAAAAATTTAGAACTTACTATTATTTTCTTCTTGTTATTGGTTGATGAAAAAAAAGTAATTGTTAAATCTAATAATTTATTATCTACTCCCTTTTTAATAAAATTTTCATCTTTATCATAATAATTTTCTTTAAAAAATTTTTTTAAGAAATTGAAAAAAATATAATCATATCGTTCTTTAATTTCAATAGATAATTTTTTAGGAACAGAAATAGATTTTAATTCATGAATTAAATGCTCAGAATGAAAATCATAGGAAACTTGATAACCTTCAAAAGAAACAGAATTCGTGTAAAATTTAAAATCATTTAAATCAGCAGAGAAATTACCATAATTAGCTACAGAAACTGTGACATCAAATAAATTAGAAAAAGCGTGATATGTATTTAAAAGAGAATCTAAATAACTCACTTATTCCTTACCTCGTAATTTAAGTAGTAGGTCGATTTGTTTGTTTTTCTGGTGGGATATACCGTCCAAACAAGAAATCAACAGACAATTCTATTACATTTGCAGAATCTCGTGTAAAACGAGGTTCTGTAACATTTTGACATACTACATTTTCAAAAGTCCATCGAGGAACAATTACATTATTACCTAAATTATTAACATCAACTACATCTTGTAAAGCATCTGTTGTTTTATAAGCAAACAATTCTATTTTTCCATGATATTGCGTATCGTTTAATGAATTTAAGAAATGAGAAAAATATAACTGAGAAATAGATTCATCCATGTATAATTTTTTCCATTTTTTAAGATACTCATAATATTCCCATCCTGCATCAATTCGTATAGGGAGAGACAGTTTTCTCGCAAAATTTATTTTAGGGGCAAAACGTTTTAATTTTATAGCTTTATAATAAATATCATATTCTTGTAAATTAAAATCTGGTATTTTAAAACTAGAAGTTCTAACGCTAAAAGCATTAATTACATCAATATTTTCAGGCGGAATAACTTCTGTTGGAAAAGTTATTTTAACATCAAATAAATTTGTAAATGCGTCAGGACCTGCATCAATCAAAATATCTATATTAGACATAATTAAGCTCCTACCTTTGTGTATTCTCCGAAAACAAACTTACAAGTAACCTGGACTGGACTACTAGATGTTCGAGAATAATCGGGTTCTGTTATGTTATACAGTACTACATGTTTCATTTCCCAAACAATACTACTATCAGCTCCATTATCTTGTAATCCTTCTACATTAGTTCGTAAGGCTTTTACTCTTATAGAACCATATAGATTCGGATTTCCTGCTCCATTCGCATAAGCACCAAAATAAACTTTATCTTCGTAAATATCTATTAACTTAGCTCGCCAATCTTTTAGAGCGTAATATAATTTATAATTAGCATCTACCCTAAAAGTTAGTTCAAATGTTCTGTCTCCTTCAATCATCGGAGCTAAACGTGGAAAAGAAATTGTATTGTAATGGTTTTCGTATGAAGTTAAAGATAGTGTAGGTGCTGAAAAATCTTTTACCCTAACATCTGTAACAAAAACTTCAGATGAAACTCCAATCGGAGGAGTTATCTCAACCCTGTAAAGGTTTGAAAAAGCATCAAACCCAGAGTTAAGTAAAATTGTCATATTGTTATCAGCCATAATGAATTATCTCCTACTAATTAGAGAACCGTTGTTTGGTCAACATTTTCTAGTACTAAATCAATATATTCTGTGTAAGGATTAACTTTAACTCGTACCTTAACAACAAATTTATTTTGTTTTTTTGTCTCGTCGTTATTTACATTTGGGTCGTTAACTAAAACAACAGCAGAATCCCAAATAGCAGTAGCACCGGTTAATCTTTTTTTAACAATAGTTTCTGTTTGAGATTGACGTAAATCGAGATAGTAAGAATTAATTGGTTTTCCAAGCTGAGGTATTAAAACATTTTCTTTTATTTCCTTTTTGAGTAAATCAAAAGCCATACTATGTCCTAAAAAAGACCAATCTGTTAAAACTGTAGGAGATTGAGCAGTTCTTTGAGAACGAATTATAATTCCATAACGTTTATCTTTTGTAATAGGATTAATTCCAGCCACATCAAGATTATCTAATAAAGATAAATAAGCTTCAAAATTATACTTAGCTCTTCTTACACTTCTATACAGCTGTCCTCCAAAACCTTCTCCATCATCCAAATACATTGGAGCTCTACCACCAAGTTTATAATCCATAATAGAAGCTAACTTTACACCAATACTTCCAATAAGATTAGACCATACGTAATTATTTCCTAACTTAATTTCAAATTCATTCAAATAATAAGCTAAACCTCCTCGTGTATTTGGCAAAGTAGCTCGTTTAGTAATTGCTTCATTTCCAGCAGTTACAGTATCAGAAGAATTAGGTTTAATAACTGTTATAAAAGTAGAAGTTTTAAATAATCCTAATCGTAAACTTTTCATTTTATTTATTACATTATTATATCCAGTACAATCCATAAACAATAAAACATCTTCAAAATCAGTTTTATTAAATGCGTCCCAACCTTCCAATAATGATTCTTCTATTTGTGTATCTGTTAATGAATTATTACTTATTATTCTTGTTCCAGAAATTTGTTTACTGATTGGGAATGTGTATGTTCCAGTAATATTTGTGTATTGTTTGTAAGGTTTTGTCCCTAAATAATATTTGATAGTTTGAGGAAATACATTCTCATAATAAAGAGAAGCATTAAAGCCATCTTTTGCAAGAGGGTCAAGTGAAATTATATAATCAGGTGAAGTATACCCATTCTCTTCAAAATTAAATGTTAATGTATTATAATATGGATTAGTTTCTCCATCAGTTGTAGTTTGCTGTAAATCAATATTTTTAATTGTTATAGTCATTGGAATTTCAGTTGGAGAAATCTGATATATTGTTTGTATTACATATTCCTCTATATTATATATCCAATAAATATTAATAGTAGCATAACCAGTTGGAGTAGAAAAATAAGTATCTAATGCTCCACCTGAAGTTAAATCAAAATTTGGTATAGAAGAATTTCCTACAAAAGTTAATGTAGTTGTATCCCCTGCTCCAGGAGCATAAGTTCCAACTACAAAAGCATTTGAGTCATCAGTTACAATATTTCCATTATTTAATTTACAAACAATTTCTTGTTTAACCCCAAACTCATCAGTATATGTAAATAAAATTTTATTAACTTTATTTTCTTCAAAATAACTTGATTTAATGTTTTCTGCGGTAATAGTTTGAAGTGAATAAGGTAGAATAGAAGAACCATTTGAAAAAACAGAAGAAGTATTCCCAACTCTTAAGCTAGCTAAAAAATTAGGATTTTCTACATTAGTTACTTTATAAAAAGTTTCAATACTTCCTTCGGTAGTTATATAAATTCCACCAAAATAGTTTTCTCTCCCCAGCAATACCCCTGGAGGAGCAGAAACATATATAGAATAAGATTTATTAAATTCTATAGCTTCTAAAACATCTTTATAAAGAGGATTATTATCCTTCAAAAAAAGCTGTTTCATTAAGTTTTCACTGCCAACAGGAAAATAAAACGGTTCAGCATTTCCTTTAGGTGCTCTTAAAACTATCCCCCCTTGAATAACTGTATCATAATTTTGATAGTATGAACTAGAATCAATATCTACGTATCTAATGCGATTAGTTTCCATATCTACTCCTCTTTTCTTTTAAATAAATAAGGTAAAAACATCTTTCATTTAATTAGTATTTTTTTAATAAATAGATTAAAAACCCCGAACACAAGTTCGAGGTTTTATTTTTTTTAACTTATAATTTTTTTACTGATTTTGAACCTCTCCACCTTACGCTTCGCTTAGAAGGTGGAGATTCTTGAGAAGTTTGGTTATGCAACCCTTATTCTCAATGGTGTGTTCAATACACCATTATCCATTACTGATTGTATCAGCTTTGGAATACATTTGTCTTTTACATATTTTCTTAGTATATACCAATTCATCTCCCACCTAAAGAGGTGGGAGTATTCTTGGCAATTCCCTATAAAACTTCATCCTCATCATAGAGCCAATCATCTTCTTCATCATCATCTTCTTCATCTTCACCCCAATTTTCTTCTTCATCTTCATCGAAATCTTCATCTTCATCATCCACCCATTCTTGGTCTCCAATAGCATCCTTATCAAGCATTTCATCATCCTCCAATGAAAAATCATATATTTCGTAATCCTCATCGTCTTCAATACCATCATCAATTGTTCGGAAATTACTTTCTTCACCCCTACTAGAAAGAATAGAATAAATATCTTCTGCGTCATAGAAGTCTAAATCTTCATCAGATACGCTTCCAATAGCTTCTAAAATTTTTTTGAAAGTTTTTTGCCGATTTTTTTCTTCTTCTAAAAGCTTTGAAATAACTTTTGTACTACCATTAATGTTTTTCATAATTTATCTCCTTACTCCCATCCCTTTGGTATTTTTATTAATGGTTTTCTAACTATACGAGTATTAGTAATTTTTTCAGCAAGTTTTAAATTTTCAAGCTCATCATATCCTTCAATTACAGGATACTTTTCTTTTTCCGTAAAATATTCAAATACTACACGAGATGCTTCTTGCAAAGTCTTACTTTTAAGAATTTTTTCTTTAATCGGCAAAATATCTTTTCCATATTGTGCATACATATCAAAGAAATATTTCTTAATATCCTCAGATTCTGCAAAATTATCAAATGTAGTTGTTCGTCCGATTTCTTTAATATCTTTATAATTTGTAATCATATCGTATTTTACTTTACTTTCTTTTAATTTTGATTTTAAACCTTGAACAACAGGTTCATAATATTCCCTCATTTGCTTAACTGCTCTTGCTTCTTCTTTGTAAAGTTTAATTAACCTCTTTATAATTTTCTTAAATTCCTTATTTTGCTCTGAATAAAAAGTTAAACTATCATCTAATTTCTTTCTATCAGCTTCCAAATTCTCATAGGATTCTGTAATAGAAGCTATTTTATTACTATAACTAGCTCGAATTTCTCTAATTTTATTTTTTAACTCATCTTCTTCTTTTAAAACGTTATCCAAATCAGAATTGTCTGGTCTTGAATTTAACTCAGCTTGCAAAGCTAAGATTTGTTCCTGAAGTTTTAAAGAAATTTTCTTCCACTCTTCTACTTTCTGCTCATTAACACGAGCCTGGGTAGCAAGTTTACTTAATCCTTCTTGAAATTTTTCAGGCTCTGAAGTTTCAAAAATTTTCTCTAGCTTAGTTGCATTTTCCAATTTTGAGTGAATCTCTCCATTTGTCTTATTGATTGCTTGTTCAAGAAGATTACAAAGTTCAGGGAAACTTTCTGCATCCAAAGACTCTTTAATTTCTGTCAATTCTTGAAGTTTAGCGATAGGATTTTCTAATTTTTCAGCATCATTTAGAAATACCATTACATCTTTATAAATCCTTTTTTCTTCAAGTTTCGACATCTTTGTAATTTTATTTGTATTACCCATATTATTATCCTTATAGTTAATTTCTTTTAACTTATCCAAACTAATCTTTTTTTCTTCCTCTTTAATATTAGAATGGTTATCAGATGGACTTTGATTTTCTAAAGAAGTAAGCTCGTCTTGCAATGAACCCCAAACATCCTGTGAAGGAGTTAAAACAATATCAGCTACTCGTTCAAGTAAGTATGTTTCGGGAACAACTGTTTTACCATCTTCAGAAAGCTCTCCCCATCCAGAGGTACTAAAACCTATCCTACCTCCAGCATCTATAACATCGAGAGCTTTAGCACCTAAATCTCCGACAAAAACAACATCAGCCTTAACAAGCTGTGCACTTTCGTCAATATGCAGATTTGACCAAACACACATGACATTAGCAAAATCACCTTCATCTTCCGCATGTCCAGCTAAACCCACTGAGCCTTCCCAAATATGTCTTTGATTAGCAATAACATTTTCCCAAAGTTTCCGAGAGTATATTCTATTGTTTTTATTTTCTGTAAAGCGAGAAATAGGTACTCTAAATTTTCTTAAATTTTTATAAGTCTTCCCTTTTATCTCCGTAAATTTTTGCTCTGACTCTTGAAACGGTAACTTTTCAATAGATTTTAAATCTATACTAAAACTTTCAACTAATTTCTGAAGCATTGTATCTTCTCCTTTACAATAATTAGTAATTAAAAATTTTATATTTAATTTTTTTTAGCTAAAGAAATTAATACTCTCTTCTTAAAGTTAGTATTTCTACTTTCTTGAAGTATTCGCATTCCTTTCATAGCTGTATTACTATTTTTTAACCCATTAAAAAGTGCTGAGATTATTCGCCTATCATCAAAATCATACGTTGCATCAGCTCCATATTGGAAATGTAAAATTTTTGTTCTTGAATCATATCCCCAATATCCTGTTCCAGCCGAACGTTCCCCTAATTGTAAACTTTTTTTAAGTTGAGCATGAGAAACACCATACGAACCAAAAATAGCTTCATAACGACCATTTGTATATACTAAAATATATCGCCCCCACCTCGTTCCAAAAACAGGTAAAGCTTGATGACTGTCTACATAATTAGTTCCAGAAGGTAAAACTGATTTAAACCCAACTCGTATATCTTTTACCCCCAATGCTTCTTTTAATTTTAATCTAATCATTATTTTTTCTCCTTTTCTTAATTAGTAACTTATACTTAAATCCTCTTTCCTATTAAACCTTCTAAGCGTGGTTTATTTTCTGGCGTACCGCTTGTCGTTGCTTCTATTGTTGCTTTAACAATAGCTCCATTCTTGTTAAAAAAATATAAAGAAATTTTATATGTAGAACCTTCATTTAAATTCGGAATAATAAATTCTTTAACATCCATATTTATTTCATAAGAACTTCCATTATCAATATAAATTTTTATAACATCCTCGTAAAATTCTCTAGCTAAAGGATTAAAATCCCATAAAATTTTAATTGATTCATTAGTTATAGTATCTGTTGTAATAACAGGTAAAAGTTCAGGGTCTGGAGTAAAGTTTGCAATAAAATCCATTTCAATAAATTCTTCATTTAGAAAAGGATTGTTTTTAAACGCTAAAAAATCTAATATAGATTCTTTAGTTATATAAATTTCTTCTACTTCACTTCCCTGAGGTAAAACAACAAACAATGAAGATTTTGATCCTTGAGCATATTGGTCTAAAATAAAACTTTTTAATGTTACTTGAGCACTAACTACTAAAATTCTATTTTTAGAAAGCCATTCTTTTTCTTTATACTCATTAGTCCAGGAAACATTTTCAACTGCAAGAATAATGGGTAATTTTAATGCTATATTTTTATAATATAAACCAGGTAAAGCTAAATATTTAGGACTTGGATTTTGAGCCCACATTAATATATCATAACAATTTTGAGCATCATCGTCTCTATTAAAATAAAACTTTAATGAAAAAGTACATTCTGCTTGTAAAAAACGAATTGTTTGAGGAATATCTATAGAAATAGGAAACCCTATTAATGCAGCAGTAGCATTTTGTATTGCAGGTCGATGATCTATTTTCCAATTCGATATTCTAAAATAATTAGCAAAAGGAAATTGTAATTGAGAAGCTTGCAAAGAATCATAAGGGGGAGTAACAGAAGGATATAACTTATTTATTCTTTGCCTAAAAGCAAACTCATCACTTGCATAAAAAATACGATTTCCTTCCCCTTTAAAAATTTCCCTTCCAAAATATACTTCTATAGCACTCATCAATAAATAATGAGTATTACTTATGCGATATTTATTATAATAACGAGAGCTAGGTATTTCCATATTCTAATTAGTAATAATTTATTATTATATTAAATTTTTTTAATAAAAAATCTTTTATAATTTTTTTACTAATTTAAATATGAAAAAGCAAAAAATATTAAACTTATATTTTATTTTTTATTTTATTTTATTATCTTTATTTACCCCACTCACTTGTTATTTATTTTTTCGTTTTGGAGATTTCTTTAAGCAAATAACTTCATTAAAGCTAATATTTACTATAGGTTTTATTCTTTCTAGTTTATTACTTAGTATTTATTCAATATCTTTAAAATCTTCTAAAGTATTTAATTATTTTTCTATTGTAATCCTTCAATCTTGTAGTTTAATTTTATTAACATGTGGAATAAGTTATTTATTTTATTCTTTTGAAAATATTTTCCCTAATTTTTCTTTATTTGGTTATATAACTGATAGTGTTAATTTTTTATTTTTATCTTTACTAAGTTTTACTATTGCTTCTCATTTTAAACAAGCAGCAAAGGATAATTAAAATGAATTTTTTTGATTGGCTTAATAAAGATTGGTATCTAAAATTATTCGACGTTTTACTGTTTCTAATTCCTCTTTCTATTATTGGAACATTTTTATCAAGTCTTTTTAAAAAGGGAGGAGTTTTAAAACTTCCAAAAAATTTAGGAGAAATAGAAATAAAAAACGATAATAATGAAATTATAAAAATTTCTGATTTTTTAAAACTAAAGGATGAACAAATAGCATCTTTAGAAACAAGCATAGAAAAATTTAAAAAAATTCTTTTAGAAAAAGAAGAGCATATTAATAGATTAGAAGAACAAATAAAAATTTTATCAGAAACTATTCGTCATTTAGAAAAAGAACAAGAAAAACAACACCTATTAAAAGAATTTGAAAAACAAAGAAGAATACCTCTTATCCAACATTCAATATTTTTTAATCTAAAAGAAGGTATGTATGGGAAAAATATAGCTTTACCGTTTGATGAAAACGATAAAATAGCTGAAATAAAAGTAACTATTGCTACTGCATTTTTAAAATGTAAAATGAAAGTATTTTATGAAAAGTTAAAAGATTTTGTTACTTCTATTCAAGAAACATCCGATAATCCGAAAAAAGCAATGGAAATACTACACACTATTGTAGATAATTTAATTTTCTGGATTGACTTATATAATAAACAAGCTAAAACACTTACAATTGAATTGCCTAACGGATTAGTTGTAAAGGGAGTTCCTGATATTTTTATTCAGGAGTTTAATAAATGGCATGATGTACATGTTTCTACAGTACTACGAAAAACTAAAGAAATTTTATATAACGATTTTTATCCTTCTTGGGGATTAAAAACAATTGTAATACTAGATGTATTAGATATAGCTTTTAGTCAAACACTGATTGATGCTCAGCAAACATTGTTATCTCTAAATGGAGAATTTACAAAATTCTGTGAACAATACACAAATTACTAGTTTATACCCTAGCTTAGTGAACGCTATGCCAGCCTAAAGGCGTGGCATCTTCTCTAAGCAGTTGCCTGTTGCTTAGTTCCTGCTTCATCCAGTGTTCCAGCTTGCAGAGCAAGCTCTGCTAAGTCGGATATTTTTTCACTGTCCACAGGCGTAAGTTCCCGTCGTTCCAACGGTACATAATTTCTCAAATTAATTGCTGCGTTTACATCACGAATGTGATGTGTTCCACAGCTTGGACAAGTCCATTCTCTTTCAGAAAGTTTTAAGTCTTTGTATTGAAATCCACATTTAGAACAAAGTTGACTAGATGGAAAATATCTGTCTGCTTTTATTACTTCGCAATTATAATCTTGACCTTTTTGCTCTAATCTAGCAACAAAAGTTGCCCAACTTGTGTCGTTCATATTCTTTGCATTGCGAAGAAAAGCAGATATTCCTTTAAGATTCAAGTCTTCAACTACAACTTTGTTATAGGATTTCACTAACCTCAAACTTTCTTTCTCAATCCAATCTTTTCTAGAATCTGCAATATGCTCTTCCAACCGAGCCAGCTTGACTCTCGCTTTTTCTCGATTTTTAGAAGGTAATTTTCTAGGACTGTTTGGGTCTTTCAAAAATTGTTTTCTCGCTAATCTTCTTTGGAGTTTTCTTAATTTTTTAGAGTGAACTTGTTTTTGAGCAACATATCCAAAATCTTTTCCAGTTTGGCTTTCACTAGAAACATACATTTCAGAAGGACTGAAATCCAGTCCTATTGCTTCTTTTCTATTTTCTATTTTGTAGTTTGGCTTTTCTATTTCAAAAAGCAAAACTGCATAGTATCTATTTGCACAAGATTTTTCAACTGTTATATTACAAAGCTTTGCTTCTTTAAAATACCATTTTGGCAATGAGTCATGAGAAAATGGTACTTTTCCTAATTTTGGAATTTTTACATACTTACTGAAAAAATTCAGAGCGGTTTCTGATACCATACATTCACGGTAACTTTGTCTGTTGTTTTTCTTTGACTTAAATTTAGGAAATCCAGATTTTCCTTTTCTAGTTTTATTATTTGATTTGAAGAAATTATTATAAGCATTTTTTAAGTCATTTTCACTTTGACATAAAGCTTGAGAAGATACTTCACTTAGGAATGGGAATTGAGCTTTCAAATCCGAAGGCTTATATTCCTTGTATTTTTTGTTTCTTTCAGCTTTGTTTTCTTTTGAGATAGGAAGAATATTCTCAATATAGAATTCGTTACGTTCCTGGAGTCTTTCGTTATAGACTAAACGACAACATCCAAAAGTTTTATTGATGAGAATAGTTTGTTCTTTTGTAGGATAGATTCTTAGTTTGAGAGATTTGTGAGTTTTATTTTCTTGAACTAACTTATTAGCCATGACGAATATTTCCCTATTTGTTTTGGTTAGAAAGAAGTCAGTACTTGCAATACTGGCTTTTTTCGTTTATATATAATTAGTTAGTTGAATTTAAAAAGGTTCACTTTGTTAATATAATTGTGTTGGCAATTCATAATCCACCCTGAAGGGATGGAATCTTTCTTGCTTTCATTTATGTAAAAAAATCTTAATTATAAAACCTGATAAGAAAAAATTCTCCCATTTTTAAATCGTATTTCTCGTTTCAATTCTCCAAATTTAGAAATATCTTTTTTAGATTCAATAAAGATGAAATTTTCCTTTAATAAATTATTATTTTGTAATAATTTTTTAGGGTTTAATTTTTCAAATTCAATTTTTAATTCTTTAAAAATCAAATTCATTTTTTTAAGGAGAGGAGTTATATCCTCTCCAGAAAAATAAACTTTCAAAGGATTAGTTATATCAAATTTAGATATATTTAAAATATAAGCCAATTTATATGTTGGTATATCATTTACATTTCCAATTATAATTATTGTCATGTTTCTTAACGCCTCCTTAATCACATTTACTCCAGCCACAATTAGAACAGGAGATACAACCTTCTTTGTACACTAATGTTGCTTGAGCACAAGTAGGACATTTTTGTTCATTGTTTATTTTTTCTCCACTCGATGCGTACATTTTTAAAACTTTAACAACTGCTTTTCCCCAACTACCATAAGCAGAACTTTTTGATAATTGGTCTACAAGATATTCCAGAGGAGTTCCATGTCGCAAAGCAGTAGAAAGCAAACGAGTAGGCCCTTCATATTCATGATACTTATTAATGTTAGTTATAATAACTTTATTTTTATCTTGGTCTTTAATCTCTAAAGAATATTTCCCTTTATCTTTTTTACAAACAAAATATTCTGCATTAGGATTAGCGTTATTATAACCTTCCCATTCTTCTGCCTCCTGTTTATTCATGATAAAAACTTCATACACAGAACCATGCAACATACCGATAATGATAAGATATTTTTCAGCTTTTATAGTTATTTCGTAAACTTTTGCTGGTAGTTCTTTAGGTCTTTTTGGAGCATCTGTTCTTTTTATACTAACCACAGGGTCTTTTGCTTCTGGTTTTACAGATAATATTCCTTTTAGACTTCCATTGGGATTAAATGTTGTATATCCTTTCAGTCCCAATTCGTATGCTTTAAAAAATAATTTAGAAAAATCTTCAAAAGAACAGTTATCTGGTAAGTTAATTGTTTTTGATATACTGGAATCAAAATAACTTTGAAAAATAGCTTGAATTTCTATATGCTTTTCAGGAGGAATATTTTGTGTAGTTTCAAAAAATTCAGGAATAACATTATCTTTATATAACCCCATATCTTTATATAGTTTCCAAGCATAATCCATAACTACTGAAGTTTCTATTTCTTCTGCATTTTTTCTAACCTTTCTTTCGTACTCTAAAGCAAAAATAGGTTCGATTCCACTCGAACAATTTTGTCCTAATGTTAAAGAACCAGTTCCAACAGGAGGAACTGTAAGCCATGCACTATTTCGTACTCCATATTTCTCTATCAGTTTAACCAAATTTTTAGATTGAGCAATACGAGTTTTAAAAAACTCTGTATTCATAAATTTCTTTTTATCGTATTTTGGAAAAACCCCTTTTTCTTTTGCTAAGCGAGCAGAAGTAGATATAGCAGAATAGAAAAAAGTAGAAGCAATTAAACGACTAATTGTTTCTGCTTCAATACTAGAATAAGGAACTCGAAGCATTGCAAGCATATCCCCAAACCCCGTAAACCCTAAACCGACTCTTCTCCAAAGTTTAGCGTTTTTTTCTATTTCAGGAATAGGATAAATTGTTATATCTATAGCATTATCCAAAAATCTTACAGCTTTTTCAATTGCTGCTGCTAAACCTTTCCAATCAATATTGTTTTCTGGAAAAACATTTTCTGCAAAGGGATAGATAACAAACGATGTAAGATTAATAGAAGAAAGATTACAACAATTATAATTTCCTAACGGTTGTTCTCCACAGGGATTTGTTGCTTCTATTTTATACCCATAATTGACAGGGTTAAGTCTATTTACATTATCCAAAAAAAGAATTCCTGGCTCGTTATGCTCATACATATTTTTTAGCAATAAATCTAGCAAGTATCTTGCCTTAACAACTTTATATACTTTGTTATTAAAAATTAAATTCCAATCATCATTTCTTTTAACAGCCTCCATAAATTTATCTGTAATCCCAACAGAAATGTTAAATTGAGTTAACGTTTTATTAATATCTCCTTGCTTACAGGTTATAAAACTTTCAATGTCTGGATGGTCGATATTGAGAATTGCTATATGCGCTCCTCTTCGATGTCCCGCTACTGTAATAATTTTAGCAGACTCATTGAATACTTCCAAAAATGAAATTGGTCCAGATGCTATCCCACCATTAGAAGTCATTTCTCCTGCCGGTCGTATAGAAGATACGTTAAAACCAACTCCCCCTCCAAGTGAAGAAATTGTTGCATCATCTTTAAGAGATTGGTAGATATCTTGAATAGAATCTTTAATTCCTATCGTAAAACAATTATTCATTTGGGGCCTAGGGTTATTGGGCCGAGCATTAGCAAGAAATCTACCAGCAGGAATTAATTCTTTTGATTCAATCAGATTAAAAAATTCATTTTCCCAAAATTTTTGATTCTTTTTTTTCTCTTTTGATGCTATTAATTTACTAATTGCAGAAAAAACTTTGTACGTATCTTTATCATCATCCAAAAGTTTTTCCCCATCGTAAACATCATTCCAATACTTTGAATAGAACTGTTCACGACAAAGATTTTGTTCAAATTTCATACTTTTCTCCTTCTTCTTGTTATATATATTTATCTTTACGATAAAAGATTACTAATTATTATAATAATAAATTTAAACGGGTTGTCAAAGGAGATAATGATAATGAAAACTCTTTTTATAAAAAAATTGTATGACGATGCTAATGTTAAAGTAGAAACGATACAAAAATATATAAAAATTTTTGAAAATAAATTGGTTGATGCTATAAATATAAATTACGATTTTATAAAAAAATATGAAGAATTGTTTACAATTTACCAAAAAACTTTCCAAAATACAAAACTTGCTACCCCTAATGAATTTGCGATTGAAAAAGGAGCAGCTAAAGAAGAAATCCCTCAACAAGAAATTTCTGCGAACAATCAACAAGTATCTAATGGGAGTAATAATGGCAATCAAACAAATCAAGACTATTCCCTTCTTCAATACAATATTAAAGCACCACAAATAATTAAAGACCTCGAAATCACAGCGCCTTTAGTGGAATATAATTTTGAAACTCTACAAAAGAATTTACAGTATTTACAAACTGCATTACAAAACTATCAAGCAATAATTGCTCAAATAGAAAACGCATGGAAATCACTCCTTAATATGTAACTTATTCAGTTAATTTAATATTATTTTCTAGTATAAGTAACCCCTGCTGAAATTCTTGAAACTTATTTTTCTCAATTAAAACTTCCTGAATGTTACTTTTATTAAACCTTCTAAATCCTTCCATGCACTGCGATACTGCATTTTCAAAAACAATTATTGCTTCTTCTAACTGCTTTCGTTTTTCTTCAGAAAGAGCAGTAAGAGAAATACCTACTAAAGAAGTATCGTTTTCTTCTAAAGTTAATAATTGATAATTTTTTATCTCATTATTTTTATTAGCTTTGTAAATAAAATTCAAAAACTTCATAATTAATCCCCTTGTCGTTCTTAATATTGAATAATATCATTCAATTCGTTCTTGATGCGTAAATTAAAAAATTCGGATATTAGAGAAAGTTGATTTGTTTGGTCGATTTCATTCAAACACTCTAAAAAGAGAACAGAAGGAACAAACTCCCCAGACACCTCCAAATCTTGAATACCTTGTTTTAAAACTGGTTTAATATGTAATTTAACATCACCCATGAAAGGAACCTTAATAATTTTTTCCTCTCCTTCTTTGGAAGAAAGTAATTTTTCCATCGAGGAAATAAACCAAAAAAGTAAAAATTCTTTAACCTCACTTCGTGTTTTTCCTGAAAAAACACTTAATTCCTGAATAAAATCTTTTTCGTATTTGTTTAATGTAAAAAGTTTCATAATGGCACCTCCTTATTCTAAATTATTATTTTTTCCGTAAAAAGTAAAAAACCGAATCTTTTGGAGCTTGGATAATCCAAGAATTTAAATTTCTTTCATATCGAATTACCCTCCTCCCGTTAATTACTAATCTCTCTAGTTCTTGCAGAAAATTAGAAATTAAATCAAATGATACATTTAATTTATTAGTATAATATAAAGTATTCATTGAAATTTTTGGATATGACTCATACAGTAAATCTAAAAATTTCTTTAACACATCATTATACTCATTTTTATTACTTGTATTACTTGTATTATTTGTATTATTTGTATTATTATCTATTGCTATATTTTCATTTTGTTCTGTTATTCTAGTATTTTCTACTTTTTGTTTTTCCTCCAAATTATTCTCTAAAAAAATTTTAGTATCTTCTTCTTGTACTTCTTGTACTTCTTGTACTTCTTCCTGCTCTTGTTGCTTAATAACTTCTGTTTCTTTTATTTCTTCAACTATCTCTGTTTCTTCTGTTTCTTGTAAAACAATATCTTCAACTTTACTTAGTGTTTGTTGCTCATCCGAAATGTTTGTTGATTCAGTATCACTATGCTGTTCCCAATAATAATTAGGAGTAAGAGTACTATTTGAATTATTTGATTGTTTATTTTTATTATTGTTCCTCTTCTTATTTTTTAGAGTTTTTTTATCTAATTGCTTATCTCCTTGTATATACTGTTTTGACGTAGGAGCTAATACAATTAAGAAAAACTCTAAAACTATTACTACAAAAAGCAAAAAAAACTTACGAACAGTTAATTCAGGGAGTTTAAAATCTACTGCAATTAAAGCTATCATATCGCTTATAACATTAGTATCTGTTTCCATTTCTCTTTTCTTTGTAAAGAGAGTTTCTATTTCTTTATCTATTTCTTTAATTTTATTTTCAAAAATATTACGAGAATTGATACTTAAATTATCTCTTTCTAATTGCTTTAAGTTATATTCTTTTAATTTTTCTAATGCGCTTATCTGATTAGAAATATATTGAATTTCAGGTTTATTAGATTTAACACCCTCCCCAAAATAATTTTCTATCGTTATTCGCATTTCTCCGTAAGAACCTGCAATTGAAAAAAATAGAGTTAATATATAAGCAATACTATAAATACCACTAATCTTTTTCTTTGTAAAATAAATATTTTTTATTTGATTAAGAGAAATAAGTTTTGTCAATTCAAATCCTGCACTGATTCCTAAAAAAATAATTTTATCTACAAATTCAGGGCTAAAATTTAAAAACAAATTAACACTAAGAAAAAAACTTATAGCTCCGAACCCTAAGTATAACATCTTTTTAATAAAATCAGAAAAAGAAAACGTCATATAAATATATCTCCTCTAATTTATTTTATTAAGCATATCGTATATTATACTTAAATTAAATCATTTAGTCAATATTTAAAAATAAGTAATTTATTAATTCAAAAACTTTTTCAAAAAAAGATAATTATTATCTTTTCCGCATAAATTTGAAATAATAGTTAATACAAAATTAAGGGTATGAATAATTGTAAAATAAATAGGTTGTATACATTGATACTTCTTCTTGTTTTCCGTTAAGGAAAACAAGTATGATGATGACTTTCTATTCCAGAATGCTTCCGTATCCTTAACCTTCCGTAAGCGTAGCCAGGCTCCCGCCTATACCAAATTTTATTTAATAAGTTTATCTTATATATTTATCTATTATATTATAATGCGGGTTAGAAACTTGACGACAAGTGGGCGAGTTTCTAACCCACTAGTGGGCGAGTTTTTCGATTCGACAATTTTGTATTTTTTTAGTTAAAAAGTTATACTTGACATTATTTTGATTTTTTTTGTATATTACTAATTAAATAAGATAAATTTGGAGGACAAATGAATCTATTTGAAATAGCTAATCTGCTTAATTTAAGAACTTCTAGGAAAATTACAGGAGAAAAAGGATTTTTCTATTGTCCTTTTCATCCCGAAAAAGAAGAATCGCTGTCTATTAGCGTAGACAAAAATGCTTGGCATTGTTTTTCATGTGGTCGGGGTGGCTCTCTTTCTAATCTATCCTATCGCTTAATAGGAAAAAATATTTTTTCGACTAACGCATTTGCTCTTAATCATATTACTACTGTAACAAACAATAAAGAAAAAAATAATTATAAAGAAAAAGTAGAAATTAATTATAAAGAAGAAGAAGAAAAAGTGCAATTAATTGTAAATGGAGTTATGACAAAAATCGATAATAACAGTATAGTTTACCAATACTTAATAGAAAAACGAGGATTGCAAGAATCTATTATAAAAAATTTTAATATAAAATATATGGAATATGGAGAAATTAATAATAAAGTTATCTTTAATCGTATTGTTTTTCCTATTTATGGTACTACAGAGAAAATAGTAAATTACGAATGTCGGGATATTACAGGGACTCAAAAACCGAAAGTTATATATCCTCCTAACAGCATGAAATCTTTGTTAAATTATAATAACTTGAAAAATACAGAAACTATTGTTATATTTGAAGGGAGTATGGATGCGTTTTTTTATGCTCCCATTTCTAATAATGTTACTGCATTGTTAGGAGCAGATATATCACCATACCAAATTTATCAATTTAAATTGTTGGAGCCAAGAAAAATAATGTTTGCGTTTGATAACGACGAAGCAGGGAGAAAAGCAGAAGTAAAACTATATAAGAAATTAAAAGCTTTGATTGAAAAAAAGGAATTACCTGAAATATTTTTTTCTAAACTTGTTTTACCTGAAAATTATAAAGATTTAAATGAACTATGGCAAAAAGATAGAATTACTATACAAACTGCTTTTGAAAAAAATTTGATAAAACAAATACGATATGATTTTAGTTTAAATAGGTAATATAACTAGGTTAGCTAGTTATTTATATTTAAATAAATATCACAATTGATTGTGATAAAACAATTGATAAGGAGGCTATATGCTGTATCAAAAAAGAGAAGTTAAGGCGTATACTTCAGAGTTTAACAAAAGATTTGTAAACTTTTGTGAAAAAGCACCACTATTGTTATCCTACTCCATAACTCCGCAAGGTGTTCAAGTAGTTAACGAAATGTTAAAAGATGATGTTACGAAAGAAAGTATTTTACTGTTTGATTGGGATTATACTTTGTCTCCGAAAGAATTTATCTATGCTATTAAACAGGTTTTGAAGCGAACGTGGTATCCTAAACTTGTTAAAAAAGAAATAGTTGTAGAGAATACAGATAATAATTCTGCAGGAGAAGTAAAACAAATTCTTATCCCATATACAATTGATAAAATTATAATTTTTAAAGATTTATTTATTTTAGAGAATGAAATTACGCATGAAAAAGAATTTTATCATTTCTCTAAAAATTCTTATCTTTTTGTAAAACACCTAAAAGATAAAGATAATGTTAGTCCAGAACAACTAGGTGAATTTTTCTTTACTAATGCACAAAAACTAGAAAAAAATAATAACAATGATACTAGTGAAGAAGAGAAACACACAGAAAAGGAGGAGAATAAGGAAAAGGTAGCTAATGCGTAGAGGATTAGAAGATGAGAAATGGCAAGAGGTTAAAGAAAAAGTTTATAAAAGGGATAAAACTTGTAGATTTCTTGCTATAATGACATGGGCAGAATCTAAAAGAATAATGAAAAAAGCACCAGCGAAGCTTTTAAATACTTTAGATCCTGCACATGTTTTTCCTGTTTCTCTTTTTCCACATCTTGTGTATGATGTGGAAAATGTAGTATTATTATGTAGGTATGTACATGAGTGTTTAGATTCTGGGAAAAATCCTATTACTGGAGATTCTTTAACTGAGGAAGAGCACGAGAATTTATGGATGCGGATAATTGGAGAAGCGAGATATACTAAATTAAGACAAAAAGCATACAGTCAACTACCCACCGCCTATAGAGGCGGGGGCTTGTGTTAAAACAAGCCATAGTTGATTAGCCTAAGCTAAAAGTTTTTTT
>Ga0208824_1000774_pt1 | contig 31838 bp, 26 predicted proteins | sample AD_JPNTR3_MetaG_FD_184447 | JGI IMG/M metagenome (GOLD analysis project Ga0208824, IMG submission 184447) | Active sludge microbial communities of municipal wastewater-treating anaerobic digesters from Japan - AD_JPNTR3_MetaG (SPAdes) (version 2) | ecosystem: Engineered > Bioreactor > Anaerobic...
CAACCGTATATCCAATATAAAACCGGTCAAGTGTCTTGCTGTAAATAATATAACAAAATATCTGCATAAAAAAAGCTGCATTATATCAGCAGCAATCTTTTATCCTTCGTGGTGCCACGTGGAATCGTCCCGATAGCTATCGGGACACGGACACACTTAACCTATTAACCCAACCCTCTGTACCTTAACCTTATCTTGTCTATAATCTCAGGATACCGCTTCAGATTCTCTATATACCTCCTACTCCTCATCCTCTTTATGTATCTTTCTATATATACAGCCTCATTAATTGTTTCACATGGAATAAGTAAATATTCTTCCCAGTCTTTTACCTTAAAAGTATATGTCCCAGAACCATAATATCCACTGTTGTGCTGCCGTAACCTCTCATTAAAATCAACCGTATATCCAATATAAAACCGGTCAAGTGTCTTGCTGTAAATAATATAACAAAATATCTGCATAAAAAAAGCTGCATTATATCAGCAGCAATCTTTTATCCTTCGTGGTGCCACGTGGAATCGAACCACGGACACACGGATTTTCAGTCCGTTGCTCTACCATCTGAGCTATGGCACCTCCTGCGCTTTAAGGACTGCAAATATAACACCCAAATCATTTTTAACAAATACTTTAATAAAAATTTTTTCCGTTTGGAATCATTTTCCGTATGTGATACCTTTGCAACTGCATTAACGACAATGGAATTCACTACATACACTCTCCCCAATGGTATCAGAGCAGTACACCTTCCGGTAAAAGGAAGCGTTGCCCACCTTGGAATTATAATAAATGCCGGTTCAAAAAACGAGAAAACAGAAGAACACGGTATCGCCCACCTCACTGAACATATGCTTTTCAAAGGCACAAAAAACAGAAAATCATATCACATCCTCAGCCGCATCGACGACGTTGGAGGTGAACTCAATGCCTATACAACAAAGGAGGAAACCGCCATTCATGCTTCCGTCCTTACAGAGCATTATGAAAGGGCCCTCGAACTTATTAAAGATATCGTTTTCAACTCAGTATTTCCTCCGAAAGAGATTGAAAAAGAAAAAGAAGTAATTCTCGAAGAAATAAACGCCTACCGCGATAACCCCTCAGAGCTGATCTTTGACGAATTCGAGGAAATAGTCTTTAAAAACCAACCCATAGGCAGAAATATTCTCGGCACACCCGATACTGTAAAATCATTCACCAGAGAAAACATTCTTTCATTCGTCGGAAGAAATTATTCCACTTCCGGCATGGTGATAAGTTCCGTTGCAAACATTGATTCTAAAAAAGTAATCTCTCTGATTAATAAATATTTCCGCTCAATACCAGAACATGCCGGGGAAGGACCCCCTGCCATCCAACCTGAGTACCAGCCAACCCATACGGTACGCGAACTCGATACCTGGCAGAATCACTGCATTATCGGAAACATTTCATACAACCTCCACGACAGAAAAAGAACCGGAATGGTCATTCTGAATAATATTCTGGGCGGACAGGGACTGAATTCAAGACTCAATATTTCACTGCGCGAAAAAAACGGACTCGCTTACAACATTGAATCCGTCTATAATCCATATAACGAAACGGGCTTATTTTCAATATACTTTGGAACCGATCCCGGACATATCGAAAAAAGCATGACGATCGCATACCGGGAAATGAAAAGACTCCGTACTCAGAGACTCGGAACACTGCAGCTGACAAGGGCAAAAAACCAGATAAAAGGCTATGTGGCACGCGGATTTGAAAGCTACGAAAGTCTCATGCTCAGCATGGGCAAAAACATTCTTGTTTTTAACCGCATCGACACACCGGAAGACATTTATAAAAAAATAGACGCCGTTACTGCCGGCGAGCTTATGGAAATTGCCAATGAAGTGCTTGACGAACAGAAACTTTCAGTATTGATTTATAAATAAAATGGAACCCGGAATACTGGATTACATTTCAAGCCACATCACTCCTGAAGATCCCCTGCTCGAAGACCTTTACCGACAGACGTGCCTCAGATTTGTAAACCCGAATATGGTATCGGGCCATCTTCAGGGAAAAATTCTTGAAATGATTTCAAGAATGATAAGTCCCACATACATCCTTGAAATAGGAACATTTACCGGATACTCTGCAATATGCCTGGCAAAAGGCTTAAGGGAGGGAGGAAAACTTTTTACAATTGAAATAAATGATGAATTATCAGACTTTTCAAAGGATTACTTCCGGAAAGCCGGACTGTCGGAAGCTATTGAACTGATAAACGGAAAGGCGCAGGATGTGATTCCTACATTCAATCTGCTGTTCGACCTCGTATATATCGACGGTGACAAACGTGAATATTGTGAATATTTCAGGCTGGTTAAAGAGAAAGTCAGACAAGGTGGGTTTATTATCGCCGACAATGTGTTATGGGGCGGGAAAGCACTTCAGGAAGATGCCAGAGACAGGCATACAAAAGGGATTAAGGAATTTAACGAGATGGTCCGACGGGAAGCCGGAATTGAAAATGTAATACTTCCTGTGCGCGATGGAATCATGATAATCAGGAAAACAAGCTGATGCCCGGAATCACAAAAGTTGAATCCAACAGTAATTACGTGGAGCTGATCCGAACTAATGTTTTTCAGAACTATTATAACATGGTACAGTTTTTGCTTCTTATAAATTAAATTTCTATTATGAAAAGGTTTGTTATTTCTCTCCTTGCAGCATCACTTCTTGCAGGTACTGGTATCTGCGTCCCGGTTATAAAGTCAGTTAATACTCTCGATCAGGATAAAATTCTTACTGCCACACTGAAGCAGGCAAGCCGGCTTTTTAAATACAAAGATGACCTCACTTCGGTAATTTTCGTCCTGCCGGCTGGAACAACAGTAATTGTGACTGGAAGTGATGAAGATTATTACAGGGTAAAATATGAAAATGATGAAGGCTATATTCTGAAAAATCATGCTGAGATTGAGATGAAATCTGCTGATGAAGTGGAATCAGGGAAAGAACCTGCTTCTGTTAAGCAGGAAAAGCCTGCAAGGGAAATGACACGACTCGAATATCTCGAAAAAAAATACGGAACAAGAATAGCTACCCAGATATATGCCGGAAAAATATGGAAAGGCATGACCTCGCAGATGGTTCTTGACAGCTGGGGAAAGCCTCAGAGGATAAATCGTTCAATCACAGGGAACTATACCCGCGAGGAATGGATATACAAAAACACCTGGCTCTTTATCGAAAACAATACACTTGTCGACTGGGGTCCTATAAGAAAGTGAACTTCTATAAAAAAGAAACCCTCCTTCGCTTAAGCTTCGGAGGGTTTGAGCGGGAAACGGGACTCGAACCCGCGACCCTAACCTTGGCAAGGTTATGCTCTACCAACTGAGCTATTCCCGCGTTTTTTGGGTTATGCTCTACCTCCCGATTGCTATCGGGATGAGCTATTCCCGCGTTTTTTGGGCTATGCTCTACCTCCCGATTGCTATCGGGATGAGCTATTCCCGCGTTTTTTGGGTTATGCTCTACCTCCCGATTGCTATCGGGATGAGCTATTCCCGCGTTTTTCGGGTTATGCTCTACCTCCCGATTGCTATCGGGATGAGCTATTCCCGCGTTTTTTGGGTTATGCTCTACCTCCCGATTGCTATCGGGATGAGCTATTCCCGCGTTTTTTGGGTTATGCTCTACCTCCCGATAATTTATTCCCGATTTATATCGGGGAGGAATGAACCCTTTTCGTAAAATGCCGGACAAAATTAATAAAAAATTTTATTCTTCAAATACGCAGTTCAGTATTTACTGAACACCTTTTCTATAATTAACTGATAAACAAACTCTTGCCTGAATATTCCGGATCACATGTAAGATTGACCTTCAGTTTTCTCCATCCTGCCTCATCACCCGGTGTGGGTATATGTGTCAGGTGGACCTCGCAGTCGCGTAACAGTTTCAGGTTTTCAAGAGCCATTTTTGCTGCCGGATTTGAGATAGCACTTATTCCAAGGGCTATAAGAGTCTCATCAAGGTCGAGGCTTACCATTCTTCCATGCAGGATATCTTTTTTCAGATGGGTAACTGAATTCACTATGCTCTCGGGCAGAAGGTACATCTTATCTGGCAGGCCTGCAAGATGCTTGGTCGCATTCAGAACAAGGCTGGAAGATGCATTCATCAGAGGGGAGTTTTTCCCGGTTATTATTGTACCATCAGGCAACTCGATTGCGCCGCCGGAAAAGACTCCGTCATTACCTTTGCCTCGCTTCTCAGCATCGAGTGCAGCTTCCCTCGCAGGCAAAACAACCCTGCGGTCTTCGGGACGGGCACCGATTCTTATCATGATGGCATTAATTCTGTCGAGCATCTCTCTCTCTGCAAGCCCCATCATATATTCCATTAAGCATCTGAAGTACCTTCGGATAATTTCCTGATAAGCCGCTTCGCTAATTATCTTATCATCAATAATACCTGCACTTACGCGGTTTACTCCCATATCGGTAGGGGAAAGATACATTGACTTACCACCGGTAATCTTCTCTATAATCCTCTTAAGGAGGTGAAAAGCTTCAATATCCCTGTTATAATTGACTGTTTTAATATTATACGCATTCAAATGATGCTCATCAATCATCACCCTGTCTCCAAGGTCAACAGTCGCAGCTTCATAGGCAAGATTAACCATATGATCCAGTGGCAGGTCCCATATCGGGAAAGTTTCAAATTTTGCATATCCCGCCCTGATACCCCTCTTATACTCATGATACAGGTTATTCAGGCAAGTTGCCAGTTTTCCGCTTCCCGGACCGGGACCAGTTACAACTACTATAGGTTTAGTTGTTTCAATATACTCATTGGCACCAAATCCTTTATCACTAACTACAAAGTCAACGTCGGCAGGATAACCATTAATAGGATTATGAACATAAACCTTTATACCCCTGAGTTCAAGCCTGTTTTTAAACACCCTTGCAGGCGCCTGGTTCTGATAACGTGTGATTACAACTGCTTTAATATCAATACCCCATTCTCTAAAGTCATCAATAGTTTTCAATGTATCCACATCATAAGTGATGCCGAAGTCTGCACGAATCTTGTTCCTCTCTATTGCACCTGCATGAATACAAAGAATAACATCTGTTTTATCTTTCAGACTCTGTAAGAGTCTCATCTTTACATTGGGATCAAAACCCGGAAGTACTCTGGCAGCATGATAATCATAAAGAATCTTCCCACCAAATTCAAGATACAGCTTTTGATCAAAGCGGTTTACCCTTTCGAGAATGGCTGAAGTTTGTTCGCTCAGATACTTCTCATTGTCAAACCCTTTCTGTTGAATAATAGCCATTTTCGATTAAAAATTTAAAAAAGTTAATGAAAATAAAATTTTCTTTCAAATGAAAACTTAAGAACTTGCTTGGTATTTGTTGTTTTCAAATTTTGCCCGTTTCACCTATCCTGCCTTTAATAAAAACCTATATCCTTGAAAAAGTTTTTATAGCAATATATCCGAAATATAGACCAAATATGCATAGTACTATGCCCATTCCGAAAATTATTCTATTCACAATCTTCAAATTAACATATTTCCTGAATTTTGTAAAGATTAATGAAAGAAAATGAAACCAGATAACGCTGCCAAGTGAAAGAAAAAAGGCATAAACTGAACTGATAATGAAATGAAAATATCCCGGATATGCACTTGGGTCGTCTTTCCTAAAATTCTGTTCCCTTTTGTTATGATTATAAATTTTATCAAAATACTTATTGGATAAAATCTTTTGCTCCTGGATTTTTAAGCCGGTAATATTGTCAATGCTGGTAACATTCTGATTTACTACCGCGTTCAATCCACCGGTATTAAATCCCAAAGATGCAACAAATGATATTGCCAGAAAAGAAATAGTAAGCCATCCGACGAACAGAGCAGGATTTAAAAAATTTACCATAAAACCAGTATAAAAAGCACCCCTGTGTTTTATCTTTTTTACAGTATTAATTTCCGGCAGATGTTCGGGGTCCATTTTGATCCGCGTTATCTTATATCCTGTAACCAGCAGGAACAACATTCCAGCCAGAAGAAAATATGGAATAGCAGGTTTATAAAGAGAATAGAGTTTTGTCAGTCCGAAAGTGCCAATAAGTACATAAATAAAATCTGCAACAGCTGCTCCCATGTTTGCCCTTATACAGTAACCAAGCTTACCCTTAAGTGCATTTGAAATTATCAGTATGCTAATAGGGCCTGCCGAAGGTATCGAGAAAAGAAAGCCAGCAATCAAACCGGCAACCGACATGGTTATCAGACTATCAATCATTTTCCAATGCTTTTAAATGATTTTCAGCTATTAATGAGTTAACTGTTTCAAGATCTGAAATTGTATCAATTTCCATACAAAAATACTCTGAACAATCTACAGCATAAATTCTGTGACCTCTATAGATCAGTTCCTGAAAAGCAGATTCATAGAATTGAGTTACATTCTTTTCAATATTTATTTTTCTATTGAGTATTTCATATAATGTGGGTAATGTCTTTTTCCCGAATATCTCAATTCCTACAGATTCACCTGCAGCCACGGAAGGGTCAACTTCTTTGCTGATTTCCAGAATATATCCTTCCTCATGTAGTTTTACCTTTATTTCTTCTTCATGCAACTCGTGCCGGCTTAGTGCAAGACAATCTTTGTATCCTGAAGAGATCAATTTGCTTATTATCTCCTTCTCAAAAACTATGTCACTATCGGTCAGGAGCATATCATCCCCCATCACAGCCTCTTCAGCAAGCCAAAGGGAATAAATGTTATTGGTAGAATTGTAATGAGGGTTATAAATAAAAGTTACGTTAATGGCAGGAAAACAACTTTTTACAAAATCACGGATCTGATCTTCGAGAAAACCAGTTACGATTATTATATCACTAATACCATTAGCCAGAATGTTTTCTATAGTAAGTTCAAGAATGAATTTATTGCCTGCTTTTAGAAGGCATTTGGGTGTTGTGTTAGTTAGAGGCCTCATCCGTGAGGCGATTCCTGCTGCAAGAATAACTGCTTTCATCAATAAGATGCAATAAGAGATCTGTCAATTCTTTTCTGTATTATCCGCAAAACTAATGCTAAGGAATTAAATCCGGCAAGTATAAGCCAGAAAAAAATGTCAAACCGGCAGAAAAAGGAACATATAATGATAGCTGTAATCTGTGCCGTCGGGCCTATCAGCACCCAGAAGCGGATAATGATTCTGTTTTTCCTGTAATATTCAGCCGGAGATGAAAATATTTTTTCTTTACTTCTTCTTTTCACTGTAAACCAGCTCTGCAATGCAGAATATTTCAGATAAAGGCTTATTATCAGTTTTTTCATCAAACTTCCCTTCTGATTCTTCAGTAAAGCATATTCTTTTTCATACTCATCAATTCCCTCTTCCAGTGTTTTTGTTCGTCCCTGAACATAATCAAGAAAACGAGTCCTGTAATAATCAACCATGATATTTTGTACCATTATACTCATTCCTGAAAGGACAAGCAGTATGATTAAAAAATGAGGCTGATCCGAGCTTTTATGAAATCCAATTGCTATTCCTGCGAAAACTGCAAATTCAGAGATATAATCTGCTATACCGTCGATTATTCTTCCTTCCGGCGTTCCGTTTTTTTTCAGACGGGCGAGTTGTCCGTCACTGCAATCGAGAATATTAAAAAGCAGAAAAAATAGGGCACCAATAATGGTGCCTTTTCTTGTTCCCGAAGCATAAAAAAAGCCTGCGGTAACTCCTGCTGAAATTGCAGCAAATGTCAACTGGTTGGGGGTAATCCTTGTTGGATAAACCAATTTTACAACAAGGAACGCAAGCGGCCGATAAAAATACACATCAAGAATTTCCTCAACTTCAAGTAACTTAAGGGATTTCTTGTACTCATTCACCCATCTCATGATCTGCTTCTTTCATTCATAAAATTTCTGACAGCATTAATAAGTTTACGGTTCTGCGAAGTTGTCCCGATCGTAATACGAACATGGCTGTTCAGATTGTCTTCGTTCATGAATTTGATTATTATATCCCTGTCTGTCAGATATTTTTGAAGAGATTCTTTAATTTCCGCAGGAATTCTGACGAGTATAAAGTTGGCATATGAAACATACGCCTTGAAACCCGGCAAAGCGTTAAATTCATTGTATAGCATTTCTCTATCTTGTACCATTTTCCTCTGGATTTTCCTGTAATAATCCGAAGAATTGAGAGCAGCTATTGCTATCTGTTCCGACAGGCGGTTAAATCCAAGGTAACGGGTACTCAGAAGCTGAAGATGTTCATGCCTGGCACCTATTAAAGCATATCCTATCCTCAATCCTGCAAGTGCATAATATTTTGAGAAAGTTCTTATAATAATCAGCTGCGGATATTTCTCGACAAATTCAGCAGCATTAACATTAAACCCTGGATCAAACTTCGAATAAGCTTCATCAAGAATGACAGTGCAATCGGGGGTATTATCAAGTATTAGTTTAAGCTGTTTAATTTCAAGACGGTTACCGGTCGGATTGTTTGGAGAACTTAAAAGAATTATAGCAGGCTTTTTCTCTCTGTAAGTTTTCAGGAGTATATCAATATCATATTCAAATCTATTCTCTTTTTCTATTTCTATTATTGGATATTCAATATTTACTCCGCTTGCTTCTGCTGCAATTTTTTTGTAATACCACCACGAGTAAGACGGTATAAGTATCTTACCGCCATCTTTCAGATAGCATTGAACTACCTGCTTAAGAATATCCTCACTACCATAACCAAGCAATATCCTGCTTTCTGGTATTCCGGTATCTTGTGAAAGCCTCTCGGAAAGTACACTCTTTACACCTCTTGTAAAATCCCTCGAATATATGTTTAAGAAGCCATTACTTCTTCTTCTCAAAACCTTTTTGCATGCAGGAGCAGGTCCATAATTATTCTCATTCCTGTCGAGAAAAATTAATTGCTTTTTTATTCCAATATTAACCATAAGATGTTTTTCTCTAAGATTCTTCCCCTCTGTAAAATTTCTATAAAAATAATTTTAAACAAACAATATTAATCATTTCTTTTTCAGATTTGTAAAATTTTAAAAAACAGGTGGTTGAAAAAATTTCAACCACCTGAATTAATATGGTCTACAATTATCTTCAGTTAAAATATAAACCTTATTGATAAAGCCACGGCATCATACCAGAATCCGCTATAACCAATAATATTAAACTCCGGTTTCCAGTCGAGTCCAATATTTATAGGAATTTGACTTATGCTGTATTCAAGTCCAAGTATTCCGTCGATGCCTAAATTTGTATAAGTTTTACCTTCTTCACCCCAAGTTGTGTTATCACCGTTATAAAATCCGATATGTGCCCCAGGACCGAAGTACCATTTAAACCTGTCTACCTGAAATGCAGGAGCATGAAATTCGTAAAGTCCTGTGATTTCAAAACCCTTCCAGCGTGAGAAAAGCAGACCTTCAATAGCTGCATTACTCTTTACAAAATGCTTGACGGTGAGCCCGTTAAAAAAACCGCCTCTTAAACCAATGCCGGTTTTGTAATCCTGGGCATTAACTGCGGTTATTACGCAGATAACTGTAATAAGAACCAATAAAATCTTTTTCATAAGTACTTGTTTTAAAATTGCCCAAAGATAATAAATTTATCATGTTATATGCTGTATCCTGAGAATCAATAACTATACCATTCTTTCCCATTTTAACAAATCTTTAACTATGAAGCATTTTTATTTTTTAACTGTTTGAAATAATTTCGGGGCGTCTTTCCATGTTTCTAAAAACTAATTACATATGGACATTGTAATTCAGAACATCACAAAATCTTATGGTGTCCAGAAAGCAGTCGATAATATATCATTTAAGGTAAATACAGGAGAAATAGTCGGTTTTCTGGGACCTAACGGTGCAGGTAAGACGACAACGATGAAAATCATCACCAGTTATCTCTCACCCGATGAAGGAGATGTGTTTATTGGAGGGAGATCGGTGCGGGATAATCCGGTTGAAACCAAGAAGTATATAGGATATCTGCCCGAAAACAATCCTCTTTATTATGATATGCCTGTTATTGATTACCTCGAATTCTGTGCAAGGATTCAGGGTATAGAGAAGAGTCGTGTTGAGGCCCGGGTGGCGGAGATGATAAGGATTACCGGACTAAACCGTGAAAAGCATAAAAAGATAGGCGAACTCTCGAAGGGATACAGGCAGAGGGTAGGCCTGGCACAGGCAATGATACACGACCCTCAGATACTAATACTCGATGAGCCTACCTCAGGGCTTGACCCTAATCAGATTGCCGAAATAAGAAAACTCATCCGTGAACTGGGCCGCGAAAAGACAGTAATCCTCAGTACTCATATCCTTCCTGAAGTGGAAGCCACCTGCGACAGAATTTTCATCATCAACAAAGGCAAACTCGTTGCCGACGGAACCCCCGATACACTCAGAAAAAAAGCACAGGGAGCCGACATCCTGAGGGTGAAAATTGAAGACGGCAACCCTGATACAATATTCAAAGCCCTCAAAACCCTTGATTCAGTGACAATGGTCGAGTTTGCCGACCGCCAGTTCAACCGCTTCAATGTTCATTGCAAATCGGAACAGGTGCGGAGAGAAATCTTCACTCTCTGCGTGAAAAACAACTGGGTTCTTACAGAACTGACCCCGTTCGAAACAAAACTCGAAGATATCTTCAGAGAACTTACAATGAACTAAAATCTTAGCTATGGAGAAAATCTGGATAATCACCAAACGTGAACTTAATGCATATTTCGATTCGCTGATAGCCTTTATTATGCTTGTCCTTTTTCTCGGTTTCAGCGGTTTCTTTACATGGATATCGGGTAACGATATTTTCCTTTCAGGCCAGGCAAGCCTTAGACCTTTCTTCTCAATAGCATACTGGACCCTTTTCTTCTTCATACCGGCTCTCACAATGAGAATGCTGGCTGAAGAAAACAAGACAGGAACCATAGAAATGCTGCTTACAAAACCTGTCACCGACAGGCAGGTAATTCTGGGGAAATACATTGCAACCCTGATTCTTATAAGTATTGCCCTTGCTCTTACTTTTCCTTATGTAATAACAGTGTCAAGGCTCGGTAACATAGATGCCGGTGCAGTTATCTGCGGATACCTTGCACTGCTTTTCATCAGTGCCGCATATACAAGCATAGGGCTATTCACAAGCAGCATAACAAACAATCAGATAGTAGCATTCCTTTCGGCACTCTTCATCGGACTCTTCTTCCATATCCTTTTTCAGATAATATCTGGAGGAATGAAAGGATTGCCCGGACAGGTTTTCAACACCCTCAGCATGACCGTTCATTTTGACAGCCTTTCAAGAGGAGTGCTCGATCTTAAAGACATAGTCTATTTCTGCTCAATTATTTTCTTTGGACTTTTTCTTACCGAAGTATCTCTTGCAAAGCGTAATGCATTCAACTAATTTCTTAAACGTAAAACATTTAACATTATGGGTAAAACAGGGAAAATTTCGACAACTATCGGACTCGTAGCATTGATTGTCGTAACAGTTAACATACTTGCCCATATTTATTCATTCAGGCTCGATCTTACGGAAAACAAAGAATACACCCTGAGCAGGGCAACCAGAAACATTCTTAAAAATCTCGAAAGGCCTGTAACCATCACAGCATATTTTTCAAAAGATCTTCCGCCTCACGTAATCAATGTATCAACAGGGCTGAAAGATATGCTTGTTGAATACAATAACAGGTCAAAGGGGATGGTCGTTTACCGTTTCGTCAATCCCAATGAAAAGGAAGACCTCGAACAGGAAGCCATTAAGAACGGCATACAGCCTGTAATGATAAATGTAAGGGAGAAAGACCAGGTAAAACAGCAGAAGGCATACATGGGAGCAGTGGTTTCAATGGGCGACCAGAAGGAAGTCATTCCCTTCTTCCAGCCTGGAGCGGCTATGGAATATGCACTTTCGTCGGCAATCAAAAAACTCTCTGTAACCGAAAAGCCATCTGTCGCATTTATTCAGGGGCATGGTGAGCCCGCTCTGAATGAAATTGCCCAGGCTTACAGCGAACTCAGTGTTCTGTATAATGTTGAACCCTATACTATCAACGACACAACCCCGATTCCTTCAAAATACAAAACCGTTGCAATAGTCAGGCCTAAAGACACAATTCCAGCAAAGGATCTTGCAAAACTCGATGAATTTCTTGGCAGGGGCGGACACCTGTTGCTAGCTTTCGACCGTGTAGAGGGAGACTTCTCAGTACCCATGGGAAAACCTGTAAGCCACGGCCTGGAAGAGTGGCTTCAAAGCAAGGGAATAGCCGTTTCAGAATCGTTCATTATAGATACAAAGTGCGGTTACGTCACACTTCAACAACAGCAGGGCAACTTCATAATGTCGACCCAGATTCAGTTTCCTTATTTACCAGTAATATCAAAATTTGCCGATAGCCCAGTTACAAAAGGCCTTGAGTCTGTTAGCCTTCAGTTTGCAAGCCCAATAAATTTTGCAGGTGATTCCACAAAGAGATTCACGCCCATTGCCTTTTCTTCCGAAAGGTCAGGTACCATACGGGCACCCCTTTACTTTGACGTACAACGGCAATGGACACAGGCCGACTTTCCGGTCTCAAACCTTGTTGTGGCAGGAATCCTTGAAGGAAAACTTGCCGGAAATGCCGATTCAAAAATGATAATCATTTCTGACGGTGATTTTGCAGTAAACGGACCCCAGAGAGGAATACAACTACCCGAAGACAACGTAAGCCTGCTGGTTAACGCCATCGACTGGCTCTCGGATGAAACCGGACTCATCGACCTGAGAACAAAAGAAGTAACATCCAGGCCACTTAGGGAGATTCCCGACGGAAGGAGAGCATTTCTAAAATGGTTCAATTTCCTTTCGCCTGTAATAATAATCTTAGCATACGGCCTGGTAAGATGGCAGATGAATCGTAATAAACGTATTAAAAGGATGGAGGTAAGCTATGAGTAAGAGATTTGAAAATAAAACACTTCTTTATATCCTAGGTGTACTTCTTCTCATTCTGTTAATTACATTTCTTGTTAAGATACCGCGTGAAAAATCAACTCTTGAAACAACTCTTGTAAGATTCGATACGGCTCAAGTCGCCAGAATTATTATAAAGCCAAAGAGTCCGGATGGAGAAGAATTCCAGTTTGTCAAAGAAAACGGGATATGGAAAGTAACTCAGGGAAAGATAAGTTCATCTCCACGTCCCTCGGCTGTTTCAAATATTCTTTCCGACCTGCTCGACATAAGACCTTCCGGACTTGTTGCCGTCGACAGGTCAAAATGGCCTGAATATGATGTCACTGACAGCCTCGGCATAAGGGTAAGGGCTGAAAACAAAAAAGGCAAGGCCCTTGCCGATGTGGTAATTGGAAAATTTTCATACAAACCGGTTCAGAATCCTTATGGAGGTTATGGAGGCGGAAGTATCGACGGAGTATCTTATGTTCGGCTTTATAATGAAGATAAAGTTTACGCTGTCGATGGCTTCTTAACTTTTTCATTCACAGGCGGTTTTGACGATTACAGAGACAAAACCCTCGTTCATGCAACAAGAAGCGACATTACAAAAATAAGTTTCACATTCCCTGCCGACACCGGATTTGTGCTTGAGAAAAAAGATAACAAATGGATGGCTGCCGGTATTCCGGCAGATTCAACAAGGACTTCCGATTATCTCAGCGATATATCCTATATCGACGGTGAGAAATTTGCAGACGATTTTAAACCTGTTTCATCACCGGTTTACAAGGCAGATATAGAAGGTAATAATCTGCTCAGCATAACAATAAAATGTTACAGGCAGGAAGACGGAAAGCTGATTATTAACTCAAGCCTTAATCCTGATGCCTATTTTGAAACAAACCCCGATGGAGTTTTTGGCCGCATTTTCAAGCCGCTTGGATACTTTACCCCATCAGGTTCGCAGCAGCAGGCAAAATAGTCTCATAGGCTCCAGCCGGCTCTGACCATCAGTTGCCTGACCCTGGTTGCCCATCTGCGTTTCAACCTTGTATTCCCTGGCAGCCTTCGCAAGGGCTCTTGCCTCATAAACGGTATGCATGAGCGGCTTCTGAGTAAAGACATGCCTGCCCCGCATCATTGCCTCCATACTTATTACTGCATGAATGTGGTCGGGCGTGGCAATAATCACAGCATCAATATCCTTCTGCCTGTCAAGCATGACACGGTAATCCTTATACTGCTTCGCTTTCGGATATGTACTGAATACCTTAAGTACATCATTATTCCAATCTACATCACACAATGCTACGATGTTCTCAGTCTTAGCAACGTTGGCAAGATTGGTCCTCCCCATCCCTCCAATACCCACACCGGCAATGTTAAGCTTGTCGCTGGGAGGTGTATAACCCAGACCGGAAATAACATGCGACGGGACGATAGTAAATCCCGCAGCAGCCGCAGCTGATGACGATAAAAAGCTCCTGCGGCTGATTGTTTATGATTTTTTGTTTTTCTTCATTTTTATTTAATTATCAAAAAGTTTAAGATACTAAAAACAAAACATAATTTCCACACACTATTTAAAATTGACTTCATCTACTTAATAAATTATAAATCTGACAGGTTCATCTCTTAAATTGATTACCACTTCCAACATGTTATCAAAAAATTATTGTTTTCAAATAAAAAACATATATGCATACTCTTAACCTGCAAAATTTCCTAATTTTATAATGTAACTCTAAATTTTCCTGTATGAAAAAGACAGCATTATTACTCTTACTGATTTTTATTGTGCCGTTTCAGCTTATTTCGCAAACGCGCTTCAACGGTCTTGATATGAACATGGGTAACCTTTTCAGGCTTTCTGATGCGAAAACACGCTCTATAAGCCCTGAGAATTTCACCGGCGAAAAAGGTAAAGGCGGTATGGCCGACCCTGCCGACAAGGACAAACCCAATGTGGCAAATGCAGCCAATGCAGCAAGGGATCTTGGTAAGGGATGGAAAGTCAATCCATATATCAGGATCCAGCCCGGGCAGACGTTTACACTGGCTGAGATAACAGGCCCGGGAGCTATACAGCATATATGGATGACACCAACAGGCAACTGGCGTTTTTCAATAATCAGATTTTACTGGGACGATGAAAACGAGCCTTCCATAGAATGCCCCGTTGGTGACTTCTTCGGCATGGGGTGGGGGACATATGCACTGCTGTCGTCACTTGCAGTGTGCGTTAATCCAGGCAGCGCCTTCAACTGCTACTGGGTTATGCCCTTCCGCAAGAAATGCAAAATCACCATGGAAAACATAAGTGATACAGATCCCATGACACTTTATTACCAGATTGACTATACCCTTACCGAAGTGCCTGCCGATGCGGCTTATCTGCATGCCCAGTTCCGCCGTGCAAACCCGAACGAGACTTCCGTTTATACTATTGTTGATGGCATAAAGGGAAAAGGACACTATGTGGGAGTATATATGGCATGGGGCGTTCATAATAATGGCTGGTGGGGTGAAGGTGAAATAAAGTTTTACATCGATGGCGATACCGAATACCCGACAATATGCGGAACCGGAACCGAAGACTATTTTTGCGGCTCATACGACTTCGACACAAGAAAGAAGAATGCTTACGGGGTCGAGGAAGTCAACTATACGGAGTTCTGTACCCCATATTCAGGGTTGCACCAGGTTATACGCGGCGACGGGCACTACAACGTGATGCAACGATTCGGGCTTTACCGCTGGCATATAATGGATCCCATACGGTTCGAAAAAGACCTGAAAGTCACAATACAGGACCTTGGCTGGAGAAGAGGCGGACGATACCTTGCTCAGAAATCGGATATCTCTTCAGTGTGCTTCTGGTACCAGACCGAACCCCATGCAAAATTTCCGAAACTGCCCGACTGGAGAGGTTTGGAGATTTATTAACATGGTAATAAAATTCACTATTTTTAATTCAAAAAATTAATAAACCTGATATGAAAAAGAAAATTGAAAAAAGCCGCAGGCGGTTTATTACCACATCGGCTGTTGCCGCTATCGGAGCCCTTGGTGCCGGCAGGATACTGACTTCCTGTAGCGAAAGTGGCTCGTCGGAAAAAATAAAAGCACTTCCTCCCATGCCTGAAAAGGCACCCGACGGACGTCCTCTCAAGGCAGGTCTGATAGGGTGCGGAGGCAGAGGCACCGGTGCTGCCATTAACTTCCTCGACGCAGGAAACGGACTTGAAATAGCTGCACTGGGCGACGTGTTCCAGGACAGGCTCGATAACTGCAGGGCTGAACTCAAGAAACAGAGAAATGTTGAAGTGCCCGACGAAAAGTGCTTTGTAGGTTTCGATGCCTATGAGAAAGTCATCGATTCAGGTGTAGATATCGTTCTTCTCTGCACCCCTCCCCACTTCCGGCCTGCACATGTCGAAGCCGCAGTGAATGCCGGCAAACACATCTTCATGGAAAAACCCGTAGCCGTCGATCCCGTAGGAGCACGCTCAATGATGATTTCAGCTGAAAAGGCAAAACAGAAAGGACTGTGCATGGTAAGCGGTACGATACGCAGAGTGCAGAAAGACTTTATGGAGACGCAGCGAAGGGTCGCCAACGGCGAAATAGGCGAGATAGTAAGCGCCCATATCATACGAAACGGCGGTGCACTATGGGTAAGAAAACGCCAGCCCGGATGGACCGACATGGAATATATGCTCCGCAACTGGGCTAACTTCTGCTGGCTCTCAGGCGACCATATAGTCGAACAGTTCATTCACGAAATAGACGTAATGAACTGGTTCATAGGTAAATATCCTGTAAAAGCCATCGGTTGGGGCGGCCGGCAGAGAAGAGTAACAGGCGACCAATACGATTTCTTCAGCATTGAATATATCTACGACAACGGCATGCATACACACTGCGCCGCTCGACAGATAAATGGCTGCACCAACCTTACAAAACAGTTCTTCGCTGGTACAAAAGGGTATGCAAACGCAAAAGGTGAAATTTATAATCTGAAAGGAGAAAAAATCTGGAGCTACCCCTATCCCGAAAAAGACTCACCGGACCAGACATGGAAAGTGAACGATCCATTCGTGCAGGAACATGTTAATCTTGTAACAGCCATCCGCACAGGTAATGTTTACAACGATGCTGATGCCCAGATAAAGTCAACAATCACCTGCATAATGGGACGCATGTCGGCATATACTGGTAAAGACGTTACGTGGGAAGAAGTCATGAACTCCGACCTTTACCTCGGTCCAAAAACCTATGCCTTCGGGCCTGTCCCCGGCATCGAGGAAAAACCACCGGTGATCGGGATAGAACCGAAGATTTAAGCTTACGGAACAGACTGTTTCCCTTAACCTCTCCCCTGCTTTAAGGAGAAGCTATCGAGGGGGAAAGGCCAACTTTTAAATAAAAGTCATGGTATAATTGAACGAAGAAGTAACTTTAAACTTAAACATAATGAACCGAAGAACCTTCACAAAAACAGTAGCCGCAGCAACGGTGGCAATTCCGGCATTCAGGCTTTCATCCTTCTCAACTACCCACCCAGCATCTGCAAGAAACCTTAAAAAAGGAGTTATGTGGGGCAGTATTGCTTATGCCAAAACGGTGCAGGAAAAATTCCTTGCCGCAAAAGAAGCCGGCTTCGACGGTATTGAGGTTAACAGCCACCTCGACAGGAAAGAAGTGCTGGAGGCAAGCCGCGAAACAGGCTTACCCGTCGCAAGCGTCTGCGGCGCTCTGCACTGGAAATACCTTCTATCGGATCCCGACCCGAAAGTAAGAGAACAGGGCATTGAAGCACTCAGAGTAACCATCGAAGACGCAAAGACATACGGAACTGATACAGTGCTTCTTGTACCCGGACGAGTAACTGAAACAGTAAGCTACGACGAATGCTGGAACAGAACCGTGGCAGAAATCAAAAAAATTCTGCCTTTCGCCGAAAAGTCAGGCGTTACAATAGCAATCGAAAACGTCTGGAACAACTTCCTGCTTTCACCGCTCGAAGCTGTAAGATATGTCGACCAGTTTAAAAGCAAACGGGTAGGTTTCTATTTCGATGTAGGTAACATAGTAGCATACGGCTGGCCGGAACAGTGGATAAGAATTCTGGGCAAAAGGATAGCCCGGGTACACATTAAGGAATACAGCCGCAAGATTGCAGATTCACAGGGCAGATCGGCAGGCTTCAAGGTAAACCTCATGGAAGGTGACGTAAACTGGCCAGCAGTGATGAAAGCTCTCGATGAGATCGGCTATTCCGGCTGGACTACAATTGAACAACCAGGCGGCAACTCACCGGAAGGTCTGAAAGACCTGTGCGACAGACTGGTGAAAATACAGGGGAGCTGAACGTCACTTCATCACGCCTGAGACCTGGTAAAAAAATTTAATTCAGGTAGCATAAAGCTAAATAACTGATTTACATATATTTACGGTTATTGCTTTTTCACTACGTATTTCATGGTTTAATGCCGGGTTAATAGATAATATATCAATATATCACAGATGAAAACTCAAATTTTAATTATTTTGATTTTTTCTCTTCTTGCTTCATGTTCTGAAGCAAGGAAAAAGACATCCGGTCACAGGTATAACGACTGGTATTACGGAGAAAACCTTTCACGGATTGCATTCCCTGTTGGAGGAATAGGTGCCGGCATGTTTTGCATAGAAGGCACCGGAGCAATATCTCACATGTCGGTGCGCAATCGCCCGGAAGTGTTCAATGAACCATGCATGTTTGCCGCGCTGTCAGTTGAAGGTATAGAAAATGGTACAAAAATACTTGAAGGTCCTGTTCCCGACTGGAAAAAATTTGGACGTCCCGGTACGGGCAATGGCGCTTCAGGAACAAGTTACGGACTGCCCCGTTTCCAGAATGCAAAATTTATTTCCCGCTTTCCCTTTGCAACAATAGTTCTGCAGGATGACGATATACCTCTCGATATCGAACTTACAGCATGGAGCCCCTTTATACCCACCGATGCAGATAATTCAAGCCTTCCCGCAGGTGCTGTCGAATACAAATTCACAAACACCGGCAATAAATCCATACATGCAGTCTTCTCATACAGTTCGAAAAATTTCATGGCACAAACCGGCGGAATGAACTCCATCAAACCGCTTGCCGGGGGTTTCATCCTTTCAGAGGAAGGTATAAAAGAGAGACCCTGGACAAAAGGCGACTTTGCAATTTTCACTGACGACCCGGCCACTGTTGTAGATTACTGCTGGTTTCGTGGCGGGTGGTGGGACCCACTTACCATGGCATGGAAAACAATAAGCAGCACTGAAACCCTGAGCAGGAAGCCTGTTGAGAAGGACGCACCTGGCGCAACACTTTTCGTTCCTTTCGATCTTGCGCCTGGAGAAACAAAGAGTGTGAAGCTGATGTTCTCATGGTATGTACCCGAATCAAACATTCGTTACGGAAGCGACTCACAGGAACCCGGTGTAACCAGAAGTGAAGATCCGGCTGCTCCTGAGAACCAGATGTATTACAAACCATGGTACTCAGGCCGTTTCTCCTCAATAGAGGAAGTATCAGATTACTGGAAAGAAAACTATACTGCTCTTAAAAATAAATCGGAACTATTCAGGGATGCCTTTTACAGTCAGACTCTTCCTTCAGAAGTTATCGAAGCTGTAGCTGCCAATTTGACAATCCTGAAATCACCCACGGTACTCCGTCAGACTGACGGTAAACTGTGGTGCTGGGAAGGCTGCAGCGACAACTCGGGATGCTGTGCAGGCTCATGCACCCACGTATGGAACTATGCGCAGGCAATACCTCAACTCTTCCCTTCTCTGGAAAGAACGCTGCGCGAAACGGAGTTTTTCAAAAGCCAGAACAGCGAAGGGCATCAGACCTTCAGGTCGGCACTCCCAATACGGCCTGTTGCAGCAACATTCTACGCCGCAGCCGACGGACAGCTGGGTGGCATTATGAAAGTGTACCGCGACTGGCGTATAAGCGGAGACAACGACTGGCTTAAAATGATATTCCCGAAAGTAATTCAGAGCATTGATTACTGCATCCGCACATGGGATCCACGTCACACCGGAACACTGGAGGAACCTCATCATAACACATACGACATAGAATTCTGGGGACCCGATGGTATGTGTACCAGCTTCTATCTTGGCGCACTCAGGGCCGTATGTGAAATGGGAAAATATCTGGGAGAAAACATCTCCGGATATGAAGAGCTCTATCTCAAAGGCCGTAAATTTATGGAAGAAGAACTTTTTGACGGGGAATACTTTATTCAAAAAATTATGTGGGAAGATTTAAACGCACCCAATCCGGTTGAAGCTTCAAAAGGTGCATGGAACACCGATTATTCGGATGAAGCAAGGGAACTGCTGCAGAAGGAAGGACCCAAGTACCAGTACGGCAAAGGGTGCCTGTCGGACGGCGTGCTGGGTGCATGGATAGGCGAAGTCTGTGGACTTCATAACATAATAGATTCCACAAAAGTCAGAAGCCATCTGAACTCAGTTTTCAGATATAATTTCAGGAGCAACCTGAGTGACCATGCCAATCCACAACGTCCCTCGTATGCACTTGGCAACGAAGGAGGACTGCTGCTATGCTCATGGCCCAGAGGAGGCGCACTCTCACTACCCTTCGTTTACAGTAATGAAGTATGGACAGGAATTGAATACCATGTTGCCTCTCATCTTATGATGATGGGAGAAACTGAAAAAGCACTCAAGATAGTAAGAGCCTGCCGCGACAGATACGATGGTCGTGTAAGAAATCCATTCGACGAATATGAATGCGGCCACTGGTATGCCCGTGCAATGTCGAGCTACGGTTTGTTACAGGGTTTGACAGGCGTCAGATATGATGCTGTTACAAGAATACTTTACCTGAAAGCAGGTATCGGCGACTTCACAGTTTTCATCTCCACTGAAACCGGATTCGGAAAAGCCGGAATTAAAAAAGGAAAACCTTTCTGTGAGGTGGTGTACGGTAAAATTGAAGTAAAAGAGTATAAATTGATATAAAAAGATAGTTTGTTGTTTTATCTTAATCCGAAAATCACCGGAAATATAAACACAACTATCACTGCCCATATCGCATAAACAGGCAGGTATTTCGCAATGGTGTTTTCCAGTATCCCGGCACTATCTTTCTTGAAATTAACACGGTACAGGTCTCTGGCGAAGAGTACCAGATTCCCGAGAATCAGCAGATTTGAGCCAAGAACTGCTGTCCTGTTTGGGGTAAAGCCATATTCTCCAAGTCTGTAAATTATTGCCGACAGTGCAAGCAGGTCGGTTATAATTGCAAAAATGACCAGCGCCAGAAGAATTACCTCAAGAAGCCGCTGTTTGAAGAAAAAGGTTGTTTCCGAAACTGAAAAAACAATTATTGCAGTCACTCCCAGCAACATAACATTGAAAACCAGCAGAAAATCCCTGTTGGTATACAGACTCTTTCCACTCAATAATATAACCAGCAGGTAGATAATCAGTGTCAGCAGAACCAGCGGGCTGAAGATACTGGCAATTACAGGCGGGATTTTGCTTGTAATAGCTGGAAAATAACGGATAAGAAATGTTGCGGCAACAGGTGCTGAAACTGCACCAATTATTACAACATAGTCAGAATAGAATCGTTCGGCATTGATATTTATCACATCAAACAATCCGATTGTCACAGCTGTTAGTATCCCTCCGGCAATTGCTATAATTCCGAACATAACCGCCAGTTCGCCGTTGTATCTTATGTAGTTTATCCAGCCTGATTTTTCCCTTAAATTGAAACCAGAATAGACCAGGCCGTAAATAAACCAAAGAATAACAGGCAGATGCAGACATGCCAGCAAAACAGTATTCAAATGAACATCCCCGGGAAGAAGGTTGATATAAATTGCCGAAACAAAGAATATCAGAGTGGTAAAAATCAGATGTACTACTTTGAAACCTTTTACAGTGAGAAGGTAATAGAGTGTCAGGGCTCCAATTACTACCAGACCGGCATTTTTTATATAGAAAGCATCCATGTCAGCTTCTGTCCTGAAAATTGCGGGAAATTTTATGAAGAAGCCTGCCAGCGCACATGTTACCAGCAGAAACAAAAGATCTTTCTTTACAGTAATAAGCCAATCAGCTTTTACAGTGTCGGGTTCAAGCCTTGCTTTCCAGAATGCTGAAGCAGGATGTTCTGATATTTCAGGATATATTTCCGAAAATGCCTTTGCAAAGCCTTTTCTGTCGGACCGATAAAGTTTTTCGAGCTGTTCCGGGTTCTCAATGTTTTCCTTAATTAGATTCTTCATTATCCTTAATCTTAATTTTATAGTTCTGCAGAAAGATTATTAAAAAACATCAACTGCTGCATTGTCAAATCAAAACGCTGCCTATTTACACAATTTTGCAGAAGCTATAATAATTGAACCTCTACTTCACTGCCTTTCTCAGCCGCCGAAACATAAGCAGCATAAATCGTCGCAATAACATCTGCCGCAAGAGTGCTGTTGCTTTCAAGAGGAGACCCATATGCGGCTGTATTATAAAATGCCTCCATCTCGTGCTGGTAACCGTTGAACCACGACTCGTCAGGGCTCACCCACGACCAGCCCTGCTTCGTCTCTGTTTTTTCAACAATATAAATGTCTTTGAAATATTTTTCATCAGGCGTGTATGTCTGCATGGCATTGTTGGGTGTCATACTGCATAATGTACGGTGGTTGTCGGCAAACACCTCCAGCCTGTTGATAACACCTCCCAGAGCCAGTTCGCTGGCAACGATATCGGCAAATGTCCCGTCCTCAAACACAACATGCATTATGCCATAATCCTCAATATCACGGTATCCTGTACGCAGATGACCTCTGTTAAGAAATCCAGGCATACGTGTTACTGCATGTGTCCGTGCCGATACTGCAACGGGCCTTATCGGTTTTCCGGTGCGGCTGCGACCCTCCACACTCTTCAGGTAAACGGCGCCGGCAAGCGGATGGCACCCCTTACCAATCAGTGATCCGCCACCCGAGAATTTCCATATGCCGTAAACCGGTGAGTGAGAACCCGAATGCGACTCCTCCCCAAGCATCCTCAGTATCTGTGCACCCGACTTTTCAATTATCTCCCTCTCTTTCTGAATGGCTGGTGCGTATACCCAGTTTTCGGCATACATAATCCTTCCTTTGCTCTTCTTTTCGGCATCAAGCATCCTGCGAAGGCTTGCCATGGTCTGTTCAAGTCCTTCCCGCCTCGAAAAAGTATCACCGCTGAAATTCTCACTGCCATCACCGAAATAACCCGTAAGAGGTTTCTCCACAATCGCATGTTTTCCTGCAGCAAGGATTTCAATTGCAAGCTGCTCATGCGTTGCGGGAGGCGTGCATACATGCACAACATCAGAATCATCAATTAATTCAGCAGGAGAGGAATAAGATGTTATGCCCCTCTTATTTGTAAATTCTTCCAGCCTGCTGCGGGTGGGCGAATAGGCCCCAACAACCTCAACATCAGCACAGGTTACCCTTTTCAGTGCCTCAAAATGAAAACGGGCAGCATAACCCGAACCGAGTATACCTGCCCTTATTTTCTTCTTTTCTTTCATTCGATAGATTTTATTCCCATGTTCCAGAGTGTGAATGCCCATATATCGGCATACTGCTCGATGCTTTTGCTCACCGGAGTGCCGGCACCATGTCCGGCCCTTGTTTCAATACGTATAAGTACAGGGTTATTCCCTTTGTATTTTGCCTGCAGATGGGCAGCAAACTTGAACGAGTGAGCCGGCACAACCCTGTCGTCGTGATCAGCTGTTGTGATGAGTGTCGCAGGATATTCAACGCCTTCCCTTACATTATGAACAGGAGAATATTTCAGAAGATACTCAAACATCTCCCTGCTCTCATCGGCTGTCCCGTAATCGTATGCCCAACCTGCACCGGCAGTGAACTTATGGTAACGCAGCATGTCGAGTACTCCCACTGCCGGAAGTGCAACCCTGAACAATTCAGGCCTCTGGGTCATTACAGCACCAACAAGAAGCCCTCCGTTTGACCCCCCACGAATTGAAAGGTATTCGGGTGAAGTGTATTTATTGGCAATAAGGTACTCAGCAGCCGCAATAAAATCATCGAAAACGTTTTGTTTATTCATCTTCGTTCCGGCAAGATGCCATTTCTCACCGTATTCGCCACCACCCCTAATGTTGGGTACAGCATAAACACCTCCAAGTTCGAGCCACACAGCCACCGGCACACTGAACGAAGGAGTAATACTTATATTAAAACCGCCATAACCATAAAGCATAGCAGGATTCTTTCCATTCAATTTCAAACCCTTCCTGTAAGTTATAATCATCGGTATTCTGGTCCCATCCTTTGAATTGTAAAAAACCTGCTCCGAAACATAATTCGAGCCGTCGAATGCAACAGCCGGTTTCTTGTATATCTCGCTCTTGCCCGTGGCTGGATCAAATTTAAAAATGGTGGGCGGTGTAACATAGTTGGTAAAAGTGTAGTATACCTCTTTATAATTTTCCTTTCCTCCAAACCCTGAAGCCGCTCCAACGCCCGGTAATTCAATCTCCCTTACAAGATTCCCCTGCCTGTCGTATTGCTTAACTTTTGATATTGCATCAATCATGTAATGGGCAAAAATGTAACCTGCGCCAGCTGCTGCATCCAGAACATTTTCTGTCTCAGGAATAAAATCAACCCAGTTTTCAGGTTTCGGGTTCTTAGCATCAGCAATCACCACTTTCCGGTTAGGTGCATTCAGGTTGGTAAGTATATATAATTTGTCTCCTGCATTATCAATCACTGCATGGTCGTTATCGAAGTTATCAACAACAGTGGTGAATTTACTGCCTGGTTTTGTGAGATCTTTAATATACAGTTCATTCCCGGTTGTGGACACAGATGCATACACAATCAGAAATCTACCATCTTCTGTAACAGAAGCGCTTACGTATCTCCTTTTTATATCCGATCCGAAAACAACTTTGTCTTCCTTCTGTTTTGTCCCAACCTTATGGAAATAGAGCTTATGGTGATCGGTCATTGCCGAGAGTTCGCTTCCTTTGGGGCGGTCGTAGCTTGAATAATAGAATCCCTCCTTCCCCTGCCATGCAATGCCCGAGAACTTTATATCCTTAAGGGTGTCGCCAATTATTTCACCTGTAAGAGCATTTTTGACTATGATTTTCCTCCAGTCGGATCCGCCCTCCGATATTGAATATGCAGCAAGGCTGCCATCCTTTGAAAAGCCCAGTTCGCCAAGCGAAACAGTTCCATCGGATGAAAAGGTATTGGGATCGAGAAAAACCTCTGGTTCACCACCCGCTTTCTGGCGGTACAGTACCGATTGGTTCTGAAGACCATCATTTTTATAAAAATATGTGTATTCTCCTTCAATGAAGGGTTCAGAGTACCTCTCGTAATTCCACATTGCCGTGAGTTTTTCCTTCAGTTTTTCGCGGTAAGGAATTTTTTCGAGATACCCGAATGTAACCCTGTTCTGTTCTGCGACCCAAGCTGCTGTTTCTTCCGACATGTCATCCTCAAGCCAGCGGTACGGATTAGGCACAGGAGTGCCAAAGATTGTGTCAACAATATTATCCTGACGCGTTACTGGGTAATTTAGTTTCTTTCCGGAATCACCTGTGCAAGAAGCAAATATTGTCATAACCAGGAAGTATATAATATAGTTTTTCATAGGATAAAGGTTATAGGGTAATGATTCATTATTTTATCAGACACTTACTAACAAAAGACAAATATAATACTTCAAAACAAGAGTCAGATTATTTAATACCCGAATTGCTTACAAAAGCAATACTCTTACTGTCGGGTGACCAGGAAGGAACGTTTATCGTGCCCTGTCCGCCATAGAGCCATGCTATCACTTTCGGTGCACCGCCCGATGCTGGCATAATCCTGAGCATCACCTTCTTGTATGAAGGATGGGAATTGGGAGGAATGTCGACCGGATATGACAGGAAAACTATCCACTTTCCATCAGGTGAGATATGAGGAAACCAGTCGTTATACTCATCAAATGTAAGCTGTTCCTTTTGTGAACCATCTGGTTTCATACGCCAAATCTGCATTGTTCCTGAAGCACTTCCGTTGTAGTAAATGTATTTTCCATCGGGTGAGTATTCACACCCGTCAACATGTTCTCCAGGTTTGGTGGCTGTAAGTGCAACCTCTTCACCTCCTTTAACAGGTTTTCTGTAAATGTTATAGGTGCTTGAACCCTCTCTCATTGCAACATAGACAACCTCTTTATTATTGGGAGCCCATCCATGCCAGTATGAAGGGGTCTTTTCAGTAACCATCTCAGGTGTGCCGCCCGAAAGAGGAAGCACGTACACAGTTGAGCCTCCTCCAGACATACCCTGACGCTGATGGCTTATTGCCAGCCATTTACCGTCGAAAGATATTCCGTGATCATTATTGTTGCGATCAGCAAAACCGGTGTTAAGTTTTTCGGGCTCTCCACCTTCAATAGGGATGGTCCACAGAAAACCATCCATATTAAACAACAACTTCTTACCGTCAGGCATCCAGTTGGGTGCCTCAAACCGGCCGTCCTTCTCCCAGATAACTTTCCTCTTGCCGTCGAAGACATTCATTATTTCGAGCCTGCATCCAGGGTAACCCTCTTTCGCCGGCTGATAATTATCAGGAACAGGTTTGTCGATCCGTACATTCCATGCCTTTACTTCTTCAATAACAGATGAATCGTGTGAACATACAAAGATACCTGCAAGAACCTCGTCGGGCATGTTTTCCATCACTTTTGTACCTATAACCTGAAGTGGTTCTCCCGGATGAGCTGCAAGCATTGTAAACCTGTTGCCTTCCCTCTCAAGTCTTATAATACTGTAATTAGATTTTGGTGCAAAAATTTCGTCCTCCGGGTCTCTCATAAATGCTCCCTTCAGTAACCTCCACTGCATCACAGTTAATCCATCACCATGAATCACTGCCGAGATATGCGGAGAATTATCCGATTCATCAGCACGAACCATCCAGCCAGTCTTACGGTGAGCATTCTTTCCTTCGCCAGCAAACTGAAAATCGGCAGTAAGGATGAAATCTCCCTTTATTTTATTATATGTATAGTGAAACTCATCGCGCCCGAACCATATGTTATATCCTGAGCCTCTCAGGGTGTAACTCTGATCCGAGGGGTTGTAACTTGTAGAGCCTTTCAGTACAGGATTTCCTATGTCTGCACTTTTCTGAAAGATGCCTGTCTGGGCGGATAGTGTGCCAGAAAGAATCAGCAAGGTGAACGTAATAATGTATTTCATGGCATTTTGATTGGTTAGACGTAGAATATCAAATCTTAAAAATAGAAAATTTTGGGTGTGTAATGTTATTTCAATAAAAGAAATTGAATTCTTTTCAGCATTACTCCCATCCTGATCTTCCCCCAGGGCAATATCATTTGGCATTATCCAGGGGGGAAGGTATACACTTCTTTTGGTAACTGTCTGCCAGAGATGAGATGCGGTGAAATGGCACGCTGATTATCGCAGATGCTTCGCAACGCGGATCACCGCAGATTATCCGTGGAAATCCGTGTTTGAAAATCCGCGTTAATCAGCCTCCATCCAAATAATTACCCCCAACCTGACCTTCCTCCAAGGGGGAAGGTATTAATAAATTTCATTGTATATAAATTAACCTGTCGGGGTATTTTATTTAATATGATAATAGCTTTCCAGAATTTTTCCGAACCACTTTTCAGGAAGAATTCTTTTAAGGTATACTGACAGTTTCTGGTCGAAAGAGCCAATAATATATCGGTAGGAAGGGTTTTTCTTTTCAGTTATTTTCAGAATTTTCTTTGCCAGAATAACCGGATCCCATCCATTAGTTTCATCGGCTTCTATTTTCGAAAGGGTAATTGTATATTGCCTGTTATAGGGATCATTTTCATCTGTTGGTGCAAGATATTTTCTCCTGTTTGAAGTGTTTCCTGTATGGAAATCGCCAGGGTTTATAACTACCACTTTAATATTAAACTGTTTAACTTCCATGCGCAGTACTTCGCTAAAACCTTCAATGGCGAATTTGCTGGCAGAATAGAATCCCTGAAACGGAAGTCCCATCAATCCTCCAATAGAGCTGAAATTAATTATCATTCCTCCACCCTGCTTTCTCATTACAGGCAGAACTTCCCGTATAAGGATTACCATTCCGGTGAAATTTGTTTCCATCTGAAGGCGGATGAACTCCTCCGGGATAGTCTCAATGGGGCCGCCCGTGTGCATTCCTGCATTGTTTATCAGGATATCAATTCTGTTCTCTTTTTGTTTTACTGTCTCAACAGCTTTTCTGATTGAATCCGGGTTTGCAAGGTCCATAAAGACAGATTGCACACCGGGAGGTACATCCGCCTGGCGCCTTATTGTACCATAAACAATATATCCTTTCTCAGCCAGAAGCCGTGCTGTTTCCCTGCCGAAGCCAGAAGAGACACCTGTGATGAAAACAACTTTCTCCATTTCAGTTAAGTATTCCTCCAAGCTGTTTAGCCACTTTGGTAATCTTTTCAACCGCAATATCGACCTGTTCTTTTGTATGGGTTGCCATAAGAGAGAACCTGATAAGTGTGTCTTCTTTGGGCACTGCAGGTGAAACAACCGGGTTCACGAATACACCTTCTTCAAGCAACATCTGGGTCATTTTCAATACCTTAAAGTCATCGCGCACAAACAGTGGAATAATAGGGGATTCAGATTTCCCGGTATCGAATCCAGCCGATTTGAAACCGGCGCGTGCATATTCGGTTACATCCCACAGTTGTTTAATTCTTTCGGGTTCATTCTCCATAATGTCAAGGGCCGCCAGCACAGCAGCTGCTGAAGCTGGTGTAATACTTGCACTGAAAATTAGTGAGCGTGAATTATGTTTAATGAAGTTTATAATTTCTTTATCTGAAGCAATAAATCCACCAAGGGATGCAAGTGATTTTGAGAAAGTTCCCATTATAAGGTCGACCTTATCAGTGAGTCCAAAATGTGATGCAGTGCCCGAACCCTTTTCACCAAGAACTCCTATTGAATGTGCATCATCAACCATTACTGTAGCATTATATTTCTCGGCCAGTGCTACAATTTCAGGGAGTTTTGCAATATCGCCCTCCATTGAAAATATGCCATCAACCACTATAACCTTAACGCTTTCAGGAGCGCACAGTTTAAGTTTCTTTTCGAGCGATTCCATATTATTATGGTCAAATTTCAAAACTTTCGAAAAGGAGAGCCGGCTGCCCTCTATTATCGAAGCGTGGTCGAGTTCATCAAGAAGAAGATAATCTCTTCTACCGGCAAGTATTGACACTACTCCAAGGTTTACCTGAAAGCCTGTGCTATAGCAGAGTGCCTGTTCTTTACCTACAAGTTTTGCAAGACGTTCCTCAAGTTCAATATGAATGTCGAGTGTTCCGTTCAGAAACCTTGAACCTGCGCAACCTGTACCGTACTTGTCGACCGCCTTTTTGGCAGCTTCCTTAATTTTCGGATGATTTGTAAGTCCGAGGTAGCTGTTCGACCCGAACATCAGGACCTTTTTACCATTCATCATTACAACAGTATCCTGATCAGACTCTATTTCTCTGAAATAAGGGTATATACCTGCTGCCATTGCCTTCTGCGGCGCATCATATTTTGCAAGTCTCGATTGCAATAATTTCATAACCACCGGTTTTATTAATTAAAGGGAGCAAAAATATTCAAAAAAATGAAGAATGAACTATTAATTAGTGAAATAGAATTCTACAAATATATATTTTTATAAGTGAAAAGGTTGTTTTATTTTCAATATTTAAGTAGAAGGCACTGCTTAAGTTATTGTTTTTGTTATAATTCTGCCTAAAGAAAAGATTATTCAATTTCCTATTTTTATACCATTAATAATATATTACTTCATGTACATTTTTAAAGTGCATTCATGTTGATAAGTTTTTTTGGTTTTTTTCTTTTTAAAGTAAAATATTTTTATAGTGTTTAATAGATTGAAAGCAAATCGATTTTGACTTCATTTTTCATTCAACTGAAAAGGAAAAAGCAAATCATCCTCCAGAATTTTTTTTGTAAATTGAAAATAACTTTTTACATTTGCACCCGCTTTCACAGATGAGGGGTTCTTTGAGGAGGTTGGGTAAGAGGGGTTGGTTCTGCTTGTTGGGAGTTTTTGGTTGAGGTGGATGGGATGGGTAGAAAAAAATGGTGGAATGATTTTTGGATAGAAGCGGAATAAGTATTAAATTTGTAGCCCCAAAATCAGGAGAGAGTTCTTTGACATTATGAAGTGAAGCACAGGGCGGGAGATAACCCGTCTGAATAAGCTACGTTTTGACGGGAGGCAGGAGAGGTCTTCGAAAAGTATTTAATGATTTTATACAACGAAGAGTTTGATCCTGGCTCAGGATGAACGCTAGCGGGAGGCTTAACACATGCAAGTCGAGGGGCATCTCTGGTAGCAATACTGGAGGCGACCGGCGTACGGGTGAGTAACGCGTATGTAACCTACCCTTTACCGGGGGATAGCTCCCGGAAACGGGAATTAATACCCCATGAGGTTTCGGAGGCGCATGCTTTCGGGATCAAAGCTACGGCGGTAAAGGATGGGCATGCGTAGCATTAGCTAGTTGGTAGGGTAACGGCCTACCAAGGCTACGATGCTTAGGGGACCTGAGAGGGTGTACCCCCACACTGGTACTGAGACACGGACCAGACTCCTACGGGAGGCAGCAGTGAGGAATATTGGTCAATGGGCGGAAGCCTGAACCAGCCATCCCGCGTGCAGGAAGAAGGCGCTAAGCGTTGTAAACTGCTTTTGCAGGGGAAGAAACTTCCGGTTGCGACCGGGACTGACGGTACCCTGTGAATAAGCATCGGCTAACTCCGTGCCAGCAGCCGCGGTAATACGGAGGATGCGAGCGTTATCCGGATTCACTGGGTTTAAAGGGTGCGTAGGCGGGCTGATAAGTCAGTGGTGAAATTTTACAGCTTAACTGTAAACGTGCCATTGATACTGTCAGTCTTGAGTGTGGTCAAGGTAGGCGGAATGTGTAATGTAGCGGTGAAATGCTTAGATATTACACAGAACACCGATTGCGAAGGCAGCTTACTGGGCCACCACTGACGCTGAGGCACGAAAGCGTGGGGAGCAAACAGGATTAGATACCCTGGTAGTCCACGCTGTAAACGATGATCACTCGCTGTTGGCGATATACTGTCAGTGGCTAAGCGAAAGCATTAAGTGATCCACCTGGGGAGTACGGCGGCAACGTTGAAACTCAAAGGAATTGACGGGGGCCCGCACAAGCGGAGGAACATGTGGTTTAATTCGATGGTACGCGAGGAACCTTACCTGGGCTTAAATGCAGACTGCATTCTCGGGAAACCGGGATTTCCTTCGGGACCGTCTGCAAGGTGCTGCATGGTTGTCGTCAGCTCGTGCCGTGAGGTGTCGGGTTAAGTCCCATAACGAGCGCAACCCTTATCGTTAGTTGCCAGCGGGTAAAGCCGGGGACTCTAACGAAACTGCCGGTGTAAACCGAGAGGAAGGTGGGGACGACGTCAAATCAGCACGGCCCTTATGTCCAGGGCCACACACGTGTTACAATGGCCGGTACAAAGGGCAGCTACCTGGTGACAGGATGCGAATCTCTAAAACCGGTCTCAGTTCGGATCGGAGTCTGCAACTCGACTCCGTGAAGCTGGATTCGCTAGTAATCGCGCATCAGCCACGGCGCGGTGAATACGTTCCCGGGCCTTGTACACACCGCCCGTCAAGCCATGGGAGC
>Ga0208824_1000779_pt1 | contig 31732 bp, 22 predicted proteins | sample AD_JPNTR3_MetaG_FD_184447 | JGI IMG/M metagenome (GOLD analysis project Ga0208824, IMG submission 184447) | Active sludge microbial communities of municipal wastewater-treating anaerobic digesters from Japan - AD_JPNTR3_MetaG (SPAdes) (version 2) | ecosystem: Engineered > Bioreactor > Anaerobic...
TGGTGCAATTTTTTCGCCGAACTCGCGGAGCACCGGGAGGGGCAAGCGTCTGCTTGCCCGCGGACGAGCGACGCTCGTCCCTCCCATCGCTCCGCACTTGAACGTTGAACACGTTCCATCCGCACTAACGACTAATGAACTAACGAACTAATGCACTAACACTAGCCCTGCTTCTGTGCGTCGAGATCGCGCATGGCTTCGCGGCGGCTGAGCTTGATGCGGCCGCGGTCATCAACACCGATGCACTTGACCGTCATCTTGTCGCCGACCTTGCAGATGTCCTCGACCGAGCCGATGCGGCGGTCAGCGAGTTCGCTGATGTGGCAGAGGCCATCCTTGCCGGGCAAGATTTCGACGAAGCAACCGAACTCCTTGATGCCGGTGACGGTGCCCCCGTAAATCTTGCCTTCCTCGGCCTCGGCGGTCAACGAAGCGACCTCGTGCTGGGCGATGGCCAGCGACTCGGCGTTGTTGGCGAAGATGCTGACCGTGCCGTCGTCCTCGATGTCGATCTGCGCCCCGGAGATTTCGCAGATGCGGCGGATGTTCGCGCCGCCGGGGCCGATCAACGCGCCGATCTTGTCCACGGGGATCGTCATGACGGTGATGCGCGGCGCGTGAGCGGCGAGTTCCGCGCGCGGCTCGGGCAGCACTGAGGCCATGAAGTCGAGGATCTGCAGGCGACCTTTCTTGGCGCGCGCCAGCGCGGCTTCGACGACGTCCCATGTAAGCCCGCGCAGCTTCAGGTCAACCTGGAAACCGGTGATGCCCTTGCGTGTTCCGGCCACCTTGAAGTCCATGTCGCCGCAGTGGTCTTCGGAACCGAGAATGTCGGTGACCAGAATCTTCTGGCTCTCGTCCTTACTGGTGAAGAGCCCCACCGAGACACCGGCGACCGGTGCTTTGATCGGGATGCCGGCGTCCATCAGCGCCAGCGAACCGACGCAGATCGAGGCCATGGATGACGAGCCGTTGGAGCCCATGATGTCCGAGACCACGCGGATGCTGTACGGATAATCCTGCGGCACGACCGGCGCGAGCGAACGCTCAGCAAGAGCGCCGTGGCCGATCTCGCGGCGGCCTGTGCTGCCGAGACGGCCGACTTCGCCGACGCAGTAGGGCGGGAAGTTGTAGTGCAACATGAAGGACTTGCTGGGGTCGCCGCCGGTGATGGCGTCGAGTTCCTGCGCGTCCTTCTTGGTGCCGAGCGTGACCGACCCCAGGGCTGAGGTTTCGCCGCGATCGAAAATCGCCGAGCCGTGAGCACGGGGCATGACGCCGATCTGCGCATAGAGCTTGCGGATCTCATCGTTGGCGCGCCCGTCGATGCGCTTGCCGTCCTCGAGGATGTTCCTGCGGACGAGGTCGATCTCCATCGTGTCGAAGAACGTGACGAAGGAAGCGGCGTCGATCTCTTCCGGCCACTTCTCCATGGTTTTCGCCAGCAACTCTTCCTTGATCGCTGTGACAGCGTTCTGCCGTTCCAACTTGTCGGCGATGAGCAAGGCCTTGCGCAAGGCGGATTCACCATTGGCGTAAAGGAACGCCATCTTCTCCGCGTCGGGCGCGACTTCCGTGATCACCTTTTCCGGCTTGCCGAGCATCCGGCGCAGCTCGTGCTGGGCGTCGACGATTTTGACGACCTCTGCGTGGCCGAATTTCATGGCGGCGAGGAAATCCTCTTCAGAAATTTCGTCGGCGGCGCCTTCCATCATCAGGAAGCGCTCGCGCGTGCCGGCATAGATCAGATCAAGGTCGCTCTCTTTGCGCTGGGTATGCGTGGGGTTGATCACGAATTCGCCGTTGATGCGGCCCACGCGCACACAACCGACCGGTCCCATGAAGGGAATGTCAGAGATATGGAGGGCGGCCGAGGCGGCGTTGACCGACAGGATGTCGGTTTCATTTTCGCCGTCCGCCGAAAGCACCATGTTGTTGACCTGCACGTCATTCCGGTAGCCTTCGGGGAAGAGCGGGCGGATGGGGCGGTCAGTGATGCGGGCGGTGAGAATCTCCTTCTCGCTCGGACGTGCCTCGCGTTTGAAGTAACCGCCGGGGAAACGGCCGGCCGCGTAATACTTCTCGCGGTACTCGACCTGCAACGGGAAAAAGTCGACGCCTTCGCGCGGCTTGTCGGTGCAGGTCACCGCGGAAAACATCAGGGAGTCACCCAAACGGCACACCGTGGCGCCAGCGGCCTGACGGGCGAGCAATCCGGTCTCAATAGTCATCGTGGCTCCGCCCACCTGGACGGAAACCGAGGTTGTGTCTTTCATCTATGCTTTACCTTTCAGCGAACAAGGACCGGAAAGCTCATGCGCCGGGAAAGACGGCGTGCTCTGAGAATGATGAGGTGTTCGTAAAAAGGTTCCGCGCATGCGGATACAAGCGCGGCCGCGCGGCGGAGCACGCCTACGCGGCCGATATGCCACAACTTAGCGACGGAGTCCCAGTTCCTTGATGATCTTCTGGTAAACAGCCTCGTCCTCACGTTTGAGGTAGTCAAGCAGACTGCGGCGGGTGTTTACCTTGCGGATCAGCCCGTAACGGGAGCTGTGATCCTTCTTGTTGGCTTTCAGGTGCTCAGTCAGCATCTCGATCTCTTTGGTGAGAACGGCGATCTGGACTTCGCTCGAACCGGTGTCGCGCTCGTGGCGCTGGAATTGCTTCCGAATAGCTGCTCTATCGATCTGGCTCATAAGTATGCTTTGCGGTCCTTGCTCCGCGTTGTTCTTTTTTCTGTTAACTTTCCGGCGCACACTATAAAGAATGTCCCCGCCACATGTAAAGCGCAAATCAGGCCGGAAAAGCCAGACCACCCGCAGCGGGGAATGTCTCCTTAGACGCACCGCAGGAAAGGCCGTAACGATACGTGAACAGGCCCGGCATGTCAAGCGCACGGTTGCTCGGGTTACGATCCCACAGATGGACAAGATTACGCAGATTTTTTCGGGGGCGCTACCGCGCGGAGTTAACATTTAGTGCCTTATTGACCGATAAGGCACTAATACCGACCGCCAGGGTTCAACAGATTAAAATCACACCCCGGCAGGCAACCCTAGAAACCCTAGGAAACCCCTTGCGTCTTCGACAAAATTGGATAAAATGTCGCTCTCAATTTTTTTCAAAGAAAGGTTCGACGCGATGAGTGAGACCCCGCAGACCATGACGATGTTGCCCGGTGACGAGATTCGCCAGATTATGTGGCGCTACGCTGACCGGTACGACATTCAAATGGCGGTGATGGGAGCCCGTTCCGTGGCCCGTGGCCTCGTGGCCCGTTTGGTGGCTGATGGCGAGCGTGCGACGCACGAGTGGACCGAAGCCAAGAACAGCCTCTATCAGGCTTTCGATGAGTCGGGCATCACGGCGGCAGGCCTCGACATGGAGTACGGCGGCATCATCGAAGGCCCGCGTAATCTGGCGCTGAGCCTGCTCGCCTTTGAACTCTCTTGGGTCGACGGCGGCGCCTCAACCACCAGCCTGATCAATAACCTCGGTCTCGGGCCGATCGTTGAGAAGGGCACGCCCGAGCAGCGCGAGAAGTACATGCGCGCCTGCGCCCCGGCTCAGCCCGGCGAGGATCGCAAGCCGTTGCGTGCCGCCTTTGCCCTGACCGAACCGCTGCCCTACGTTGGTGTGGACACTGGCGTGGTCAGCGGCCGCGTGACCGTGGCCAAGTGGGAAGAGGGCGAGGAGCCGATCTTGCACGTCGAGAAGCGCGGTCGCTTCCTGACCAACATGGCTGTCGCCAATGTGCTTACCGCTGCGGTCGATACTGGCGACCCGCGTATTAAATCCTCTTGCATGGTGATTCTCGAAGACACCGATCCGGGCGTCTTTGATCGTGGTGCGCCGACCCTCAAAATGGTCCACCAGCTTTCCAATACCCACGATCCAATCTTTAGCCTTGATGTCCCCGCCAGCCGTATCGTCGGCGGCTATACCATCAAGGACGGCGTGATCGTGCCCAACCTGACTCACAGCGAGATCATCGAAGCGGTTTTCTCACGGACGCGCGTGGCGGTCGGTCTGATGACTGCCGCCAAACTGCTCTCCGCTGTCGAGCCGGTTATCCGCTACCATCGCGAGCGTTATCGCGGCGCGGCCGGCATCGAGGCCGGTACGCCCCGTTACGATCAAGGCATCCAGATGAAAGAGGACGCCACCCAGCGTCTGACCGATGTCTGGGCCACCGGCGAGGCCGCCGCTTCGCTCGGCTTCGAGACCGCGCGCGCCTTTGACGCCCTCACGCCCGTGGAAAATCAGGTGCTCGCAGATTTCGCCGCCCAGGGCATCACCGGTCGCGCTCTGATGCGGGCGTTGCGCAAGCCGCAGGCTGATGCCATCGAGTTGCTGGATCAGCTCAGCAAGCCCGAGGCCGAGCGCGACGCAGCCCGCGTCGCGGCGTTGCAGGCCGACCCGCTCGTGCAGTACGTCTGGCTCAGCGCACTCTGTAACGTGCTCTGTCCGGCCACCAAGCTGTGGGACACCGGTTATGGTGCCAACATGCTGCGTGAGGCGGTCAGCCTGATGGGCGGCTACGGCATTACCGAGGACTGCCCGGGATTCCTCTTCTACAAGTGGACCGATGCTCAGCTCGAAGCCACCTACGAAGGCCCCGAAGTGGTACAGCGCCGCCAAATCAGCGTCACCATGAACAACGAGGTCTTCTTGGCGCAAGTCGCCCAATGGATGGCGGAACTGCGTCAGCAGAACGCCGCCGCGCCCGGCAACGGCCTCGACACGCTGGCTGAAGGTTTCGCGCTCTGGCGCTGGACCCGCGATTTCATCCATGCTTCCAAGGATGCCGAAGGCCGTCCGCTCTCGCAGAGCCAGCGTCACGGCGTGCTTTTCCCGATGGCCGACGCGATTTCGTGGCTGCTGGCCGCGCGTTCACTTGTCGCCGACATTCAGGAACTCGCCGCCAAAGGCCCCGAGCATCCGGTGGTCGGTTCTGAGATCGCGGGCTACGTCAACACTTTCACCGATCTGGCACACATGCAGATTGCGCGCGCCGTCGGCGAGACGTGCCGCATCTGCGGCGAACTGGTTTACGGCTATGGTGCGGCCACGGCAGAGCAGTCGGCCGAGTTCCAGGCATTGCGCGCCAAGGCGGATATCGCGATGGCCGGTGCGCGCCTCGCCAAAGACCGCGCCGCCCGCGCACTCGTGTACGTCATGATCCCCGAGGCGCTCGATTACCCGCAGTAAGCGAAGTGGCGACATGCCGATTTATGAATATGCCTGTTCGGTCTGCGGCCATGCCTTCGAGCATCTGGCGCGGACGCTCGATGACAAACCCGTGAAATGCCCCGCTTGCGGCGCAAAGAAACTGGCCAAGCAGTTTTCGACATTTGCGCCCGCCACAGCGACCCCCAAAGCGTGCGGCGATTGCGCCGCCGCGCCTTCCTGCCCGGCGTCGCGCATGGGAGGCTGCGGCTACGGAGGTAAGAAGTAATAGGTAAGATGTAATAAGTGGACTTTTTGCGACCACCCAGTGGTCACAAAGACGAGGTTAAAACCTTGCACCGCGCAGCCGCGCAACCGCGCTGCGCGCGGAGTTAACATTTAGGAGTTAGGATTTAGGAGTCACCGCGCGCCCCGTATTGCATGCCCTGCACGCGCCCGGCACCCATCTTCCCGCCCGTTTTTACACTCAAAAAATCTGCGTAATCTGTGCCCATCTGTGGATGAGAAAACCCGAGCAGCACCACACCCCCAGAGGGGAAGGCTATTCGAAGTCGATGCGGTAGCCGAAGGCCTGCCCGTCGCATGCGAGCCGGAGCGTGTCGCCCTCTTGCGACCACTCGGCTGCACGCGCTGCCGCATGCCAGGCATCCAGCAGTTCCACGGCCTTGACGCGCGCGCGGGGCGCGCCCAATGCGCCGAGTTTGATCTCCGCTTTGAAAGACCTGCTGCCGGGTAGCGGGATGAGTGTCCATGCGCCGCGCTCGCCATGCAACAACCGGAACGCGCCGTCCGTTGTGATGGGACCGAAGTTAAGCATCTTGCCGGCGATATTCAATTCGCGGTTTTTGTCTGCGGATTCGCTTTCAAGGGTGAAGCTTCCGCTCGTGAATGCGTTGCCGCTCTTGGCGACGGTTATCACACCGCCGCAGATGCGTCGATTGCCGTCATCCAGCCCGCGGATCGCCATTCGGTTTCCGGCGTCGGGGCGGAAAAGGCCGTAACGGACGCGGTAGTCGCCGGCCGGCATTGATGGCGGCACGGTAACACGCGCGGTGGCCGTGAATGCGCCCGCCCGCTTGAATGACGCGGGATCCAGCTTCATCGTCGGCTGGAAGGCGATTTTTTCCGAGCCGCCGTCCTTGGCCTGATCGTTGCAGATGTGCAGGAAGGGCACGTATCCCTCAATCGGCGGTGTCAGTACGTTCCAGTGAAACTCCAGATCAAACACACCATTGCCGAGGTGTTTGCCCGATACGGTTGCGGACTCGATCTTCATGTGGGTGAGCGGATCGTATGGCGGTCGCGCATCGGCGAAGAAGCTCTTCTCGGAACGGGCGAATCCCGCGCGTTGTCCGTCGATCAACACCACACCGGCCTCGGCGCGGGGCGTCTGCACGTAGAATCCGTAGCGTGGCAGTTTGCGGTCGTTCGCCACCGTCCAAACCTGATTGGAGCCGCGGTTGGCCCAGACCTTGCCCCCGCCGCTGAAGGTGGTGTGCTGCTGATAGATCGAATCGCCGAATTGGTGCGTTTCGAAAGTTTCCGCCGCAAGCGTGTCGCAGACATCGTGCAGCAGCCAGTAGGTCATGACCGTGCGGCGCGAAAAGGGGCCGTCGCACATGGGGTTGCGTCCGCCCAGCACGGTGTTGGAGAGATAGTCATCGCTACCGTAGCCGTGTTCCGGACGGTTCCCCATCCGCCAGCCCAGTTCGCTGTAACGCGGGCCAAGCCCGCCCGCGAGCAGCACCATCTTGCCGTGCGAGGCCATGTCGTGCCACGGCGTGCGGTCCGCGTCACTGAAATCCTTTATCCAGCGTGAGGCTTCGAAGTGGTCTGCCTGGCCTGCATCAAGCGATCCGATCAGGGCGTCGGTGCCGGCTTCGCTGATCATCGGTGCGCCGCGCTTGAGGATCGAGCGGCAGGTGTCGAAGGCGTCGCACCACGCCTGCTGCGTGGCGTTCTTGTCGTAAAAGACACCGTCGCGGTCGTAGTAATCGAAGGGCGCGATCGCGGTGAAGACGTCGATGAACAAGCTGTCCGGCGCGAAGCCGTCGCGCATCTGCCGCATGTTGTCGGTCATCCACGGTGCGAAGGCGTGCGGCAACCAGCGGTAGCTCTGGGCACGCCGCCCCTGATTGTACCACGCCCGCATCGGTGCGCCGGACTCAGTGAAGACGATGTGATCGTAGCTGTAACCCTCCGCGTCGGGATAGAAGTCGATGTAGTTATCGTGCGGGCAGAAGAGCATGCCGGCCTCTTCGGCGGCCCGGCGCATCTCAAGGAACGGTTCCAATCCGCCAGCCGGGGGATAAATCTCGGGAAGCCGGTAGTCGTATCCCCAGCGCTGCCACGCATGCTTCACGAACACTGCGTCGGTCACGCCGTAGCGCGCTGCCTGGCGCAAGCCCTCCGCCGCTTCTTGATAGTCGCCGCTCCACTGGTCGATGCACATGCGCCCGCCCAGCATGTCGAGACCTGGGCCTCTTTCAAATCCGCATAGGTCGCGGTAGGCGCGCGCGGCGGCAAAGGCGCCCTGCGCGGAAGGCACAAAGAAGAAGGCCGCGTCATGATGCGTCTCGAGGGCGAAGCGCCGCGTCTCGGACACGTGGACCAGACGGTCGGGAAAGATGTCGCACGCCTGCACCAGACTAAGGCCGTTGGTGTAGTCCGCGCCGACATGGCGCGTGCTCAAACTGAATCCTCCGGCTCCCAGAGTGAACGCGCCGGGGTTCTCGATCACATTGCCGAAACCGGCATACGCGCGCCAGACTGGCAGTTGCGCCGCGCCCAGACCAAGGCGCGTGAAACGCGGCGTGCCGCGCCGGTCGCGCCGGACGCCCGGCATGTCCCACGCCACGCGCAGGGCGCCGTCCTCTGTCCAAAGGGTCGCACGCGCCGGCAGCGTGCCGCTCGGCGTTGCGACGCGGTGCGTAACGCGCCACTTGCTCCAGCCGCGCCGCGTCTCGATCGCAAGCACGGGCATGCCGTTCTCGACACCGCCCGCCGGTGCGCCGTCGATATCGCAGGCAAAGCCTCGGTAGATCAGGTCGCGCGTGCCGTCGGAAAAAGCGATCACGCCGTCTGTGAGTCCTTGGCGACCGAGTGCGACCGCCGCGCCGAACCGCTGGCCGTGGACATTGAGCCGGAACGCGCCGGGACCGATGCCGAAGCGCTTGGTACGCGCATCGCGCGCACGCGCCACCGCTGTCCGCTCAAGCGCCTGCCACGTCTCCTCGTCCGCCAGCGCGGGCAGGGTGCCGACCGTCACCACCGGATCGCCCCAGTAGCACTGGTCACAAGTCGTGTCGTTCTTCGGTCCCGGTCCGGTCCAGAGGCGCAGCGTGACGCTCTGACCGGCATACGCGCTCAGATCGACCTCTGCGGGTTCCCATGTCTTGCTGGCGCTGAAGCGCGAGAAGAGTTCGCGCGTCTCGCCGTCCGCACCGATCACAAAGACCTTGTGCTCGGTGCCGTCGCTAGGCGGCTCGGTGGGGGAGATGTCGCGGATCGCCGTGAAAAAGTTCAGGACGGCAGGCTTGCCAGCGGGCAGCGCCAGCCGGAAGTCACTCCACGTTTCACCGGCGCCGCCGCGATAGGGGGGATGGACCGCAAAGCCCGCCCGCTCCACGCCGCCGCGCATCGTGCGGCTGCATCCTACATGGGTGCCACTCGCCGCATCCGAGCCTGAAAACTGAATGCCGAGTTCACGGGTCTTTTTGCCCTGAGAGATAAAGACCCGGCGGTCCGCACCGACGTCGAGCCGCAGCACGCCGTCGGCAAGGCGAACCTCGCGCTGCTCGGTCGGGGCTTTGACGGATGCGGGCAGCACCGCGTCAAAAATCGCGATCGGATGCAGGACCGTCTCCCGCCCGTCGATCGTCAGCACAAGGCGGGCGTGGATCGGGTAGAGCGCATTCAGGACGGAAGGCTTAGCCTGTGCTTTGCAGGAGGCGGAGACGCTCTGGCCCGGCTCGGCGGTCAACGTAAACGTGTCGTCGCCGACGATCTGCCAGTCGTCATTCAGCCAGACCTTGACACTGCCGCCCACGGGTTCGGTGCGCCCATTGACAAGCGTGACAGTGAAGGCGAGCGGCTGGTCCGCCGGAACCTTCTCGGCTTGAAAGCGCTCTTGGGTGGACTGCTCGACAAAACCTTCGATGCGGAGCGTCACCCCCTCCTTTTTATCGGAAGGCGGCAGAAAGGCGAACGCGGCCTGTGCGCACAGCAGTGCGAAGGTCAACAAAGAACGAACGAAAAGACGTGTCATAACGATATCCCCTTGTCAAAGTAAAGTTCCCGTATTGAAACACAACGGCGCGCGCTTTGCACTTAGTTTCTGTTCCAGTCTCTTCCCGCTTGACTTGAAATGACGATTCGCGTAAAAGGGTGGCGGATCGTGGGTTGACGGTTTTCTGGTGGCGGAATGAATGGTAACCGTAGGGAAAACAGACATGGGAATGCAGGAAATAACCATACGGTCGTTAATTTTCGGCATGTCTTTGCTCGTGACGGCATGTGCTTCTGTTGTCCGTATGGAAGAAAAACAGAAGGCTGTTCTAATCGATTCCCACATGCTGCGGGAGCAAGAGTGTTCCTTATCAGATTGGCGCACACTTTTCTGGGATTCACCATTGCCGAGTGGCGGCGCTATTCACATCGAGAGTTCTTGTCGCATTGGATATGTAACTGAAGTCTATGATCTAACAAGAACAATTAGGATCGAAGTTGCAGAGGAAAAATCATCGGTTCATTACGAGATTTTGATTCTGAATCGTCGTCAGGGAGAGAGCGGGTGGAATACCTTGAAGAACGACGAAACCACTGAATGTGTCGACAATCATATTCTAGATGAAGTATTGTCAAAGTATTTGAGCAGGGCTACGACAATAGACCGAAGGGCCATGAAAGATAGCCGTGAATACTTTGAACACGCGAACATCCAATGGAGTTTTAGAGACAAAGGGCGCTACTATCTAGGAGCGTATTTGAAACCGTTCACGTTCGAAGTGGACAGGTTTTTTGCTGAGCTTCAGGAGAGAGAAAAGGGATGCAATTCGGTATTGGACAAAGAGCCGGGAGCCAATGATGAGAGTTGAATTAGTCAGTCGTGTTGCACTTGTTCTTCTTACAACTGCACTCTGCGTGTTTGGTTCAGAGTCTGGTCGAGCGCGCGTTCTGCTGGAGGCGACCAGTGATCAACTGGCGAAGATGGTCCGCGTACATAGTGCAAGCCTTTTCAATGTTTCGGAGGCTCATGTATTCAGCCGAATGGAGAATCAAACCGACAAGCAAGTTAGCGAGAAGCGTTCGCAATGAGGCCCGCTCTATGGATACTGCTTTGCCTAGGCTCAATATGCGTTGTGCCGTTGGTGCTCTGTTGGCAAAAAAGGTCGAAGCAAAATAAGTGTCAGCCTTATTATTCGGAGAATGCTGAGAATCCGACAGATCGTTATATTGTTGTTGGCGGCAGACTGTATTCATATGGCAAACTGATCTTCTTGCTGTTATCCCTGCTTGTCTTGGTTGTTTTTGGTCTGTACAAAGGGTGTGTTCTCTTTGACGCGCACGGGTATAATAAGTTTAGAGAGAATCCAACGTTGTTGCTAAAGCACACTGCAAAATGTGAAACAGCTTGGCAAGGGAGAATGCGGAAATGACACGCTCAGATTTTCGTAACACCATTGACGATGGCTTCGCCTGTGCGCCGGAAGGTTGTACGACACTCGCGCAGGCGCGTGAAATGGGCCTGAGCAAAGGCGCGCGGGCGGAGAAGTCGAAGGTGACTACCACGGCGCGGTTCGGCACTTCGGTCGGCTACCTCAAAGACGTGCAGCCCGTGCTGGACCGGTACTGCGGCAAGTGCCATCAGGGCGAAGGCAGTGCGCGGAAGAAACTGGATCTCACCTTGCGCGGTTACGAGCCCTACCTCACGCTTGTCGGACGCCCCGGCTGGGGGCGGACGAACGCCGTTCCAGAAAAGTTACCGCCGGGATATGATCTGGCCGGAACCCTGCAGGTCGAAGCCTACAGCACGGTCGATCCGGCCGCCTATGTGACGCCTGAACCCATGACACGCCTCTCGTACACCAGCAGGCTGGTTGCGCTCGCCGCGAGCGGCAAGCACCATAACGTGAAAGTCGATCCCTACAGCTTGCTGCGGCTCATACTTTGGGTGGACACAATGTGCCCGTATCTTACGGACGTGGAGATCCGCGCCGATGATGATCCAGAGTTCCAAGGCTCCGACTGGCTGGCCATCCGGCCGCGTTTGAAAACAGCACCGATCGTGATCCGGCCGGGGCCCTTTAGCGCGGACGAGTGAACGCCGAACGCCGACGTGGTGAGTGTTCAAATAAACCTAACGCGGGCGGAGCTCGCAATCCAAGTTCATTAGTGCCTTACGGTTCAACAAGCACGATAAAAAACAAGTTGTTTCTCACACGAAGGCACAAAGGGCACTAAGGTTTTTTGGGGGCAGGGCTGGCCGCAAGTCGCAAGTCGCGGGGCGCGAGTCGCGAGTAAAAGCACTGCTCTGTTGTTTCACGCGAAGGCGCGAAGACGCGAAGGTTGGAGGGCGAGTGTCCCCACGAGCCGCCTTCCGCTGCGCGGAAGGATGGGAGGGACGAGCGTCGCTCGTCCGCGGGCAAGCAGACGCTTGCCCCTCCCTGCGCTTCGCAAGCCCGATGACAAGAGTTGGAGGGCGGCATCTGAGTGGCGCGCAAAGATGGGAAACTTTGTGTCCTTCGTGCTTTTGTGTGAGATTGAATTGGGTTGCGGGCTTCGCCCGCGTTGGTTTGTCAGTGCATTAGTTTGTCCGGGAGTGCGCTGTCCCTAAAAAAACTCTGTGCTCTCTGCCTCTGTGAGAGAAAAACCCGAGTAGCGCCCCCAAAAAACCTTTGTGTCCTTTGTGCCTTTGTGTGTGAAAAAATGCAAAGCTATTTGTGGCCGGATTAGTATTCACTCTCTTGCGCCGTTTTGTTACAGTGTTCTGGTCTTGTGACAATCAATCGGCTGTGCGTTTGTGCATACGTCGTGCTTGCGTAACCATAACGAGGGGATGAATGATGAAGGTGTCGCGTCGCTGTTTTCTGTCCGGAGCCGGCTCGGTGTTGGCCATGCCGATGATTGTGCCGGCAGGAAGTGTGTCTGCCTGTAAGAGCCGCCGTCCGTTGCCGTCGGAGCGTGTCCATGTCGGTATGCTGGGCTACGGGACCATGGCGCAGGACAACATCGGGAACTTTTTGCACAACGACCGTGTGCAGGTGATTTCGATTTGCGATCCGGTCTCGGAGGGACCGCTGTACGGGTACAAGGCTGAACGCATGGGCGGATACGTGCCGGGACAGCGCAAGGTGAATGCGTTTTATGCGGAAAAGAACAAACAGCCCGATTATGCCGGATGCAAAACGTTCGTGGACTTCCGCGATATGCTCGACGCCCCTGATCTTGACGTGGTCTGCATCAGCACACCCGATCACTGGCATGCGTTGCATACCATCTGGGCGGCCAAGCGCGGCAAGCATATCTACGGCCAGAAGCCGCTCTTTTTGACGATTCAGGAGGGCCGCGCCATGGTGCGGGCGGTCGAGCGCAGCGGCATCACGTTCCAGACCGGCGCCCAGTCGCGCTCGAACGATTACTTCCGCATGGCGTGCGAGCTGGTGCGCAACAACCGGATCGGCCGCTTGCAGCGCGTCGAGGTCGGGTTGAACCAAGGCCACTCCACGTTCGGCAAGACGCCGGAGCAGTTGAGCGAAACGCCGCTCGCCACGCCGCCGCCCTATGTCGATTTCGACCTGTGGCTGGGACCCGCGCCGGCAAGAAAATTCACGCCCAAAATCCACCATCCGATGCAGTGGCGCTACAATCTGGAGTACTCGTGCGGCATGCTGACGGACTTCGCCGCGCATCAGCTCGATATCATGCAGTGGGCGCTGAACAAGGATGGCATCGAGCCGGTCGCGATCGAAAACATCAAGGGACGTTTGCCGCCGTTCACCGACCTCTACAATACGCTGGCGGAGCCGTTCTCGTTTGAGATTGTTTATGGAGACGGTATGCGTGTCTTTGTCTCGTCGAGCTATGCCTACGGCTGCCGCTTCCACGGCGAGAACGGTAAGCAGATCTACGTGACCAACGGCAAGATCGAAACCAATCCGCCCGAGCTGGTCCGTGAGAAGATCGGTGAAAACGAGGTCCGGTTGATCCGCAGCGGACAGCAGGAGAAGAACTTCATCGAAGCAGTGTATAGCGGCGAGACGCCGATTTCACCGATCCAGGCGGGATTCTCGGCGCTGGTGCCCGCCGTGCTGGCGCACATCGGCATGCGGACCGAAAGGGCTTCGCTCAAATGGCAGGCCGAGAAAACGCGCTTCGAGAATGCTCCCGATGCAGACAAGCTCCTCGCGCCGCACATGCGCGCCCCGTGGCGGCTGGACGTGTGAGAGAGTGAATAGTGAATAACGAATAGTGAATAGCTGGTCGGTATCGGTATCGGTATCGGGATCGTCCCTTTTGTTCCTTTGGAACCTGAAACTTGGAACCTCAATTCAAATGGAAGGAGACCTCTGCTGACGCGGAGACGGTGCGGACGCTGGCCCGCGCACTTGAGCTGCCGCTACCGGTGGCGCGTGTCTTGGTGGCACGCGGCGTGACAGACCCGGCGGCGGCGCAAAGGTTTTTGAATCCCAATCTGCGCGATCATCTTGGCGCGCCTTTTGACTTCCCGGGGGTCCGGATCACCGCCGAACGTTTGTGGCAGGCGATCCGCGACGGGCGTGATATCGTGGTCTACGGGGATTTCGACGCGGACGGCGTGGCCGCCGCTGCGTTACTCGTGACCGCGCTGCAACGGCTCGGTGGCGCGGCCGAAGTCTTTCTCCCCCTGCGCGAGTCCGAAGGCTACGGATTAACGCGCGCGGCGCTGGATCGTTGTCTGCGTGAACGGGGCGGTCCGCCCGGCGTGCTGGTGACCGTGGACTGCGGCATCAGCTCGCCGCATGAGGTGGCCTATCTCACGAGTCTGGGAGTCGAAGTGATTATCACCGATCACCACGAACTCAACGGGCCGTTGCCGGAGGCCGCGGCGATCGTCAATCCCAAGCTGGGCGCGTCGCCGGGTGCGGAACACCTCTGTGGCGCGGGTGTCGCGTTCAAGTTGGCGCACGCCTTGGCGGATCTCGGCAAAGCCAACGGCTGGTACCAAGGCGCGCCGCTGGGCGGCGAATTGCTGGTGCCTGCGGGGCTTGCGACTGTGACCGACATCGTGCCGCTGACGGGCGAAAACCGTCTGCTCGTCTGGAGTGCGCTGAAGTATTGGCGGCACTATGCCGGGCCGGGCCTTCAGGCGCTGCTGGCGCGCGCCGCGCGGCAGACCATGCCGCCCGATGCCTACACGTTCGGGTTTGTCCTCGGTCCGCGCATCAATGCGGCCGGACGCATGGAGTCGGCCATGACGGCTTTCGAGTTGCTGACGACGCGCGACCGCGACCGCGCGGCAGAATTGGCCGCGCACCTTGAGGGTTGCAACGCACGTCGGCGCGGCGTGGAGGAGCGTATCGTACTGGCCGCGCGCAAGCAGTGCGGACTGGACGCCGAAGACGCTGTTTTTGATGCGGCTTCGGTCGTCGTGGGCGGCGAGGGTCCGCACGTCGGCGAAGAAGAGGGGTGGCATCCGGGCGTGATCGGGATTGTGGCCGCCCGCTTGTGCGATGACACCGGCCGGCCGGCGGCTGTGGTCTCCTTCGATCAAGACGGCGCGGGACGCGGCTCGGTGCGCGCCGGTGAAGGATACCACGCGCTCGAGGCGTTGGCTGCGGCGGATGAGGCGCTGACCGGTTACGGCGGACACGCGAGTGCGGCTGGCTTTCATCTCAAGCCCGGAGCGTTCGATAGCTTTAAGCAACTCTTCAATGCAGCATGCGCACGACAGGCGGCGGCGTGTGAGGACGGCTTGCCGCGATCGCTGACGGTTGACGGCTGGCTCGAACCTGAAACGTTGACGCTGGAGCTTCACCGTGAGATTCAGCGGCTCGCGCCTTTTGGCAACGGGAATCCGGCACCGCGCTGGGGCGTGCGCGGTGTGACGGCGAAGGAGATCCGTCCGCTCGGTGCGTCGGGGGATCATCTGTTGTGCATGTTCGAGCGGGACGGATATCCCTTGCCGCGCGGCGTGTGGTTCCGCAACGGCGACGCACTCGAAACCCTGCGGTCGGCCAGCGCGCCGCTGGATGTGGTGTTTGAGTTGCGTGAAAACAACTACGGCGGCGAGTCGTCGGTAGAATTGCAGATCGTGGACGCTGGGAACAGTGAATTTAGGATTTAGGATTTAGGAGTTGGATTTGGGATTTAAGATTTGTGATTTTTTGTTTGCTTGTCCTTGCGTTACCCTTGGATATAACCCCTGAAACCAATGGTCTGACCCGCAAAAAACGAGGCAAGGCTTGTCAATCTTGTGGCGGCATGCTACAGTGATTAGGTTGTTGTTTTCAAACCTAAGGACGGAGAATTATGGCGAGTGATGATGCCATTGAAGTGACCGGTGTCGTAGTCAAAGTGTTGCCTGCCACCATGTACAGAGTAAGACTGGAAAATGGCCACGAAGTGTTGGCGCATATTTCTGGCAAGATGCGTAAGTTCTTTATCAAGATCGCTGCGGGCGACAGGGTGACCCTGGAGATTTCGCCCTACGATCTGACCAAGGGGCGCATCATCTATCGTCACAAGAACTGAATCACATGCGGCGGACAGTTCCGCGTGGAGCGCGTTCGGCCATGGCGCGTGTCCTGTCGAGGGCGCGCCTTTTTTTGTCGGTTAAGCCGTGTGCTCCCCGTGTGGTGGTGCCCGGGTGCTAAACAACACAACACGTTGGAGGCGAGTAGTCATGAATGCTGGTTTGAGGATGGTATTGTGCGGCATCGTTCTGGCGGGGATGTCGTGGGCGGCGCAGGCCGCAGAGTTGCAGGGACGTGAGGATGCGGCGGGTAAGATGGTCTGGTACGATGGCCAGGCACTGCCGATCGAGGGCCGGGCGTTCACCGACACCGAGTGCTTCTACGACCGCCTGCCTGCACGCGCCCAAAAAACCGTGCCTTCCAGCGTGTGGGGGTTGAGCCGACATTCGGCCGGCATGGCGTTTCGCTTTGTCACCGATGCGCCGCGACTGACTGTGCGCTGGGCTGTGCGTAGCGCCTCGCTGGCTATGCCGCACATGCCCGCCACCGGTGTCAGTGGCGTGGATATCTATCAGCGCACGTCTCAGGGTTGGCGCTTCGTCAGGAACGGCCGCCCCACGGCGGTGACCAACTCTGTCGATGTCTCGGTCACGCCGAATGCAGAGTGCTTGATCTATCTGCCGCTTTACAACGGGACCTCTATGGTCGAGATTGGTATCCCTTCCGGCCATAAGCTCAGCACGCCGCCGCCGCGCGCCAACGGACAAGTCCGCCCGATCGTCTTTTATGGAACGTCGATTACGCACGGCGGCTGTGCGTCGCGCCCCGGCATGGCCTTTACGGCGGTTGCGGGTCGTCTGGTGGATGCGCCGGTGGTTAACCTCGGCTTCTCGGGCAGCGGTAAGATGGAGCCCGCGCTCTGCGATCTGGTAGCCGAGATCGATGCGTCGGTCTACGTGCTCGACTGTCTGTGGAACATGAACGATGCCTTGGTCAGCGAACGTACTGAACCGTTCATCCGGACTTTGCGCGACAAACGGCCCGATACGCCGATCCTGCTGGCCGAGGACTGCAATGTCTATGGCCGGGCGCCGACCTCCAAATCGAAAATCCTGCGCACGATTTTTGACAAGCTGAAGGCGGAGGACAGCGCCAAGTGGTCGCGCTTGCACTATCTGGAGGCCAAGGAGATGCTCGGTCACGATGGCGAGGGAACCGTGGACGGATGCCACCCCAATGACCTTGGCATGATGCGGCAGGGCACGGTTTTCGGCCAAGCGCTGCAGAAAATCCTCGCGCAGTAAACACGGGGCGTCCGACCTGAACCCCTTGAACCCCGAAACCCCCGTCGTTGTGAGCCACTGCGTGGTCACAATAATCGATCCCGATAGCGATCCCGATCCCGATTTGGATGAAACCCAGAAACCTGAAACCTGAACCCCTAAAAGGTACACCTATGGCTATTGATCTGAAAGCCGCCTACAAGACGATTATGGATGACCACTTCACGCCGCGCATGGAGATCTCCTTCATCGACGGCGATTCCCGCCAGACGCTTTGCTACGAAAAGGTCTCCTGGGTGATCGACGGCGAGGAGAAGGGGCTGCGTTATGGCGAAAATCCCGGTCAGGAGGCGGCCCTCTACAAGCTTGTAAATGGCAATCTCGTGCTGGGCGAGGTCACGTCGCTCGCGCCGGGCCGCTATCTGGCCTCCGATCCCGAGCTGCTGCAATCCGGCAAGCATCCCGGCAAGACCAACCTGACCGATGCCGACAACGCGCTCAACATCCTGCGCTACTTGGACGACACCCCGTGCGCCGTGATCGTGAAGCACAACAACCCGTGCGGTGTTGCCCGCAGCGATACGCTGGCGGACGCCTACTACCGCGCCAACAAGGCCGACCGCCTGGCCGCGTTCGGCGGTTGCATCGCGCTCAACCGCGAGGTCGATCTGGAAACCGCCCGGCTGATCGTTGAGAATTACGCCGAAGTGGTGGTCGCGCCAGAGTTCGCTTCCGGTGTGATGGATCTGTTCGCGACCAAGAAGAATCTGCGCGTCATGCGCATCAACAACATGGCGCGTCTCTCTACCTTTGTGGCGCAGCGCGTGGTTGATTTCAAGTCGCTGATCGACGGCGGGCTGGTGGCGCAGTGGTCATTCGTGCCCGAGGCGCGCACGGCGGCGCAGCTCATGCCGGCCACATGTACCCAGAAGGACGGCACGGAGCATCGCATCAAGCGCTTGCCCACCCCGCAGGAGTACGAGGATCTGATTTTCGGCTGGCTGGTCGAGGCGGGGGTCACCAGTAACTCCGTGCTCTACGTCAAGGACGGCGCGACGGTCGGCATCGGCACCGGTGAGCAGGATCGCGTGGGCGTCGCCGAGATTGCGCGCGACAAGGCCTATCGCAAGCTGGCCGATTGGATCGCCTGGGAGAAGCACGCTACGCCTTACAATGACCTCGTCCTGAAATTCGGCGATCAGGGCCGGAGCTTCATGGCCGAGATCGACGAAGAGGTCAAGGCGCGTAAAGGCGGCTTGCCCGGGTGCAGCATGGTATCGGACGCCTTCTTCCCGTTCCGCGATGGCGCGGAGGTCGGCATCCGTGAAGGCATCACCGCTATCGTTCAGCCCGGTGGCGCGATCCGCGACTGGGATGTGATCGACTGCTGCAACGACGCCAACGTCGCCATGGTCTTCACCGGCCAGCGTAGCTTTAAGCACTAAACCGCGCTGTGCGCGGAGTTGGCATTTAAGATTTAGGATTTAGGAGTTTTTTAGTGCAGAGTACGCCAAGAAACCCCTGCTTTTCATGAAGTTTCATGTGTTTCATGGTTTCACTCAGACAAAACTCACGAGGTTCTGTTCGCGCAGGCTGATAAAGCCGGGGGAGGTCGGCGAGGGCTTGCCGATGATCAGGTGGTCGAGCACGCGGATACCGAGGATGCGCGCGGCTTCGATCAGACGGCGCGTGACGGCGATGTCCTCTTTGGACGGAGTGGGGTCGCCCGAAGGATGGTTGTGGGCGAGGATCACCGAGGCGGCGCTGTAGCGCACAGCCTTTGCAAAGACCTCGCGCGGGTGCACGGGGCTGGTGTCGAGCAGGCCGCGCGTGGTTTCGATCGGCTGGCCGATCACACGGTTCTTGGTGTTGAGCAACACCGTCCAGAAGACCTCCTGTTGCAGGCCGCGCGCGAGGGGCGCGAGCATGCGGTAGATACTTTCCGGCTCGCGCACGGGAGGTGCGTTTTCGCGGATGCCGTGGCGCTGCTGGTGTGTCAAGGCGCGTCGGCTGATCTCGAATGCGGCGGCGAGTTCCATGCATTTGACGGGACCAAGCCCTTTGATCTTGAGGTTACGCAGTTCTTCGAATTCGGCCTGGCAAAGGTTGGCTAGGCCTTTGTAGCGGCGCAGTAGCTCGCGGGCGAGTTCCGTGACATTCTTACCGGGCACGCCAGTGCGTAGCAGGATGGCGAGCAGGATCTCGTCCGCGACGTTCGCGGCACCACGCTCCATGAACTCTTCGCGCGGTTGCATCGCTCGCGGCAACTCTTTGACGGTCAGCGGTGTATCGAAATTTTCAGGGGAGTGTGACGGGTGTGGGGCCATGGTTCCTCCAAATTTCGGCGACGCGCCGAGCGACGGCGCCGGGCGGGTCGTCGTCTGTGATGTCGATCCATACGACGTGCGCCTGATGGCGCAACCAAGTTTCTTGACGTTTGGCGAGTTGGCGCGTGCGTGCCGCGATGCGCTCTGCGGCCTGCGCCTGCGTCAACTCGCCGGTCAGCAGGGCACGGACTTCGGCGTAGCCGATGGCGTGGCTTGCAGTTTCCGACCAAACAGGGATGTCGTGCAACAGGGCGCGAACTTCGTCGATGAGACCGGCCGCGAACATAGCGTCGACGCGCCGCGCGATACGGGCATGGAGCTGTTCGCGCGGCATGCGCAGGGCGGGAATTGGCGGGATGTCATCCGTGCGCTGTTGGCGGACGGGCACAGTGCCATGCGCGTCGAGGTGTTCGAGGGCGCGGATCAGGCGGCGCGGGTTGGCGGGGTCGGCGAGGGTTTCGAGCACGCCGGGGGCGCGGGCTTCGAGCGCGCGGCGCAGGGCGTCGGTGCCTTCCGCAGCGTGGAGCGCCTGCCAGTGCGCGCGGACTTCCGGATCGCAGGCGCTGCCGTCGAGACCTTCGGTCAGCGCCTTGAGGTAGAGGCCGGTGCCGCCGACGACGATGAGGCCGGTGCGGGGTGCAGAGCGGAAGGCGCGATGTGCGTCGGCAAGCCAGAGGCCGGTGCTGAAGGGTTCTGCGGGCGAGACCAGATCAATGCCAAAGTAGGGGACGTCACCGCGTTCGGCGGGTGCGGGCTTCGCTGTGCCGATGTCCATGCTGCGGTAGACGAGCATGGCGTCGGCCGATAGGATCGTGCGACCGGTTTGCTCGGCGAGCTGCTGGGCAACAGCACTCTTTCCGGTAGCGGTCGCGCCTGCGATGAACCAGGCGGCGGGGGAAGCGTTAATGGCGGTGGCCATGCTTTCTGTCGTGGATCCACTGGGTGAGGATGAAAAGAAAGACGCCGCAACAGATCGCGGAGTCGGCAACATTAAAGGCCGGGAAGTGGTGGTGTCCCCAGAAGAAGTCGAGGAAGTCGACCACGTAATTGAGACGGATGCGGTCGATCAGGTTGCCGAGGATGCCGCCCACGAGCAGGGTGAAGGTGACGCGGCCGCCCCATAGGTGATCGAAGAGTTGGCGGCGTCGCCAACACAGGAAGGCGAGCGTAAGGAGCGAGAAGCCGATGAGGAAGACGTGACGGCCGGCAAGCATGCCCCAGGCGGCCCCCCGATTTTCGACGTAAGTAAGACTGAAAAAACCGGGCACGATCGCCACCGAGCCGATGGGCTTGAGGTGGACGACGGCCCAGTATTTCGTCAGTTGGTCGACTGCGGTCAGCAGAGCGACAAAGAACAGGACACGCATGGTCGCCTACCTGCGACGGCCGCGACGGGGCATGCGCCGTTCCATCTCAGACTGACACTTGACGCAATTGGTGGCGAAGGGCAACACCGCAAGGCGCGGCTTGCTGATCAGCTCGCCGCACATATCGCAGATGCCGTAGGTGCCTTTTTCAATTGAGCGCAGTGCGTCGTCGATATTGGCGATGTCGCGGTGCTGGGTGCCGACCTGCTCCAACGTTTGGAGGCGCATGAAGGCGTCGGTGCCGTCCTCTTCCGGGTTGATCTCGTCGTGACGTTGCAGGGCAGCGTGACGCAGGGCGCCGGACTGACCGGTAATGCGGTCACGCATGGCCAGTAGCTCAGCCTTGAACTGTTCGAGGTCGCCTTTGTTGAAGTGCGGCTTTCTGGTGCGAGCGGGGCGCGCTGGTGCCTTGGGCGTGGCGGCGGGCGTCGCTGGAGCGGACACCGCAGGAGCGGGGACCGCGACTTCTTCAACCGGTTTGGAGGCGGGAAGAATGGCCTTGGGCGCAGGCTTCTTGGCGGTCTTCTTGGCCGGTGTTTTTGCTTTGGCCGGGGTCTTTACCGCCGTCTTGGCCGGAGCTTTGACTTTCACCGGGGCTTTGGTTTTCGCCACAGTCTTGGTCTTGGTCGGCACCTTCGCTTTGGCCGGAGTTTTCGCCGCGACTTTCACCGGTGCTTTTGCTTTCGCCGGTGCTTTTGCTTTCACCGGGGTTTTGGTCTTGGCCGCCGTCTTGGCCTTGGCCGGGTTTTTTGCTCTGACCGGAGTTTTCGCCGCGACTTTGACCGGTGCCTTGGCTTTCGCCGGGGCTTGGGCTGCGGCTTTAGCTGTGGTCTTTACCGCCGTCTTGGCTTTGGTTACGGTTTTGGCTTTGACCGGTGCCTTGGCTTTCGCCGGGGCCTTTGCTGCAACCTTCGTCGTAGTCTTAGCTTTCGCCGGGGTCTTGGCTGCGGCCTTAGTCGCAGCCTTCACCGTGGCTTTCACCGCCGTCTTGGCAGTGGTCTTGGTCTTCTCCTTCGCCGGGGCGGACTTCTTGGCCGCCGACGCTTTCTTGGTCTGTGAACCGGACGCTTTTGACGCCGTCTGTTTTTTGACAGCCGGTTTCCGGGCCGGGGTGGTTTTAGGTTTGCTCTTTTTGGCTACCGTCATGTTTCACCTCTTTCTTCCTCTCCCTGGAAAGACTCAGGCATGTAAAGATCGCCGTAGCTTCCGCGAGTAGTGCTGTAGTATACGAGAATTGTAAAAGATAGCAAGGTGCAAAATGGGCACAACTCCTAACTCCTAAATCCTAACTGACAACTTCCTCTGGCGTGCTGTTGATCCATACGCGGATCGCCTCGTCTAGGGGTAAGATGGCATCGATGCTGGCGGTTTCGTTACCTGTGAGGCTGGGCACCGTGACCGAGTCGCCGACCGCCTTACCCTTCAGGTTCTGGGCTAGGGGTGCCTTGTTGGAGATGATGTTCAGGTGCTCATCGCGATCCCATTCACCCAGAATGGTGTAGGTCCGTTTCGAACCGTCTGCCATGCGTAGCACGACGGTGGTGCCGGGGCCGGCTTTGTCACATGGAGCGTTGGAAAAATCACTGCCTTTGACCTGCTTGAGTTCCCGCTGCATCTCGTCTTGACGCATCAGGAGCTGGCGCTGAAAATCTTTGGCCGCCTGATACTCGAAGTTCTCGCGCAGGTCGCCATAACTGCGGGCCGTCGCGATGTCCTGACTGTTTTTGGGCAACTCCACTTCGACCAGATGCTTATAGAGGAGCTGGCGTTCTTGGAGGGAACGCCATGAGGTCCGGCGCACGGCATCTTGGGGCTGTGGCGCGACGACGCGTTTACGATCGGCCAGTGAGGGGTCGAGCTTCAGCATGCGCCCCAGCAGCGTGTGGTGGGTGGCAGGATCCCAAGCCGGCGAGGCCTGTATGCGTTCGAAGACAAACTGCCGTTGCGGCGTGTCCAGTTCGGCAAAGATTCCCTCCAGCCACTTGCTTTGTTCGAAAAGCGACTTGAGGTTGTTCTGCATGCGCAAGGCTTCGCCAGAGAGACGTCCTTCCGCCAGGGCGATCGCGTGGTTTAGCAACTCGCTCAGTGGCGGCAGATCCCAAGCGGCGGTCTCGGTACGGAAACGGAAAACCCAGTTGACCAGCGTGGGCGGGGCTTTGGGTTGGGCCAATAGATTACGGCAGGCCGTAGCGGTTTCAGGAAGCTCCTTGAGGGAGATCAGCACCTCGTTGAGCAGGCTGAACGGCATGCGGTCGAGGTTGCCGAGCAGGCGCTCTGTGGCATCACCACCCCCAGCCAGCAGGAAGGCGACCAGTGCCGAAACATCGCGCACGCTGAGATGTTCGGCGGCCTCGATGTAGCGGTCGCGCTCCCACAGGTGAGCGCGCATCTGTTCGACCGGCGGGGTGGCAAAACCGAACTGGCTGACGGCGACGGCCAGGCGCGCGTAGAGCGCAGCGTCGGTGTTGTGCGCGCCCTTTACGGCGAAGGCGAGCCGCTCCTCAAGCACGTCGCGCTGCGTCGCGTCAAGGTCGGCGATCGGGCTGGCCGCGTCCAACTCGTTGACGTCGTTCAGGATTTGGGTTGGATCAGTCAGCGCGGCGAAACGCGAGAACCATGCGTTGCCGTATGATTCCGGTTCGGCAAGCAGGTGCACGGACTCGGAGCGTTTAGTCGGGATAACGACCAGCGGATTGTTCTTGAGCGCCTTGCGTGCCGCATCCCAAAAGCTTTTCCAGTCGGCGGCGGCGACAAACCCTTGGCGCGTGAGCGTCTCTTCGAGCCGCGCGATGGGCATGTCGCCAAAACTGCGCAACGCGCATACGACGAGGTCACCGGGCTGTTCGGTTGCCATGCGCGCGACGGCCTGCGGGTCGTTGTGCCGCCGCGTCAACAGATGGTCGTGCGGAGCGCGGTCGAGCGATTCACTGGCGGCGGCGAAGGACATCGCGTGGTTAGGTTTACCGGCGAAGTCAACGGTGACGCGCTTGTAGAAATCATCGAGCCGCTTGACGGTGCCGATCCCCCACGCGGGATCGATCACCAGCGTACCGGGCTTCAGCGCGAGCAGGCGATCCAGACGACGGAAAGACTCATCAAGCGGGATATCGCCGAACGTCACGCTCTCGATCTGGGCCGAAACCAGACGGTCTTTGCTGGCCCTTTTAAGCAGGTCGCGCAGGTCGGTGGGGGTCAAGGACTTGACGAGCTGCGCAGCGCGGTCCTTTATCGCGAGATAGAGACCGGGGAACTCCGTTCGGTCGGAGAGTTCATCGATCAACACCAGCGTCCATTCCTCGGCCTTGGTTGGGTTGGCAAGCTCGCAGGCGTGGATCTGCGACAGGAGATCGGCCACAGGCATGGGACGCTGTTCCAGCAGAGCAAGAAAATCACTTTCGTTTGCGGTATTCGTCACGGGGGTTTCCATCCATCGATCCTCAGTTCCACATGAAAAGGGCGAATAGATTACCAAAGACCGATGCGAAAGGGAAGAACGGCGGTGAGTTTAACGGTGGAATTATCGTCAGATAATTTCCCAAAGGAAACGCGACGAAGCGTATAATAAGGCGCATGATGAGACGCATAGTGATATTCGTGACCCTCGTGGTGGTAGCCCTCGCGGGACTTGCCGAGAAACTGCCGCCATTACCGGACGGGGCGTTTACTTACGTGGTGATTCCTGACACACAGCTCTATCGGGGCAGCGGTACGTATGAAGAACGCCTGGTATGCGGGCGGGTTCGATGGCTTCGAGGTTCTCGATGGCAAGGAGCAAAAACCGCGAATCTTCTCGGCCGGGAACGCCAACAGTTGCCAGCTCTTCGCGTCGGGCGGTATGAAGTTCGTGGTGTTACACCTTGAGTGCAATGCCCCGGCCCCCGTCCTTATGTGGGCGGGTGAGATGTTGAAGAAGCACGCCGACCGCAAGGCCATTATCTGCACGCACATGTATCTCGGTTACAAGACGAAGCAGATCGACCAAATACGCCGCACTGATCCGCGCCGCCCGGACGACTGGTTCGGCGTGATGGACTGGACAAAAAGCCATGGCGAGAGGGGCGTTCCAGCCACAACGGCATGGGAGACGTGTTTCTCAAAGCACGCGAATCTGATCCTGATTGTGAGCGGCGACCAAAGTTTTGCGATCTGCTGGCGGGAAAAACAGAAAGGCGTGCACGGCAACACGGTTCACGCTACGCTGCAGGACTATCCTCGCACGGCCGACGATCAGGACTGGCTCCGGCTCTATCGGTTCCGTCCCGCCGAAAAGAAAATCGAGGTGTGGACCTATTCGCCCCAGCAGGACAGGGTTTGTGACGGTGTGAGCTTCCGCAAGGACCATGCCCATCACCAGTTTACGCTTGATTTGGACTAAAAATAAAATGGCGCGCCCACGGAGAATCGAACTCCGCTTCCAAGGATGAAAACCTTGTGTCCTAGCCGATAGACGATGGGCGCGAAATAGGCAACCAAGTTAGCAAAAGGGGTGCCTCATGGCAAGAGCGCAGATAACATAAACTACAATCGGTTAGAAACGCAGAGGTTTTGATGGATGCGGCGTGACCGCCGCCGGGAGGGGCAAGCGTCTGCTTGCCCGCGGACGAGCAGACGCTCGTCCCTCCCGGTGCTCAGCAATGAACCCTGAAACCATCCTTCCGCACAGCGGAAGGCGGCTCGTGGGGACACTCGCCCTCCAGTGCTACCGGTCTGGGCTCGCGGAGCACTGGGAGGGTCAAGCGTCTGCTTGACCGGCGGCGGTTACGCCGCCATCTTTACACTCGATCCCGATTGGGATGAACTGTCGAGTCCGCTCAAAGAGTTCGCGCGTCCAGGCTTCGCCGTAGTAGCTATGACCGGCGTGTGCGATCAGATGCGCCGTGTACGGGATACCGTGTTTACGGCAATACCGCTCATACGCGGCGCGCGAACCTGACGCATCGGGGTCGGAGCCGCCGAACACAAAAAGGATTGGCCGCCGGAATGTGCGGAAGCGCTTGAGTACATCATTTTCCCAAGCGGCTTCGGCCGCGCTGCGCGTCTCCTGCTTCACGAGCGCCTTGGCGACCATGTTCGTCTGGACTTTGCCGCGCAGGATTTTGCGCCACGTTTCAGGGCGTGTCAGTTTACGCGCATAGGTGAGTAGCATGGCACCGGTCTTGCGGATGCCGGTGGCCGCGCTGCGCAGGTCGCCCATCGATTCGGCGGACCAGAGCACCAAGCGGTCGATGCCGGGTTCATGCGCCGCCAGCGTGATCGCCACTTTGCAACCGGAACAGATGGCGACGACGCGTATCGGTGCGTCGGCCGGCAATCGCGCTCGCAGTTCCGCCAGCGCGGCACGCGCGGCGTCGGCCATGCCGGCGATCGATGCCTGCGACGCTGTGCCGTCGCTCAAACCGCGGCCGATGAAGTCGAGCCGCAGGCAGAGGTCGCCTTGAGCCGCGAGCTGGCGCGCGAAGCAGGTGAAGAGCCGGTGCGGCCCAGTGCGGTCGCCCGACCAGCCGTGCAGAAACAGGGTGCCCGCGCACGGCTCACCCGGCGGCCGGTCTAGAATGGCGCGCACCGCGCCCTCTGCGGTCGGCAGCGTGATCAACTCGGCACCGGCTGTTTGTGCGTCGAGTGAAAGTGTTGGCGCGGCGACAGGCGGAGCGTTCAGACGGTCGCCCAGCCAGTCGACGCTAGCCGTAATCAATGCGTTAAGGTCCACATGGCCGACGGTGTTCCAGAACGGCGGGTAGCGCACGTCCAGCGTCGTCACGTCGTCACCAGCGGCCGCACTCACCTCTGCCGCTGTCCGCGCGTCGTGTCCGCCTGCGCTCACACAGAGCGGGAGTCGAGCGCGTGTTTCGTGCTGTGCTAAGCTCCCGACTCCCCCCCCCTTTTCATCAGAAACGCATGATTCTCGCTCGCTTCTGTCATCAATCGAGGCTCTTGCAAAACCCCTCGTGGCATGGGCGTCCCGCCCATGAAACACGGGCAAGATGCCCGTGCCACACTTGCAGGCAAGGGGTTTTGCAAGACCCTCAACCGTTAGCTTGTGCAGCCAATTGTACAACGCGCTGGTTACGGGGTAGCCGTCGAGATCGACGCACTCACCGTTGCGCCAGCGGGCTTCCAGATCGGCCCGTCCTTCGCGCGCCTTGTCGTAGGCCACCATGTCATTGACCATGCGGCGTTGCAGGAGTTGGCGGATGAAATCAGGTCCGGCGACCGGTGCCCACAGCAGGCAGGCGGCCATGTCGGGGCGGCGCGCCGCCAGACGCAACGCCAGCAGTGCGCCGCAGCGCAGCCCGAGCGCGGCGCGCGGCACGTCAGGAAATTGATCCGCCAGCCAACTCCACGCTGCGTCGCAATCGTGCTCGAAGCCCTCCGGGTCTTGTTCTTCGAAGGCGCCATCGGAGTCGCCGCAGCCGCGCAGATCAAAGAGCAGCGTGGCGATGCCCCGCGCCGCCAACGCTCGGGCGGTTTGCATAAAAGCCGGCAGGGCGCCCTTGCGCTCTTCGACGAGCGGCGGGATACATAACACGGTGCCACGCACGGTGTCCGGCACGAAGCAGGTAGCGGACAACGCGCGTCCGTCAACCGTCAGGAAAAAAGCATGTTGCGTACACATACGCGCGAACTACGGAGGGTTACAAGCGGTTGATCATCTCCAGCACGATACGCCCGGTGGTCAGCAGACTATCAACCGAGAGTTTGTCGAGCGTGTCTTCCGGAGTGTGCCAGTAATCGTTTAATCCGGGGCGGCTGCCGAACTCGAAGTCGATCAGGTTGACCGCCGGGAAGCCGAGGTCGAGAAAGGCTTGGTGGTCATCGTAGATGATGCCGTCGAACAGACCGATGCGGGCGCGGTCGCCGGTGGCTTCCGCCGCCTTCAGCGCCAGCAGGCGTAACGCGGCGGTGCTGTTGCGGGGCACCGTCAGCTTGAGGTCGCGGTCGCCGACCATGTCCATCAGGATCACGGCCTTGACGTCGCGGCCCTCGGCTTTGATCTGCTTGGCAAGGCGTCGGCTGCCGTGGAAGCCGTCGCGGTCGCTGTAGGCGAGCATGCACTCTTCGCCGTCCATGAAGCCGCAGAGGATGTTGTGCGGGAGCGGACCCGCCGCGCGTAGGATCGCGGCCAGTTCGATCAGCAGGCCCGTGGAAGAGCCGCTGTCGTTCGCGCCCTGAAAGCCCTTGCCGATGCCGCTCATCGTATCGAAGTGCGAAAGCAGGATGATCCAACCGTCACCGGTGCCAGGGATGGTCGCGAGCACATTGAAAAACGGTTTCGTTCCGCGCGGCGTAGGATCGGTGAAGCGGTCGATGCGCACGTCGACATTGCGTTCAGCCAGACGGTCGTGGATCCAGTGCGCGGCCTTCTCAGCACCGGGCGTGCCTGCGTCACGCGGCGTACAAGTCTCGACGAGTCCAGTGACGTGTGCGAAGGCATTGCTGGCCTGCGCCGCAGTGAAGGTGAGGGCGGGACGCGGCGGCGCGGTCTCAGTAGCGGGCGGCCTGTCTCCGCATCCTACGAGCGTGAACGACAATACACAGCATGCCCACAGTGCCGGTTTCATTTTTTTCAGATTGCACATTTCAGATCCTACATCACCGTTTTACAAACCCGCAACTTAATTCAATATCACACAAAGGCACAAAGGCCACGAAGTTTCCCATTTTGCGCGCCACCCGGCCGCCGCACTCCAGCTCTTGGCATCGGCTTGCGAAGCACTGGGAGGGGCAAGCGTCTGCTTGCCCGCGGACGAGCGACGCTCGTCCCTCCCGGTGCTCTGCGAGGGAACCTGAGACCATCCTTCCGCGCAGCGGAAGGCGGCTCGTGGGGACACTCGCCCTCCAGCCCTCGCGTCTTCGCGCCTTCGCGTGAAAAAACCCGAGCAGTACTCCCAAAAAACTCTGTGCCCTCTGCGTCTCTGTGAGAGGAAACCCGAGCAACGCAAATCCCAAATCCCAAATCCCAAAACCTTCGTGTCCTTCGTGCCTTCGTGGTGAGAAACACCTTTTTTTAGTGGCTTCCGCCCCGCTTGTGGGTCAGTCCAGCGAGACGCCGAGCAAGTGCAGGAGGCGGTCGAGATCGTCGTTGTCGTAGAAGTCGATCTCCAGCACGCCCTTGGTGTGCTTGCCGTTGGCATGCGTGACACCGGGTGTGAGCCGTATGGCGGTGCCGAAATGTTTGTGCAGGCGGTCGGTCAGGTCGCGCACGTAGCTTTCGGGCAGGTCGGGCTTGCCGGGGCGGCGCGTCTCCGCGCCTTCGAGACTGGCCTTGCGACGCCGGATCAGCTTTTCCAGACTGCGGACGGTCATCTCTTCGGTGACGCACTTACGCCCGAGCAGGGTCTGCTCGGTGGCGTCGGTCAATCCCAGCAGCACCTTGGCGTGCCCGGTGGAGAGCAGGCCGCTGCCGACGAGCTGCTTGACCTCGTCGGGCAGATCAAGCAGACGCAGGGAGTTGGCGACGCTGGCGCGCGCCTTGCCGACGCGGTCGGCGACTTCCTGCTGGGTGAGATTGAAGGTGTCGGCGAGTGTGCGATAGCCCTCGGCCTCTTCGATGACGTTCAGGTCTTGGCGCTGGATGTTTTCGATGATCGCCATTTCGGCGGCGCGCCGGTCTTCGGCATCCACGAGGATGATCGGCACTTTGTCGAGGCCGGCTTCGATCGCGGCGCGCAGACGCCGCTCGCCCGCGATCAGTTCGAAACGGTTGTCGCTGTTCTTGCGGCAGATCAACGGCTGGATCACGCCGTTGGCGCGGATCGATTCCGCAAGTTCGCGCATCGCGTCTTCATCGAAGGTCTGTCGCGGCTGCCAAGGCGAGCGCATGATCTCGCCGACGGGAATTTCGAGCACCCACTGCTGCGACTGCGCATCGGCGGGCACGGCAGCCGTCGGCGTGGCGGACGCGGTGGCGCCGGATGTCGCATGTGCGGGCGGTGTCATCGTCGTTGCGAGCGGGGCCGCAGTCGTTGGGGGCGGGGTCACGGCCGGAATGTGGCTGATCAACGCACCCAGACCGCGCCCGAGCCCTGGCTTGGGATGCCGGTGGGGAGCGGCGGGCGACGCGGCGGGACGGACCGTCGCGGCAGGCTTGTTTGTTTTGGCCGTTTTGGTTGCTTTGGCCGCTTTCTTTGAAACCGTTTTTTTCGGTGTGCTCATGGATAGATCCCCGGACGGTTGAGGCCCGCGGTCTCAGGCAGGCCGAACATGAGATTCATGTTCTGGAGCGCCGAGCCAGCTTGGCCTTTCATCAGGTTGTCAATGTGGGCGACGATACGCAGGCGGTTGACGCGGCTGTCCACGCTAACCACCAGGTTACAGAAATTGGTGCCGCGCACGTGGAGCGTGCCGATGGCGGCTCGGCTGTCGTAGATGCGTATAAAGGGGCTGTCTTTGAAGAAATCACGGTAAAGCGCCACCAGATCCGCTTCGCTCATGGGGCGGCAGAGTGTGCCGTAGAGCGTCGAGAGAATGCCGCGACAGGTCGGCACGACCTGGGCGGTGAAGGTGATCTTGACCTCGTCCCCGGCGAGCAGGCCCAATTCACGCTCGACCTCGCAGACGTGCTGGTGCCCGGCCAGCTTGTAGGCGTTCATCTGTTCGTAACGCGCCGGAAAATGGAAAGTAGGGTTCACCTTTTTGCCGCCACCGGAGACCCCGGTCTTGCAGTCACAGATAATGCTGTTCGGTTCGAGCAGGTCGTGTTTCACGGCCGGCGCGAGTCCCAGGATGCAACTGCATGCAAAGCAGCCGGGGTTCCCAACGATGTCGGCTTTGCGGATCGCGTCGCGGTGTAACTCGGCCAGTCCGTAGGCACAGCGCGTCAGCAGTTCGGGGGCAGCGTGCGAGGGATCCTTGCCGATGCGCGTGGCGTAGTCGGCATAGGCTTCGACGGTCGTGAAGCGGAAATCGCCGCTGTAGTCGATGACCTTGGCACCGCGCGCCAACTCGTCGGCGGCGGCCGTCATACCGACCTTGTCCGGCGTCGCAAAAAAAACGAGATCAGCCGGCTCTGCTGCACGCTCATCGTCCGCCGCCAGGATCGGCAGGTCGCAGAATCCTTCGAGATGCGGGTAAACGTCGGAGATCGGGTGCCCGACATCTTCACGCGCGACCAAAGCGACCAGTTCGGCTTCAGGATGCTGAAGCAACAGCTCGGTGATACCCACACCGCCATAGCCCGTTGCGCCCACCACTTTGACTCGAATCATAGAAAAAACCTTTCACCAGTGAAATAGGGGCAAGCATGTTATCAAAAAAGTCAGGCATACAAAAGGTGTCTTTGCCGTGAAAACGCTCAACGCTTAACTCTCAACCCTCAACGCTCAAGTGCGGAGAGAGCATCGGCATCGGGATCGAACGGATCCGATAGCGATTCTAGGAAAAGGCGCACTCACAAAACACGCGCTCGACCGCTCTCCAGTTATTAACTATTCGTTATTCACTATTCGCTCCCTCAGTGTTACGATACGCATCACTCATGAAAAGCGAGTATGTAGGCGGGGTAAGGTATGCGCATAGAATCATGTGATTACTTTGTAGTGGGCAGCGGCATCGCCGGATTGATGACCGCGCTCTATCTCGGGCGCAAGGGGCGCGTGTTGCTGGTGACCAAGAAACGGCTCGATGATTGCAACACCAATCGCGCGCAGGGCGGCATCGCCTGCGTGATGGAGGCGGGCGACAGCTTCGAGCAGCATGTGGCGGACACCTTGGACGCGGGGGCGGGGCTCTGCCGTGAGGAGGTCGTGCGCGAGGTCGTGTCCGGTGGGCCGGCGCGTATTGCCGATCTAGAGACGCTGGGCGTGCGCTTCAACCCGCGCACCGATGGTGAGCCCGGTTACGATCTCGGGCGCGAGGGCGGCCACTCGCAACGCCGCGTGTTGCATGCCGGC
>Ga0208824_1000795_pt1 | contig 31336 bp, 20 predicted proteins | sample AD_JPNTR3_MetaG_FD_184447 | JGI IMG/M metagenome (GOLD analysis project Ga0208824, IMG submission 184447) | Active sludge microbial communities of municipal wastewater-treating anaerobic digesters from Japan - AD_JPNTR3_MetaG (SPAdes) (version 2) | ecosystem: Engineered > Bioreactor > Anaerobic...
TATTTCGAATATTGCCTGTTACGGGCACTTTCCCACTCTCTTTACCGTCAACAGTAAGATATATTGAAGCACCGTCGTAAAAAGCGCACACATGATGCCAGTTGTTTTCCCATCCTGGCGGCAAAGGCATCGAGACCGAATATTTTCTGTTTGTTGTAAGATAAAAACGGAGCGAGTCGTTTCTCACCTGGTTAATCCCGAACTGCCAGTTACCTTTTGTTATTAAGGTTCCCGACGAATTATTTAGTTTACGTGGAAAAACCATAAGCGAGATTGTCAGTTTTTGACCGCTGATTTCGAGTGCATCGTGGCGGTACACCTCCACCCACTGGTCGTGTCCGTTCAGGTCGATAGCTTTGCCTCTGAAGCCCTGCACGAGTTTTGCATTGCCCATTATGTTGGCCTGAACGTTATTGGGCGACTCGTCGCGCAGGGAGCGTATCTTCTGTGTTATTCCGGTGCTTACGAAGTCCCATACAGCACCGCCCATGCTGCGGGGATATTTATTGAAAAGTTCCCAGTATTCATCGAAGCCTCCGCCACCGTTACCGGTAACTGCAAGGTATTCATCCAGAAATGACGGGCGGGGATCTTCTGAAGGGGGCACGTTATAAACCCGTGTAAGCAGAGTAAGAATATTCGGGTAGCGTGGGCCTATAATATCTTCGCACCTGTGAGCAAAGGCATTACCACCATACATCCAGTAGCGGGTCCTGTCGTATTTCTTTCCTTCCTCGATAACAGCACATATATTATCCCCCTCACCGCTTTCGTTGCCCGCACTCCAGAAGAGAATACACGGATGGTTTCTGTCGCGCAGAACCATTTTCCGGGCCCTCTCCCTGTACATTGCCTCCCACTCTTTGCGCGACGAAAGGTATTCTGTGGCATGAGCCTCATCGCCTGTCTCATCAACAATGTACAGGCCATATTCATCAGCCAGTTCAAGATATCGCTGAACAGGCGGATAATGTGATGTACGTACGCAGTTGATATTGAATTGCTTAAGGATAGTAAAGTCCTTTCTAATTGTCTCTTCGTCCATAGTATGCCCGTTATCGGGATGCTGCATGTGGCTGTTGATGCCGTTGAGCTTTACCGGTTTGCCGTTAAGGTAAAACACCTGGTTACGGATTTCTGTTTCTTTGAAGCCGATGCGTACTGCTGAAGCCTCGATTACTCTCCCATTGCGGTCAATAATTTCGAATGAAAGATGATAGAGATAAGGGTCTTCAGCCGACCACAGGCGTGGTTGTTTTACCTCACCGGTAAGGATTGTCTTTATGCTGCCCTGCGCTGCAACAGTAATGTTTTCTTTTACAAACCTTGCGACCTCTTTAAGATTGCTGTTGTAAAGTACAGCCCGAAGTGTTAAACCATCTACCGTGCTGCCTGAATAATTATGAATGACGGCTTCGATTTCCAAAGTTGCATCCCTGTAGCTCCCATCAAGGTCAGTAACTGCATACCAGTCGAAGAGATGGATTTTTTGACGTGCAATAACTGAGACATTATCAAATATTCCGGCCAGTCGCCAGTAATCCTGGTCTTCGAGATAATATCCGTCGGAATATTTGAAAACCATCACGCAAATTGTGTTGCTGCCCGGCCTGACGAATTTTGTAATGTTATATTCAGCAGGTTCCTGTGCTCCTTCGTTATAGCCAACCTCTTTTCCGTTGATCCACACAAAGGATGCTGAGGCAGTTTTCTCCATTCTAAGGAAAATTTCTTTGTCTTTCCATGACGGAGGTATTGAGAATACCCTTCTGTAGATTCCTGTAGGATTGTATTCGCGTGGCACTTTTGGCGGGTTTGGCCTGAATGGTGTTGTCACGTTACGGAAGAGAGGGTCGCCATAACCCTGCATCTCCCAGTTGGATGGTACAGAAATCGTTTTCCAGCCTTTATCGTTGAATCCTGCCTCATAGAAGCCTGCAGGAAAATTCTCAGGCACATCAGAATACCAGAACTTCCATGTTCCGTTCAGTGATAAAAAGCCTGACGATTTCTGCCGGTTGCCTGCAAGGGCATCAACTGCCGAAGTGTAAGGAATTATCAGTGAATGTCCTTCGGTCTGGTTGAGTTCAAAAACAGCAGGGTTTTCCAGATATTCATAAATGCTTGAAAGAAAACCTCTTTGCTGGGAAAATGTGATTGTTGAAAGAAACAGTAATGTAACGGGAAGCAGTGATAAGTTTTTCATAAGTAGATATTTATCAATATACTTAATTTAGCCGCAGTGTGTAGAATACAAGCAGAAGAAATAAAGCAGAATGCGATGAAAATAGATTGAGTCAGCGGGATTTTTTCATCCTTTATATTCTGCAAGTGCCTGGCGGTTTTTATAGATTTTTGTTATTGCGTTAACAATATCATCCATATCGTTTCGTGTTCCGAGCAGCATACTTTGAGAGAATATGACTGCTTCGCGGCACAGTTGGTCGTTTCCCGGCAGGACATTTTCCTCGCGCCACTGTTTCAGGCGTGATTCCGGGAAGAGTCTTTTGAAACCTCTTGATGTCAGCATCTGTTCTATGAGTCCGTCTTTATTCTGAGGACCATAACCGGGCATGCAGGGTATGCCTTCGGCATTGAGTGCCCTTATGAATGTTTCTCTAGGCATGTTATTAAATTCCTGGCTTATAAATCTGAACGGGTAAAGATGGTATGCTGATTTTGCTGATTCATGTACGAGTTTGTAAGTTTTTATACCAGGTATTTCTTTGAGTTTTGAATCGAGGTATTTCGCATTTTCAATTCGTATCTCAAAGTCGCGGAGGATTCGCTTCATCTGCGACATCAGGATGAGTGCCTGTATTTGCTGCATGCGGTTGTTGCCCCCGTTAATCGGGTAGTTTGAAGTTCTCTTCACGCTTCCGTAGGGTCTGCCGCAATTGTGTATTGAATGGCAGAGGTCCATCAGTTCGTCGTTATCGCTTATTATTGCGCCACCTTCGCCTGCTGGCAGGTTTTTCGAGTTCTGGAAGCTGAAGCATCCGGTATGGCCAAAGTTACCCACTTTCTTCCCTTTATATTCGGCCAGCCAGGCCTGGCAAGCATCCTCTATCACTTTGAGGTTGTGCTTGCGGGCTACTTCATTCACCCTGTCCATATCTACCGGGAGGCCATAGATGTGTACCGGTATGATGGCTGTGGTTCTTTCGGTAATTCTCGACTCGATTTTAGACGGGTCGATGAGGAAAGTCTCGGGGTCGGTATCCACAAACACCGGGAGGGCTTTCTGATAGAAGACCACATTATAAGTAGCGATGAAGGTGAATGGGGAAACCAGCACTTCATCGCCTGCGTCGACGCCAAGTGCCTGAAGTGACACCATAAGAGCTGTTGTGCCGGAAGCTGTTGCGAGGCATCTCTTTGCACCCATCAATTCAGCATATTTCTTTTCGAATTCGACAATATGTTCGCCGTTGCCGCGCCACCACCTCCCTGTTCTTAGCATTTCGATAATACTGTTTTCTGCCTCACGGTCCCATATGGGCCATGATGGCCATGGAGCTGTTCTCACCTTAGGCCCTCCTAGAAGTGCGGGCTTATCCTGTTCACTTCTTGCAATGGTGAAGGAAGGAAAAGACCATTTTAGAAAAGAACCGACTGCTCCGGCAGAGACTGCCGTTAATGCCTGACGTCTTGTAAGTTTCAGTTTTTTCATATCCGGAATATTAAAATTATAATCTGTCAGAAAAGCAACAAATTATGTTTAAAGTTAAAGCAGAAAAAAAATTTTAAACAAGTTATAAAATTTACCGGAAAATTTACAGAGCAGAGTGTAAATTATTTTTCCTGAACGACATAAATATTTGTATATCCCATGCCTGCAAGTTCGGGGTATAGCCAGAATGTATCCTCTCTTTTGTAAAATCCTGTGATCAGCAGATGGTAGGTATCCCATCTCATCAGTATTTCAACTGGCAATCCATACTTTTTGTTAATCTTTTTCTGTGCACGAATTGCCTGTGACCGTTTCCGGAACTCTCCCACATGAAGAGAGAAAGCAGGTTTGGGTGGCGGTGGTACTACCTCTTCTTTTTCAATAGCTTCTTTCGCCCCAGGTTTGACAGCAGCGGTATCGCTTACAATTTTAGGTAGTTCAACTGCCGGAATCGGTTTTACAGCAGTCGTATCAGGTTTAATTTCTAATTCAGGTTTTACTGCAACAGTATCTGCTGGTGGCTTAACTTCCTTAAGAACAGGTTTTTCAATAACAGGTATTCTAACCGGAGGAACCCATATGTCTTTCATTCCAAGTTTCTTCAGAACTGGTATCATATTCTCCAGTTCCTGTTTATCCCTGAAGCCGGTTATACGCACTTTGTGATACCCTTCTTCCTTGACAATAATTACGGGCTTGCCAACCATCTTCGACAGTTTATCTCTGAGGGCTGTGGCATTCTTTTCATTTCTGAATGCTCCCACCTGAATAGTCATCTCAGGCACCATGACAGGAACAACGGCTTCTTCTGCAACTTCGCGAATTTCCATTATGGTATCCCGTCTCTCAACAAGTCTGACCTGTTGCTCCCTTGCTTTCTGGAAGATAAGCCAGAGTTCTGTAACACCATTTTTATTAAGCATTGCTATTACATCTCCAGCCTCTTTTCTGTCTTTCAGACCCGTTATCCGTACCTTATAGAGGTCGTTTTCAATTATTATCTCTGTTTTTCTTCCCATCAGGCTCTCGATCTGCCTTCTGTAATTCTCGGCATTTGAACGTCTTCTGAAGGCACCGAGCTGAATTGAGTAACTATCTTCTGCCGTTGTAAAGACTTCTTCAGTTACTTCATGAACAATAGTAAAGGTTGTATCTCTGCGAACTTTCGGAGGTTGAACTGGCTTCACCTCAACCTTTTCAGGTTCTTTTGCAGGTTTTTCAACTTCTACAATCACTTTCGCAGGAACTCTGGCTGTTGTATCGGGGGTTATTTTAGTTAAGGTAAAATTAAGGTCTGTAACAAAATCCCCTTCTTTTCCAGCAGCAATTATAAATTCACGCATTTCAGGCTCGGACCTGAAATTAAGCTTCTTCAGCTGGGCAGTATCGGGTCGGACTGTATATTTACCGGGTTTAAAGCCAAGATGGCTGAACAAACCATCATCTTCGGAAAGTGTTTTAGCCACCAGGTTGTACTCTTCATCAAGGAATTCCATGATAATTTTCCCGATACCTCTCTTTAGTCCGTCTTCCAATAGCGAAACATAACCAGTGGCTTCACCCAAAACTGATACTGGCACCTCTATAGTTTTAAGGATATCGGGATCAACTGTTACGCTTATAGTTTTAACCGGCAATCTCCATGATATCTCTTCAAATTCATCCCTGTCTAATTCTATGAAGCATTTCGTATATGGTTCAAGTCCGATAATACGAATTGTTGTATCTGATTCCGATTTTATTATTCTGCCTCCGCTTGCACGTACTCCAAGACCTTTTACTCTTGGTTCTCCCGGATCTCTTCCACTGTTTCCGTTTATATCGAGATAAGCAATTATTGTTATACCTCCCTTCCCCACATTGGGACGGTTATCGGCTTTCACATATCCTGTTCTGGTATCTGAAATCAGGCTTCCTCTGGCATGTTCTATGAACATAGGATTTTTATCCTTAAGTCTGAAAGAGAAACCTGTCTGGGCAAATGAGAAATCGTATCTCAATCCAAACTCTGCCATCCGGAAATCATTCCTGAAATTTTGTTCATAACTGAAATTCAAAAACATACGATTTCCGATGATTTTCTCAATTCTCGCCTTAAATGAAAGAATCTCGTTGTTATTGTAACTATACTGCATCTGGGGCATAAATACAAATCTCCCAGGGAGGCGGAGAGCAAGGGATAGATTACTGTAAAAAAATGGATCCGACTTAGAAGGTATCAGTGCATAGGTGGTGACATTGGTATTTATGCCTAAAATATTGCCAGAAAAGAGCCATTCTCCGGTTGCGTATTCTGTAAGTGGCAGTATAATCTGATTGAGTGTAAACCTCTGATATGTCGAAAACTTCCCCAAGCGTAAAGGAAGTGCAAGAGCCGCTTTTCTCTCCTCCCTGTATTTATATATAATTGCCTGCTGATCTTTATCGTAAAGTGTGTAATTAAGGTCAAGCTGAAGTCCTGTTGGAAGTCGGTATATAAGGTTTCCTTTTGCCCTTACACCGTGCATATATTCAGCTGAAATAAGAATGTTATTTGCTGGTCGAAAGATTCCGCTCACCCATGGCATAAGGGAGCCGGAACTAACTGATGAAAGATATTCATAACCAGCACCCAGGGTAATGTATTTTGTGAGGCCATAATTAAAAGATGCCCTCGAAAACCTGCTGAATAGTGTATCTTCAACGATACCTGCACTCACGTTATATTCAAAAGTACCCGGTGGAAGAAAGCTATAAGGAATATTTATACTTTGTTCCTTTGTTTTTTCTTCTCCCCATGGGCCGAAAAATTTTAGTTTAACAACAGAACTTCCATAAACCAGGGGCACATCGAAAGTATAAAAGCCGGAAGCATCAGATTTTACATAATCCACAAGTACATTGTTCACATAGAGTTCAACAATCCAGCCGGGTTCAGTATAGTCGCTGATCTTATATGTTCCGAAAGCTCTTCTATAGGTTGTAGGGGCATTTGTAACTCTTACTCCCAGCAAAGGATTCTGGATTGTAGAGACAGACTGGGGGGAGAGTTTCCCGACAGTTATCTGACGAAAAAGACTGAAATCGTTATTTACATATTTCCACTGGTAATATTGCTGTTTTTCTGTAAACTTTTCATTTGAATTATAATACAGATTAGCTGTAAGGTCGCCGCCAGCAAACATGGCGCCAAGGTTCAGGTTTGTTCTGAGATCTGATCTTCCGTTGATTTCCTGGGTTGATATTACCGACCAGTCGGCCATACCAAAACGGAAAAACAGATGAGTTGGGCCGAGATTTGTATCTGCCTTCATCTCACCTTTAAGTCGCGTAAGATTACGGCGCATCTCTTCCAGTCTCATCTCTTTTATCAGCGGGAGTTCAAGATGGCTTGTTATAGTAACTGAAAGAGACCTGAAGTTAAAATTACATTCGAGTCCAAAAATTCTTCCGAAATAATCACTTTTAAGATAAAGGCCTGTCTCGGTCCGTATCAGATGTCCTTTAGAAACCGTATAAATTCTATCCTGGAACCTTATTCTGCTTGCATTATAGTCAATCATATAATTAGCTTCGCGGTTTATAAAAAACCCCGATATAGAATCCAGATTCTGTGAAGGTATATTTCTTACTTTCAGATAGTCGAACAGGTCTGTAACAGAAAGAAAGATTTCTTCATTTTCATTAATGACAGCAGGCAGTTCAAAACCTCCCACCCTTGGGATTTCACAAAAAACCAGTATTTCATAGTAATCCTGTTCATTCTGCGCGCAGACAATATTGAAATTAACCTGAAACAGAAGTATCAAGGCACCCACAAACACCATCCTGTGAAGCAGAAGCATACATCCGCCACATATGTTACTGATGTATGCTCTTCCTTTCGCCATTAAAAAATAAAACTTATTTTTTAGTTATAATTTTATTCCTGAACAAAGGTTATACTGAATGTCCCACTGTAGTTTCCCGGTGGGTTGGAAACAGGATTTCCAACTGTAAGTGTTCCTCCTATATAAAGTGGTGTTGATACGGGTGGAACTGTATTGATTACAAATGGTGAAGGGGGGTCTGTACCTCCGATATGAAGAAGCAAAGAACCTCCGTTGCTTCCGGGAAGGCTAACATCCGGACCTGCCAGAATTGATACAAGAGTTCCGGGATTTCCTGTAACCTCAATCAGCGCTGGTGAGTAAGAATATCCAAGACTCAGCAAAATAACGTCACCAGTTGAAGACCTTGTTCCATCGGGATTGACAGTTACTGTTCCTCCTGTAGCACCAAGTGTAAAAGCACCAAAACTCAGGCCCTGTGCCGTTACATTTATCGAAATGGGCCTTGGTGGTGGTTCCTGAGCCGCACTATTAACTACAATACAGAATAATATCAGAAACAAAACAATAATCCTGTCATTCACCCCTTATAATTATTTTAATTGTATACCTTTCTCTGTTACTCTTTAATTCAGCTATATAGATTCCCGGATTCAAACCCGGGTTGAACTCGTATATCCCCGGTACGCTAAAGTTCTTCCTGACAAGTGGTTGGCCGGTTATACTATACAGAGTCAGTACGGCATCTCCCTGTGTCATGAATTCCGTTTCCACTCTTAACATTCCTTTTGTTTCGTAAATGTTTACAGATGTTCTTATTTCGGGCAATTCAATACTGGTTGGTATCTCACCAAATGTTAGGTAAAATCTGTTAAGGTATTCAGCAGCAGAAAGTGTTATGGAGTATGTGTTTCCGTTTAGCAGATCCTGATTGATACCTGTAACGGCATCGTATAAATAAATACCTGAAGAAGCAATAGATTCGTCAATTGACTTAATGCTGAAAACCAATGTACCATTACGGTATGTCTTAACTCCCAGAGGCACCTGGTATGGTGTGGATGTTATATAGGGAAGTGCATTGATTGACAGTTTTCTTGCATCTGATGATACAGAGTACAGATTCGGCACATTCAGATCGGTATTCATCAATTTGAGGGCATCAAGCGTGCCATCCATTGATTCTGTAGCTTTTGAATCAAAATATATTACAGCAGGATCTTCTGATGCCGGATCGTCGGAGAATTTTACTGCAAGTCTTACCAACTGTAATGATTTTGTTCCGTCCGACTTGGTAAAAGGGTGAGTGAGGTTATTGATCCTTACACTGTTATCCAGCCCGAGAGTCCCGGTTACAGGATAGGCGCCGTCAGAAACATGAACAAAGAATCCCTGCATCGATGGAATTATGTTGGAAACCACTCCGTCGCTCGAAACTCCGTTTATATAAGTACTGTATGTTCCTCCGTATTCATCGGTACCGCTTGCCTTGAAGAAATACAAAGCATCATCAATGTTATCCTTTGTCCAGCCCGAAGGTGCATCCCAGTCTATCGGAGATGGATACGGATTACCTACAAGATTGAATCCCTTTGTATAGGTATTGTTATGGTTATAAAGTGTCCTTGAAATCGGTCCGTTATTTACAGTACCGGTTATATCTACTGTCACCGGGCCGTCTCCCGAACCGAAATGTACCGAATAACCCTCAAGCGGATTCAGTATATTAGATGAATTGGTATAACTAACCCACCCCGATGTAGTACGGCTCTCGTCGTATCTGTAAAATGATGGGAATGGAGCTCCCAGATTCATGTCATCTCCAAACTCGCCAACAGTTGCCGCCTGAAATGGAGAAGAAAAATATTTATAACCAAAACCCGATGGCAGATATCTTTGCATCGTAACATTTCCGGTTATCTGTCCTGTTCCGGATCCATCAATCAAAGCAGTCTGTGTGTCGGTTGAAAGAAGAACCAGCCTGTCATTAGTATTTAAGGGGCCATTACACAGGACTATTCCTGCGACTGACATCACCTGATCGTTAAGTGTAATGCCGTTAGCCCTGTAGATTGTCAGATTATTTAAAACAGGGTCAGAAGTGAATGTTCCTGATGGTATTGTAAAAGCAGCCCCTCCTGTATTTCCAGGGCTACCAAAAGCAAGACTTGCCTGTTGTGAAATAGTTATTGTACCTGAAGTCCTTAATATTGGAATATCAGCGTTCTGGAATATCAAATCATTTGAACCTGTTGTCAGTTCACCTGCCGTGAGATAAAGCGTTCCATTTAAGGTAACTGTTTTAGAAAGAGTTACGCCAGAAAGATTGTCTATTGTAAGATCTCTGACTACTGATGGAAGTCCGTCTCCGGTTATCTGGGCTGATGATCCTGCGTACACATAACTGGCATCAGTACTGAAGGTCCTTGAAGCTGTCTGAATATTTCCTGAAAAACCTGATGAAGAGATTCCTTCGGGAGAACCAATTATGAGTGTTGCGGAAGGAGATAGTACAAAAGAGCCTGAACCAGAAATAATATTGGTTCCCGAACAGTTTAGTGTTCCGTTAACTATCATGTCATTTCCGGGACCATCGTCTAAAGTAACACCAGCATTAATAACAAGTGTTCCTCCTGTATCAATTGTAAGTTCGTCGATAGTAACAGGTGAACCGATAGTAACTGTATTGCCGCTTCTAACTGTAACAGCACCCGAATTTGAAGCAGGTGAGACAGGTGAAGATGTCCATGTTCCTCCAAGATATGCCTCCCATGTAGTATTCTGTTCCCAATTTCCTGACGAAGCGCTTCTGAAGGCTGTCAAAACATATCCTATCTGAAAATCACCGAATATTGTCAATCCGGTTACCTGTGTGCTTGTTGGGGTTCTGGTGCCTGCAACAGGATAGTACCATATACCTGAGTTATAGCATGCAGTGGTGAAGTACTGGTAATTCGTTCCGGGATCCATATCACCGGAAACAAAATTAAAGGTAACGTCATAGCTGGTAAAACCAGAGACTCCATTATTTATCAGCGTCCAGTATCGGTTTACGGTATAATCTGGGGAAATTGATGATGTTCCAATATCAGGATGATCACCCGGAGTTGTATATGCAACTATATTTCCAGTTCCGTTTGTGGTGCCTGCGAAAGATATTGTAACAGGTGTATAATTTGAGGCATCTCCTATTTCAAAAGTTTTCTGGGTTGTTCCTTCATCTATGTTTATCCTGAGGTTACCATTAATGTATTTTCCGTCACCAGCATTAAATATTTTTGCATCAGTATCAATAGTCAGTATATATGAACCGGTATTGATTTTACCGTTAATGAAATTAAGCGAAGTTGTGATTGTACGGTTTCCGTTAAGTGTAACGCCGTTTGAGTTATTGATAATAATTCCTCCGCTGGATGAGAATGTTGAAGGAAATTCAGGTCCTGTTGACTGGGCAGTAGTTCCCTTATATTGAAGTGCAGCATTGGGGCCATATACTGGCTGTGCAGAAGCGGTAGCTGTTCCTTCCATTGAAAGAGTTCCGTTTACAGTAGCTGATGTTATTGACTTGACACCTGAACCTGAAAGAATGAGGTTTCCGTACGTTGCATCTGCAACTGTTTGTGCCCCATTAAGTCCATAATTAACAGTTGAATTGTTATCGAAGAATTTCCCTCCACCAAAAATTGTTAATGAATTAACATTATGATTTAGTGTACCTCCATCTTGTATTACTAAGTCGCAGTTTGATGATATGGATACCGGGTAAATTTCAGTAAGGACGCCTCCATTAAAAATTTTAATCATGGTTCTAGAGCCCGACACCGACCATCCCGATGCTGTTGTTGTCATTGTATGGCCGTTCTGGATTACGAATTGCTGTCCAGGTGTTGTAAAGTCTGCCGGTGAGTATCCATCGAGTGTCTTCCAGTTTGAAAGCACTGCCGGGTCGCCTGATGACTGGGAATAGAAAACAGGTGGTGAATATGATATTACTATTTGTCCACCTGCTCCATTACCTCCAGTTTTGTTTGTTCCATCACCTGAGCCACCGCCTCCTCCGCCAGGTAATAGACCAGGTAATCCGTTCTGTCTTTCCATGCCACCATTACCACCTTTTCCTCCTCCAGGAGGCGGATTGCTTGCAACCACAGTTGTCCATGGATCAGGTCCCGATACTCCGTTTGAGGAAGTACCTGCAGAAGATCCTCCCGGCCCTCCAAAACCCTTGTTATGGTCTCTTCCCCTTCCTCCGTTACCTCCGCTATAAACCACATCACCTATTGATGATGCTGCTGAGCCACCTGCGCCACCAGCACCTGGAGTACCACCAGAAGCGGCATATCCTCCGCCGCCACCTTTTGCCAGCACTGTTGAAACTGAACCAAACCATGTGTCGCCACCGGGGTTGCCGTTTCCACCCGCCACACCTGTGCCACCCGCACCCACCACAAAAGAATAGACTGTACCAGGAACTACAGTTAATGTTCTGCGGGCATAGGCACCTCCGCCACCGCCTCCTCCACCATCACTGTTGGTATTGTTTCCTCCACCGGCACCACCACCGCCCCAGCATTCCACAGTTATAGAGGTAACGCCTGCGGGTACTGTAAAAGTGCCGCTTGAAGTAAATATCTGGCTGGGCGTCCATGAAACAATCACAAGACCCTGTGCACCGTTACCTCCTGTACGGTTTGTATTGTTGTTTACATAGGCGCCGCTGCCGCCTCCCCCATAGTTATATCCTGCCAGTCCGTTCCCTCCTGCGGTGAGACCAGCTGCTCCGTTGCCCCCTTCTTCGGCAGTTCCCGCACCGCCGGTTGTACCTGAAGCATTCCCACCTGCTCCTCCTGAGCCTGCTCCTCCGCCTCCTCCACCGCTGTATGTTGCAGTTCCATTAGCGCCATTGCCTCCAGGAAACACAACATCCCCGATGCTGTTTGCTGCAGAACCTGTTCCTCCGGGAGCCGTCCCGCCATTAGGTGCAGCACCGCCTGCTCCACCCTCAGCATATACAAGTGAAGGCGACCCAAACCATGAAGGACTTCCTGTTGCACCAGCTGACAGAGTGCCGAGTGTAACACCACCAACACTAACAGTATACATCTCACCTGGAGAAACGCTAAGGGTTTTTCTTGCATAAGCACCACCAGCGCCACCTCCACCACCACGCGCATTATTTATACCTGTTCCGCCTCCAGCACCTCCCGCGCCCCAGCATTCAACAATTATTGTTGTTACACCATCCGGCACTGTAAACGTACCACTCGAGGTAAAAACCTGCCTGGTCTGACCATATATGGCTGCAACAGATGCATATATTAGAGACGTAATAACCAATCCCTTCAATACATACAAATGCCTGTTATCTGTCATCCTTACAGCCATACTGCAGTGTCATAAAACTTAATAACAGGATATACCCGTTTTGATTTTCAACGCAGAACTAACTCTGCTTCTGCATATTTCTCAGTCTTAACGTCGGACGGTGCTGAATATGTAATTTTAAGAGTCCCCGACCTGTAATCAACACCCGGCACCCTGACAAGGTTCATCTGAAAGTTTCTTTTCGTATTTGGAGTGTAAACAGCAACGCCGTTTACATTTCCAACACGTGTAACCTTACCCTGAGGGGAAATGTAATCAACAGTAATGTCGCCGTATGTTGACATGCTGCCAGACCTGTTGAAAGTCATCTTCAACCGGGGAACAGTATCATTGACAAAGTCTAGCGAAAGATTTGTTACACTGACATTTGCATTCAGGTTTCCCACCCTAATTATCACAGGTATTGTAATTCCGAAAACAGGTATAAGTTTAACAGATATAGTTGTTGTATCTTGTGTTACCTGTTCCTCACCAAGAGGTTTTGGACGGGGTATGGCCCTGAAATAAAAATGGGACCTGTACTCCCCCTCAACCAGGTCCCTGGAGCGAAGGAGCTGCACTTTAACTACCTGTGATTCATTTGGTCCGAGGGTGACAGTTCGCGGGAAATACCTTATAAACCTGTCAGCAAATTTCTGCCCCGGATCAGGCTCTGTAATTGTTTCAAAACCACCATCTTCAGTCATTCTAATCTGTACAATTGAGATGGCATATGTAGCGGTATCCTGCCCTGTATTTGCCAGATTAAGGTCGAACGACCGCCGGTTACCTTCAAAAACAACACGTCGAGGAGTAATCAGAAGGTTGCCCTGCGCAAAAAGAGTTATATTTCCGTTGAATATTACTCCCGCTAACATCAACAGAAATAAGCAAAATCCCTTCGTCAGCGAAGGGATTTGCCTGCCGTTTAAATTAAATTTTATTATATGCATCAAAATATGTTTTATAACTAACTTTTTCAGTTAAAATCAAAAGTGATATCATAATTCCCAACATATAATCCAACAGGGTTATCGTTCAGAGTTCCAACCTTCAGTGTAGCCCCGACGTAAACCACCTGAAATCCGTTTTTAAGCATGCCTGTTCCGGTTCCGTGTGGCGGACTTGAAACCCAGCTGTCGACAAGCATTGTCTTTTCACTTGATACATGCCGCAATATTACAGGACCTGACGGCAGTGTTACCGAAAACGATGCATCGTTGTCTCCGGAAACATAAAAGCTTGCAGCACTGTGTACACCTGTACTTACAAATACAGAACCTGTAACAGAAATGGTATTTTGAGGGGTAAGAATAATTTCGCCTCCCTGGGGCCCAGGTGCAAACCTCCCAAAGTTCAACTGAGATGTTTCCACTGCAGAAAAGACAGGAATAACTTCGGCTATAACCTGTCCTGTGGCTGTTACCGAAGAAATAGCCTGTGGAAAAGCATTTATACCTGCAGCTAATCCCAGAAAAAACAAGGATATTAAACTTACGAACCCTCTCATTTCAAGAAACCAGTTGATGTTTCTTAAAATTAATTATAGTTTATTGTTACATCAAAAGGTGTACCGCTGGTATAAGTGCCTGCAGCCTGGCTGCCGTTTACATTCAATGTAGCCCCGACATAAAGAACGTCAGAACCACCTGTAAGAGTGTAACCATTTGTACTGCTGCTTGTAAAATTATCGACTGTCATATTGTTACCACCAAAAGAAATTGTATGAGAAGCTGGTAGTGTCACAGAATAGGTGGCTCCTGTCAAACCAGAAATATTAAACGTGGCAGCTGATATAGTACCTCCACCCATAAGTGTTACCCCGCCGGTTGGTTTTCTGGTCGGTGATGCAGCAGCAGTTAAAACAACCGTACCTGGATTTGTATTAACAGCAAGGTTGCCAAAATTCATATCGGCAGTTTTTGTAATTGCCAAAGGTGTAACAATAGTTGCCGAAGCAGTAGCTGTTGCCGTTACCTGTGAATAAGTAACCTTTGTGAATGATAGCATCAAAGCTACAATTGCAATAAATCTGAATAAATTTCTCATTTTTAAAACTGATTTTAGGTTAATTTAAAATTAATTATTTAGTTTGACTTAATTTTTCAATAACCAATCCGGCTTTAAAATAGCTCTAAATCGGATAACAAATATCTTTTAAAGTTGTTACAAAAAAATTACAAAAATTTTCTTAAAGCATTTTAATAATTAACATCAACATTAAATTATCAACAATAAATCTTTCTTAAAATTATGACTATTATTAAAATAAAATAGTTGCACAATATTTGAATAACGATTCCAGTTATTTTACCTCATTTTCCCCCTTCACATATCCGAAGTTAGCCAGTATGCCTCCGTCGACATACAGGATATGTCCGTTAATGAAATTGCTTGCCTTTGAGGCAAGGAAGAGTGCTGCATAGGCCACATCTTCCGGTGTACCCCAGCGACCTGCCGGAGTACGGGTCATGACGAGGTCGTTGAACGGATGGTTTCCTTCCCTGATGGGAGCTGTCTGCGCTGTCGCAATATAGCCAGGTCCAATACCATTCACCTGAATATTATATTTTGCCCACTCGCATGTCATATTCTGCGTAAGAAGTTTCAGACCTCCCTTTGCAGCTGCGTATGCCGAGACAGTATTGCGGCCGTAAACACTCATCATCGAGCACATATTTATTATTTTACCCGACCGCTTTCTGATCATGCCCGGGGCAACCCTTTTCGAAACAATAAATGGCCCCACGAGATCAACATCCAGCACTTCCCTGAACTCCGAAACCTTCATATCAAGAATCGGAATTCGCTTTATAATCCCGGCATTGTTTACAAGAATATCAATTTCACCAACATTTTTTTCAATTTCGGTAATACCTCTGTCAACATCTTCCTCATCAGTAACATTGAACTTCAATGTGTAAACATCCAGGCCTTCTTTTTGATATTCATTCCTGCAATTTTCAAGCTTCTCCTCACTGAGGTCATTCACACAAACCTTTGCTCCGGCTTTAGCATAAAGCAGACCTATTGCCAGACCGATACCATGGGTTCCACCTGTCACAAGGGCGACTTTTCCCGTTAAATCAAGTAAGTCTGTCATAAGCAAAATATTTTTAATGTGTTTGATTTATAATTCTTCGTTATTTAATAAGGTTTAAAGGAATAGAACAGGATTCATCATCCTGGTTTAAAACTACCTCAGTGTATCCGGATATCTTACGTCCATATCCCCGTAATCGAGGTTCTCGCCTGCCATTCCCCAGATAAATGTATAATTTGACGTACCTGCAGCGCTGTGAATGCTCCACGAAGGAGACAGCACTGCCTGTTCGTTAACCATCCATATATGGCGTGTCTCGTCAGGGTCGCCCATGAAGTGGCATACTGCCTGTTTCTCCGGGACTTCAAAATAGAAATATGCTTCCATTCTGCGTGCATGAGTATGAACAGGCATTGTATTCCATACACTTCCCGGTTTAAGCTCTGTCATTCCCATCTGCAGCTGGCATGTCTCTATTACACTGTTAACAAGCAGTTTATTAATGGTTCTGTGGTTGGATTGTTCAGGCGAGCCAAGCTCAACTATTTCAGCATCGGCCAGGGTAACCTTTCGTGAAGGGTAGGTATGATGCGCAGGTGCTGAATTGATATATAATTTAGCAGGTTTTAAACTGTTAAGTGAGATAAATTCAACACCCTTTGTTCCTCTCCCCAGATAAAGAGCCTCCTTAAATGCAAGTTTGAAAATGCCGCTGTTAGTTCTTATTTCAGCATCGCCACCTACATTAATAATGCCCATTTCGCGGCGGTCGAGGAAATTTTCCGACTTCAGCTCATCAAACGTTTCAAGCACAACAGGATGATCAACCGGCATTGCACCCCCTACGATATACCTGTCGTACATTGAATAAACAAATATAAGCTCATTCTTCTCAAACAACTTCTCAATGAGAAATTCTTTTCTTATCCTCGCCGTATCATAATGTCTGAAATCGGATGGGTGTACCGCATACCTTAATTCTGTTTTCATGTTAAACTGATTTTAAAATAATGACATATCATTAATTCAGGTGTAAAAATAAATACTTATGCCGATTTTTTTTGCATTATTTGGTTTAATTTGTATTTTCGTGTTCGTTAACGCAAAATTATTCTATTTGTCAACATTTTAAATATTCATCTTTATGTCATTTATTCATCCTGAGTTTCTTCTTACAAATAAAACAGCCAGCAGGCTTTATCATCAGTATTCTGAAGACAAACCAATAATAGACTTTCATTGCCATCTATCGCCTCAGATGATAGCAGCCGACAGGCAATTTGAAAATCTTGCCCAGATATGGCTTGAAGGAGATCATTACAAATGGCGGGCAATGAGAACTAACGGTGTGCCTGAAAAGTACTGTACAGGTGATGCATCACCCGTTGAAAAATTCAAGAAATGGGCTGAAACAGTTCCTTACACTGCAGGTAATCCTCTTTATCACTGGACTCATCTGGAACTTGCCAGATATTTTGGAATATTCGACCTGCTCTCCCCTTCAACTGCCGACAGAATTTACAATCAGGCAAGTGAGATGCTGAAAACAAAAGAATTCAGTACAAGGTCGCTGATTAAAAAGATGAATGTTGAGGTCATCTGCACTACTGATGATCCTGTTGATACTCTTGAGTATCACAGGCAGATGAAAGGGGATTTTGAAGTTAAAGTTTTACCGACCTTCAGGCCTGATGCAGTTCTGAAGATTGAAGACACCGAAAAGTTTGTGCAATATATCCGTAAACTTGAACAGAGCGCGGATACCGGGATTCGTGACTTCAGTTCTCTGGTGGCTGCTCTCGATAAAAGGCACCAGTTCTTTCATGATAACGGCTGCAGACAGTCAGATCACGGACTCGACAGGTTTTTCTATGCAGAATTCAGCAAATCAGAAATAGACAGGATAGTTAAAAGACTTCTTAGCGGTAAACCTCTTAACGACGGTGATCCTGAAAAGTACAAATGTGCCATAATGCTGGAGCTGTGCAGGATGAACCATAAACGGGGCTGGACTCAGCAGTTTCATGTTGGAGCAATGAGGAACAACAATCTGAGGATGTTCCGGCTGATGGGACCCGACACCGGATGGGACTCCATAGCCTCACCACAGGATGCTCTCAAAATGTCACGGTTCCTCAGTAAACTCGATGAGAGTGACCAACTCGCAAGGACAATTCTTTACAATCTGAATCCAGCCGATAATGAGGTTATGATAACCATGGCCGGCAATTTCAACGACGGCACAGTGCCGGTTAAAGTTCAGTATGGTGCTGCATGGTGGTTCCTCGACCAGAAAACTGGCATGGAAAAGCACCTCAGAGACCTTTCAGCTCTGGCATTATTGAGCAGATTCATAGGAATGGTAACCGACTCGAGAAGTTTTCTGTCGTACCCACGCCATGAATACTTCAGAAGACTGGCATGCAATTACATAGGTGAAGAAGTTGAGAAAGGACTCATCCCCAACGATGAAGAACTTCTGAAACTCATAGTCGAGGGTATAAGCTACAGAAATGCTAAAGAACATTTCGGATTCTGATTTATTTATACAAAAAATTCTTTCCGGAAAAATTATCAATAAAACTAAAATTAATTATAAATGAACAACTTACTCAATGTAAAAGACAAAATTGCAGTAATTACCGGCGGTGCAGGGGTGATTTGTTCAAACATGGCAAGGGCTCTTGCAGCACAGGGAGTAAAGACAGTTATTCTTGACCTCAACGGCGAAGCCGCCAGGTCTATCGCCGAAGAAATCGAAAACGAATTCAAGGTTTCTTCCCTGGGGTTATCGGCTAACGTGCTCGATAAGGATTCACTTGTAAAGGCAAAGAAGGTTATTAACGACAAATTAGGTACGATTGATATCCTTATTAATGGTGCCGGTGGAAACTCACCGGCAGCCACCACGAAAGCCGAGAGAATTGAAGGATCTGATAATGAGAATCTTGAAGACACATTTTTCGGCTTGAAAATCGAAGGGTTCGACAGGGTGTTCGATCTGAATTTCAAAGGTACTCTCCTGCCCTGTCTGATCTTCGCTACCGATATGGTTAAGAAAAAATCGGGTGTCATTGTTAACATTTCTTCAATGAACTCATACAGGCCGCTTACGAAAATCCCTGCATACTCTGCTGCCAAAGCTGCAATAAACAATTTCACCCAGTGGCTGGCAGTGCACTTTGCAAAGACAGGCGTAAGGGTTAATGCAATAGCTCCTGGATTCCTGCTTACAAACCAGAACAGGTTCCTTCTCATCGACGAAAAAACTAACGATCTCACACCAAGAGGGAAAAAGATTATCAAAGGCACGCCGATGGAACGCTTCTGCAAACCAGAAGAGCTGACAGGAACATTACTATTCCTTGTGTCGGAAATGTCGTCGTTTATCACAGGAGTGGTAATTCCCGTTGATGGAGGATTCAGCGCTTACAGCGGTGTATAATAGTTAATAGCTAGCCATTGGAAGCAAAAATTTGGCACCAGACAGCTGGCATTCAAAGTTCAAGGTTAAAAGTTCTGTGTCTGGCAACATTACTTTATAAGAAGAATAAATGGAAAACGGAATGATTTATTTCGGAACAGGTTCGGAGAAGGCAGTATTGAGTTCTGATGACTTAAAGAATGGCCTTTTTACGGCACTCGAGAAAATAGGCCGGAGAAAGAAAGTACTTGTTATACCTCCAGATTTTACGCGTTATCATTCAAGGGCGGGCGAGTTGACAGGATACATATATAAATACTATGGCAAGAATATTTCAGACATTCTGCCTGCACTTGGAACTCATAGTCCAATGACTGAGAGTGAAATTGATACGATGTTTCCGGGGGTACCAAAAAACCTTTTCAGAGTTCACGACTGGAGAAATGACGTTGTTACTGCCGGTGTTGTTCCAGGGGAGTACATATCGGAAATTACAGGAGGAAAGCTCAGCTATTCATGGCCGGCACAGATAAACAAGCTACTGAAAAACGGCGGGCACGACCTTATACTTTCAGTTGGACAGGTAGTGCCGCACGAAGTAACAGGAATGGCTAACTATACAAAGAACATACTTGTAGGAACGGGAGGTTCGGAAGGAATCAATAAAAGCCATTTTCTTGGTGCTGTATACGGAATAGAAAAGTTGCTTGGCAAACCAGATAATCCAGTTCGACAACTGCTTAATTATGCGGCTGCAAAGTATCTCAGCGACCTGCCAATTGTTTATGTGCTTACCGTAATCGGTCGCGATGAAACAGGTAAACTTGTTGCCAGAGGCCTTTATATAGGCGATAATCCTGACGTATTCAAGCTTGCATCAGATCTTTCACTGAAGGTAAACTTTACCGTTCTTGACAAACCTCTGCAGAAAGTTGTTGTTTATCTCGATGCTGGTGAATATAAAAGCACATGGCTGGGCAACAAGAGCATTTACCGTACAAGAATGGCAATGGCAGATAATGGGGAGCTTATTGTTCTTGCACCGGGACTGAAAGAATTTGGAGAAGATAAAGAGATAGACAGACTGATAAGAAAATACGGTTACAGAGGTACACCTGCCACACTCAAGGCGCTGCAGGAGAATCAGGAGCTTCAGAATAATCTCAGTGCCGCAGCGCATCTGATTCACGGAAGTTCGGAAGGCAGATTCAATATTACTTACTGTCCGGGTCATCTGAGTCGGGATGAAATAGAGTCGGTTGGTTTCAGATACGGAGATTTTAATGAGATGATTAAAAAATATAACCCTGAGAAGCTTAAAGAAGGTATAAATATACTACCCGATGGTGAAGAAATTTACTATATTTCCAACCCGGCAACTGGACTATGGTCTACTAAGGAAAGATTGTACGAATAAAGTATTATCGGACTTCTGGACCGGGGAAATGGTGACTTAAATGTGAAGGGCATTCTCAGTATAAGGAAAAAGGGGGAATTTACCGTTAAGTTTTCCGGATTGAAAACAGAAGTATGATAAACTGGGGTATTATAGGTTGTGGTAATGTTACAGAGGTAAAAAGTGGTCCGGCGTTTAATAAGGTGCCGGGCTCTAGGCTTGTTGCCGTGATGCGAAGAAACCGTGCTCTGGCTGAGGATTATGCCAGAAGACATAATGTGCCTCGTTATTACGACAAGGCGGAAGACCTTATCAACGACAGTGAAGTAAATGCAGTATATATAGCAACCCCGCCTGGCAGCCACGCCCAATATGCAATAATGGCAATAGAAGCAGGTAAACCTGTATATGTCGAAAAACCGATGGCTTTGAACTACAGGGAATGCCAGATGATAAATGAAGCTGCCGAAAAATACAATATTCCTGTGTTTGTTGCCTACTACCGCCGCACTCTTCCGGGTTTTCTGAAAGTAAAAGAACTTATCGAAAACGGAGCAATCGGCAACGTCAGGTTTTTCATTATCCAGCTGTTCAAAGCTCCCTCGGAGGACGAGAAATCAGGAAAACTGCCATGGCGTGTAAAACCTGAAATATCGGGAGGAGGACATTTTTTCGATCTTGCATCGCATCAGATTGACTATCTCGACTTTCTGTTCGGTCCGGTACTTAAGGTTAAATCTGTAGTTCTGAACCAGGGCGGTCTATATAAGGCTGAAGATTATGTGTCGGTACAATTTGTGTTTGGTAACGGAGTAACAGGAAACGGTACATGGTGTTTCAGTCTCGACCATAGTTCAAATCGTGATCTAATGGAGTTTTTCGGCGACAGGGGAAGTATAAGGCTTTCGTGCTTTACCTTTGAACCTATCGTTGTTATAAGCAGTTATGGTACAAGGGAATATATAAATGAACGTCCGGAAAATGTTCAGTACTACCTCATTGAACAGGTTGTAAACGAACTACTTGGAAAAGGTAAAGCTGTGAGTACCGGCATCAGCGGAGCAAGAGCAAGTAAAGTAATGGATGAGATTGTGGAAGAATATTATGCATCAAATAGTTAAAGGCATAGAGCTTAAGAAACTAAACGAAATCCCGGTAGCGGGAGAGCTCAGAGTTAAAAATTTAAAATTGAGAAGCAATATATTTAATAAACCAATAAATAATTAACTATGAACAACTTATCAGATATAGGATTAATTGGATTGGCGGTTATGGGAGAAAACCTTGTACTTAACATGGAAAGCAAGGGTTTCAGAGTTACTGTGTATAACCGCACTGTGCAAAAAGTAGATGATTTTATTAACGGAAGGGCAAAGGGTAAAAATATTGTCGGGGCTCATTCGATACCGGAACTTGTTGCCTCGCTCAAGAAGCCCAGAAAAGTCATGATTATGGTGAAGGCAGGGAGTGCTGTTGACGACATGATAGAACAGTTGCTGCCTCATCTGGAGAAGGGTGATATAATAATTGATGGAGGCAACACTCATTTTCCTGACACGAACAGGCGTACTGCCTATGTGGAAAGTAAAGGCCTGCTGTATATTGGAACCGGCGTTTCGGGAGGTGAGGAAGGTGCGTTGCTGGGCCCTTCAATAATGCCCGGTGGTTCAAAGGCTGCATGGCCAGAAGTAAAGCCTATTTTCCAGGCCATCGCTGCCAAGGTAGACGATGGCACACCGTGCTGCGACTGGGTTGGAGAAAACGGTGCAGGACATTTTGTTAAGATGGTTCATAACGGTATCGAATACGGCGATATGCAATTGATATGCGAGTCGTACCATCTTATGCGCAGCCTTCTCGGCATGACACCTGATGAAATGCACCTTGTTTTCAAGGAATGGAATGAGGGAGAGTTAAACAGTTACCTGATTGAAATAACAAGAGATATTCTTGCCTATAAAGATACTGACGGACAGCCTCTTATTGATAAGATTCTGGACACAGCAGGACAGAAGGGTACAGGCAAGTGGACAGGTATAACTGCCCTCGAGCTGGGTATACCTCTCACACTCATAGTAGAAGCCGTATTTTCAAGATGCCTTTCTGCAATGAAAGATGAAAGAGTAATTGCTTCCCGAATTCTGAAGGGACCAGAAGCTTCGTTTAAAGGCAGCCGTGAAGAGTTTCTCAATAATCTGAGAGAGGCTCTCTATGCAAGCAAGATAGTATCATATGCCCAGGGTTATTCGCTTATGAGAGCAGCTGCACAGGAGTACAAGTGGGATCTCAACTATGGCGGCATAGCACTGATGTGGCGGGGAGGATGTATCATCAGGTCAGTTTTTCTAGGCAAAATAAAGGAAGCATTTGACAAAAATCCGGGACTTACGAACCTCCTGCTCGATCCTTTCTTCAGGGAAAAAGTGGAGAAAGCCCAGAACGGATGGAGGAATGTTGTAGCAACTGCCGCATTGAACGGAATACCTGTACCTGCACTCTCATCGGCTCTCAGTTATTATGACGGCTACCGTTCGGAAAAACTCCCGGCAAACCTGCTGCAGGCACAGCGTGATTACTTTGGTGCACACACTTACGAGAGGGTAGACAGACCAAGGGGAGAATTCTTCCATACAAACTGGACAGGAAGAGGTGGCACAACATCATCGACCACATATAATGTTTAGAGACACTAATCCAAAAAATAGCCCACAAACAGTCAGTCAATCAACAAAAAATTAATAACCAATAATTTATCTATGACAGAAGCAGTAAAAAAAATCGGCAATTACAGATGGACAATCTGTGCTCTTATTTTTTTCGCCACCACTATTAACTATCTCGACAGGCAGGTAATTGGTATTCTGAAACCTCTGCTCGAGAGTGATCTCAACATAGGCGAAAAGGCATACTCACACATAGTTATGGCTTTTCAGTTCTTTTATGCTTTCGGCATGCTGCTTACCGGGCGTTTGATAGACAAATGGGGGACAAAGATTGGATATGGGGTAGCTGTTGTACTATGGAGTCTGGCAGCCATGGGTCATGCTCTTGCAAAAGGAGCTCTGGGTTTTGGTTTCTGGAGGTCGTTACTGGGACTCGGTGAATCGGCAAACTTTCCTGCTGCAAACAAGGGCGTGGCAGAATGGTTCCCCAAGAAAGAAAGAGCCCTTGCATTCAGCATTTTAAATTCAGGAACCAATATTGGAGCTATAGTTGCACCTCTTGCTGTACCTGCCATTGTAGCACTATGGGGATGGCAGGCAGCTTTTATCATTACCGGTGCGACAGGCTTCATCTGGCTTTTTTTCTGGTTCTGGATATATGAGGTACCGTCAAAAAAGAAGAATCTTTCTAAAGAGGAATATGACTATATCCATAGTGATGTGGAAGAGCAAAATGAGTCTCAGGAGAGTGTCCCATGGCTCAAACTATTGAAATATCGTCAGACGTGGCTCTTCTTCATTGGTAAGGCTATGACTGATCCCATCTGGTGGTTTTACCTTTTCTGGATACCCGGATGGCTTGCAGACGTAAGAGGCACCGGGCTTAATGTGAAGTCATTTGGCCTGCCACTTGCATTCATCTACACCTCAACTACTGTAGGAAGCATATTTGGCGGGTGGCTCTCGTCATATATGATTAAAAAGGGAATGTCTCCGTTCAGGGCAAGAAGTATAACTATGCTGATCTTTGCGATTCTGGTGACACCTATAGCTTTTGCTTCCTCACCTTCAATCAGCACATGGGGTGCAGTATGTCTGATAGCCCTTGCCGCTTCGTCGCACCAGGCATGGTCAGCAAACATTTTTACCACCGTCTCGGATGCATTCCCGAAGAAGGCTGTCAGCTCTGTGACCGGTATTGGAGGCATGGCAGGAGCTCTGGGCGGACTCGGTGTTTCATACTTTGCAGGGTTCATTCTCGACCTTTATAAGAAAGCCGGACATGTCGAAACAGGCTATATGGTTATGTTCGCCATCGCAGCAAGTGCATACCTTATTGCATGGCTGATCATGAACGTATTTGCTCCAAAAAACAAGAAAGTAGAACTCTGATAAACACAAAGCAACTTATCTGATGTTCAGCAGAAAAGCCCGTTTAAAAGATATTGCAGCACTGGCGGGAGTTTCGATCGGAACTGTTGACAGAGTTCTCCATAACAGGGGACAGGTTGCAGAGAAGACACAGGAAAGAATCCTTAAAATAGCCCGCGAGTTAAATTATACTCCCAACATAATGGCAAGGGCATTGAAAACCAGGAAGGGGTTCAATCTGGTATCGCTTTTACCAGCACCTGCTGATGAAAATGCCTTCTGGCTCAAACACCCCGAAGGTATTGCAAAGGCAATGAGTGAACTTGAACAGTTTCCTATAAACCTTACACAGATTACATTCAACTTTAACAGCGAAAGTGATTTTCAGAAGAAGGCAAAAGATTTATTAAAAAAACCACCTGACGGAATAATTCTGGCTCCACTATTCAGGTCACAATCAATACAATTCTGTTCTGAACTGAAAAACAAAAAAATACCCTTTGTCTTTGTTGACAATTACCTTACAGAAACAAATTTTCTTGCATATGTCGGAGAAGATATATTTCGCAGCGGCAGGGTAGCAGGTCAGCTTGCCGGCCTGCTCACCGCAGCTGACGAGGATATTCTTATCGTCAATATTGCAAAAAACATCCGGAATATGCACCACCTGAATCAAAGGGTAAAAGGATTCCGGAGCTACTTTTCAGGTTCAGATAGAATGAAGAGCAAAATATTCATACTGAACATCCCTGATACAAAGAGAAAGACTGTCAAAGAAATGACAGACAAAATTTTATCAGACCATCCATGTATAAAAACCATATTCGTAACCGGTTCAAAATCATTTATTATTGCTGAATATATTCATTCCTCAGGTCACAAACAGATGAATATTATAGGATATGACCTTATTGATAAAAATGTGGAGTATCTCAGAAAAGGGATAATAAGATTCATTATAGGACAGAGGCCAGAAGAACAGACTTACAGGGCAGTAAAAAAACTATTTGATTATCTTTCATTTAACAAACTGCCGGAAAAAATGGAATATCTTCCGGTTGATATTGTGACTTCAGAAAATGTGGACTTCTTTATAAACAATATTTAAAAAATAATTTTTCAGATTGATGAAAAAACTAGGAAAATATTCAATGGGTATCGGCGACAGGTTTGGCCGTCAGGCAGGTGCCCAGCTCAAGGCTATAATTGATGCCGGGAAAAAAGGTGTTGAAATTACCCCGGTCTGGAACAAGTCGAACCGTGAGCATATTATAATTGGTACAGAACCTGCTGATGTGAGAAAGGAGGCTGATGAAGCGGTCAAAGCAGCGAAATTTAAAAAGCCCTATTTTGTGGATGCCGATCATATCAACTTCGATACTGTTGGGAGATTTATCGAAGCTTCAGATTTCTTTACAATTGACGTTGCAGCATACATAGGGCAGAGAGCCTGTGAAGAAGATATAAAAGCCTTTATGAAGAAAGCAGCAAAATACAAAGGTAAACTCCGCATACAGGGTATTCCGAAGCCCTTCAACATTACTTCTGCTTATCTTAAGAAAGTTGCAGAGAAATATCTCTTTGCAACAAAGATGGCAGGTGTGATCTACAGGAAGATTGAGAAACTAAAGGGAGCCGGCAAATTTGTAACAGAGGTTTCGATGGATGAGGTTCCAGATCCACAAACGCCGGCAGAACTCTTTTTCATTCTCATGATGCTTTCCATTGAAAACATCCCGTTACAGACCATTGCTCCTAAATTTCAGGGCAGATTCAATAAAGGGGTTGATTATGTTGGCAATCCTGAACTTTTTGCACTTGAGTTTGAAACGGATCTTTTAGTTATAAGACATGCTGTAAAACTTTTCAAACTTCCGGAGAATCTGAAGATAAGTGTTCATTCGGGCTCTGATAAGTTTGCACTCTACCCTCATATTGGCAGTATAATCCGCAAGTATGATGCAGGAATACATCTGAAGACAGCCGGAACAACCTGGCTTGAAGAGGTTACCGGACTTGCAATGGCAGGAGGAGAAGCACTTACGTTTGTTAAAGAGATGTATAAAAGTGCTTATGAAAAGATTGATGAACTCTGTGCTCCATATGCCGATGTTATAGACATAAAGAAAGAAAGGCTCCCCTCGCCTGCTGAAGTTATGAAATGGGACAGTGAAAAACTCTCATCAGCAATAATTCACGACGCTAAAAACCCGAACTACAACCCCGACATGAGGCAACTGATACATGTCGGATATAAGCTTGCTGCACTGAGAATGAAAGAGTACCTTGAACTGCTGGATAAAAACAAAGATGTCGTCTCCAGGTGTGTCTACGAAAATATTTACAGCAGGCATATCTGCAGGTTGTTTGGGATAGGATGATGTTACTTTCTTTTGCTTGACTGACCCCCAACCCCCCTGAGAAGGGGGCTTGCGGTTCATGTTCACCCCCCACCCCCCCTGAGAGGGGGGCTTGTGGTTCATGTTCACCCCCCAACCCCCCTGAGAAGGGGGCTTGTGGTTCATCTTCACCCCCCAACCCCCCTGAGAAGGGGGGCTTTTTTATCATTCATTTAAGTTTATTTGGTCTTCGCTTCGCTCGGCGGATCATTCAATGGGTCACGACTTGCCCCGTGCCTTCAACACTTTATTAACTATTTATTTATCTTCAATAATTCTTCAAGGGGGATACTCTCAAACACCAGATCGGCCTGGCTGCTCTCATAAAGAATTCCTATTGTTCTTTCATCAACTGAAGTAAGACACGAATAGCCTCTTCCTGTACCTTCATCAAGGAGAAAATAATATTCTTCAGGCCAGGTGAGTCCGTCATCGAAACTGACTTTGATTGTAATGTTTCTTCTCGGCGGGCTTTCGACATCAGGGTTTGAAAAGACCAGAACATGCTTTTTCTCTCCGTTTAAAGAATATTCATGCTTCAGCAGGGAAGCCATACAAACGGGTTCTCTCAATATATGACGGGATGAAGGATGTTCTCTCCATGTATTACCAAGATCTGAAGTAACCGCTACGGCTCTTCCTGTCTCCCCCTGGCGGCGCTGACCGTAACGCATGTTCAGCATCAGGGTTCCGTCATCCAACTGCACAACTGCACATTCGTTGGTGCCTGAAAAGGCCGGATTACTTGTTTTCCATGTTAGCCCGCCGTCAAGGCTATAGATGATATTTGAAAAAGGCACTCCGTCCTCATCCCTTCCCTGAGCAGGGAAAACAAGAGTGCCGTCATCCATTGTTATTCCCCTTCCCGGTGCCGGAGCTAATAGCCACCACTCCCGTCTCTTGCACATTCTGGTCAGATTTTCCGGCTCACTCCACGTTTTGCCGTCATCGGTGCTTGTTGTTATCAGAAACTGCGATGTTTGCCTGACGTCAAAACCGGGCTGTGAGCCCTTCCTTCTCCATTGATGCTCCCATGCATTGCTTTCTTCGGTAAGTCCTTCAATCCAGCGACCGGCAGTATCGAGTACACCATGCATCCACAGACCAGCGACAAATATTTTCCCGGAGTTTTCATCAACCAGAATGCAGGCATCACTCACCCCATTGAATTTCTGCGGAAGGCCACCCCACTCATCCATATCCAGCACTATCCGCATTGGCTCCCACGTGTTCCCACCATCAGTACTGCGGCTCAGTCCAATGTCAATATCACCCTGCAAATCCCTGCTGCTTAACCTTCGCACATCATATATTGCCAGAAGTGTGCCGGCTTTTGTAGTCGCCAGTCCAGGTATTCTGTAAGTGTGCACATTGTCATCAAGATGTTTGCGTACTGCCACCCCCACCCTCTGCCTTATGCCAGTGTTTATTTCTATAACCTCCATCTTTCTGCATCCGGTTATTCTCACAGAACTAAATCCAAAATCAATCCTGTTATACAAACTGGTACTATGGCTCAGATTACACACCACCCAGAAATAATTGTCACCAGTTGAGAGTGTCTGCTCCCCTTTGAAATTTAAAACCCTGGAGATCTTTTCTGCTTTTCCAAAAATGCCTTTAACAGTATTGTTGCCCGGCCAGAGTGAATCAACTCCGGTGAAAAGTATCTGGACGTTTTCAATATCTTCATGATTGTCACAGCCTGAAGATGTTATTCTAAACCTCCTGACATTCAGATTTTTATCACTATCAGGTACTGAGATCTTTATCTGAAGAACAGGATTATTTTCCCTGTTCTTCAGCACAGGCACCTGAAATTGCCTGACTGTTATTGTTACTTCATCTCTGTAATTTTTGCATGAGAAAGATGCTAATGAAATAAAATACAACAAAATAACTTTAAGAATGTACAGCAGGTTTTTCATGGTAATATGCTATCATAGAAAGGATAAATTTATTTAATTTAGCATCAGGATTAAGAGGCTTCAAATAAAAAATTATTTAGCTATGAGAAGAGATAACCGTCGCAATTTCATCAGAAAGGGTCTGCTGGGCGCTTCTGCTGCAACATTTTTACCTGTCTCTTTAAAAGACCGCATTAGTAACTATGCTACCCCTGTGACTGAATTACCCTCGCGTGTTCTTGGAAGAACTGGTATTAAAACACCCCTGATAAGCTTTGGAACAGCAGGGATTAACGATACAGGCTTAATAAAAGCCGCATATAATTCTGGAATTAAGATTTTCTTTTCAGCAACATATTATGGCGAAGGAAACAATGAAAGAATTCTTGGACAGGGGTTAAAAGGATTGCCAAGAGATTCTTTTATTGTAGGAACAGCGGTGCCTGAAGATAGACTTGACCGCCGCTCAGGGGCGTTCACGTCACCTTTCGACATCGATGCCTACATCAAAAAAGCAGATGCCTGCCTGGAACGTTTCGGGATGGACCATGTAGACTTTCTCCTTTTTCCGTATGCTTCGAGAAAAGAGACAATCATGGACGAAAGTCTTTTAAAAGCACTCGAACAGTTGAAAAAACTGGGGAAGACACGATTCGTCGGGATTGCATCACACGGTGGAACAGAAGAGGCACTTAAAGCAGCCGCCGACGCAGGAATTTATGATGTGGCGATGATCTCCTACAATTTTAAAATAGCAAATAAAACCTCCCTTGACGAAGCCATTAGTTATGCTGTAAAGAAAGGAATGGGAATCATTGCTATGAAGACGCTAAGCGGTGCGATGAACAGCAAAAATGGATCTGCTGTAAATACCAGTGCCGCTCTTAAATGGGTTCTGCAAAACGAAAATATAGCTACAATTGTCTCGGGCATGACCACTTTCGACCAGCTTGAAAAGAATCTGGCAATGCTCAAAGATGTAAGGATGACTGATCAGGAGAAAAAGGAACTCGGGATTGCTGCAACCGAAAAAGAATACGGATTATATTGCCAGCAGTGCAGGGAGTGTATACCACAATGCCCGTATAATCTGGATATACCAACCATCATGAGAAGTTACATGTATGCATACGGGTACAGAAATCTGGAACAGGCATGGTATACTCTGGCTGAGGCTGGATTAAAAGAAAATCCATGCAATCAATGTGAAGCATGTCAGGTCAGATGCGCTTCAGGTTTCAACATCAGGGGCAAAATAACTGACATTGCCCGGCTTGGTCATGTGCCTGCAGATTTTTTACATAAAGCTTAAAAAAGAAGACTTTAATCAACACACTTTTACCATTACAGCTTTACAGGCTTTAAATTACCATCAATTATTGTTGGTGTAGTTTTATTAAGTTTCAGTTTCATTTTCATAGTACCGTATCTTACAATAACATTCCTGTCATCTGAGGCCGTGAGTTTTGCTTCTTTCAACCTGTTGTTTTCCCATGAAATTTCAACCTCAATATTCCCGCGTGCTTTAAGTCCTGATATCATACCTTCCTTCCATGCAGCAGGCAACGCCGGGAGCAGTTCTATTTCTCCGGCATGCGACTGAAGAAGCATCTCGGCAATTCCTGCAGTCAGTCCGAAATTTCCGTCGATCTGAAAAGGCGGGTGGGTGTCGAAAAGATTATTAAGTGTCTTTTCGCGCTGCATCTCGATTATTTTGTTCCAGGCCGCATCTCCGTCCTTCAGTCTTGCCAGGAAGTTTACCATCCATGCCTTACTCCAGCCTGTTGATGAGCCCTGTCCTTTTGCGGCATAAGTCTGGCGGCGTTCGATAGTCTTCTTAGCTGCTTCGAAAAGTTCGGGCTGTGCCTGTGTAATCTGTGTTCCGGGATGGAGTCCGAACAGTTGCGAAACATGCCTGTGACCCGGCTCGTTCTCTTCATAATCTTCAATCCATTCCTGTATTATACCATACCTCCTGCTTACCCTGTTGGGTGGCAGGTCTTTCAAAACTGCCTGCATCTGTTCCAGCAGCTTTCTGTCTTCACCCAGTATCCTGCCTGCCTTCACACAGGCATTAAGTAACTCTCTTATAATCTGTATATCCATTGTCGCACCATAGGTAAGGTTGTATCTTTCACCGTTCGGCAACCGGTAGGTGTTTTCGGGTGAGTTTGACGGTGCAGTCACCAGATATCCGTTCTTATCCCTGATCAGGAATCCCATAACAAACTCTGCACTCTCTTTCATTGAGGGCCATGCTTCATTTTTCAGATAACCGATGTCCTGT
>Ga0208824_1000796_pt1 | contig 31324 bp, 35 predicted proteins | sample AD_JPNTR3_MetaG_FD_184447 | JGI IMG/M metagenome (GOLD analysis project Ga0208824, IMG submission 184447) | Active sludge microbial communities of municipal wastewater-treating anaerobic digesters from Japan - AD_JPNTR3_MetaG (SPAdes) (version 2) | ecosystem: Engineered > Bioreactor > Anaerobic...
CCCGAAGGGTTCTGCGAAGAACAGTCAAAAGCCGGTGGGGGTGGGGAGTGAGGGAAAAGAGAGTGCAGAGAGGAAAACCGTATAGAGGGGAGGGGCGCACCGGCTTTTGCACCGGTTTTATTTTAGTCCCTCCCCTCTAGGAGGTGTTCCTCTTTGCATTGCGAGGCGTAGGCCTTACAGACGGCGAGGGCGGAAAATGAATTTCGTGGCCGTTTCGTTTGGATATGCGGCAGGGCGCCAACAACAAAACGTAGGGGGCGATGCCCACATCGCCCCGCCATTTTGTTACCACACAGTTTGTCCCAAAGGCCGGGACGTCGAGAATGGTCGGGAGGCCGAGGGCGGCCTCCCCTACAATTCGTTAAACGATACATTTTGCGGAAGGCAGGGCGGATAATATCCGCCCCTACATTTCCGCATACGTTTTGCCAACGGCCGGGACGTCGAGGACGCCGTCCCCTACAATTTGTTCCGGCAGATGATGTCGGAATGGCCGGGAGGCCGAGGGCGGCCTCCCCTACAATTCATTCGGGCATATGATTTCCAAAAGGCCGGGCGGATAATATCCGCCCCTACATTTCTGCATACATTGTCCCAAAGGACGGGACGTCGAGAATGGCCGGGAGGCCGAGGGCGGCCTCCCCTACATTGCGTTTCTCCACATAGCAAAAATAAAGGACGTTTCCAAAGAAACGTCCTACATTTCAGCATTCTAACGATTATGCTCTCTCAACCTTACCTGAACGCAGGCATCTTGAGCAAGCGTAGATATGACAAGGAGTACCCTTGACGATAGCCTTAACACGCTTTACATTAGGCTTCCATGTTCTGTTTGAGCGTCTGTGAGAGTGAGAAACCTTGATTCCGAAAGTAACTCCCTTTCCGCAGATATCACACTTTGCCATCAGGCTGCACCTCCTTATAATACTTGTAAATTAGACAACATGAATATTGTAACACAAAGTTCTGAAAAATGCAAGTGTTTTCTGAAAAAAACTGAAATTTTTTTTGAAAAGACGTAAATTTGATCCTAGGACTTGAAAAAATTGTGCAATTGGTGTATAATATATTATGACTATCTATGTCAGAGAAAATTTTTTCTACTTATTATTATAGAGGTGCCTATGAATTACGATGCGTTAAGACTGTTTTTCAAATATTTTTCCAGAGCTCTCATGCTCCTGCTGGTGCTGCCCCTGACCAACTCTGCAAAGGGTATCGTGGCCAAGAAGCTGGGGGACGACTCTGCTGAGAAAGAGGGCAGGATCACCCTCAACCCATTCGTACATCTTGACCCGCTGGGATCCCTGGCGATCATGCTGTGCGGCTTCGGCTGGTCAAAGCCAATGCCGATAAGCCCTATTCGCATGAAAAATTACAAGCAGGGCGTGGTGCTGATCTCGCTGACCGGCCCCGTGACCCACTTCCTGGCGGCAATCGTGTGTGACTTCTTCGTGAAGCTCTTCTTCTGTCTGCCGGCTCTCCAGAGCCAGATGAGCAGGATCACTCCTCTGTGGTGCCTGGCATTCGTGCTCTCCATAGTTTCTGACATCAACGTTTGTCTGGGAGTGATCAACCTTCTGCCCATACCTCCCATGGACGGATTCAACATCCTTCACCAGTTCGCAGGACCCAAGTTCAACCGCTGGTATTACGCAAATTATATGCTGATAAACCGTGTTTCCACGATCATTCTTCTGGCTCTGTTCTTCATGCCGGAGCTCACCGACAATATGTTTGACCCCCTGGGCAGGCTCATAGACTGGGTAGACGGCCTTTTGAGCTACGCAACTGCCTGGGTGCCTGCTGTATTCGGTGGCTGATCTATGGAGACCATAAGCTACAAGCTGGACGTCTTCGAGGGACCTCTTGACCTGCTGCTTTCCCTTATCGCAAAGCATAAGCTGAATATCTTCGATGTGGACATCTCAAAGCTCCTTGAGCAGTACCTTCTCTACATCGAGGAGGCCAAGTCGCAGGACTTAGAGCTTGCAGGAGAGTTCCTGGAAATGGCCGCAAGGCTGATCTACATCAAGACTGCCTCACTTCTCCCAAGGCCGGAGGAGGCCGAGCAGATGAAGAAGGAGCTGGAGGGCGCTCTCATCGAGCTTTCTCTGTGCAAGGAGGCTGCAAAACGCCTTGCAGAGCAGAACGTGGGTGGCGACATCTTCGTCCGTGAGCCCATGAAGCTGAAGGTGGACATGACCTACTGTCTGGTCCACGAGCCCAGCAGACTGGTGGACGCATACAGCGCTGTTTTCCACAAAAAAGTGAAAACAGGCGACCAGAAGCTGAAGCTGGAGAGCAAGATCAACTCAGTGGTGAAGCGCAGGATCGTGCCTGTTCTCACCAAGGTGGTGCATATCCTTCGTGAGCTCTACAGCACCGGCGAGGTCAGCATGGACAAGCTCTATGAGGGTGTGACCGACCGCTCAGCAAGAGTGGCCACCTTCCTGGCAGTGCTCGAGCTGACAAGATTTGGACGAATTACCATTAGCGACGACAACAGGATCGTATTTTTCAAAGGCGGAAAGGAGGGAGCTCGCAGGACATGGAGATCAAAGAGAAACTCGGAGCAATAGAGGCCATACTCTTCGCAAGCGGAGAGCCTATCGAGATCTACCGGCTTTCTGAGGCCTCCGGCGTGGACGTGGGTACCCTGCCCTCGCTGATCAAGCTCCTGAACGACCGCTACGACGACGTGGGCAGCGGTCTGGCCATAAAGAAGCTGGACAGCAGCTATCAGATGTGTACAAGGGAGGAGTTCGCTCCCCAGATAAAAGCGGCGCTTGAGACCAAGAAGTCCACTCCGCTTTCAAATGCGGCAATGGAGGCGCTGACCATAATCGCCTATAATCAGCCTGTTTCCAAGGGATTTGTGGAGAACGTCAGAGGCGTTGACAGCTCCTCAGTCGTGAACAATCTTGTGGAAAAGGGACTGGTGGAGGAGGCCGGAAGGCTTGACGTTCCAGGCAAGCCCATCGTTTACCGCACAACAGCAGTTTTCCTGCGCAGCTTCGGGCTGAGCTCGGTGGCAGATCTTCCGCCGCTGCCGGGTCATGAGAACATCAACATCAGCGAGGAGGAAGAGCCTCAGCTGATGATCCCAGACCCGGATCTGGAGGGAAACGAAGACTGAGACTAGATTCTTTGAAAGGAGCGGCAGGATGATCGTTCTCAAAATTCTTCTGTGGATACTTCTTGCCGTTCTCGGCATCATAGTCATCGTGCTGATCCTTCCCATTCGGGGGGAGGTCAGCTTCATCGGCGAAAAGCTGCGCTACAAGGCGAAGCTATGGTTCATTCCTGTGCTTACCTCTGAGGGCGGAGGAGTTTTAGGCTGGCTGAAAAAGCGCCGTGGCAGGAAAAAGCCAAAGGCAGAAGATCTCTCCGATAGCGGTCAGGACGACCTCCCCGACCTGGACGAGGACTTCGACGACCTGCCCCTGACTCCCTCTGAGCAGCGTGATGAGACCTCGGAGGCTGCTCCACAGGCTGCTGCGGAGGAAGCTCCCCAGGAGGAGGCCAATCAGACAGCTGCTCAGGAGGAAGCTGCCGCAGAGGAGCTCCCCACAGAGGAGCCGGAGGAGGAGATCTCCTCCCACAAAAAGAAGCGCCGCAAAAAGGAAAAGCCCCCCAAGGAGCCCAAAACTCTCGGGGAAAAGCTGGAGGCGCTGCTGGACCTTTGGCGAGCCGCAGACAGGCCTGTGCTGAAGATCCTCAAGGGCGTCAAGCTCTATGAGCTGTACATCGACTTCATCATCGCCAACGAGGACGCCTACAAATGCGCCCTGAATTACGGCAGGATAAGCGGAGCCCTGTTCAACCTGCTGGGCTGGCTCAGCGTGCTGTTCACCGTGAAGGTGAAGACCGTTGACGTAAACGCAGGATTTGCCCTGGACAAGAGCCGCTGGGACGCCTCGGTGAAGGTATCCTTCCGGCTGGGAACTCTGGTTATTGCAGGAATTTGGTTCCTGATAACATACATCTTCCGGTATTTCATCCCCGGAAAACTACAAGCTAAAAAGCTGCAAAAGATCCGCCGCAAGGCAGAAATGAGGTAATGATAATGGAAAATAAAAAGACACCGGTCAGCGACCTGCTGGGCATTTCTATGGAAAAGGTCAAGGAGATGGCTGACATCAACGCTATCATCGGCGACCCCATAAAGCTGGAGGACGGCACTACTATAATCCCCATATCCAAGGTAACTTACGGCTTTGCTTCGGGCGGCTCAGATCTTCCCTCAAAGTACGATAAGGACCTCTTCGGCGGCGGAGCAGGCGCCGGAGTTTCCATCAAGCCTGAGGGCTTCCTGGTTATCGCTCCCGACGGCACCGCTAGAATGGTGGGCATGGATTCCGGCAACGACCCGATCAGCAATGTTGTGAACAATATGCCCGGCATCATCGAGAAGGTACAGGGCTTCCTTTCCAAGAAGAAGGGCGGCTCCGATGAGGAGAGCGCTCCTGCTGACGGCGGAGTTACCCTTAACGACTGAGAATAACCGGCTCCTTCCCGGCATATGCTTATGCTGAGGAGGAATGACCATGAAAAAGCTCATAACAGCGGCCTTTGCCATGTGCATATCGGCTGCGGTGCAGTCTGCGGCGGCCTTTGCAGATGAGGAGCCTCCCCAGGTATCAGCAAGGGCTGCGGCTGTGATAACTGCGGATACCGGCGAAACGGTGTTCACCTCTGGAGAGCAGGGGAAGCTCCCCATGGCCAGCACCACCAAGATCATGACGGCCATGCTGACTATCGAGAGCGGAGGGCTTTACGAGGAGTTCACCGTTGACCCCGACGCTATCATGGTGGAGGGCTCTTCTATGGGGCTCCTGCCCGGTGACAGGGTCACAAAGTACGACCTTTGCTGCGGTATGCTGCTGCCCTCGGGCAACGACGCCGCAAATGCCGCCGCTGTGCGGATCTCCGGCAGCACTGAGGCCTTTGCGGAGCTGATGAATGCCCGTGCAAGGGAGCTTGGCCTTAGCCATACATACTTCGTCACGCCCTCGGGTCTTGAGGGCGAAGGTCACGGCTCATCGGCGCTGGATATGGCGATCCTGGCAAGGGAAGCGCTGAAGTCTCCCATATTTCGGGAGATCTGCTCCCAGGAGAGCATGAAGCTCAGCTTCGGGGACCCTCCCTACGACAGGTGGCTGAGGAACACCAACAAGCTGCTTTCCCTCTACGGAGGGACCTACGGCGTCAAGACAGGCTTCACTGACGAGGCCGGAAGATGCCTTGTTTCCGCCTGCGAAAGAGACGGCAAAAGGCTGATCTGCGTGACGCTCAACGACAAAAATGACTGGAACGACCACATGGCGCTCTTCGATTACGCCTTCGGAAGGACGAAAAAGATCTCTCCGGCGGCAGGGGAGCATCAGGTGGCCGTGGTGGGCTCTGAAAAGGAGTCCGTAAGGTGCTCAGCGGAGGAGCTCCCGGAGATAACAGCTCTGGAGGCAGCTCCCGAGGAGCTCAGTATGACAGTGGTCTCGGCGCCATTCGTTTATGCGCCGGTCAGTCCCGGCGAGGAGGTGGCTCAGCTGTGCATCTCCTATAATGGGCGTGAGATCACACGGGTGCCCCTTCTGGCTGAGGAGGAAGCTCCCAAAAAGGCCGCAGAGCCGGAAAAGCCCGGTATTCTGCGAAGAATATTATCAAAGCTCAGGAGGCTCATCTTCTGAGAAGGAGTAAAATGGATAACAAGATAAGAATTCAAAAAATGATAGCCGACAGCGGCTTCTGCTCACGGAGAAAGGCCGAGCAGCTCATCTCTCAGGGAAGAGTCAAGCTGGGCGGCCACCCGGTGAAGCTGGGCGACAAGTGCGGCTATAAGGACATCATCACAGTTGACGGTGAGAGGATAAATATCCCCCGGAAGAAGAGCTTCCGGTACATCATGATGAACAAGCCCAGAGGCTATGTTACCACCGTTTCAGACGAGCTTGACAGGCGCTGTGTCATGGATCTTTTGGAGGACGTGGAGGAGCGTGTCTACCCCGTAGGACGCCTTGACAGGAACTCAGAGGGCCTGCTGCTGTTCACCAACGACGGCGAATTCGCCAACAGCATCATGCACCCCAGCCGTCATGTCACCAAGACCTACCGTGTTACGGTAAGGCCTGACATCAACGATGAGCAGCTCACTGAGCTTTCCTCCGGTGTGGAGATCGACGGCAAGATGACGATGCCTGCTACAGTTGTGGTCAAGACCAAGGAGCAGGGCAGAGTCGTTCTGCTCATTTCAATCAAGGAGGGCCGCAACCGCCAGATCAGAAAAATGTGCGAGGCTGTTGGCCTGGAAGTGGCAAGACTTCGCCGCATAAGCGTTGGTCCTGTAAAGCTGGGTATGCTCCAGCCGGGAGAATGGCGTGACCTGACCCCCGATGAGCTCAGATCCCTCCGCACTGCTATCGGCAAGGGGAAGTGAGAAAATGCTTGAGATACAGGAAAAATTCGACACCACCGGTTATGAGGAGCTTGTGGAGAGCGCTTCTCCTCAAAACCTCCACATAACCGAGGCTCTTGACGGGGGAGCACCTATCGGCTTCATCGCCTATTGGTACGGAGCTGACAAGACCACGGTCTGCGCCTTCGACGACGGGGGAGATCTTATGCTCTGCGATGGTCTGGTGCGGTCTGTCATGTTCAAGAGCGTTCTGAAGGGCATAGAGGTCATGGAATTTGCCCTTTCCGATACAGCGGGCTTTGATGACCTGAGGAAGCTGAGATTTCTCACCGGTGACAGCTGGATCTGCGAGGATCTTAACAGCTTCATGAACGGCTGCGAGAGCTGTAAGGAAAACAAAAAGGATAATTGATACTGAAAGGAGCGATTTGCAATGCCAATTAGGATCTCATCGGAGCTGCCGGCATTCAAAACGCTTGGAGAAGAGAATATATTCGTTATGTCCAAGGAGCGGGCCGAGCATCAGGATATTCGTCCGCTGAAGGTTGCTATCGTCAACATCATGCCTAAGAAGATCGAGACTGAGAGCCAGCTCATGAGGCTGCTCAGCAACACGCCCCTTCAAGTGGACATCGACCTTCTTCAAATGGCGTCACACGTTTCACGAAACACCTCTCATAAGCACCTTGAGGCCTTCTACAAGACCTTCGACGAGGTAAAGGAGGACCGCTATGACGGAATGATCGTCACCGGCGCTCCTGTTGAGCTTTTGGAGTACGAGGAGGTTGACTATTGGGACGAGATCACTCAGATCTTTGAGTGGTCAAAGACCCACGTCTACTCCACACTGTATATCTGCTGGGCGGCTCAGGCCGGACTGTATTACCACTTCGGTGTGCCGAAGTACACCCTTCCGCAGAAAATGTTCGGCATCTTCCCTCACAAGGTGGAGAAGGAGAACGTCCAGCTCCTAAGGGGCTTCGACGACGTTTTCAACGTGCCTCACTCCAGGAATACTGAGGTGCGCCGTGAGGACATCGAGAAGGTCTCACAGCTGGAGATCCTCACCTATTCTGAGCTCTCCGGCGTTCACATCGTTGCCAATAAAAACGGCCGGCAATATTTCATCACCGGCCACTCGGAATACGACAGAGACACCATTGCCTCAGAGTATTTCCGGGATCTGAAAAAGGGCATCGACATTCAGCTTCCGTACAACTATTTCCCGGATAACGACCCGGAAAAGGAGCCCCTCTTCTCATGGAGATGTGCGGCAAACCTGATGTTCTCAAACTGGCTCAATTACTGCGTTTATCAGAGGACGCCGTATAATCTGGACGAGCTTGAGATCCGCAGCTGGACCTGGGAAACTCCACTCTGATAATGAAAGGTATAGGGATCATGGAAGATAAAAGACTTGAGGACTTCGGTCCTGAGAAATTCAATGGGGAAGAAAAGGTTTTCATCGAGCAGAAGGAGTTTCGGGATTTCGACAAGCCGAAGCATTACAGGGGAAAGGCCTTCTCGATAATTGCTCTGGTGCTCAGCCTGGTGAGCTTCGTGTATGCACTGGGAGGATTTTTCTGGGCAACTGTCCTGCTCTCAGGCGGCGCAGTGCTCATAGGGCTCATCGCTCTTATCCGCAAGCACAGCGACCCGGGAGTTGCCATGTGCGGAGTCATCATCGCCGGGGTGATCCTCGGTATGAGCATATGGTCATACATTGACGGCAGCGAGGCATGGCGTGACAACCGTGATGAGGACGACCGGGAGACTGTTGACGTTACCGATATGCTTCCGCAGACTTATATGGAGGAAATGCTATGAGCAGAGAAAAGACCTTCATCGACGAGATGAACTGTGAGATGATCGACGAGATGAGCGACTCCATGGTGGACGACACCAAGAGCAGCCGCCGCCGTGAATACAACGACCTTGGACTTACCGGAAGACCAAAGGTAGCCAACTCAGAGCGCCACTCCGGAGGGAGCCACCTCTGTGAGGAGGGCGGCGCCCATGAGGTCATGGAGCAGAGAAGGTCTGTGGACTACCGCACCGTCAACAGCGACCGCCCTCAGCGCACGATCGCACAGGGCACTCAGCGCAGCTCTCAGAGCTCCAAGCAGAGCACTCAGGCCTCCGGCAAGGGATTCATTGTCTTGATATGTATCATTTTGTTCGCTGTCGGTGCCGCTGCGGATGCTCTTCCGCTGGTGGTCGTAAGCATACTGCTGCTGGTGGGCATTTTTTCAAATAAAAACGGAAAAAACCGTAAATGATAAAATTATTGGAGGTCAAAAATGAGCGAGATAAACGTTGATAATAACAATTACACTCAGCAGGACGAAACGCCTAATTCCTTCAAGAAGGGCTTTGCGATAACGTCCTTCGTACTGGGACTTTTAGGACTGCTGTGCTGCTTCTGCGGACTTGGCTGGATCCTAGCGCCGCTTTCGCTGATCTTCGGCATCATCTCCCTTGCCACGAAGCGTGGCGCAAAGGGACTTGCTATCGCAGGCGTTGTCCTGTCGGCTATCACACTTCTCCTGCTGATCTGCTTCAGGGTATTTTTCGGCGAGGTGTCTGACGATCTCATGAAATTCGCCCTGGACGGTCCTCAGTACGTTGCAGATTATGAGGCAACAGGCGATATCCCTGAGGAATTCCAGAAGTACCAGGATCCCAAGTACGACAAGTATTGGCCTTCCTTCAATGTGCATAATTTCGATGAATTCTATGCACAGCTTGTAAAGCAGTATAAGGACTCATACACAAGTCAGGGAGGAACTCTGCCGCCGCCTTCAACGGGAAGCTCGTCGACTGAGCTGATCCTTCTGCCGGCTGTCTAAAGCCAGAGGCTCACAGGAGCCAGAGCCGGGATAAGATTTCGGAGAACACAATATGCAGCTGCGATCCCCGAGGCGGCAAGGTAGAACCTGCGGCTTTCGGGGATCAGCTTTACCCTTTTGCCAAAGGCCGCAAAAACGTTCTGCGCCCAGAAAAGCACTGCCCATAAAGCCAGAGCCACGAAAAGTGCGTTGTCCCGGAGAGCAGTCAGGATCTGGCCGTCAGCCAGGTCGTACAGGCAGTGTGTGGCTCCGCAGCCGGGACAGTAGAGCCGAAGGAAGACTCTCGCCGGACAGGGCGGGATCCTCATGCTGATATTTCTTCGGTAAAAGCCCAAAAACAAATATCCCAGCGGTAGGAGAACTGCCGGCAGAAGCGCTATAATGGCGCTTTTTTTGCGTTTAGTCATAAAGCTCTCCTTTCAGACAATTTTTGCGGAAAATTTTTGCACCGCCGGAATGATCCGGCAAAAGCGGCAGTATAATCATAGTAAAAGAGGTGAGAAGATGACTCGTTTGAAGAAAAGAAGAATTGCTCAGGCGGTGAAGGTGAGCCTGCTGCTGGCGCTGCCCATAGCCGTGGGAGCCTCAGCTAAGGGCGTCCCGGCGGTGAAGAGCGCTCTGTCCGGCTTTGCGGAGGCCGACCTTGGCAAGGGAGATCAGCTGGTCAGGCAGCCTGACTACGCCCAGGATTCCGGCTCAGATCCTGAGGAGGACATACTTAGCGGCGCTCTCATCGTTTCTCAGGGCTACGGCGTTCTTCCTGAGACCAGGCAGAGCGGCACCGGCGTGAAGCTGCTGAGCCCCCTGGAAATGGTCAGCGCCGATCCGGGGCCAAAGCCCTATCCTGCCCAGGATCAGTGGAGCCTTGACGGCAAGATCCTCCGCACTACCTACGGTGAGTACAGCGGCGACAGCTTCTTCGATCTGGAGGGCGGCGGTCAGGTCAACAACAAGACCTCGATCTCCAACGATTCCCTCAGGAGCGAGAGCCGGTGTCTGCCAAATTTCACCATTTCTGAAACGGACGAGCCGCAGGTGCTGATCTACCACACTCACACGACTGAGAGCTTTGAGCCCTTTGTCCGTGAGAGCTACGATACCTCCTTCAACTACCGCACCACTGACGAGACCAAGAACATCGTCATGGTGGGGGACGCTATCCAGGCGGAGCTGGAGGCCTCCGGGATAGGCGTGATCCACGCCCGGACGATCCACGATTACCCCTCCTATAACGGCTCATACGGCCGCAGCAGAGAGACTATCCTTCCCATTCTGGAGCAGTACCCCACGATCAAGGTGGCTCTTGATATACACCGGGACGCTATCTCGGCAGAGGGAGTTGCCTATCAGCCATTTTCCGTTCAGCAGGGGAAGGAGGCAGCTCAGGTCATGATCATCTCCGGCTGCGATGACGGGACGCTGGATATGCCAGAGTACATGAAGAACTTCCACTTCGCCTGCTCCTTCCAGCAGCAGCTTGAGTCCGACTGGCCGGGGCTGACCAGACCGATCCTCTTCGACTATCGCCACTACAATCAGGATCTGACCACAGGGAGCCTGCTGATCGAGGTGGGCTCTCACGGGAACACTCTTGAGCAGGTGCAGTATTCCGGCCAGCTGATCGGGCAGTCCCTGGGGAAACTGCTTGAGTCAATAAAGGAGGAGCCATGAAAAGCAAAAAAACCGCAGCAGGAGCGGCCGTTGTTTACCTGCTCCTGACCGGCGGTCTTTGGATGTTTGTAAGGTCGTATGCCAGCTTTCGCACAAGGCTTTCCGGCGAAGGCAGGGCTGTCTCTGTAGAGACAAGTCCCGAAGGGCTCACAGCTGAGCTTCTTGGGAGCAAGATCCGGCTGGACCTCTCCCTTATGGACGAAAGCAGCAGAGCCTACCTTCCGGCCTATCTGGCTGCTCCTGATGAGCTTCGGGCATGGGCGCTTTTATGCGGAGTGGTGGATCAGCTTTGACTGCATATCGTAGTAGAAGGTGTTCAGCTCACCTGAATAGATCAGCTCAGCACCGGGGAAATGCCTGAAATCGTCGGGCTTATACAGGCAGAATGGTTTCTCAAGAGGGATACCCACCTTGTCAAGAGTATATGCCACGAACTGGGAACAGACGAAGCTGGTCTCACGCTTCCATTCGATGTTGAAATACACCGCCAGAAGTCCCAGCACATTGTAGGAATAGATGTTGCGGTTGTGGGAGAAATGGCTGATGATCAGCTCGTATTTTTCCTTCTGCTCCTGAGTAACAGGGATGCGGTAGATCTCGCAGGGGATAAAGCCGTAATCGCCGAGAGTGCCCTCGCCAACGATCTCCTTGTTGAAGGTCGCAGGAAGGGGGAATGGGCGGTATGTGCGGCAGAAGCTGTACATCTCCGAAAGCCGCTCATCGCCTGAGAGGGAAACGTGGTTGAAAGGCTTCTTCGTGATGAACTTGAAGAAACGGGCGGGACGTGTGCCAGTCTGAGCAACTATGAGATATATGTAATGGTCCAAAGTGTCACCTCCGAAAGGAGTTTTATCTGAGGGCGCCGGGGTCAATTTGACCAAAAATCTATCTTTCTGTCGGCGTCAAAATATAGTCTTTAATAATTATACCACAACTACTTGAAAATTTCAAGGGTTTGTGCTATAATAATTGTTAGTGTTATAATATGCGCCTGTAGCTCAGTGGATAGAGCAGTGGCCTCCGACGCCATGTGCGCAGGTTCGACTCCTGTCAGGCGTACCACGGCGAGCGGCCGAACGCAATTACGCGCCTCACGATATTTGGGGCGCAAACATTTTCCCGCGCATGACACGGTACCGAAAATGACACACCTTTCCAGTGGCGATTAGCCGTGCGTATATTTGCGGTTCAGAATTTCTGAGCCGCATTTTTATTCCCACGCATGACACGGTACCGAAAACGACACACCGTTCTATATAGCTGGTACAATTTCGCTCCATCGATGAAAAAACCCGAAATATCGGGCTTTTTTGCTTTTCGAGCGGCCGGTCTTTTGCAAGGCCGGATAAACGAGTACCAAAATTCATGGTTGACAGCTGGAGATACCCATGATAAAATGAAGCCAATTATAAAGAATTTGTTTTGGGGGTGGAGCTATGATAGACAGAAAGCTCTGTGAGCTGCTGATCCAGGAGTATTACACAGACGTGATGAACTTCTGCCGAGCCAAGCTGAGGGACGATGAGGCCGCCAAGGACTGCGCTCAGGAGACCTTCATTTTGTTTTTTGAGAAGAGGCAGCGTCTGGATCTGACCGAAAACATCAAGGCTTGGCTTTTGTCGGCAGCGGCAAGGATCATCAAGAGCCACCGGAGGAACAGCTGGCGACGAGTGGAGGACGGCGAAGGCGTGATCGACAGGCTACCGGCGTCAGAGGATATACAGCGGAGCGCCGAAATGAAGTCCGCTCTCTCGCAGCTTACCAGTGAGGAAGCGCAGCTGCTGATCCGGTACTATCAGAGCGACAAGGAGAGCCGCCAGCGCCTGGCAGATGAACTGGGGATCACACTGAACAATCTATACATAAGAATTAGGAGGATAAAAAGCAAGATCTCAAACAAAATAGACAAATGATCGTCGTCGTTTCCCGTGTGGGTTGTTAGAAACGACGATTTTTTAGTATCTGGTGTAAGATTATGGGTCTAGCAGGCATTTATTAGCAAAAGGGGCCGCTAAGCCTTACGGAAAGAGGGTAATAGCAATGGACAGGGAAGAAGTCTTGTGGGCGCTGGAGAAGGCGCTGGATCAAGAAATGGAGAAGCCCGTGAAAAAATGGGATATGGAGAAGATCGGCGAGCTGACGGCTTTGATGAGCCAGCTCAGGGGCAGTAAGGCTGAGGAGACTGCGCCGCCGGAATTCGTCGAGGGAGTGCTGACCAAGCTGAGAAGCAGAGAGGTCCCCAGGAGAAAGGCGGTATTTAGGCGGATCTGCATAGCCGCAGCCTGTCTGGTGCTTTTTATCGGGGCAGATCTTACGTCCCATAAGGTCTTAGGCCAGGGGATCCTTCCGGCTGGATATTACGCAGTACAGGGCGGGATCCACACCTTTCTTGACGGCAGTGACGGCAAGCCGGACTCCCACGAGAACATCTACTATGGCACCATGAAGGAGTACATCGACAAGTACGGACTTGATGCCATGATCCCCACCTATATCCCTAAGGGGTTTGAGTTGGATAAGGTAGATGAAACCTTGGATGCCCTGCGAATACTATTTGTTAATGGAAATAAAAAAATAAACATTAACTATTACAGGTTTAATGAATCTAGTGTTGGAAGTTTTGGCTTCCCTACAGATACTCGTGAAGTTTGTCAAACAATGGTTAATGGACATTTATTCTATACCATAAGGGAAGATAATCAATTAAAAGCGTGGTGTACAGAAGAAAAAACGATTATTCAAATCAATACAAATGGCGTTGAGTATTCGTTAGCTGATGAAGTGCTACGCTCAATGGAATAAGTTGTTATTATAAACTCAATAATCAGCTTATTCAAGGAGGCTTAATATGCTAAAAAAGATAGTCGCTATTGCTTTGGCTTGTTCTTGTTTGTTTTTAACTCCTATGCAAAGTTATGCTGAAGAAGAGCCAGATCAAAGCAACCAAGTTGTTGATGAAGTAGTTACATCAATCGGACTAATAGACGCATTTAGTGCTGAGGTATCAGTCGGTACAAAACTGATTCATATGAAAATTTGCACATATGGTTCAGGAACAATGGATGAAATTGGTTTTAAGGATATTCAAATCCAACGTTACACAGGTAGTGGATGGTATACTGAAAAATCAATAGCATCTGTTATTACTACAAATGCTTGTAGTTATTGCCTTGGTGATTATACAGCATCTGTTTTAGGAGGATACTATTACAGAATAGTTCTTAATCACTACGCTAAAGACGGATCAACTACAGAAAGATCAGGCAACACCTCCAACAGCGTGTGGATCGCCTGAGTAAATTTACAAAAATAAAAAATAAGGAGCAATTCGATGCAGTATTCAATTCCAGTAAAGAGTATTTTCTCCGACACCTCAGTATTTGACCCGGCACTGACAGAGACCATCCAAAGCTCGAATCTTGAAGGGGTCGCCATGGAGCTGGTTCGCTCCACCGGGATCCGTCCCAACCTGAAAGGCTATATGTATCTGGTGAAGGTGGTGTCTCGCTGTGCAGAGGATCAGGAGCTACTTTTTCCCCTTAGAGCCGGCGCATACAAGATCGTTTCTCTGGAGTGCGGAGTGTCGGTGAGCTGCCTTGAACGGAATATCCGAACTGCTATCGACCAAGCGTTTTTCTCTACTCCCGACCAGCTGAGAAGGTACTTTGCCTATCCCGGCGATAAGCCCTATGCTTCGGAGTTTATCGCTGTTTTGGTGGACCGCCTCCGCCAGCTGTATTTCGAGAATCTATAAACCAAAAACCGCCTATGAAAGCTCATAGGCGGCCTTTTTTTATACCAGCATATCACGCATGGCGATCAGGTCGAACAGGTCGATCTTTTCGTTCTCGCAAAGATCTCCCGCCTGCCAGTCAGCCAGCTCAGAGCCGGGACGAGCCAGCAGCCAGTTCTGCACAGCCACAAGGTCTGCGATGTTGAACGCATTGTCGGAGTTCACATCGCCCTTTATTTTGTGGGAATTCTGCTCCAGATCCAGCCGCCAGATGCTGAGGATCTGGCCGGTCTGCGTGTTATAGGTGAAGCCGATGGAGACCTTGTCGCCGGCCTCGTAGTAGGAGAGGTTTTTGCTGTCATCTCCGGCAAAATAGTCAGTTCCCGAGAAGGAGAAGCTGCCGTTTTGCTGGAATGAGATCCTTCCGCCGTCGCCGCTGAGAGCCACCTCTGAGATCGTGTCGGTGAACTCAGCGTTGGCAGTTTCCACAACAGGTGCAGTGGTCGTGACTGTGGTAGTTGTGGTCACGGGAGCTGTTGTTGCGGCTGTGGTGGTGGTCACAGGCTGGGCGTTTGCCAGGTCAAATCTTCCGGCGTCGTCCTTGATCTTTGTCCACATATAGCGGAGCATCCAGCCGTCGAAGTTAGTGATCTTGGCTGCGGATCCAGCCATCATGATCGAGTTTTCGCCGCCGGGGAAGCCTCCTGGAGGGAAGCCGTCGGACTCGCCCTCGCCGCCGTAGAAGTCGGTCATGCCGAAGCCGTGGCCGATCTCGTGCTCAAGGACGTGGAGGCTGCCGTTCTGGATCATTCCCAGGTAGGCCGTGTCGGAGAGGCGCTGTCCCCAGTCGCCTCCGCAGCCGCCGATGTCCGGGAAGCCCTGAGTTGCCCACATATACATATCGAAGCGCTTGTCCAGACCGCCGGGGTACTGGTAGCCGATCTCAGCGAAGTGGTCGAAGCGTGAAAGCTCCGAGGGAGCATAGGGCTCCTTGTCGGGGATAGTGTCACGGCCGTTGGTGGTGTCGTACTGAGCATCGTAGTATCTTGTGTCGGTGTAGACCACCTCGTCGTCGTGGAGGTCAAGGAGGCAGCTCTTGTCGATCACTGCCCAGCCCACCACCTTCACGTCGATGTGGTCGTAGGGCCAGTTCTCATAGCCAGCCAGCCAGTCGTTCCAGTCGTTGATGCACTTCGAGAGCATGGTCTGGAACTGCTGGCGCTGCTCATAGGTGACAGTGCGGTAGGACTGCCACTTCACAACGTAGTTGATAGTGCCCTTTCCGGCGACAATCTGGTCGAAGATCGTGTTCCGGCGAACAGTTGACTGCTCACGAACGATACGGTTTTGCCAGATCCAGTCTGCTGCGTACTGGAAGTCCGCCGGAAGCTGAGAAATGTCCGCAGCTGAGGCCGAAGCGGGCTGGAGGGTATTGCCGCCGAACTGCGTATCGAGGGGTACGCAGAGGACTGCCGCTGCCAGAGCTGCGGCGCATATCTTCTTGATATTCATAAGTAACTCCTTTTTTTCGAAATCTAGCCATATCCAATGCCTGTGGATATGGCTGATTTCAGATCTGTCCCCTTACAAACAGATAAAACTGCTTCCGAAGCCTGTGCAGAGGGCTTTTCGGAAACATCTCATATAATAATTGTACACAGATCCTTCACATATTTCAATAGATGATAGTGGAAATTTTTGGTGGATCATTATGCTAAACTGTAAGATCGTCTTGCAATTTTAGGGGGAATATGATATAATATTACATATTGATCGGAGGTGATCAGATGAAAAGCCGCCCTCTTATCGGAGTTATCTCTCCGGTGCTGTCAAAGGCTCATACACAGAATATCATCCGTGGACTTGCAAGCCAGGCCTGTGAGTGCGGCTGCGACGTGATCATACTGTCGCCGCTGACCTCCTTCACCAGCTATTACCGGCAGGCCGGGGGCGAGGAGGTGATCTTCGACCTGATCTCCTCAGAGGATTTCGACGGCTTCCTCTACATCAAGGATGAGAATTCCATGAGCCCACAGGTATTTGCCCGTGTAGAGGAGCTCCTTGCGGCCTCCAACAAGTACGTCATGGCTGTTGACGAGGAGGAAAACGCCCTTTTCGACAGCACTCAGTATGACGATTACTACGATTTCAGCAAGGTGGTGGAGCATCTTGTGCAGGTCCACGGCTATCGGCGGATCTATTGCCTCACCGGGCCTGAGAGCTCCTTCCAGGCCAAGACCAGGCTGCGTGCTTACCTGGACGTGATGAACAAGCACGGGCTGCCCTGCGATGAGAGCTGCTGGACATACGGCAGCTTCTGGGTGGACTCCTCCCAGAGACTGGCGGAAAAGATCATCTCCGGGGAGATCCGGCGGCCGGAGGCGATCGTCTGCGGCAACGACATCATGGCCATGTCCCTGATAAAATGCCTTCAGGGAGCCGGTATCCGTGTGCCGGAGGACGTGGCTGTTACGGGCTATGACGGATACAGCTTCACCGCAAACGTGGACGTGGTGCTGACCACTTATCTCCGTGACCACTTCCAGCTCGGCGCAGACGCCATGCGCAGGCTCTACCGGAACATCACCGGAAAGCTGTGCAGAAAGGTCTCACGGCCGGACGACGGCTTCCTTCTGGGGAGCTCCTGCGGCTGCCGGGAGATCCCTGCGGATCAGCTCAGGATCAGGATCGCCGGAAATAAGCCGAAAATGTGGCTTGAGGACGTGTTCTGCGACGATACGATCATCGACCTCCACAGCGCCGATACGGTGGATCTGCTCATCGAGAAGGCTCTGTGGCACTCCTATATGCTCTACGAGACACGGCAGGTCAGCGTCTACCTTTCCGACGGCAGCGACCAGAGCCCTGTGCCGGAGCTGATCAGGCTTCGTGGCCGATTTTCCGGGGAAAGCGTGGATATGGCCCCGGGGAAGGCGTTCAGCCGAATGAATGCCGCCAGCTTCATCGAAAACGGCGGCGGTGTGCAGTTTTTGTCGCCCCTCCATTTCGGCGAGAGGCATTTCGGCTACGTTTCGCTGTCGTTCTGGGACAGCTCCCAGGTCTATGACAGGCACTTCCTTGATCTGGTATCCTGCCTTGATACAGGGCTCCACAGGCTGCTGTTCGAGAGAACGGGGGCGGAGAGCGGCACTGCTGCACAGACGGACGGGCGAAAGTCCCGGACCGATCAGCGCTATCGTGAGCTTTCGGCGCTCCGCAAAAAAATGGCTGCTGCACCGGAGGAGCTGCCCAATATCGACACGATCTGCGCTCAGATCGGCATGAGCAGGAGCTCCCTCCAGAAGAACTACAGCTCATTTTTCGGCAACAGCGTCTTTGACGACCTGATACATTTCCGCATCGAGAAGGCCAAGAGCCTGCTGTCCGAAACCAGCCTGACTATCGGAGAGATCGCCGAAAAATGCGGCTACAGCTCTGAGAGCTACTTCATGAAGCAGTTCAAAAAGCTCACAGGCTCCACTCCCACAGAATTCAGAAAAAAATAAGAGCCGCTGTGTTGAAGCGGCTCTGTTTTTGCGTTATTCGCCCAGGAAAAGCTGTCTCATGGCGATCAGATCGTAAAGGCTGATCTTGTCGTCATCGCAGAGGTCGCCGGCCTTCCAGTCGGCAAGGTCTGAATTTGGCTTTGACAGGAGCCAATTCTGCATGGCCACAAGGTCGTTCAGGTCGAACACCTTGTCGGCGTTGACGTCACCACGGATGGACTCCTCGTCGGGCTCTTCACTGCCGGAGTAGGTCACAGTCGGCTCGTCAGCGGGGGCGTTGGTGAGCTGGAGGTAGTCGATAGCTCCTTTGAAGCCCTTTCCCACAACGGCGCTGTCGTTCTCTGAGGCGCTGAGCACGTCCTCCATGTCAAGAGAGATCGCCTTGCTGTCAGCCTGCTGGCCGTTGATGATGAGAGTTCCCTGACCGCCGATGAGCTGGAGGGTGACTTTGTTCCACTTGCCCTTTTCAAGAGCCGGAGTAGTCAGCGTTTCGGTGGAATTTCCGTCAGTTATGGTGACAACGGCCTGTCCGCTGCCATTGTCGGGGGAGAGGGAAACGAAGGCCTTTTCATCGCCGAAGCGGAAGATCTCCTGATCTGCGCCGCCTTTCCAGAGAGCCGCAAGGCTGATCTGGAGGTCACGTCCCTCAAGCACTGAGCTGTCCAGCATAAGGCAGTCATCGCTGCCGGAGAAATTCATGACTCCGCTGGCAGAGGTGCGCTCTGAGCTCCACTGTGCCCCGATCTGACGGGCATTTGTGGAAGTCAGCCCGTCCTTCGCCCAGCTCTCGGAGGGGCTGCCGAAGTCGTAGGAGGCGATGTAGCTTGCCGGAGCAGAATGGTGGCCGTAGTCGTCCAGCCAGCCGAAATTCACGCCGTCTGAGAGAGCCTTGTCGTTGCAGAAGTCGCCGTCCAGAACAGCGCTTCCCGAGTAGGTGGAGGTGCCGTAGATGTAGGTCATTCCCTTGGCAACTGCATTGTCGGTGAGCTTCACAGCCTCTGCAAGATAGGCCTTTTGCTGTACCTTGGCGTTTCCGGCAACTGAGCAGGAGTTGGTCACAACAGCGCTGCCGCTGATAACGGCATTTCCGCTGAGAGTGACGCTGCCGAATTTCCAGCCGTTGTCGTAGACCATACCGCCGCCGTCAACTACCGCCCGGCCGCTGATCACCACGTTGTCCTGAGCAGTTACGCTGTTTGCAACGATAGCGTGATCCTCCACACGGACGCTGCCTGAGAGCTTTGCGCTCCCCAGCACCATGGCATTTGGCCCAACGTAAACGGAGTCTGCCACGCTGGCGTTATTGGAGACCCAGCCGCCGCCGTTGGGGTGGATACGGCCTGCGCCCTTGGAGTAGCCGCCGGTCTGCTGCACCTGAGCGCCCTCCAGCTTCACCTCATAGGGGTAGCGTCTGCGCTCGGCGCCGTCCTTGTAGGAGGAAACGTTGTCCTTGTGGAAGGCGTTGACCTTCACCAGCTCCTTTGGCATGGCTGAAACTGTTAGATATGCCGAAACAGCGCCCTCTGCGGAAACTGACACGCTCTGGCCGCTGCCGAAAAGGTCTGAGTAGGATTCGTTGCCGTTTGCATCGACTGTCACGATACAGGCCTGCCAAGCGGCGTTCTCGTCATCGGAGGCACCTCTGAACTGAGCAGAGATCTGGCCGCCGGTGATCTGAAGGGGAACGATGTTTATTCCCGACTGCATGGGAGCCTCCTCCTGGGGCACCTGGAGCCAGCCTGTGCCGTTGTCCTGCAAAACGGTGTAGAACAAATTCCAGTAGAATGGGGACGCAGCCAGCTTTTTGCTGAACTCGTCCTGATAGGCCTGCTGTGCGCCGAAATCGAATGTGGCCATGCGCTTGGCGTAGTGGCCGAAAACCGTCTATGCGTCAGTTCCGAAGAGCCTTGTGATGGTGTCGAAGGGATGCTCATTTGGCTGAGCCTCTGAGATGATCCGCTTCACAGCGTCCATGCCCAGTCCCGGCAAATTGTCCGGGTTATAAGAGAGATAAACCAGGAACGGCCACACCTCATAGTAATTCCTTCCGTGGGGAAGGGTAAGGCTCATATTGCGGATATAGGGCTCGAACCAGCAGGTCTTGGTGGAGCCGGTGTAGTATTCGCTGCTCAGGTACATCTCACGGAACCAGTTGGCCAGAGGCTCCCACCAAGCGCCGGTGATGTCCTGATCCACCCAGGCCTTCTGCTGCATGGTGACAACATGGCCGAATTCATGGGCGATAGTCAGGTCGTCCAGCATGGCCTCGGGGCTGATTATCTCGATGCCGTAGCCGTCCTCGGCGCTCATGAAAGCCCAGCCGTCTGGGTACTGGTCCAGGCCGGTGTAGGTCAGGTAAACGTTGGTCTTGTACTTCTGAGAGCTGCGGCCGTAGATGTCCACGTTCATGTTTTCCATGCCCAGGAATTCCCCGTAGCAGTGCCAGAGCTGCTCATATTCCTTGAGATTTCTTTGCAGGAATTCATCGTTGACCTTGCCGGTGGTGTCGTTGTTGCCGTAGAAGATGACAAAGTGCTCGGACTCCACATAATTTGCTGTGGTGCAGTAGCCCCACTTGTCACGGATCTTGTACTCCTCATCGGCGGCATCGGCCTTCCCCGGCACCATAGAGAGCATCGAGGCGGCCATTGAGAGGGCGGTGAGAGAGGCAGTGATCTTCTTTTTCATTTTAGTTCCTCCTTTGATTAAGTATCCCGAAAACCGTTATTTTTACCTAAAAAACAACAGATTGTATAAAAGTATTATATAGCTTTTCGTGAGCCTTGTCAATATATAATCGTCCGGGATAAAAAATATTATTTTCAGCCCAGCTGTAAAATCGGCTCATTTGCCAATATTCCGCACGATCTTACAGTTGAAAACAGGAGGAGAATGGTTTTTCAGAAAAAAATTTTTCCAGAAAATGTGACACTCTTGCCACAGACATCGAATGTGCTTAATGAAAGCGCTCATATGAATGCTTCATAAGAAGGAGGGAGACCCCATGACAGGCAGCGAATATAGCTCTATGCTCAGTGCCTCGCCGGAAATGGCGCATAAGGCTCTGTTTGACGAGTATTTTGGCTATGCCTATACCATAGTACACAACCGGCTAAGAGGCTCAGCCTCTGCCGAGGACATCGAGGAGTGCGTCAGCGACGTATTTGCAGACGTTTTCCTCAAATACGAAAGAGGAGACTTCTCCGGCGACATGAAGGGCTATATCGGCACCGTCGCCAAAAGGAGAGCGGTCGACCGCTATCGCCAGCTCAAACGCCAGGCGGCTTCAGTTTCGCTTGAGGACGATGCGGCGGCTGGGCTCAGGGCGGCTACGGATATTACCCGTGAGTCCGAAAAGCGTGAGCTGAGCAGGATCCTCCTCGATAGGATATTGTCCCTAGGCGAGCCGGACTCCACCATAATCATGCAGAAATACTACTATAATAAGAATTCCCGGCAGATCGGCACCTTGATCGGAATGAAGGCGTCAGCCGTCCGAATGAGGTGCAGCCGGGCTGCGGAAAAGCTGAAGACCATGCTGGCAGCCGACGGGCTGCTGGGTGAATAGGAGGCGATAGCATGAAAAAGGAGGATCTCAGAATGGACCTGCTGGATAATGCTGATGACGAGATGCTGGAGAAACTGGAATCCCTTCAAAATGTTGACGAGGACATGAAGAGGAGAGTGTTTTCCATGAGTGAAAAGAAATATGAAAAGCTGAAGGACGAAAGGTATTTTACCGAAAATGACCCCGTTGAAGGAGTCGAGACGTATAGACGTCCTCACTGGCTGAGCCGTGCAATGGCAGCCGCCGCAGCCCTGGTGCTGGTAGGCGGAGGATTGGGAGTTTACAAGCTCCTTGACAGAAACGGCCGCCCCGATATGCAGAGCGAGGTCTCGGAGGAGCGCCCTCCGGTGACAGTTCAGGTATCGACTCAGACAACGACAGAAACAACCACTGAGGCGGCTGAGATGACCACCACAGAGACTGCTGCTGAGGCTGTTCAGTCTGCAACAGAGGTGACCACTCAGGCTTCCGAGGATCACACCGCAGAAAAAGACGAGAACGAACAGAAGAATGAAAATACAGATCAGGCAAGCCCTGACCAGCTCACTGAGGAAGAAAGACATCAGATCTACAACGATCTGTTCGGCCAGTACATGACCTTGGATCAGAAGAAGCATACAGCTCTTCGCTCAGGCGAGGAAATGATCACTATCTATATGCTTGACTCAGAGCAGTCATCGGCTGGCATCTATCCCGAGTACGCTGACAAGGCTGTTGAGCACGACGGCAAGGTGTATATGCCTATCAACTACTATAAGATCGACAATCCCGAGTTCACTACTCTGGCAGAGATGCGTCAGGTCTACAGCGCCTTTGCCGATCAGCATTACATCGACAAGGTCATGGGCGCAGACGTTACTGGCTGCGGAAACAACGGATTTTTGGACGTGGTAGAGGCCAATTACCCCGATCAGTTCGTTGAGTACGAAGGCCAGGTCTACTCTCTGGATAACGAGATCGCAGCTCTCCACCTTGAGGATATCCCTGAGCTTGATGGAAAGAGCTTCCCCGTAAGCAGCAACTACTTCTTCTGGGAGTCCAACTACGACGGAAAGTTCTTCGAGGACTGGCAGGGTGGATACGGCTTCACAACAGTGGATATGGTGCTTCGCCGTCAGGACGACGGCTCATGGAAGATATACGACCTTCTTATGGGACAGAGCGATAAGGCCTACTATTCGGCCATTGCAGGCAATGAGGTGCCTACACTTATGGCGAATATGTATGACTCATTCCAAAACCTTGCAAACTAAGCTATCCCGAGACCTCAAAATATTTAAAGAGGAAAAGACCGTTCCGAGATGAGCGGTCTTTTTCTGTTTAGTGGAACGAAACGTAAGGGCGGATATTATCCGCCCGGCCGCCACGAACAAAAAAACGTAGGGGCGGACCCATGTGTCCGCCCGTGTTGTTTTCCGCATACGTTGTCCGAACCTCCGGGAGGCCGAGGGCGGCCTCCCCTACAATTCGTTAAACGATACGTTTTTCAAATGGCCGGCCGCCACGAACAAAAACCGTAGGGGCGGATATTATCCGCCCGCAATAACGAATATCAAAACCCAGCAGACCCGAAGGGTTCTGCGAAGAACAGTCAAAAGCCGGTGGGGGTGGGGAGTGAGGGAAAAGAGAGTGCAGAGAGGAAAACCGTATAGAGGGGAGGGGCGCACCGGCTTTTGTACCAGTTTTTTATAGCCCCTCCCCTCTAGGAGGTGTTCCTCTTTGCATTGACGAGGCGTAGGCCTGACGGACAACAAAACGTAGGGGGCGATGCCTACATCGCCCCATCAATATCGTTTCCGTGTACGTTTTGCAAACGGACGGGAGGCCGAGGACGCCGTCCCCTACAATTCGTTTTCGGAAACGTCATTCAAAAGGCCGGGCGGATAATATCCGCCCCTACATTTCCGTATACATTGTCCCAATGGCCGGGACGTCGAGGACGCCGTCCCCTACAATTTGTTCCGGCAGATGTTTTCGGATCGGCCGGGAGGCCGAGGGCGGCCTCCCCTACAGGTCGTTTCCAATCATGTTGTCCAAACGGCCGGGCGGATAATATCCGCCCCTACATTTCCCCATACGTTTTGCAAATGGCCGGGACGTCAAGGACGCCGTCCCCTACAATTTATTCCGAAAAATATTTCCAAACCACCGGGAGGCCGAGGGCGGCCTCCCCTACAATATCTTGAAACTTATTCTCGTTTCACTCTTGCTTTATTGTAAAAAGAGTGGTATAATATAAGCATACTAATCTATTTGGAGGTATTTCAATGGGAATGTTTGATAAGCTCATTGCCAATCTCAAGGCGAGCAAAAAGACTATCGTTTTCACCGAGGGCTGCGACGCACGCATACTCTCCGCTGCTGACAGGCTCCTGAAGGAAGGCCTTATGGGCGTTATCCTTTGCGGAAACCCCGACGAGGTAAAGGCTGCTGCTTCTCAGGGCGGCTTCGACATCAGCGCTGCTCAGATCATTGATCCCGAGAACTACGCTGAGTTCGACGCTCTCGTTGCTCAGATGGTAGAGCTGCGCAAGGGCAAGATGACTGAAGAAGAGTGCCGCAGTGCTCTCAAGAAGTCCAACTACTTCGGTACGATGCTGGTTAAGGCTGGCAAGGCTGACGCTCTGCTGGGCGGTGCTACATACTCAACTGCTGACACAGTTCGTCCTGCTCTCCAGATCATCAAGACCAAGAAGGGCTCAAACCTGGTAAGCTCCTCATTCATCCTCTTCCGTGAGAAGGACGGCGCTGAGGAGAAGATTGCAATGGGCGACTGCGCTATCAACCTTGGCTACACAGACAGACTTGACAAGGAGGGCAACGTTGTTCTCTCCGCTGCTCGTCAGCTTGGTGAAGTAGCTGTTGAGACTGCAAGAACTGCTGCATTCTTCGGCATCGATCCTAAGGTAGCTGTTCTCAGCTTCTCCACATACGGCTCAGGCAAGGGCGGCACAGTTCAGCTCAGCCACGATGCTGTTATCGAGGCAAGAAACATCGATCCTGAGCTGGTCATCGACGGCGAGTTCCAGTTCGACGCTGCTGTTTCTGCTGAAGTTGCAAAGACAAAGTGCCCTGACTCAAAGGTTGCAGGACAGGCTAACACTTTCATCTTCCCCCTCATCGAGGCTGGAAACATTGGCTACAAGATCGCACAGAGACTTGGCGGATTTGAGGCTTACGGTCCTATCCTCCAGGGTCTGAACGCTCCTATCAACGACCTGTCTCGTGGCTGCACAGCAGACGAGGTATACAAAATGGCTATCATCACAGCCGGCATGGCTTGATCATAACTAAAGAAAAAGGCGCTCCTGTGAGGGGCGCCTTTTTTTGTCCATAAATATCGTTTCCGCAGAGATCTAGGGGAGGTTTTGGTATTGGGGCGAAGATCCTTCTCCGTTTACGCCTTTACCTCCGTGTAGTAGAACACCGCCAGCTGGGTGCGGTCACGGAGGGAGAGCTTCTCCAGAAGGACGCTGATGTAGTTTCGGACAGTGCCCTCTCCCAGAAACAGCCGGCCGGCGATCTCCTTGTTGCTCAGACCCTCCGCCACAAGCTCCATGATCTCACGCTCCTTGGGACTTATGCCGTGAGCCTCGAAGTCGAACTCCTGGCGCTGCTGCATGAGCTGAGGTATGCGGTCCATTATGCGGCTTCCGAAGACGCTCTGACCGTTCATCACAGCCTTTATGGCAGGAGCGATACCCTCGAAGTCCTGCTTGAGGATGAAGCCCTTTGCGCCCATTTTCAGTGCTCTGACGATGTACTCGTCATCGGAGAAGGTGGTCAGGTACAGCAGCCTTGCCTCTGGGAACTCCCTGAGGATCTCCTCTCCGGCCTCAAGGCCGCTCATGCCCTCCATTCTTATATCCAGCAGCATGACGTCGGGCTGAACGCTGCGGTAGATCTGGATAGCCTCGGCGCCACTGCTGCCGATCGCATCAACGGTCATCTCGCCGGAGCTCTCAAGGATCGTTTTCAGTGACAATGCCACCAGTTTGTCGTCGTCTGTTACAGCTATCCTCATTGCTGTTCATCACTCTCCTTCGGGATCGACATAAATATGCGGAAGCCTGTATCTGAGGGCGTGAAGCTGATCCTTCCGCCCACGGCCGCCGCTCTTTCCTCCATATTTTTAAGGCCGATGCCGCTCTCCTTTATTTCGGAGCAGCTGCCGTTATCCTCGATCTGCACCTGGTAGAACACCGGGTGTTCACGGATAAGTATGCGGACGGTGTCGCCGTTTGAGTGCTTCACGGCGTTGGAGAGAGCCTCCTTCACCACACCGGCGATACACAGCCTGATCTTTCCGGGAGCGTCCCGGCTAAGGTCGTAGTCCAGCTTCACCTCAAAGCGCCCGTCAAGGTGGGCGGCGGCCTCCTCTACGATCTTTTTCAGGTCGATCGAGTCGTCATGGAGGTCGTGGACGCTTGCCCTGATGCTGGTCATAGCGGAGTCCAGAGTGTCCTTCAGCTCCGCAAGAGGCTTCTTCAGACGCTCGTCCTTGTTGACTATCATGAGAGCGCCGGATTGCAGGAGAGACCTGGTCAGCATATGGCCAACGTTGTCGTGGATCTCACGGGCGATACGGCTGCGCTCCTTCAGTGCAGCCAGATGGATCTCAGAGTCCTGAGCCTGGGCAAGACGGTGGTTTTGCTGAGCAAGCTGGAGGTTTTTCTCAGTGACCTGGTCTCTGAGCTCGGTCAGTGAGCGGACGGTCTGCTCCAAGCGGGAGACTCTGCTGAATATTATGCAGGCCGCCACGATCCCGGCGCAGGTCATTGCGTATTGGGCTGCGGTCAGCTTGTCACCGGCGAAGATCACCGTGACTATTGGCAGAGTCAGCCACCATTTTTTCTCCCAAAGAGCATCGTAGACCAGCAGGGGAGCTGCGCAGAAAAAAATAGGGAAAGGCACGCACATGGCTGAGCAGACCAGTATGATCCCAGCCGCCGGCAGGCTGCCTGAGAGGAGCTGCACAAGGCATGAGCAGATGACCGCTGCCAGCAGTCCGATGACCGGAGCGGTGAAGCCCCCCGAGAGGGCAAATGCGGTCAGGCAGAGAAGCAGCAGCGCAGTTTTGTCCAGCAGTCTGTTCAGGGTAAGCCTCCTTTCCGGCGTTCGTTCAAACATTATTATAGCACATAATGCCGTTCATTTCAAGACGTGCCTTCCGCAAAACGTATCGTGCGATCGTAGGGGAGGCCGCCCTCGGCCTCCCGGCCGATCCGAAAACATCTGCCGGAACGAATTGTAGGGGACGGCGTCCTCGACGTCCCGGCCTTTGGCAAAACGTGTCCGGTTGTCAGCGAGCAAAATGACATTTGTCATATGAAAATACTGACGCTGTTCACTTCATTTTCCGCCGGCGCCCTGCTATAATTATATCAGAGCTTGAAACTCGCACTCAAACAGGAGGAACACTATGGAAAACACAGTTGTAAAAATAGACAGTCTGGTCAAGCGCTACGGCGACCTTATCGCCCTTGACCACTTTAGCTTAGAGATCAAGGAAGGCGAGATCTTCGGTCTTCTTGGACCAAACGGCTCCGGCAAGACCACCACGATAAACTGCCTGCTGTCACTGCTGGCCTTCGACAAGGGCGACATTAAGATCTTTGGCAAGGAGATGACTCCCACCAGCTATGACATCAAGAAGGACATCGGCGTTATCATGCAGAACGTTGCGGTCTTCGACGAGCTGACGGTCTACGAGAACATCGACTATTTCTGCGGCCTGTACATCACCGACAAGGCTGAGCGGAAAAAGTGTGTTGACGAGGCCGTGCGCTTCGTGGGACTGGAGGACTTCCTGAAATTCCGTCCGAAGAAGCTGTCCGGCGGACTTCTCCGCAGACTGAACATCGCCTGCGGGATCGCCCACAAGCCTAAGCTGATCATCCTTGACGAGCCTACAGTTGCAGTTGACCCTCAGAGCCGAAACAAGATCCTTGAGGGCATCCAGGAGCTGAACGCAAGAGGCGCCACCGTGATCTACACCTCTCACTACATGGAAGAGGTAGAGAAGATCTGTACTCGTATCGCAATTATGGACAAGGGCAAAAAGATCGCCGAAGGCACCAAGGATCAGCTCAAGCGCATGATCAAGAACACCGAAACGATCACAGTGGAGGTGCTGGGGCTCACAGATGAGGTGATCTCCCAGATCGCAGGTCTGCCCCATATTTATGATCACAGCTACGACGGCAGCCTCCTGACGGTCTTCTGCTCCGGCGGAAAGCACAACCTTATCCGTGTGATGGAGGTGCTCCAGAAAAACGACCTTAGCTTCGGAAGGGTCTACACAGAGCTCCCCACATTAAACGACGTATTCCTTGAGATAACCGGAAAGGCTCTCAGAGACAAGGAGGACTGAAATGTTTCTTCATCATCTTAAATATGACATCTTGTCCATGCTCAGGACAAAGGCGCTCGTTATTTGGCTGATCATATTCCCCATAGTTCTTGGAATTTTCTTCAAGGTAGCCTTTGGCAGCGTCTACGAGAAGGAGGTCAAGTTCGACGCAGTTCCTGCCGCAGTGGTCGAGGAGGAAAAGGACCCATACTTCGCCGCAGCAGCAAAGGCTCTTTCAGAGGGCGATGACCCCTTCATGGAGCTGACCTACACTGACGAGAAGGAGGCTCTCTCCCTGCTCAAAAATGGCAAGGTCAAGGGCATCATCTACGCCGGCGGAGAGCTGAGGCTCTCTGTTGCAGGCTCCGGCAGTGGGGAGACAATGCTGAAAGTCTTCGCCGACAGCTACAACGCCCAGCGCAAGGTGATCGTGGACACCGCTGAAAACGACCCGGCAAGGCTCCCCAAGGTCATTGAGGCACTGAGCCAGGAGATCTCTCCGGCCACAAAGGTCTCCGTCACAGACGGGAACACCGACCTGTACAACCAGTATTTCTTCAATCTTCTGGCAATGGTGGCGCTTTACGGCTCGCTTTTGGGCATAAACATAACCCTTTACAATCAGGCTGATCTTTCGCCTCTTTCTGCAAGGAAGAGCTGCTCCCCGGCTCATAGATTTACCGGACTTCTGGCAACTCTCGTAAGCTGCATACTCATGGAAACGGTCTGCATGACGATCAGCGTCACATTCCTGCACTTCGTGCTTGATGTGGACCTGGGCAAGCATATGGGACTGGTGTATCTCACGTCTATCCTGGGCGGTATCCTTGGAGTAGCTATCGGCTTCTTTATTGGAGCCTGCAACAGCTTCTCCTTCAACACAAAGGTCGGCATCTCCATGGTCTTTTCCATGCTCGCCTGCTTCCTCAGCGGCCTTATGATCGGCAACATCAAGCCCTTTATCCAGCAGCACTGCCCGATCGTCAACGACATCAACCCCGCCGCCCTGATTTCAGACAGCATCTACTGCCTGAACATCTGCTCAGACTACCGGCGCTTTACCATAAAGATAGTTACCATGGCAGCCATGACCGCAGTGCTCATGATCCTGGGACTCATCTGTACAAGGAGGAAGAAGTATGCAAGTCTTTAAGGCTTTTATGAAGGTAATGCGGACGAGGCTTCCCTCGATCCTGCCGTATGTCATCGTTTTCATGATCGTTTCTGTAATGATCTCTACTATAGGAGGCGATGAGGAGCGCTTTACCGCAGAGGAAATGAAGATATGTATCTTTGACGAAGACGACACTCCTCAGAGCCATGCCCTGGCTGAGTTTATCGCAAAGGGCAATGAACTGGTGGAGCTGGAAAACGATGACGATGTAATCCTTGACTCTCTTTACTACGCCTCAGTTGACATGGTGCTGACTATCAAGGACGGCTATGCTGAGCGTCTTGCTGCCGGTGAGACAGAGGATCTGTTCACCACAAAGCATATCCACGACAGCTACGCTATCGCCCTCATGGACCAGCTGCTTTCCGAGTACGTTGTTACTGTAGACGGCTATATGGCCGGCGGACAGGACTTCGACCAGGCTGTAGAGAGCGCTATAGGCACTCTTTCCAAGGAGACTGAGGTCACATTAGTTACTGAGGATAGCACCATGAGCAAGAGCGAGTATTTTGAGGGCTTCTTCCGCTACCTGCCCTATATCCTGATCTCGATCATGCTCAACGGCCTGTGTCCTGTGCTGATCGTGATGAACCGCAAGGATCTGCGCTACCGCACCAATTGCTCCAGCATAAAGGTGTCATCTGTCTCAGTTCAGACCTTTCTGGCAAGTGCTGTCTTCGTGGGAGTGATATGGCTGATCTTTGTTGTGGCAGGAGTGATCCTGAACGGTGGCTTATTTGTAGGAACAGCTTGGCTGGCGGTGCTCAACTGCCTGATCTTCGCAATGATCTCTGCGCTCATAGCCATGCTGCTGTCAAGCTTTAATGTTTCTGACAACGTGGTCGGCGTGATCACTCAGGTCATCAGCCTGGGAATGAGCTTCCTTTGCGGAGTTTTCGTTCCCATGGAAATGCTGAGCAGCGGCGTTATCAGCGCAGCGAGATTTCTCCCGGCATACTGGTACGTTCGTGCAAACAGCATGATCTCAGGCACGGAGCATTTTGACGGATCCAAGGTGCTGCTGTACATGGGCATCGAGTTGGGATTTGCTGCGGCACTGGCTGTCATAACTCTCCTAATTCGGCGCATGAAATATAACAGAGCGGATAGCGTGAACGCATGATCTTGCACAGATCTCCCGAAACATACAAATTTCGGGAGGTCTTTTTATACATCATGTAAAAATTTGTTAATTTTTCGTTCATAAACTCTTGACAAATGGACTGATCTATATTATAATAGGTATATAAAGAGAAAATGGGAAAGTATCATGCTTTCCCGGCGTTAGGAAATGCCGGTATATAAAAAGGGACAAATCATAGAACAGGGGGAATGTCTATGTATAAGAAGAAGGGCTTTACACTCATCGAGCTTATTGTCGTTATCGCAATAATCGGCGTGCTTGCGGCTATCCTTGTGCCTGCTATGATGGGCTACATCAAGAAGGCCAGGAAAAAGTCCGACATCTCTACAGCTACAGAGATCGGCAAGGCTACTGCTATCATCATGGCTGATGACGAGGATGCTTTTGAGTCGTTTTACAAGCACAACACCACAAAGTTCGATGTAAGTGTCGAAAAGGGAGGCGAGGAAGACTATAACCTGACTGTGGTCTGCAAGATCCCGGCTACAGGACGAAAGTGGCAGATCGGAAATGCCGAGAGCCAGGAATTTGTCGATTCGCTCAATGAAAGTGAGTATTTCAACGGCGATTCTTCCTCTCTTTGTCCGCTCAAGTATAGAGACGGGGACAAGACTACTGACGGCTGGCTGATCGGTTATCGGACTGACAACCCCGAGCAGGTAGAGGTCTGGTCAATGAATTCCGGCGGAACATACGGCTGTGAGCCTTCATATAGGGTCTGGCCTTCTGCCGACAAGCATTATACATAATGAAAACGCTCTCCGCACGGCCGGGGAGCTTTTTTTGCACTTTTAGATCAGTTTTTTTTATTTCCTGTTATGTTACAATAGATCATAGACAGTCAAAATAGAAAAACAACTCTCAATATGATATAATGTTAAGTACCACCAAAACAAATATCAAGAAAAGAGA